>Ga0209692_10000976_pt1 | contig 45788 bp, 44 predicted proteins | sample tdDd472_FD_187129 | JGI IMG/M metagenome (GOLD analysis project Ga0209692, IMG submission 187129) | Marine sediment microbial communities from the Atlantic coast under amendment with organic carbon and nitrate - tdDd47.2 (SPAdes)... | ecosystem: Environmental > Aquatic > Marine > Coastal >... | reverse complement strand
CCGTCGACAAGGTCATGATCGGATTGGATGTCACGACCCGGGTCGGGGCCGACCCGGCATGGATCGAGGAATTGGGACAGACCGGGCACCGTTGGGGCCATGCGGCGGCGGAGATGCTCCGCGGCTACAACAGCGGCTCCATGGCGCTCCACGATCCCTGCGTGCCGGTCTATCTGGACCGTCCGGACCTGTTCGTCGGCACGCGCTGCCGCGTGACGGTCGGCACGGAGGACGGCGCAGATTTCGGTAGAACCGTCGCCACGCCGGATCCGTCCGGCGATACGGTCGTCCTTACCGGGGTCGACGCCGACGCCGTCCGTGCCCATGTCGCGCGCGCCATTCTGGCGCCCGGCGTTTAAGCCCGGGTCTAGAGGCCGAGCTTCTTTTCGACGAAGGAAATCCGGTCCTGACCCCAGAACGGCTCGCCGTCCACCTGATACCAGGGCATGCCGAAGACGCCGTCTTCCATCGCATCCTCGGTATATTTCTCAAGCTTGGCGGCGACCTCGTCGCTTTTCGATTTCTCGAGCAGGGCGGCCCCGTCCAATCCGATCGACGATGTGATCGCTGCCACGGTGTCCTCATCCGCCAGATTCTTCTCCTCGGCCCAGCAACCGCGCATCAGCGCCAGGGAAAGCGGGCCGATATCCAGGCCCGACAAGGTGGCGGCGATCGCGACCAAAGCGGAGCATCGGTCCGGCACCGGATGGAACTTCGGCTGCAGGTTCAGGTGGACGCCGGATTCGTCCCGCCAGCGGCGAAGTTCGACAAGGCGGTAGTTGCGCCGCTGGACAGGCCGTTTCGCAAGGGGTAACCCACCGCTTGCGGCGAAGATCTTGCCTGTGTCGATCGGCTTGAAATTCAATGTGGCGCCCGACCGTTTCGCAGCGTCTATGATGCGTTGATGGCCCATATAGGTCCACGGTGAGAGGTGCGAATAGTAATAGTCGATTGTCCCAGCCAAAATGTTCCCCCGTCCATGCTTCAACTTTTTGAGGCCGTCGCTTGCCCTTTAAGCGAGTATGGGGGTCTTATGAGAAGGCTGACAAGCGATTGTTATTACATAATAAGTAAACGCAAGAATGTTGATTGGCTAATATTGGTATGGCAGGCGCAGTAACTTTCGAACGTCAGAACCACGCAGTTGCGGGCATCGCCTATATGCTGTGCGGTATGTTGATACTGACCGGCATGGATGTCGTGGTGAAGGTCGTGGTTCAGGCGGACTTCCATCCCGTGCAGGTGCTCTTCGTGCGCGGATGGGTCATCCTGGCGATCATGTTCGCGGCACTCCCGATGTTCGGTGGGCTGCGGGCCCTGGTTCCCGGCCGGCCTTACGCACTGGTGGTGCGGGGCATCATCGGTTTCCTTGCGCCGTTCAGTTTCTTCACCGCCCTGAAGACGGTTCCGTTGGCGGATGCGACGGTCGTGTTCTTCGCCGCGCCCTTGCTGATGACGGGCCTGTCGCCCTTGGTGCTGAAGGAAAGGGTCGGGCCCTATCGCTGGGCTGCCGTGATCGTCGGATTCCTGGGCGTCGTGATCGCTGTGAACCCGTCGGCGGCCGGCATGAATCCGATGCTCTTCATGGTATTCCTCGCGTTGATCGCCTATTCCGCCTTGGCCCTGATGGGGCGCTGGCTGGGGGATACGGAAACGACCTTCCGGCTGGTCTTTTATTTCAACCTGGGCATTCTCGTGGTGTCGTCCGTCTTCGTCGCCTTTGTCTGGAAGCCGATTTCCATGGAAGTCTTCGGGGCGTTGGTGGCCATATCCCTGATGGCGCTGGTCGGTCACGTGCTGCTCACCAAGGCATTCGTGCTGGCGCCTTTGTCGATTGTCTCACCCTTCGAATACAGCGCTCTGCTCTGGGCCGCGATCCTGGGTTACCTCGTTTTCGGGGATGTCCCGCCGGTCACGGTCTGGATCGGCGGGGCGATCATCGCCGCCAGCGGAATGTTCGTCCTGTACCGGGAATCCCGCTTGGCCAGACGGCCGAAGACAGAACCGCCGCCGACATGAGTTCGGGGCAAGCCTGGATCGCCGCCGGCTAACCCCGCGCCCGCAATTCCCGCCGCATGATCTTTCCGGTCGTCGTCATCGGCAATTCATCGATGAATTCGATATGCCGCGGGTATTCATGCGCCGCCAGCCGGTTCTTGACGAAGGACTGAATGTCGGACGCCAAAGCGTCGGACGCTTCCACGCCGTCCCGCAAAACGATGAAGGCCTTGATCGCTTCCGTGCGGACGGGGTCCGGAATGCCGACGACGGCGGCCATCGCCACGGCATCGTGTTTCAGCAGGCAGTCTTCGACCTCACCGGGGCCGATCCGGTATCCGGCCGAGGTAATGACGTCGTCGCTGCGCCCGCCATACCAGATATATCCGTCCTCGTCCTGGGAGCCGGTATCTCCGGTGTTCAGCCAGTCGCCGATGAATTTCGCCCGGGTCGCTTCCGGATTGTTCCAGTATTCCAGGAACATCACGGGATCCGGCCGCCGCACGGCGATATGGCCGACCTCGCCCGCCGGCAACGGATTGCCGTCGTCGTCGATGATGGCGACATGATGGCCGGGGATCGGGCGGCCCATGGAGCCGGGCCGGATCGGGTCGATATCGGCATTGTTGCCGACGACCAGATTGCATTCGGTCTGGCCGTAGAATTCATTGATCGTCAGGCCGAAGGTGCTGCGCCCCCAATCCAGCAGCGGCGCGCCGAGGCTTTCGCCGCCCGATGCGATGGTGCGCACGTTCAAGGTCCAGCGTTCGGCCGGGGAGGGGACCTGCCGCATCAGCTTCAATGCGGTGGGCGGAAAGAAGATGTTCCGCACCCCATGCGTCTCGATGATCGCGAAGGTCTCTTCCGGATCGAACTTCGCCGCGCGATAGGTCAGGACCGGCACGCCGTGATGCAGCGAGGGCAGCAGGACGTCGATCAGGCCGCCGATCCAGGCCCAATCCGCCGGCGTCCAATACAGGTCGCCGGGTTGGGGAAAGAACGCGTGGGGATATTCGACGCCCGGCAGATGCCCCAACAGGACACGGTGCGCATGCAGGGCGCCCTTCGGCGGCCCCGTGGTGCCGGACGTAAAAATGATCAGGGCCGGGTCGTCGGCCGCCGTGTCGACCGGCGTGAAGGCGTCGGACGCCTTCTCCATCGCGGCGGCATAGTCCGTCGCGCCGTCGGCCGGACCGTCGATGCACAGGACAAGCTTCAGGGAGGGCAAGCGGTCGCGGATCGCCGCGATCTTCGGCAGGCTGGCCCTGTCGGTCACCAGGGCCGACGCGGCGCAGGCTTGCAGCCGGTATTCCAGCGCGTCCTCGCCGAAAAGCGTGAACAGCGGGGTTGCGATCAAACCTGACTTGTAGGCCGCGATATGGGCGATGGCGGTTTCCGGCGATTGCGGCAGAAGGATGCCGATGCGGTCCCCGCGCAGCAGCCCATGCGCCGCCAGCACGTTCGCCAGCTTGTTCGAAAGGCGTTTCAGGTCGCCGAAACTGTAGATCAGCGTATCCTGGCCGTCCCGTTTATGGATCAGGGCGGGATTGCCGGCCGGATGCTTGTCGCAGACATCGACGCCGATATTGTACCGGTCCGGGATGGACCAGCGGAAGTCGCGATACAGGGATGAATAGGACTCGGACGGCGTCAGCATGGCGGCGTTATCGTTAGCCTGTGCCGGCCGTGTCGTCCAGTCGGTTGGACAGCAGCAAAGGCCTTGCACCGAGGCGGGGCGGAACACTTAGAGGGATGCGCGGTCCGATCCGGGAAGGGCGCTGGTATGGCCGTTGGCTTGCAGATAGTTCTGCAGCGCCTCGGGATCGACGACCGTCGCCGCAAGCATTCCCAACAGATAAAGAACCACCGCCTGGTCCCAGCGCGTCAAGTAGGGGACGAAGGGTTTCTGCCGGTGCAAGATCGCCGAAATCGCGACCCCGAAGGAGGCGATGATCAGGAAGTTCGAAACGGCCGCCGCCTGCAAGGGTTCCGGGGATACGGTCGCCAGGATCACGCAGATCCCCAGAATCAAGACCATGTTGCCCAGCACGCGGCGACTGTCGCCGTCCGGGGCACGACCGGGCTTGCGCAATTTATTGCCGTCTCCGTAGGGGCCGGTGGCCATTGAAAAACTTCTCCGCGTTTACAGGTTTGGCGATAGGGCGGCCGGGGGAAATCCAGGCCGTGACCCGTTTCCTCGACTCGATATCGCGTTCCTCAGTTCGCCTTTTGCCTCGGACGGTATATGCCGTCCTTCATGCCTTCGAAATATTCGGCAATGCCCGGGTGATTCACGGGCACGTCCGGGTCTTCCGGTTCCAGGTTCTGTTCCGACACATAGGCGATATAAGGCGTCCGGTCGTGGTTTTCGGCGAACAGGTGGTAGAACGGCTGATCTCTCCGCGGACGCATTTCCGCCGGAATACTCTCATACCATTCCTCGGTATTCGCGAATTCGGGGTCGACATCGTAAATGACGCCCCTGAAGCCGAAGCGCTTATGTCGGACGACCTGCCCGATCGGAAATTTTGCGTGGATATCAAGCATCCTGTTTCGATCCATCCATCCAAACCAGATTACATCTCTCTATGTAAGTGAGCGATCGCGCATAACAAGATATCGCGTTTTGCCGCCGTCGGAAAGCGTACCCCGCCACGGCGGGCCCGGCGACCGGCGGGGATGCCGTCCGGAGGGATGCCGTCCGGAGGGATGCCGCCTGGGGGCGCTCGTCGCGGCTTGCGATTGATCACACCCTCTGCTTCCGGTAGAAACGCGCCGGACCCGGCCATGCGCGGGCCCTTCATCACATCCCTTTCACTTGGCGGCGGCGGATTATGGCTTCTTATCAGTATGTATTCGGTATGCGCGGATTGTCGAAGAGCTATCCGGGTGGAAAACAGGTCCTGAAGGACATCCATCTGCAGTTCCTTCCCGGCGCCAAGATCGGGGTTCTGGGCTATAACGGCGCGGGCAAGTCGACCCTGCTGCGGATCATGGCCGGGATCGATACGGAATATACCGGCGAGGCCTGGTCGGCGGATGGCGTGAAAATCGGCTATCTGGAACAGGAACCGAAACTGGACGAGAGCAAGACCGTCGCGGAAAACGCCATGGACGGCATGCGCGAGCTGAAAGCCGTCGTCGACCGGTTCAACGAAGTCTCCATGAAGCTCGGTGAAGTCACCGACGATGACGAGATGATGGCCCTGATCGGCGAACAGTCGGAGTTGCAGGAAAAGATCGACGCCGCCGATGCCTGGGACCTGGACCGCATGGTCGAAATCGCGATGGACGCGCTGCGCTGCCCGCCGGGCGACAGCCCCGTGGAGAAACTGTCGGGCGGTGAACGCCGCCGCGTGGCGCTCTGCAAGCTGCTGTTGTCGAAGCCGGACATGCTGCTGCTCGACGAACCGACCAACCATCTGGACGCGGAATCCGTTGCCTGGCTCCAGCGTTTCCTGGCCGACTATCCGGGCACCGTCGTGATGGTCACCCACGATCGCTACTTCCTGGACAATGTGACGGGCTGGATCCTCGAACTCGACCGCGGGCGGGGCATTCCCTACGAAGGCAACTATTCGTCCTGGCTGGATCAGAAGCAGAAGCGCCTCGAACAGGAAGGGCGCGAGGAAGCGGCCCGCATGCGGAGCATCGCCCAGGAACGGGAGTGGATCCAGGCCAGTCCGCGCGCCCGTCAGGCCAAGTCCAAGGCCCGTATCAAGGCGTATGAGGAACTGCTGCAGCAGGCCGGCGACAGCTCGGTGGAAACGGCGCAGATCGTCATTCCGGCCGGCCCGCGTCTGGGCGATCTGGTGATCGAGGCGGAACATGTCCGCAAGGCGTTCGGAAACAAACTGCTGATCGACGACCTCAGCTTCAAGCTGCCGCCGGGCGGCATCGTCGGCATTATCGGTCCGAACGGCGCCGGTAAGACGACCATGTTCCGGATGATCACCGGCAACGAAAAACCGGATTCCGGCTCCCTGCGCCTCGGCGATACGGTGAAGCTCGGCTATGTGGACCAGTCCCGCGACTCCTTGGACGGCAAGAAGACCGTCTGGGAGGAAATCTCGGACGGCGAAGACATGGTCGAACTGGGCAAGCGCAAGATGCCCAGCCGCGCCTATGTCGGGGCCTTCAATTTCAAGGGCGCGGACCAGCAGAAAAAAGTCGGCATCCTGTCGGGCGGGGAACGGAACCGCGTGCATTTGGCCAAGATGCTGAAATCCGGCGCCAATGTGCTGCTGCTCGACGAACCGACCAATGATTTGGATGTCGATACGCTGCGCGCCTTGGAAGAAGCGCTGCTCAACTTTGCCGGATGCGCCTTGGTCATCTCGCACGATCGCTGGTTCCTGGATCGTATCGCCACCCATATCCTTGCCTTCGAAGGCGACAGCCAGGTGGTGTGGTTCGAAGGAAACTATCAGGACTACGAAGACGACCGCCATGCCCGCCTGGGTACCGATGCCGACCAGCCCCACCGCATCAAGTATCGCCGGCTCGACGCCTAGGGAAGCCGTTCCGGCCCGGTTCGTCCGGGCCGGTTCTCTCCGCCGGTCCGGCGCCGGCTTTTTCACATGTTCGGCATGACGGCGCCCGCTGCGTTGACAGCAAACGGCCCGCCATCCTACCGCTTGGCCTGTGCTTAAACGCCGGCGGGCCTTGGTTGGGACCGCGGGGTGATGTTGAGGGGTGTATTGGATGTCCGAGGGCGCGGTTCCCCGTTTGCTGATCGTCAGTGACGAGCCGGAAGCATTTATTTCCCCCTGCGAGACCCGGTTGCGGGATGTGGATTACGCGGTCTGCTCGGCGCCGGACGCCATCGCCGCGGCGCTCGACGAAGTCGCCCCTTCCGTCGTCTTCGTCGCCCCCGGCGCGGATATGCCGAAGGAGGCCTTGCGGCAGGTCGTCGATTTCCCCTCTGTCCGCTGGGTGTCGAATGCGGGAGCGGGGGTCGAGCATCTGACGCCCTGGGATCAGGCCCGGGTCTCGGTAACCAACGCGGCCGGCGTCCTGAGCGAGTTCCTCGCCGAATACACGATCACGGCGCTGCAGATGGCCAATGTCGGTTTTCCAAGGCTGATGGCGCAGCAGCGGCGGTCCGAATGGATCCAGCATGCCTGGACGCCGATTGCCGGAAAGACGATTTCGATCATCGGTCTCGGCAATGTGGGCCGCGCCGTCGCCCGCCGCGCGAAGGCCTTGGGCATGCATGTGATCGGGGTGCGTGCGCGCAAGGTCGAAACGCCCTGTGTCGATCTGCTCTTGCCGTTGAACCGGCTGTGCAACGCCATGGCGCGCGCCGATTTCGTCTCCGTCCATGCGGCGGAAACGCCTGAAACCCGCGGCCTGATCGGACAGGCGGCTTTCGCCTGCATGGGGCGGGGCACGGTACTGTTGAATGCCTCCCGCGGGCCGTTGGTGGATGAGGCCGCTTTGCTGGAAGCGCTCGAAAACGGCAAGGTATCCTGCGCGATCCTAGACGTTTTCGACCGGGAACCCCTGCCGGCGGGACATCCGTTCTGGAGCCATGAAAAGGTCGTCATGTCCCCGCATATGGCCGATTACGTGCCGGATTGGCAGGGCAGGATGTTCGGCGCCTTCCTGGACAATTACGGGCGATATCGGCGCGGCGAGCCGCTGGTGAATGTCGTCGACCCGGCGCGGGGATATTGAGGGAAAGTCCTAAGACGCCGCGGCCTTCTGCAGGGCGCGGCGGATGATCGTGAAGACCGTCAGCAATCCGAACAGGCCGGCCAAAACGAAAAGCAGCGCATCGTTGCCGTAGAAATCCATCGAGGGGCCGGAAATCGCCGGTCCGATCATGCCGCCGCCGCCCCAGGCCAGGGCGGAGCACGCCATCGCCGCGGCCAGTTTCGGGCCCTTGAACCGGCGGCCCAGGGTAATCAGCGTCAGCGTATAGGCGCCGAAGGTCGTGCCGCCGAGAATTCCCAGGACGACGAAGGCGTTCCACGTATCCAATCCAAGCGTGGGGACGATCAGGCAGAGGCCGGCGGAGACGATGGCGCAGCCGAACAGAATCCAGTTCGCGTTCAGCATGTCGCTCAATTTGCCGACGAAGGGCTGGGCGATCACCGACCCGAAGGCGAGGGAGGCGACGAGCAGCGCGGCCAGATCGCCGGAATAGCCGCGTTCCAGCACATAGACCGGAAACAGGCTCATCGCCGTCGCCTCGAAGAATCCCATGGCGAGGACGGAGAACATCATCACGGGCGCGATGGTGATCATGGCGAAGATGGATCCGCCTTCCCCGCTGGAGGCGCCGGCGTCCCAGCGTTTCAAGGGCAGGACGATGAGGCCGCTGATCGCGATGACGGCGGCGCAGAGCAGGAACGGGACCGGGGGCTGGAAGCCGATGAAGGGTATGCAGGTCGGCCCCAAGGCGAAGGTCGCGGAAATCACAGAGGCATAGATGCCGATCACGGTGCCGCGCCGCTTCTCTTCCAGCAACTCGTTCAGCCAGGCTTCGGTGCCGATGAAGATGCCGTTGACGCAAACGGCCAGGAAGAAACGCGCGACGCACCAGACGTAGAAATCGTCGATCCAGATCATCGACAGGATGATCGCGCAGCCCAGTGCCGCGCTGATGGCGATCATGGCGCGATAGGTGATGCTGCGGGACAGGCGCGGAATCGAGAAGGCCGATATCAACAGGCCCAGGCCCGACATCGACCCGTTGATGCCGATTTCGGATTCGCTGAAGCCTTGCGACTCCAGGACGAGGGCGATGACCGGATAGGTCATCCCCATGCTGAACGAAAACCCGCTGACGGCCAGGATGACCATGGTCAGCGCGGCCGTCCGCGATTGGGCGAAGTTTTGCGCGCCGTACCGCTCCATGCCTCCCCCTTCCGTGCCCTATGCAGGCCCGCCGTAATGCAAGGCATGAGCGGGTAGCACGGCGGATTGCCGGGGACCACCCGAATCTTGTCCAGCGCAAACCCTGTTCGGACTAGGGTGAGCGGTATGAACCCGACGTTCGGGGCGGCTTATCGAGGATGGTCAGGCGAACAGCCCGGCTGCGACATAGTGGGTGCGGACCCAATCGAGATGGGCCGCCATCGCCTTGGCCGCGGCGTCCCCGTCCCGATTGCTGATCGCCTGCATGACGGCTTCATGCTGGCACATGACGGCGGCATCGTCGTCCGGTTCGCCGAACAGTTCATCGCGGTTGTAGCGCAGCATTTCGAACAGAGTGCCGCGGATGACGCCGATCAGATGGCGATAGACAGTGCTGCCCGACGCCTTCGCGACGGCCAGATGAAAATCCATGTCGACCTGCGCCCGGTTGCCGGTTTCGGTCCGCATGCGGTCCACCTGCAACTCGATCTGGGCGATGTCGTCGGCACTCGCCCGGTCGGCGGCGCGGCGCGCGGCCCAGGATTCCAGCAAGGACCGAAGTTCCAGCAAATCGGCCAGACTGCCGCGGTCGATCTGCGCCAGTGCGGTCAGGGCCGGATCGGAACCGGTCGGCGGTTCCGCGACCCGCGTCCCGCCGCCGCGCACGGCGGTCAACAGGCCTTGGGCTTTCAGTTGCTGCAAGCCGGCGCGCACGGATACGCGGCTCACTCCCAGCATTTCCGCCAATCGGCGTTCTGCTGGAAGGCGGTCGCCGGGGGCGAAATCGCCGGTTGCGATAAGGCGCAGGACTTCTGCGGCAACCCTATCCCCCAGATTCTCGTGGGCGATCGGGTGAAGGTGCGGCGCTGCCATTGAGGAGTGCGTTTCCCACTTATGATTTTGGTCTGATGGTATCACCAACCCAGGGAAAGCCAAGTTCCGTTGCAGGCGGGCTTGGTGAGCCCAAGCGTTCGGGAGGGTAAGGCGGCTCTGAAACGGGAGGCGCCGGGTTTCTAGGCGGCCCGGTTTCCGCGGGTAAGCAGCCACACGCGGGCGACATCCACCGTGCTGACGCCGACGAGCTCCGCGGTCCGCTCCAGGCTGACGCCGTCGCGCAGCAGGCCGGCGATCAACCGGAATTCATCGGTTTTTCCGGGAATGTAGCGGCGGGGGCGGTTGCCGGAGAGGCGCCGCGCGCGGGTGTCGGTATCCGGTTCGTTCAGGCCGCGGCGTTTCGCTTCCTCCTTCGCCATCATGAAGCGGTATTTTTCCGACGACTCATAGGCTTCCGTCATCCGGACCATATTGGCGGCCCAGCGCGCGGCTTCCCGTTGCTGCGCGGCCCTTTCGTCGGCGTTGATCCGGCCGTCGTCCTCTTCCAGGAAGGCTTCCTGCGCCGCCTCTTCCAGCGTCATCCCGCTGGCGGCGGCCAGGCGCGTGGCGGCTTCCTCGGCAGCCTTGCGTTCCCCCTCGATGGTGGCGGAGCGCATGACGCCGATGATCTTCCGAAGCTTCTCACGCTCCGCGTCGGTCAGGGGCTGGGCCATACTGCTTTCCGGTTGCTAATGCTGGGAAATATCATATCTAGTACCGAAGCCGCAGGGTAGCGCTCTGTGCATCACAGGGATAGACGACTCGGGAATTTCATGTGCCCTGAAGCACATGCTGTCGAGTCGGACGCGTTACTGACACCGTTCGATCCGCCAGCATTTCATATTACGAACCCGGATGGAAAGGCCGCAGGCATCATTGTTTGCGATCATGCCTCCAATAAGGTGCCCGGCCGGCTGAACGGCCTTGGGCTGACGCCCGCCTGCCTGAATTATCACATCTCCTACGACATCGGCGCGGCCGGCGTCGCGGAACGGCTGGCGCCGATTCTGGACATGCCGGCGATCTTCAGCGGGTATTCGCGGCTGGTCATCGACATGAACCGGCCGACGGACGATTTCACCAGCATCCGCGAAATCAGCGACGGCCGCGTGGTGCCGGGAAACCGGGGCCTGACCGACCGCGACCACCGCCAGCGGCAGGAAGAACTCTTCAAGCCCTATCACGATGCGGTCGAAGGCCAGATGGCCGGCAAACGCCGCCGCGCGGAGGAGCTCGGCCTGGAAGCGCCGGTCGTCATCTCGGTCCATTCCTGCACCGACGAGATGCGCGGCGTGAAACGCCCCTGGCATATCGGCGTGCTGTACAACCGCGACGAACGCATGGCCGAAGCGACGATCGCGGCCCTGGAGCAACAGAACCCGGACCTCACCATCGGCGACAACAAACCCTATTCCGGCATGGACGCCTACGGCTACACGATCGAACGCCACGCTTTGCCCGCCGGCCTGCCCAACGTCCTCTTCGAAGTGCGTCAGGACCTGATCGGGACGGAAGAGGGCCAGGCACACTACGCCGCCATCCTGGGCAAGGCCCTGACGGCCGTGTTGACGGACAAGGACGTCTTCACGTTTCATCGGACTTGACCGGCGGGCGGCCAAGCTACCCCACTACCGAATATTGACGGGGTCATCGCGGCGGTCTATCCGGGTTTCATGCGCACGGATGACAACAGCTTCACAATCGGGATCGAGGAGGAGTATCTCCTCGTCGATCCGGAAACCCGCCAACTGGCCGAGGACGGGGACGTCAGCCAGGGGGTGATCGATGCGGTGATCGCGGCCGTGGGGGAGGATGTCGGCTTCGCCACGCCGGAATTCCTGAAAGCGCAGGTGGAGGTCGGGACCGACGTCGCCGGGTCCGTCAAGGACGTGCGCAAGAAACTGGCGGCCTTGCGCCGCGCGGTTTCGACGGCGGCGAACGAGAAGGGCTTCGCCATCATCGCCGCCTCGACCCATCCGATGGCGAATTGGCGCGACCTGCACCATACCGACAAGGAACGCTACAACGTCCTCGCCAATGACATGCAGACGGTGGCGAAGCGTCTGGTCATCTGCGGCATGCATGTTCATGTCGGCATCGACGACGACGATTTGCGCCTCGACCTGTTGGGGCAGATTTCCTATTTCCTGCCGCATCTTTTGGCGCTGACGACGTCCTCGCCCTTCTGGGCCGGGCGGGATTCGGGTCTGCAATGCTACCGGCTTTCGATTTTCGACGAATTGCCGCGCACCGGCCTGCCGGAGCATTTCGACAGCTGGAGCGACTATACCCGCCATATCGAAACCATGGTCCGGGTCGGCCTGCTGCAGGACGCCTCCAAGATCTGGTGGGACATCCGGCCGCATTGGCGCTTCCCGACGCTTGAAATGCGGATCGCCGATATCTGCACCTATATGGATGACGGCATCTCGGTCGCGGCGCTCTATGCCTCCCTGCTGTCCATGCTGCTGCGGCTGCGGCGGACCAATCAGCGCTGGCGGACCTACAACAACATGCTGATCAACGAGAACCGGTGGCGGGCCCAAAGGCATGGCTTCGACAAGGGGCTGGTCGATTTCGGGGCCGGGAAGATCGTCGACTACGGCAGTCTGCTCGAAGAGATCCTGGAACTGACGAAAGAGGATCAGGAGCGCCTGGACTGCGTCGCCGAAGCGACGCATGCGCGCACCATCCTGACGCGCGGGACGAGCGCCCATAACCAGCGCCGGATCTATACCGAGGCGAAAGCGGCCGGCGCCGGCGACAAGGAAGCGCTGGAGAAAGTCGTCGATTGGCTGATCGAAGAGACGGTCCGGGACATCTGACGGACCAGCCTGTTTGAAATGACGCGGGAACGCACCATTTCAGGGACGGAGCGAAAATTTGCGGGAGAGGATAAAAGCATGAAGGACATCGATCAGAAGACCCAGACCGAACTGGAAGCGGCGGCGTTCCGCACCTTGGTCGAGCATCTGCGGAACCGGACCGACGTGCAGAATATCGACATGATGAATCTGGCCGGGTTCTGCCGGAATTGCCTCAGCCGCTGGTATGGCGAGGCCGCGGCGGAAAAAGGCATCGAGCTGTCGACCGACGAGTCCCGCGAAATCGTCTACGGCATGCCCTACAGCGAATGGAAGGGCAAATACCAGACCGAGGCGTCGGCCGACAAAAAGGCCAAGTTCGCCGAGGAAATCAAGAAGGCCCATTGATCCCGCAAGCGGCGCGGCCCGTCGGTAGCCCCTACCGGGTCGTCAGATGGGCGGGGATATCCAGTCCGATCTCCTCGAAATAGCGCTGGGCGCCGGGATGCAGCGGCAGCGGCAGACCGCCAAGGGCGTTTTCCGGTGACAGCGCCTTCATGGCGCGATGGATCCCGCCCAGATATTCCAGGTTCTCGAAGATCGTCCGCGTGATCATGTAGACGTCTTCGTCGGCGAGTTCGGCGGAGACCGCCAGGAAGTTGGGTTGCGCGATGGTCTTGATGTCTTCCGTCTGGTTCGGATAGGTGCCGGCCGCGATCGTGTAGGGGCTGAAAAGACCCAATCCGCCGTCCGCCAGGGCCGCCTCCCCATCGTCGAAGCCCAGCAGGACGACCTCGTCGCCGAGGGCCTTCATGACCCGGGTCACGGCGGCCACCGGCTCGCCCGCCGGGGTCGACATGCCGGCGATCTTGCCCTCCTCCAGCGCCTTCGCGCTCGGGCCATAACCCAGATAGCTCAGCTTGTAGGCGGCCTCGACATCCTCGACCCCTAGATTTCCGAGAACCATCTTGTTGGACCCCAGCGTCCCGGAATTCTGGCGGCCGAGCGAAAAGGCCTCGCCGTCCATGTCCAGGACATCGTCGATCGTGGCGGTATCCAGGAATTCCTTCCTGATCAGCCAATGTTCCACATTCGGCCACAGCATGGTGACCGCACGCAGGTTTTCGTCCGGGCCGTCCGCCTCGAACGGTCCCGCGCCCCGGCGCGCGTAGTAGCCGTACAGGCCCTGCAGGATCGCAAATTGCACCTTGCCGTCCCGCAGAAGACGGACATTTTCCTCGGACCCTGCCGATTTGACGGCGGTCATGCCGATGTGCTGGCGCGGCAGCAGCTTGATCTTGATCAGGGTCGACAGGGCGACGCCGACCGGGAAATAGGTGCCGCCGACGGATGCGGTGGCCAGAAGGTGATCCCGCTCGTCCTGCGCTTGGGAGGACGGGGTCGGGATGGCGACGGCAAGAAGGACGGCCAGGGCCAATATCGATCCCAATCGTTTCAGCGCTCTTCCCAGTGGCATCGGATGCGTCCTTCCCTCAACGGCAAACCCGCGGCGGCGATCCGCCCGATCGCAACGGACATTTTTCCGTCACCGCCGCCCAATAATCGGCACGGTAAAGGATCGCCGGGCGTTGTTAAAGCGGGGCACGGATTGTATGGTCCGCCCTCTTCGGCAACGGCGTTTGCCGAGCCTTTCAGACGCATATATTGATCGATGGATGGAGAGTCTTTCATGTCCGATACCGGCGCCATGCAGAATGATATCGATACCGGAATTGAAACCGCGACCGGATCTGAAGCGCTGGGGATAACCGGCGAGCGGCTGCGGTCCTTCATCGAGCGGATCGAGCGTTTGGAGGAAGAGAAGCAGGCGCTGGCCGAGGACATCAAGGAAGTCTTCGCGGAAGCCAAGGGCACCGGCTTCGATGTGAAGATCATGCGCAAGATCATCCGCATGCGGAAGCAGGACCTGAACGACCGCAAGGAAGAAGAGGCGCTGCTTGAAACCTACATGGCCGCTATCGGAATGATTTGACCGGCCAGTAATTCAAGTTGATTCCGTAGAAATACGGTGATTCACTTCCCACTAGTTTAAAAATTAGTGTTTTCCGTCGAAACCAAAGACCTGTGGTACTATATTGTATTCAGGTAATGGGAGGCTTTCGGCATTCCAATGATACGGCTGCTGTCTAATTCGATCGGGCGTTTGTCCGTGCTGGGCGCTTTTTGCGCCTGGGCTTCCCTTGCCTCCAGCGCAGGGGCCGCCGACGTCACGCTGTCTTTCGTGGATGGCGAAGGCGCCGACGTGCAAGACGTGATCGCCACGCTGGCTTCCCCTGAAAGCAAGGAAATCGGCGCTCCCGAACCGGTCGAGGTCGAAGTCAATCAGTACCGGCAGTCATTCGAACCCTTGGTGACGACGGTGCCGGTCAACAGCGATGTCCGGTTCCGCAACAGCGACACTTTCGCGCATCACGTCTATTCCTTCTCCAAGGCGAAGGCTTTCGAGCACAGGCAGCCGACGCGCGGCGTCACCGACCCGATAAAGCTGGACAGCCCCGGCTTGATCGCGCTCGGATGCAATATTCACGACCATATGCTTGCCTATATCTACGTCTCCGACACCCCGTTCTACGGTCTGTCCGGAAAAGACGGGGTGACGCAGATGCAGGACGTACCCGACGGCGACTATGTGCTTACGATCTGGCACCCGCGTCTGAAGGGGAAGACGATCGAGAAGACCATCACCGTTACCGGAGAGACTGTGGAACTTCGCGAGACATTGGATCTGAAGCCGCCGCGTAAAGTAAAAAAATCTCTCTACTCCCGCTGAGCCGCAGGCGCGCTGGATGAAAATCAGTTTCCAATTCAAACTGATCATCTTCGCCTTCGGTATTCTCGTTGCCGTTCAGGTCCTAAGCGCCATCGCCGTCTATTTCTCGACCCGCAGCTCAGCAATCGAGAACCTGCGGGTGGAACTGGCCGCGACCGAGCAGGTCTTCCTGACCCATCTGGAAAACACCACAAGGGCGATGGCCGAGACGACCACGGCGGTCACGCTCGACTTCGCCTTCCGGGACGCGATCGCCCAAGGCGACAAACCGACGCGCCGTTCGGTGTTGGAGAATTTCCGCGACCGCGTCGCCGCTGACCGGGTCCTGCTGGTTTCCCTGGAAGGCGAGATCGATATCGACACTGCCCGGGAAGGGGCGGCGGGGCGCCCGTTTCCCTTCATCGATCTGGTGGAGCGGGCGGATATCGACGGTGTCGCGTCCGACATCGTGACGATGGACGGCAAGCTTTACGACTTGGTCCTGCTGCCTGTCCTGGCGCCGGACGCGGTTGCCTGGATCGCCTTCGCGGTGGAAATCGACGATGCCTTCGCCGTTGAAATCCGCAATCTGGCGCCGTTTCCGACCTGGGTCAGCTTCATCATGAAGCAGGATGGGGTTTGGCGGCTTGGCGCGTCCACCGCTTCGGGCGCGGAGCGCAAGTCGCTGGAAAGCTATATCGCGGCCAATCAGGAACTGCCGGTCGGGCCCAGCCTGGTCGACGTGGAAGGACGGACCTTCGTCACGACGGCGACCGAAATTCACGGCGAGGGACGCAAGGTTTCCGTCGCGCTGCTCTTCCATTCGACGATCGACCCGGCGTTGGCGCGGACGCGGGAACTGCTGCTGCAATTGGCGGCCCTGCTCGTCGCGGCCCTGGTGATCACCTTGATCGGCGCGGTTTTCCTGGCCCGCGGGATCACCCGGCCGGTCAGGGATTTGACCACGGCGGCGGGACGGGTGCGGGAAGGGGACTACAGCGCGGAAGTTTCGTATCAGCGGCAGGATGAATTCGGCGCGCTGTCCGAAGCCTTCAACAAGATGATGACAGACATCCAACGCCGTGAGGAAACGATTTCCCATCAGGCGCGGAACGACGCCCTGACCGGCCTGCCGAACCGGCGGGAATTCCTGCGCCAGGTCAATGAGCGGGCCGCCAAAAGCCCGGACAAGCCCTTCGCCGCCGTCATCGTGGGCCTGGAGCGGGTGCAGGAGATGAACAGTTCGCTCGGCTTCGAGGTCGGGGACCGGATCATCAAGGGCGTGGCAGAGCGTCTGCGCGGCCACGTGGCGGAAGACGACATGGTCGCCCGGATCGGCGGCGACGAATTCGGCCTGGTCCTGAACGGCGAACAATGGGCGCAGGGCGGGGATACGCTGCTGACGTCCCTGATCCGCGCCATGGAACACCCGATCACCGCCCGTGAAGGCAATGTGGATATCAGCCTGCGGTTCGGCCTGGCGCTCTATCCGGAACATGGAGAGAACGGCGCCAACCTCGTGATGTCGGCGGAACTTGCCATGTACAAGGCAAGACTGGCCGGCAAGCCCACCCATATATTCGACCCGGTCGAGGACAGGCCGCGGCCCGAAGCCCTGATGCTGATGGGCGAAATGCGGAAGGGATTGGAGAGCGGCCAGTTCCAGCTCGTCTATCAGCCCAAGGTCGATATCGCGACCGGCAGGATCGTCGCGGCCGAGGCTTTGTCGCGCTGGCAGCATCCGCATATGAAGAACCTGTCCCCCGACACTTTCGTTCCCTTGGCCGAGCAAACCGGGAATATCCGCCATCTGACCCGCTGGATGCTGGAACAGGCGACGACGGATTGCGCCGCCTGGCGGGCCGAAGGGCTGGACCTGAAAATTTCCGTCAACCTGTCGGCGAAGGACATCGCGACGAACGAGATCGTCATGATCTTGAGCCGCTTGTTGGTCGACAAGGGCCTGCCGGCGGAGGTCCTGACGCTGGAGATCACCGAAAGCGCCCTGATGGACGAGCCGGAAGAAGCGCTCGCCACCCTGGACAGCCTGTCCGACATGGGGATGAGCGTTTCGGTCGACGATTTCGGCACCGGTTACTCCTCGATGAGCTATCTCAAGCGGCTGCCGGCGGACGAATTGAAGATCGACAAGTCCTTCGTCCTCAACCTCGCCAACAGCCGCGAGGATGACGTCATCGTCCGGTCGACCGTCGATCTGGGCCGGAACCTGGGGCTCAGCGTGACCGCGGAAGGGGTGGAAGACCTGGACAGTTATCTCCGCCTGCGGGAAATCGGCTGCACCATCGCGCAGGGCTACTACATCGCGCGTCCGATGCCGCTCGATAAGTTCCTGGAATTCTGCAAGTCGTCTCCCTGGGCGAATGGGACGGCGGTGCCCGACGCGGAAGCGGTCGACCGGTCCACCCAAGCCTAGCCTGGCGCGCCGCCGAATCCAGAAATGAAAAAGGGCCGCGCGGTGCGGCCCCTTTGCTCTTCGGTTAGTGCCGCCCCTATTCGGCGGCGTTCTTCGCATCCGGCTGTGGCGGCTGCTTGAACTGGGCCAGCAGGGCCTGCTCGTTCGCCTTTGCGTCGGCGATGTGCTTTTCCTTCACATGCCCATAGCCGCGGATATGTTCCGGAATTTCGGCGACCTGAACGGCGATCGCATGGTTGTCCCGGTTCAGGCCTTCGAGCAGGGATTTGATCGTCGTTTCGTATTCCGCGATCAACCGGCGTTCCTGTTTGCGCTCCTCGGTCCGGCCGAAGAGATCGAAACGGGTGCCGCGCAGGCCCTTCAGTTTGGCGAGGAGGCCGAAGGCCTTCACCATCCAGGGGCCGTATTCCTTCTTCAGAAGTCGGCCGGTTTCCGGATCCGTCTCGGCGAAGAGCGGCGGAGCGAGATGGAACTTCAGCGTGAAGTCGCCCTCGAACTGCTGATGCAGCTTCTTCATGAATTCGCCGCTGGTATAGAGGCGGGCCACTTCGTACTCGTCCTTGTAGGCGAGCAGTTTGAAGTAGTAGCGCGCCACGGCCCGGGCCAGCGAGTCGTCGGTCACCACCTGTGATTCGCGGCGCTGGACATCGACCACGAAATCCTTGTAGCGGCGCGCATAGGCCTCGTCCTGATAGTCCTTCAGGAAGGCGATGCGCTTTTCGACGATGTCTTCCAGGCTCTTGGCGAAATCGTCCTCATCGTCCGCCGGGGCTTTCTTCTGGCTGTCCTGCTGGTCGGTGATCCGCAGGACCGCATCCATGTCATGCGCCGCCCGGCGGCCCCACAGGAAGGCCTGCTGGTTCAGCTTGACCGCCACCCCGTTGAGTTCGATGGCTTTTTCCATCGCTTCCAGACTGACCGGGATCAGGCCCTTCTGGAAGGCGTAGCCCAGCATGAACATATTGCTGGCGATGCTGTCCCCCATCAGGGCGGTGGCCAGTTTCGAGCCGTTGAAGAAATGCGCGTTCTTCGGACCGGTGGATTCCGCGATCATCTCCTTCATTTCGGAGGTCGGGAAAATCCAGTCCGGATTATGCGTGAAGTCGCCGGTGATGGATTTTTCCGTATTCACGATCGCGACGGTCGTGTCGCGTTCCACCTTGGAAAGCGCCGTGGTGCCGGATGCGACGACGATATCGCAGCCGAGCAGCACATCCGCCCCGCCGGCGGCGATGCTGACGGCGTGAATATCCTCCGGATTCTTGCCGATGCGGATATGGCTGATGACGGGACCGCCTTTCTGGGCGAGGCCGGCCATGTCCAGGATGGAACAGCCCTTGCCTTCCAGATGGGCGGCCATGCCCAGCAACGCGCCGATGGTCACCACGCCCGTGCCGCCGACCCCGGTCAACAGAATGCCGTAGGGCTCTTCCTCGACGGTGGGAACCTTGGGTTCCGGCAAGGCTTCGAACAGGTCGGGTGCGGCACCGGTGGCCGGCTGCGCGACGCCGGAGCCTTTGCGGACCTGACCGCCATGGACGGTCACGAAGCTGGGGCAGAACCCCTTTACGCAGGAATAGTCTTTATTGCAGGACGACTGATCGATCTTCCGCTTGCGACCGAACTCCGTCTCCTGCGGGGTGACCGACAGACAGTTCGACTGAACGGAACAGTCGCCGCAGCCTTCGCAGACCATCTCGTTGATGAAGACGCGTTTCTGCGGGTCGGGGAAGGTGCCGCGCTTGCGGCGGCGGCGTTTCTCGGCCGCGCAGGTCTGGTCGTAGACCATGACCGTGACGCCCTCGATTTCCCGCAGATCTTTCTGAACCGCATCCAATTCATCCCGGTGATGCACGGTGACGCCGTGCGGGAATATGCCGTTCGGGTACTTTTCCGGCTCGTCGCTGACGACGACGACCTTGCGCGCGCCTTCGGCGGTAACCTGTGCGACGACGGCGGGAACCGATTGCACGCCTTCATGGGGCTGACCGCCCGTCATGGCGACAGCGTCGTTGTAGAGGATCTTGTAGGTGATGTTCACGCCGGACGCGACGGCGGCCCGGATCGCAAGGGTGCCGGAATGCTGATAGGTCCCGTCACCCAGATTCACGAAAACATGCTTCGTCGATGTGAAGGGGAACTGCCCCATCCAGGCGGCCCCTTCGCCGCCCATCTGCGTGAAGGTCAGCGTGTCCCGGTCCATCCACTGGGCCATGAAATGACAGCCGATCCCGGCATAGGCGCGGGATCCTTCCGGCACCTTGGTCGAGGTGTTGTGCGGGCAGCCGGAACAGAAATAGGGCAGCCGCGCGATCGACGGTTTGCGGGCGCCGAGCTGTTTGTCCTTCGCGTCCAGGAAGGCCAGACGGTTAGAGAACCGCTCGTGCCCTTCGATCGCATTGCCTTTCGGCAGGCGCTGCAGCCGCTGCGCGACGACCCGCGCGATGACCGCCGGGGTCAATTCGCCGAAGGACGGCAGGATCAATTCCCGGTCCTCGTTGAACTTGCCGTAGATCCGCGGGCGTTTGTCGTTCGGCCAGTTGTAGGCCTGTTCCTTCAACTGGTTCTCGATCAGCGCGCGTTTTTCCTCGACGACCAGGATTTCTTCGTGGCCCTGGCAGAATTCGCGGATGCCGTCCGGCTCAAGCGGCCAGGTCATGGCGACCTTGTAGACGGATATTCCCAGTTCCTTGGCAAAATCCTCGTCGACGCCAAGATCGTCGAGCGCCTGGCGGACATCCAGATAAGACTTCCCGGCCGTGACGATGCCCAGCCGCTTTTTCGGGCTTTCGATCATCGGGCGGTTCAGTTTGTTCTTCTTCGCGTAGGCGATCGCCGCGTAGAGCTTGTAGCGGTGCAGATGCTCTTCCTGCGCCAGCGCCTCCAGGGCCTGTTTCGGATAGTGGATGTTCAATCCGCCTTCCGGCATCTTGAATTCCGTCTCGTCGGGCAGCTCGATCTGCACCCTGTGCGGATCGACATAGACCGAGGCCGAGGTATCCACGGTTTCCGCGATGGTCTTGAAAGCGACGTAACAGCCGGAATAGCGGGACAGCGCAATGCCGTGCAGGCCGAGATCCAGGAATTCCTGAACCCCCGCCGGGTTCAGGACCGGAATCATCGCATCCATGAACGCATATTCGGTCTGGTGCGCGGTGGTGGAGGATTTGCAGGTGTGGTCGTCGCCGGCCAGGAGAAGGACGCCGCCGTTCTTCGAGGTGCCCGCGAAATTGGCGTGCCGAAGCACGTCACCCGACCGGTCGACGCCGGGACCTTTCGCATACCAGATGGAAAACACGCCATCGACGGTGTTGTCGCCGAAGAACTCGTTCTGCTGGGTGCCCCAGATGGCGGTCAACGCCAGGTCTTCGTTCAGGCCGGGCTGGAAATGGATGTTGTTGTTTTTGAGGAACTTCCGCGCTTTCCAGAGCTGCTGGTCGTATGCGCCGAGGGGGGAGCCGCGATAGCCGGAGATGTAACAACCGGTGTTCAGACCGGCTTTGTGGTCGCGTTGCCGCTGCATGATCGGCAGCCGGACCAGCGCCTGGGTTCCGGTGATGAAAACGCGTCCCGATTCCAGGGTATATTTGTCGTCTAGATCGACATGGGCTAGCGCCATATCTGCTTCCTCCACACCTCAAAAAGGGCCCGGGCAAGCATCCGTCGCGCGGACTTTCCCCGCAGAACACTCCCTTGGACCGGCTATGTTATTTTTCTGCCGGATCCGGGTGTTCAACTCTACGCGCGAACACCACTCCCGTCCCGTACGATATTAGCCTAGAAAAAAGGTTAGCATTACTGACCTATCTAGGAAAGACTGTCTTGCACGCCAGGACGGGTTGCCTCCACCGAGTGATCTAATGGTGCGGAACGGAGCGGCAAGAGGGGCACGGTCACAACAGCCCGTCCACGGGTCGATTTAGGCGTGATTTGCATGGAATGATCCCGTATACGAAGGCCTTCGGCGCTCGTCACCGTTTTCTTGGGCGTCATCCTGGATACGACAATCTGGCGGTTTGGAAGATGACGGTTCTTGTTACCGGTGCGGCAGGCTTCATCGGCATGCATGTCTGCGAAGCCCTCTTGAACCGGGGCGAGCGCGTTTGCGGCATCGACAATCTCAATGACTACTACGATCCGGCGCTGAAGCAGGCACGCCTGAAGCGTTTGCAGGGTCGGAACGGGTTCGTGTTCGCGAAGGCGGATATCGGCGATCAGGCGGCGTTGAACCGGTCGCTGGAGGACCTCGGCGATATCGACAGGATCGTGCATTTGGCCGCCCAGGCGGGGGTCCGCTACAGCCTCGTCAATCCGCATGCCTATGTGCACAGCAATGTCCTTGGCCATTTGAACATCCTGGAATATGCGCGCCATCGGGCGGGCTTGCGGCATCTGGTCTATGCGTCCTCCTCCTCGGTCTATGGCGGCAATCAGAAGCTTCCCTTTTCGGTCGAAGACCGCGTCGACAATCCGGTCTCGCTCTATGCCGCGACCAAGAAGTCGGACGAGCTGATCAGTCACGCCTACGCGCATCTCTACGGAATCCCGATGACCGGCCTGCGGTTCTTCACCGTCTACGGTCCCTGGGGGCGGCCCGACATGTCGGCCTATATTTTCGCCGAGAAGATCATGTCGGGTAAGCCGATCCCGGTCTTCAACAATGGCGACATGCAGCGGGACTTCACCTATATCGACGATATCGTCGCCGGTGTGATCGCCAGCCTGGACACCCCGCCGAAGCGGACGGAAGAAGAAGCCCCGCACAAGGTCTACAATCTGGGCAACAACAAGCCCGAAGCCTTGCTGGACATGATCCGCACGCTTGAAGGCGCGCTGGGCCGCAAGGCGGAGATCGAATTCAAGCCGATGCAGCCGGGCGACGTAAAGGCGACCTATGCCGATATCGAAGCCTCGCGCCGCGACCTCGGTTTCGAACCGAAGACCTCGATCGAGGACGGCCTTCAGAAATTCGCCGACTGGTACAAGGGCTATGCCGGCAAGTGACCCGGTGACGGATCAGTTCGAATAGAGCCCTTCCAGCCGGTCGCCATAGCTCTTCTTTACGATATGGCGGCGTATCTTCATCGACGGGGTCAGCATCGCGTTCTCGATTGAGAAAGGCTCATCGACGATGATGAAACGCCGGACGCGTTCGATCACCGACAGCTTCTTGTTTACGCGGTCCATCGCGTCCTGCAACGCCTTGCGGAGTGCCGGGCTGTCGTTCCAGGCCCCTTGCAGCGGGCCGTTCCGGGCCTCCCAATCCTTCAGCCAATCCGGATCCGGGGTGAGCAGCGCGACAAGATGCGGGCGCTTGTCACCGTAAACCATCGCTTGGGCGATTTCCGGTTCCAGGCAAATGATCCCTTCGACCCGCTGCGGCGACAGGTTGTCGCCGCCCGAATTGACGATGATGTCCTTCTTGCGGTCGGTGATCATCAGATAGCCGTCCTCGTCCAGCCTGCCGATATCCCCGGTATGGAGCCAGCCGTCCCGGACCGTTTCGGCCGTGCGGGCGGGATCGTTCCAATAGCCCAGCATCACCAATTCGCCGCGGACCAGGATTTCGCCGTCCTCGGCTATCTTCACTTCGACGCCTTCAAGCGGCGGTCCGACGGTGTGCAGCTTGTTCAAGGTCGGGTAATTGCAGCTGACTACCGGTGCGGCTTCGGTCTGGCCGTAACCCTGCAGAATGCGCAGGCCCAGCGCGGTGAAGAACTGGGCCACGTCCTGATTCAGGGGGGCGCCGCCGGAGACGAAGGCCTTCAGCCGGCCGCCGAACCGCTCGGCTACCTTGCTGCGGACAAGCTTCGTCAACAGCGGGTCGACGGCGCGTTCGCACAAGCTGAGGGAGCCCGGGTCATTGTAACGTTTCTTGCCGATGACGACGGTCTTGTAGAGCATCTTCTCCTTCAATCCGCCGGACTTCTCCGCCGCCCGCAGGATTCGCGACCGCATGGTTTCGTAGAGACGCGGAACCGCCGTCATGATGGTCGGCCGGACCTCGCCGATATTCTGCACCAGTTTGTCGAGCCCTTCGGCGTAGTAGACCTGTGCCCCGATGCTGATGGGAACGAACTGGCCGGTCGTATGTTCGTAGGAATGGCTGAGCGGCAGGAAGGACAGGAATATCTCCCCGCCGATCGCGAAGCCGGGCAGGCGGGACAGCATGTCCTCCGCGCTCAAGGCGTTGCAGATGATGTTGCCGTGGCTCAGCATCACGCCGGCCGGAACCCCGCCCGTGCCGGACGTATAGATGATGCAGCACAATGCGCCGCGGTCGAGCGCCCTGGCCCTGTCGCGGATGGCGGCGGCATCGGCCTCGCCCATCAGGGCGGATTGCGGATAGATGGGCAGATCGGACACGGTGCCGTCCGCGGCGCCATCCATCATGACGACGAAGGCGACGTCCGTTCCCGCCGCCGCGGGCAGCAGCCGGGCCGCCAGGGCCTTGTCGGAGACGATCACCGCCTTGGCCCCGCTATCGGTCAGGATGTGGCGATGGTCGTCCACCGTGTTGGTGGTATAGGCGGGCACTGTCACCGCCCCGATCGACATGATGGCCAGATCGGCGATCATCCATTCCGGCCGGTTCTCCGACACCAGGACGACGCGGTCGCCGGGCTCTATGCCCTTGGCCGCCAGTCCGGCGGCGAGACGGACGACCTGATCCGCCGTTTCCGACCAGGTTCGCGGTACCCATTCACCGGAATATTTCGCCCAGAGGAAGGGTTGGTCGGCGAATCGGTCGCTCTGATCGAAGAACATCGTCGGCAGGTTTGACGCCTGCGCGTAGTCAACCATTCCTGTAGCCTCCCTTGGGCCTTGATCGATTAGGCCTTGTTTTCGCATCGGGCCTTGTTTTCAGGCTCTAACGGCCCTTTTGTATTTAGTTGGAAGATAGAAATTTCCAGTGGGTGGAGTAAAGCCGCGATGAGTGACGTTCGAAACGCTTCTGCAGCGCAGGATTTGGGCGAATTGCCGGAATGGGACCTGTCGGATCTGTATCCGGGCCGGGACGATCCGTCGGTCGACGCGGATCTGAACACGGCTGCGGCGAATGCGTCACTCTTCAAGCAAAGCTACGCCGGCCGTCTCGATGGTCTGGACGGGGACCGACTGGCCGGTGCGATCCAGGAATACGAGCGGATCGATGAACTGCTCTCCAAATTGATGAGTTATGCGCAGTTGGTCTATTCCGGCAATGTCACGGATCCGGAAATCGGGCGGTTCTACCAAGGCGTCAACGAGCGCGGGAACGCGATCTATTCCGACCTGTTGTTCTTCACGCTGGAATTGAACCGGTTGGAGGACAGCCGTGTCGAGAAAATGCTGGAAGAGAGCGAAGCGCTCGCCGCCTACCGGCCGTGGATCCGGGACCAGCGCGTCATGCGCCCCTATCAATTGGCGGACGAACTGGAACGCCTGCTGCACGAAAAATCCGTTGCCGGTCGAAGCGCCTGGGTTCGGCTTTACGATCAGACCCTGGCCGGCCTCCGCTTCCCGCATCGGGGGGAGATGCTGACCAACACGCAGATCCTGGACCGGCTGTCGTCCCGCGAGCCGGCGGAGAGGAAGGAAGCCGCGCACAGCCTGGGAACCGTGCTGTCCGAAAACGGCAGCCTGTTCGCCTATATCACCAACACGCTGGCCAAGGACAAGGATATCGAGGACCGTTGGCGCGGGTTCGAGCGGCCCGTATCGGCCCGAAACCTGCGCAACTATGTCGAGGACGAGGTCGTCGACGCGCTTGCTTCGGCCGTTCGGCAGGCCTTCCCCGATCTGTCGCACCGGTACTACCGGCTGAAAGCGAAATGGTTCGGTGTGGACCAGCTGAATTACTGGGACCGCATGGCGCCCTTGCCGGAGGAAGATGACCGCCTCGTCTCCTGGGACAAGGCGCAGACGACCGTTCTGCAGGCCTATGCCCGTTTCTCCCCCGATCTTGCGACGATCGGGGAACGGTTCTTCGAAGGCGGTTGGATCGACGCCCCGGCACGACCGGGCAAGGCGTCGGGCGCTTTCGCGCACCCGACCGTGCCCAGCGTCCACCCCTATCTGCTGCTCAACTTCCAGGGCAAGGTGCGGGATGTGATGACGCTGGCCCATGAACTGGGCCATGGCGTGCATCAGGTGCTGGCGGGGGGACAAGGTCATTTGATGGCGGATACCCCGTTGACCCTGGCCGAAACGGCTTCCGTCTTCGGGGAGATGCTGACCTTCCAGGCCATGCTGGCCGGAACGGAAGACCCGCAGCGGCGCCGGGCCATGCTGGCGTCGAAGATCGAGGACATGCTGAACACGGTCGTCCGGCAGATCGCCTTCTACGAATTCGAACGCCGGGTGCATGACGCGCGCAAGAACGGCGAACTCTCGGTCGAGGATCTGGGCGATATCTGGATGGATGTCAGCCGGGAGAGCCTGGGCGATGCCTTCCGCTTCGACGACCACTTCCGGACCTTCTGGATGTATATCCCGCACTTCATCCATGCGCCCTTCTACGTCTATGCCTATGCCTTCGGCGATTGTCTGGTGAATTCGCTCTATTCGCTCTATGAGGAGGCGGAGGAAGGCTTCGCGGAGAAATATCTCGACATGCTCCGCGCGGGCGGCACCTTGCGGCACAAGGAATTGCTGCAACCCTTCGGCCTGGATGCCTCTGACCCCGCCTTCTGGGCCAAGGGGCTTGGCGTGGTCTCCCGATTCATAGACCGTCTGGAAGAGACGTTCTGAAAATCGGACCCTGAATTGGAGAAAATGTGACGGATGCTGCGGCCGAAATGCCGGCGGGCCTGGAGATACTTCGCGCCCTTCCGCCGGAAGGGGTGACCCCGCGGCCCGTGCCGTTGGTTTTCCTGCATGGCGCCTTTGCGGGCGCATGGTGCTGGGCGGAACATTTCCTGCCCTGGTTCGCCTCCCAGGGGTACGCCTGCTATGCGCCAAGCTTCAGGGGGCATGCCGGCAGCGCCGGTCATGACAAGCTGCACAGCTTCGGCATTGAGGACTATGCGAAAGACGTCGCCAGTGTCGTTGAGGACCTGCCGACGCCGCCGGTCCTGATCGGCCATTCGATGGGCGGGTTCGTCGGCATGCGGTATTTGGAGGAGACCCCGGCGCGGGGGCTGGTCCTGTTGGCGTCCGTCCCGCCGATCGGGCTGTCGGCCCCGGCGCTCAGTCTGGCCATGTGGAATCCCTCCCTGTTGAGTGAAATAGCCCTGCTTCAGCAGGTGGACCCGAAATGGTCGTCCCTGGATGTGATGCGCGGCGCCTTGTTTTCCGCCGAGGACGATCCGGAGGTGCTGGCGCGCCACTTCGACCAGATGGATGGAGAATCCCGGCGCGCGACGTTGGACATGCATGGCGGCATGCGTCTTCGTCCGGACGGGTGGAAGGACAAGCTGCCGATCCTGGTGCTCGGCGCGTCGAACGATACATTGATCAGGAAGGCGTTCGTAAGGTCGACGGCGCGGCGGTTGGGCCGACGGGCCGAATTCTTCGAGGAAACCGGCCACGGCATGATGCTGGACCGTTCCTGGCCGAAGGTGGCCGTGCGGGTCGCCGAATGGCTGAGGGCGCAGGGGTTCTAGGAACCATATCGTCTTGCGGATAAAAAAAGGGGCCGAAGCGCGTACGCTTCGGCCCACCAGTCTCGAGCACGTGTATAGGGAGCTTGACCTTTTGCGTGCTCGGGAGGCGACTTAGGAGGTCTTCACGTCGATCTTCGTGCGTTTGGTTTCCTTTTCGGGACGTTTGGGAATGGAAACGGTCAGCACGCCATCGGCGAAACCGGCTTCGATTTGCCCGGCATCGACATCCGACGGAAGCCTGAAAGAGCGTTGGAACGACCCGTAGGACCGTTCGCAGAAATAGATATGGCGGTCTTCGTCCTTTTCCTCGCGTTCGGACTTTTTCTCGCCTTTGATGGTCAGAACATTGTCATCGACGGAGACATCGACTTCCTCGGCCTTAACGCCCGGAAGTTCGATGGTGATGGTGTATTTGCCCTCTTCTTGGGACGCTTCCGCGTTCGGGGAAAAGAAATGGGCAACGGACGACCCGAAACTCCGCAGCGGATCGAAGATAGCGGGCCAGAAGTGATCGCCCCTTTCGAAGGTGGGGCCTGCACCTTTGGAAATGTTGACCTTGCTCATCCTTCTGTCTCTTCTGAAAGAACCCGGTGCGTCCGTGGGGAAGGCCGGGCGGCGCCGGGACAATTTTGCGATGCGTCGAAGTCTGACAAATCCTGGCCGGCTTGCGTTGACCTGGATCAATTTCTGAAACAAATCCGCTGTTCGGCCAAATCGGATCTCGCCTCTGCGTCTTTTGGTCCACGGCGCTTGCCCTGGCGTAAACAGGGTGAGCGACCCAAATTCCTGACAGGAAAGCGCGAAAGCGGCTGATGAGGTATTGTCGAAATGTCTGAGAAGAAAAGCCTGACCGGACAGGTGAAGCGCTACGCGCGGGTCGGCGGCGCGATGGCCGGGGTCGGCGCGCGGCTGGCGGGCGCCCGTTATCTCGGTATGGAACTCGACAAGGCCCGGCATGCAGAGGACCTGAAGCTGGCCCTGGGCGGCCTGAAGGGGCCGCTGATGAAGGTCGCGCAGATATTGGCGACCATTCCGGACGCTTTGCCGCGCGACTATGTGGAAGAATTGCAGCAACTGCAGTCGAACGCGCCGGCGATGGGCTGGCCCTTCGTGAAACGGCGGATGACGACCGAATTGGGGGCGGGCTGGGCGAAGAACTTCCAAACCTTCGAGAAGACGGCCGCCCATGCGGCCTCCCTCGGCCAGGTTCACCGCGCCGTCACGGCGGACGGCGAACAGGTGGCCTGCAAACTTCAATATCCCGACATGGCCTCGGCCGTGGAAGCCGATCTGCGGCAGTTGAAACTGATCTTTTCCCTGTATGAGCGGTACGACAACGCGATCAACACGAAGCAGATTCACGCCGAAATTTCCGAACGGCTGCGCGAGGAATTGGATTACCGGCGCGAGGCGCGGGCCATGGCGCTGTACGGGGCGATGCTGGCGAAGGAGGACCGGGTGACCGTGCCAAAGGCGGTCGCCGCGCTGACGACCGACAGGCTGCTGACGATGAACTGGCTCGACGGCGCACCGCTGCTGGGCTTCACCGAGTCCGATTTATCGGTTCGAAACGATATCGCCCATGCCATGTTCCGGGCCTGGTACGTGCCCTTCTACGATTACGGCGTGATCCACGGCGACCCCCATCTGGGCAACTATGCGGTGCGCGGCGATCACGGCATCAACCTGCTCGATTTCGGCTGTATCCGGGTGTTCCCGCCGAGTTTCGTCGAAGGCGTCATCGATCTCTACAAGGCGCTTCGCGACGGAGATCGGGACCTTGCGGTGCATGCCTACGAAACCTGGGGATTCGATGACATATCGAACGAGTTGCTGGAGGTTCTGAACATCTGGGCGGGGTTCATCTATGCCCCCTTGATGGAAGATCAGGTTCAGAAGATCCAGGAAAGCGACAGCGGGCTCTACGGCGCATCTGTGGCGCACAAGGTTCATGTCGAGCTTCGCAAGCTGGGCGGGGTGACGCCGCCGCGCGAATTCGTGCTGATGGACCGTGCCGCCATCGGCTTGGGATCGGTCTTCATGCATTTGAAGGCGGAAGTGAACTGGTACCGCCTGTTCCACGACCTGATCGCCGATTTCGATGTCAAAGTCTTGGAAAAGCGGCAGAAGGCAGCCCTCGAAAAGGCCGGGCTTTAAGGCGCGACGGCCTGTTCGGCGATGGCAGCGAAGATCGCGTCCAGTTCCGCCGCCATGACCATCAAATCGCCATCCCCGCCTTCGGCATAGGGGGCGAAGACGCTGCTGGGCGTCTTGTAGGCAAGACGGGCGGTGCCGTCGGGTTGCCCCATCACGTGGATCAGGATCGGCGCTTCGGTGCCGGCCAAAGGGTTGGCCGTGATCATGCGGACGGCGAAATCGTTCCGATAGACGCCGAACACGCTGTCGCCGGGAATGTTCACGCCGCGACCCTGCGCCGCCGCGCTTGCGCTTGCCTTGAAAACGCGCAGCATGCCGTGATCGGCGATCGCCTTGGCGACCCTTTCCTCCAAATCTTTGAAACCATGCGGCGAGGGCAGGACGCGCAGACCGTCCGGGGAGGCAGCAGCGCCGAGGGCGGCGAAACCGGTCCAAAGCGAGATCGCCAATGCCAAGAAATGGGTTGCGACACGCATCTGTCTGTCCTCCTGCACCGGACGTCTCCGTGCGGGATACTAGACGGATCGGCGGCCGCCCGGCGTCACTTCCCTGTCACTTCCCTGTCACTTCGGCGTGAGAGGCGGCGGAAGCGCGCCTAGGAACGGGTTTTTCCGTTTTCGTCGGGAATCGACAGGATGACCTGGTTTCGACCCTGATGTTTTGCCTGATACAAGGCAGAATCCGAACGGGACATGAACGACTCCATCGAATCGCTGTCGCGCTGGTATTGGGTCACCCCCATGCTGACCGTGAACTTGACCTCGTTACCGCCGGATTTCACCTTGAGGTCGGCAATGTTCTGCCGCAGTCGGTCGCAAACGATCTGGGCCTTGTCCATGGTGGTTTCAGGCATGCAGATCGCAAATTCCTCGCCGCCAAGCCGGCCGACGATATCGTGCCGCCGGAGCATTTCGACACAGGCGCGGGTCAGGGCGCGAAGCACGTCGTCGCCCACCGCATGACCATAGGTGTCGTTGATCGCCTTGAAATGGTCGGCATCCAGCATCGCGATGGAAAGTGGTTCGTTGAAACGCTGGGCGCGGGCGACCTCCGTCTCGAGCCGATCCAGGAAATGGCGCCGATTACAGACGCCGGTCAGTGAATCGATGGTGGCCATGACGTGCAGCCGTTCCACCGTCTTCTGCAATTCGCCCTGATAGCTGCGCATGCGCAGCAGGTTGCGGCAGCGCGCGATCAGTTCCTCCTCGTCCACGGGTTTGCGGACGAAGTCGGTGGCGCCGGCCGCCAGCATGTCATGCAGCGTGGATTGCTTGTCGTCGATCGTCACGATGACCACGGGAACATGTTCGTTCCGCTCGATCGATTGAAAGCGCTCCAGGAACTCCGCGCCATCGATATCGGGCATGATGTAGTCCAGGACGAGAAGGTCCGGCGTTTCGACGGCGGCCCAGTTCAGGGCCTTGACCGGATCGGTGAAGACCACCGTATAGACGAAATCCAGTTTGCGAAGCAGGTCTTCGATCAGCAATGCGTTCGGCAAGCTGTCGTCGACGATAAGAACCTTCATGAAACCATCCCCCAGTTTGCTACCCCGGCCGCGGAATATAGTTTGGCCGGTAACGTCTGCCCCCACATCGTTACCGCAGTGTACCGCTTTGCCGGCGCCTTATCGATTGCCGATCGTCATAATCTCATCAACGCATATCTGTAGCCTGTCCAACAGTTGGTCAAGTTCCGCATCCGTAAGGCTATCCGCCTCCAGGGCCCTCGCCGTGTGCTCCAGACGGGCGAGGCCGTAATTCCCGGCCAGGCCTTTGAGCGTATGGGCATCCCGGCGCCGGTCGGGTCCTGAAACCTCGGGGGGACCGTCATTCTGCCCCGCCGGGGCCTTGTAACGCTCCAGGATCTTTTCGACTTCCGGCGGGACGAGAGAAATGAGGTCCAGGTAACGCGCCTCACCCAAGGCCTGGACCAGGCTTGCCGTTTTGTCTTCGTCCTGAATGGGTAAGTCTTCAAAAGAGTGCATAATCATCTGTTCCAAAAATCGCAGTACCGTAAGATGGGTTCCTTGACGGAAAATAGCGGAACCGGCCGTATATTGACCAATGGGGCCCATCGCGTCATGGGGCAAGTTCGAATTTGCTGCGGCAAATGCGCCGATCGCCGCAAACTTCGACCTAAGGACAGGGAAGACCATCTTTTTTTTGCGGTGCGGTGTCATTAAAGTGATGATGGGGAGGGTGGTCTGGCCGGCAACGGCCATTAGCTGATACCTTCCCGAACAATGTACGTCTGTAACGGTCGGCGACTCGCGCCTGCCGATCAGCGAGGGGACAAACGCCTTCATGAAAATCGCGGTTCTAAAAGAACGGCGGGCTGGGGAGCGGCGAGTTGCCGCGTCTCCCGAGACCGTCAAGAAATTCACCGAACTTGGTTGCATCGTGACCGTCGAGAAAGGGGCCGGCGAGGGCGCCGCCCTTGCGGATTCCGTGTTCGAGGAAGCCGGCGCCAAGATCGCGGCGACACCGGCGGCGACCGTAAAGGACGCGGATGTGGTGCTGAAGGTCCAACGCCCGATGACGGCCGCGGACGGCGAGGATGAGATCGCGCTTCTCAGCAAGGGCCAGATCCTGATCTGTCAGATGAATGCGCTGACCGACGGGCCGGTCGTACGTGCCTTGGCGGAAAAAGGCGTACAGGCATTCGCCATGGAACTGGTGCCGCGCATCACCCGCGCGCAATCCATGGACATCCTGTCGTCCCAGGCGAATATCGCGGGATACAAGGCGGTCCTGGATGGGATCGAACAATACGGTCGCGCCGTGCCGATGATGTCGACGGCCGCGGGGCGGGTGACGCCCGCCAACGTCTTCGTCATGGGTGTCGGGGTCGCCGGTCTGCAGGCCATTGCGACGGCCAAGCGCCTTGGCGCCGTGGTGTACGCGACCGACGTACGCCCGGACACGAAGGAACAGGTGGAAAGCCTGGGCGGAAAATTCGTCGCCGTCGAGAATGAGGAATTCCTTCAGGCCCAGACCGCCGGCGGCTACGCCAAGGAAATGTCGGACGATTACAAGCGCCAGCAGGCGGAATTGGTCGCGAAGACCATTCCGAAGATGGACATCGTGATCACCACCGCCCTGATCCCCGGCCGTCCTGCGCCGGTGCTGGTCACCGAGGATCATGTGAAGAGCATGAAGCCGGGTTCGGTGATCGTCGATCTGGCGGCCGAAGCCGGCGGCAATTGTCCGCTGACGGAACTGGGCAAGGTGATCACCAAACAGGGCGTCACGCTTGTCGGCCACGGCAATTGGCCGAGCCGCGTTCCGGAGACGACCAGCCTGCTGTTCGCCAAGAACCTGCTGAACTTCCTGACGCCGCTGATCGACAAGGAGAGCGGCAAGCTGGCGATCAATTACGAGGACGACATCATCAAGGGATCGCTCGTCACGCGGGACGGGAAAATCGTCGAGGAACGCGTGAAGGCCAATGCGGAGAAGGCGGGCGGCGCCGCACCGGCGAAGAAGGCCGCCAAGAAGAGCGCTTCCAAGAAGTCGCCGGCCAAGAAAACGGCCGCCAAAAAGGCCCAGGCCGCAAAGGCGGACGCACCCGCCGATGAACCGGCGGCGGAAACGCCGAAGAATGAAACGCCCAGCAATGCGGGGGAGGAGAAGTAAGCGATGGATAAGCAGCAACTTCTCGACAAGATATCTGAACTGTCGGGCCAGGCCGAGAGCCTGGCGGCCCAGGCCGATGCGCTCGCGGTTCAGGCGGCGCAAATGACGGGAACCGGCGCGGGTGAGGTGGTCGCCTCTTCCGGGTCGCCTTTCCTGTTCCTGTTCACGGCTTTCGTGCTCGCCTGTTTCGTCGGCTATTACGTGGTCTGGAGCGTGACTCCCGCCCTGCACTCGCCGCTTATGGGCGTCACGAACGCGATTTCCAGCGTGATCATCGTTGGCGCGCTGATCGCGGCGGGTCCGATAGACATGAATATCAGCAAGGTTTTCGGGTTCCTCGCGGTAACGCTGGCCAGTGTGAACATCTTTGGCGGCTTCGTGGTGACCAACCGCATGCTCGCCATGTTCAAGAAAAAAGAACGCAAGGGCTGACCGGCCCGGCATCTGGATTAGGAGGAACTGAAAGATGGCCAATTTAGCCGGTTACGCCTACTTGGTGGCGGCAATCTGTTTCATCATGGCCCTGCGCGGCCTGTCGTCGCCCGACACCGCGCGCAAAGGGAACCTTTACGGCATCATCGGCATGCTGATCGCGGTGGTCACCACCATCGCGATGCCGAGTGTGTTGAGCTACGGACTGATCATCTCCGGCATTTTGATCGGCGGCACGATCGGCACCGTTCTGGCGTTGAAGATCCAGATGACGGCCCTGCCGCAGCTGGTGGCGGCCTTCCACAGCCTCGTGGGGCTGGCGGCGGTCTTCGTCGCGGCGGCCGCTTATTACACGCCGGAAGCCTACGGTATCGGCGCGCCGGGCCAGATCGGCACCGGCAGTCTGATCGAAATGTCGCTGGGCGCGGCGATCGGGGCGGTGACCTTTACCGGCTCGCTCATCGCCTTCGGCAAACTGCAGGCGATTTTCCGCTCCGCGCCGGTGATTTTCAAAGGCCAGCATCCGCTGAATGCGCTGCTGGGCCTGTTGCTCGTCGCCTTCGTCGTCTGGTTCTGCATGACGCAGGAGCCGACGGCCTTCTGGGCGATCGTGATCCTGTCGCTGGTGATCGGCATTCTTCTGATCATCCCGATCGGCGGGGCCGACATGCCGGTCGTCGTTTCCATGCTGAACAGCTATTCCGGCTGGGCGGCTTGCGGCATCGGCTTCACGCTGGCGAACACGGCGCTGATCGTCACCGGGGCGCTGGTCGGGTCGTCCGGCGCGATCCTGTCCTACATCATGTGCAAAGGCATGAACCGTTCGATCATCAACGTGATCCTCGGCGGCTTCGGCGCGGAAGCGGGTACGGCCGTCGCCGGCGGCGATGACGACCGTCCGGTCACGTCGGGGTCCCCGGAAGATGCGGCCTATTTCATGAAGAACGCGGAAAGCGTGATCATCGTGCCGGGTTACGGCATGGCCGTCGCCCAGGCGCAGCATGCGCTGCGGGAAATGGCGGATCTGCTGAAGGCGCATGGCGTTAAGGTGCGATACGCCATTCATCCGGTCGCGGGCCGTATGCCGGGCCATATGAACGTGCTGCTGGCGGAAGCCAACGTCCCCTATGACGACGTGTTGGAACTGGAGGAAATCAACCGCGATTTCTCCTCGACCGACGTCGCCTTCGTCATCGGGGCGAACGATATCACGAACCCGGCCGCCAAGACGGACGAAGCGAGCCCGATCTACGGCATGCCGATCCTGGATGTCGAGGAGGCCGGCACCGTCTACTTCATCAAGCGGTCGATGGCGACCGGGTATGCCGGGGTGCAGAACGAGCTGTTCTTCATGGACAACACGGTGATGCTGTTCGGCGACGCGAAGGAAGTCTGCGAGAAGATCGTCTCCGCGATCGACTGACCGTCCTCTCCGACCTGTTCGATGCGAAAGGCCCGGCTTTGCCGGGCCTTTCTTCTGCCGGGAAGGGGTGTTTCAACCCTTGTGCCTTTGCGGCGCAGCATGCCACAAACAAAGGATCGGGTTGGCGAAACGGGGGTGCCGTTGCGACCGGGACCTGCCCGGGCGCGGACGGATACGGGATAGGGAATGCGGTCACAGCTTCTCGGATTGGCGCGGCTCATGCTTGCATCCCTCAGGGATCTCGCGCCGATTATCCTCGTGATTTTCGTCTTCCAGGTCTTTGTCCTGCAAAAGCCGTTTCCGAATCTTGAAGAGATCATTCCGGGCCTGATCCTGGTGGTCGTCGGCCTTACGTTCTTCGTGCAGGGACTGGAACTCGGCCTCTTCCCGCTGGGCGAGGACATGGCCCAGGCCTTCGCGAAAAAGGGCAATCTGGCCGCTCTCCTCTCCTTCGCCTTCTGTCTGGGATTCGGGACCACGGCGGCCGAACCCGCCTTGATCGCGGTCGCCAAGGAAGCGGCGGCCGCCGCCGCGGAAGGCGGCGTGATAGACGGGAATGAGGAGGCTCTCGGCAGGTATGCGATGGGGTTGCGCATCACGGTCGCGCTTTCCGTCGGTGCGGCGCTTGTCCTGGGTGTCATCCGGATCCTGAAAGGGTGGCCGCTGCCGTTCATCATCATCGGCGGTTACGTCCTCGTCGCCGCGATGACGGTCTTCGCGCCGGATGAGATCATCGGGGTCGCTTACGATTCGGGCGGGGTCACGACCTCGACCATAACGGTTCCCCTGGTGACGGCGCTCGGCGTCGGCCTCGCGACGGTCATTCGCGGGCGGAATCCGATGATCGACGGGTTCGGCTTGATCGCGATGGCCAGCCTGTCGCCGATGATTTTCGTGATGGTCTACGGAATCGTCTTGGGGTGGATCGGATGACGTTGCTCGCCGCACTCACCGATTCCCTGGGCCGGACCTTGTTCGACGTCCTGCCGATCGCGGTCGTCCTGCTGGGTTTCCAGCTTTTCGTCATCCGCGAAAAACCGAAACGGATCGGCCGGATCCTGGGCGGATTCACCTATGTCCTGGTCGGGCTCTCGCTCTTCCTCGTCGGGCTGGAGCAGGCGCTCTTCCCTGTCGGGGAAGCCATGGCCCTGCAACTCACCCATCCCGATTTCGTCGGCTCGATCGCCGGCGCCGTCACGGGGGCGGCGGCGGGCCCGGACTGGACGCTCTATTTCTGGGTCTATGCCTTCGCGGCGGCGATCGGCTTTTCCACCACGATCGCCGAACCGTCCTTGATCGCGGTGGCGATGAAGGCACAGGAAATGTCGGCCGGCGGCCTGCCGGCCTCGCGGCTCAGGCTCGCGGTCGCCCTGGGGGTGGGGGTCGGCGTCGCGCTTGGCGCGTTCCGGATCGTGACCGGCGATCCGCTCTACCTCTATATCGTGGCGGGGTATGCCGTTGTCGTCGTCCAGACCATCTTCGTCGCGCGCGGGCAGACCAAATGGATCGTGCCGCTCGCTTATGATTCCGGCGGGGTGACCACATCGACGGTGACCGTCCCGGTGGTGACGGCGCTCGGCCTCGGCCTGGCGACCACCATACCGGGGCGCAGCCCGATCCTGGACGGGTTCGGACTGATCGCCTTTGCCAGTTTGTTCCCGATGATAACGGTCATGGGATTCGTTCAGGTCGACGTCGCCATCACTGCCTGGCGCACCGGGCGGGAGGCGTCGAAAGCTCAGGAAGGAGAAAGCTGATGAAAATGAAGCTGCTTTTAGCGATCGTCGATAACGAGGTTACCGACAAGATCATCGACGCGGCGCGGGAAGCGGGGGCCACGGGCGCGACGATCATCAGCAACGCGCATGGCGAGGGGCTGAAGGTGGAAAAGACCTTTTTTGGCCTCGACCTCAGCGGTCAGCGGGACATCGTCCTCTTCCTCGTCGTCGCCGAGCGGGCGCGGCGGATCCTGGAGGCCATAGAGAAAGGGGGTCGGCTGATGGAAGACCGCAACATGGGGCTTGCCCTGCAGATCGATATAGAGGATGCCGTCGGCCTGCGGGGGCAGTTGACGGCCATGCTGGACGAAATCAAGGACGAGGTATAACGGTGCCGGCCGGCCCGTTTCCGAGGGAGGATGGGATGAGCGAAAAAGAGTATATCAGCGTCGCCGACGTCATGGTTCGGGATTTGCACATCATCGACCGCATGGCGCCGGTGCAGCACGCGATCGATCTGATGCGGGAGGCGAATGTGACCTCCCTGGTGGTGGACCGCCGCGATCTGGCCGATGAATTCGGCCTGATCATCATCGACGATATCGCGCGCAAGGTGATTTCCGATGGCCGATCGACGCTGCGGACGTCCGTCTACGAGGTCATGGTGAAGCCGGTCCTGACTCTGCCGGCGGACATGAATGTCAAATACGCGGTGCGCCTTCTGGTCCGCGTCGGCATGGACCGTGCCTTGGTCGTCGATTCCGAACGTCACCCTCTGGGCATGGCCACCCTGCGGGATATCGTCTACCGGCATCGGGACACATAAGCGAAGCCATTTCTTCGCATTTGTCCGGTTCTTCTCCGCGCCCTATTCGTTCGTTGCGACTTCTTGTGCCAGAATGCTCAGACGTTCCCGCGCTTTCTCGGCCAGTTCCGCGATCGGCAACTCATTCTCGTCGATCCAAGTCGCTTTTTCCTCGTCCGTGGGCGAAGGTTGGTTCAGCCGCACGAAGCCGTATTCGCATCTTTTGGCGCGGTCGGCCCTGACCAGATGTCCATCCAGGGCATCATTGCCGGAAAAGTCCCCGGATAGGATCAGCGGGTCTTCTTTCGGCCAATCGGCGACGATGTCGAATTTTCCGTTTTGTTTCACATGGCCCACGACGGAATGCGTATTAATCTCATCAGCGGCGCCTGTATTCTCCACATGTACGTAGAGCGAACCTTGGACCCAACCGTCGCGCACGCGAACCTTCATTTTGCCCCATTTGCGGACCGTGCAATCCGTTGTGGTCATGCCTTCCGGGCCGGTCGTTTCCACCCAACCCTCGGGAGCCAACCCGTAGGTAAAGAAATAATTGTTTCCTAGGTAACTGTCGGTCCGGATCGAGACGAGCTTCTCGGCGATCCGTTCACGATAGACCACATATCTGCTGGCCAGGTCGCCGAACAGGCTGTCCGGGTAACGGTCGGCATGGGCCTGAAAGGTGGCGATGTCGCTTTTCTCTAAAGCACTTTGCCATGCGGCGAATTCCGCAAATTCGTTGCTGGCGGCAAGTTCCGCCAGAACCTGCCCCTGTTTCTCATGGTCGTTCCCGGCCGCCGCATAGTCTTTCACGAAGGTCTTGGGCAGATGGACCTGCTGATAGTCCTTCGTCATACAGTTTTCGAATTTTTCGTCTTCGTATTCCTGCCGTTTCGCAGCCTTGACGATGCCTTTTGTGATGCCGATGGCGACACCCGCGATCAGTGCGCCGAGCAGTCCTCCACCGCCGTAGTAACCTCCGCCATTTGTGTTGCTGGAGGGGGGATTGTAGCCCTTGGCCATGTTTACCGCCTTTTCCCGGCACTGGTTCACGTCTTCGGTGTAGGACGCGGCGGTGAAACCTTGAGGCTTCATAAAGACGACAGTACGCCCGCTCTGGGCTTCAAAGCGCGGTTTTTCGATCGTTTGGTCCGCGCCGTTGCCCGCATTGGACAAGGTCTGGCAACCCGCTAATGCGGCTATAAGCGTGGCTGTGGCGGGAATCCGCAGGCTTTTTCGGATGTGCATTTGTTTCCCCCCACAGAGATGCACAAAGACGACTTGGATTTTAGATAACAGATGAAACCACGGGTTGAAAAGACCGCCTCGGCTATTTTCCGAGAGGTTATTCCTCGCCTTCAACCAACGGCCGGCTGACGACCCAGCAATACCCGTCGGGATCCAGGATGTAGCATTCGCGCAAGCCGTGCGGCTTGTTCAGGCAGCCGGCCAGAACGATGGCGCCGAAGTCCCTTGCCCTCTGTTCCGCAGCGTCCGGGTCCTGATTGTAGAGGTGGAATTCCGCGCCGATGCCGCGGCCTTCGATCGGGTCGCCGTTCTCGTCGCGGACGAAGCCCAGCAGCGGATTGTTGGAATAGGTATGGTCGGCGTGCAGCATCCATTCGGCGCCGTTTGCCGAAAGGACGGCGAAGTCTTCGTTCCAGTAGCGTGTTTCGGCCCCCAGGACCCGGTTGGCGAAATCGACGGCGCGCGCCATCTCGGCCACCAGCAGGTTGAACCCGACCCCTTTCAGGCTTTTGCCGAAATCCGGGGCATCCACGGACCAGGGTTCTTTCGTGCTTTTGGATGTCATCGTCCGCCACCGTCGCTGATTGTGCGCCGAGTGTATGGGCAGGGAGGTTTGTTTGTCAGGCCCAATTCGGATGGGGAAGGGCGGCCATTCGGGGTGGTAAACCGACCCCTGAAATGCAAAAACGCCCCCGAACGCTTGCCCGAGGACGCCAAATGCAACCGGTCCGGTGTGAAACCGCGCCGATATGAGCGGGTATGCTCTAGAAGCCTTCCCGCTCAAGCCGCTTGCGCAGAAGCTTGCGATGACGACGAACGGCCTCAGCTCGTTCGCGCGCACGCTTTTCCGACGGTTTTTCGAAATGCCGACGAAGCTTCATTTCGCGGAAGATGCCTTCACGTTGCATCTTCTTTTTCAAAGCGCGAAGTGCTTGGTCCACGTTGTTGTCGCGTACGGAAACCTGCACTGCTTTCACCACCTTTCAGGGTCGTTGGTTTGATCAAATGGCAATAGATACCATGTCCGCGGGGCTTTCCCCGCGGTGGCGAGCGTATAGCACAGCCTTTTCGACCTGAAAAGGGGGAGTTGAAATGCTTCCCGATGCCGCACCGCCCTTTACCTTGGACCGGCCGGATACCATAAAGAAGTCATGGCAATATTGAAGATCGCCCGCATGGGGCACCCCGTACTGCGCCACAAGGCCGAACCCGTCGCCGATCCCACGGCGCCGGAGGTCCGGCAATTGGTGGCCGATATGATCGAGACCATGCAGGACGCGGGCGGAACCGGTCTTGCCGCGCCGCAGGTGCATGTTCCGGCCCGGATCGTCGTCTATATGGTCTCCCAGTCCCGGCTTGAGGAAGGGGAGGAGGCGGTTCCCCTGACGGCCCTGGTGAACCCGGTGCTTTCCCCCATCGGCAAGGACAAGGCCTATGGTTGGGAAGGCTGCCTGTCGGTGCCGGGCCTGACCGGACTGGTGCCGCGATACAAGTCGGTGCGGCTGCAGGCGATCACGCCGCGGGGCGACGTGATCGACACGAGCGTTTCCGGGTTCCACGCCCGGGTGCTGCAGCATGAGATCGACCACCTGGACGGCACGCTCTATCCGCAGCGCATGGACGACCTGTCCCTGCTGCTGTTCCAGGAAGAAATGCGTTTCGGCATGCCGGAACGGGCCAAGGAATTGATGGAGGTGGAAGATGACCGCGAAGTCGAAGAAGCCTGACCTTTCGGGCGCCGATCCGGGCGCCTTGCGCGACGCCATATTGGACGCGGCGATCACCCATGTTCCTTTCGACGGATGGGGCCGGGAAGCGGCGATCCGCGGCGCCGAGGATGTCGGTCTGGACGCGTCTGCAGCGATGCGGGCTTTCCCGGACGGTGCGCGGGACATGATTTTCTGGCACCTGCGCATGGCCGACCGAAACATGGCGGAGGCCCTGGCGGAGATGGATCTGGACTCGATGAAAATCCGCGAGCGCATCGCGACCGCCGTGCGCGTGCGGCTGGAGCAGAACGCGCCGAACCGGGAAGCGATCCGCAAGGCGATGGCCTTCCTGGCTCTGCCGCAGAACGCCCCGATGGCGGTCCAGGCGCTGTACAGAACGGTCGATGAAATGTGGTTCCAGGCCGGCGATACGGCGACCGACTGGAACTTCTATTCCAAGCGCGCGCTGCTGGCGGGCGTCTATTCCAGCACATTGCTGTTTTGGCTGAACGATCAATCCGAGGGGTTTGCCGATAGCTGGGCCTTTCTCGACCGCCGGATTTCCGAAGTCATGAAGGTGCCGAAATTGAAGGGCCGGTTGTCCGCCGTGCTCGGCTATCCGCTGCGGCGGGCAAAAGCCTTCCGGCAATACGGCGTGCGGGCCAACAGCTGACCCTGTCGGCGCTGTCCGCCTGTGAAACAAGGGGCGTTGGAATGCCATCCAGCGGAGACGGATTCTTCCGCAATCTGCCGCGGAACATGTACCGGGTCCTGAAGCCGGAACAGGACGATGTGCTGTCCGGCCAGGCGGACAGCGTCTATGCCCGGAACGCCATCATCCTATCTGCCGTCACCTTGGGGCCGCTGACCGCCTTGTTCGTGTCCCTGGCCCTGCTGATCAACGCCAAAATCACGGAGATGCCGGGTTTCGTCCTGAATGCCTGTCTGCTCTATCCGATGACCGGTCTGGCCGCCGTCGTGATCGGCCTGGCGGCGCATCGGAAGGGGCGCTATGGGCTGGCCTTGTTCGGGGCAATGGTGCCGCCGGCGCTGAATATCGGCGCGATCCTGGGCGGTTTCCTGTGGTGGGCGGTTTCCTAGGCGTGACGGTCACTTTAACCGCGTGACATGCCCCATCTTGCGGCCGGGCTTCGCTTCCGCCTTGCCGTAGAGATGCAGATGGGCGCTGGGTTCCGCCAGGATGGCTTCCCAGTCGTCGATCTCATCCCCCAGCAGGTTGGTCATTTCGGACGGACGCAGGATTTCGGTGCTGCCGAGCGGCAGGCCGCACACGGCGCGGACCAGTTGCTGGAACTGGCTGGTCATGCAGGCGTCGATTGACCAATGGCCGGAATTATGCGGCCGGGGCGCGACCTCGTTCACCAGAACGGACCCGTCTCGGCAGGCGAACATTTCCACCGCCAGCAGCCCGGTCAGGTCCAGGGCCTCGATCGCCCTGTCGGCGATTTCCTCGGCCGCCTTCGCCGTTGCGGCGGGCAGGTCGGCGGGGGCGTGGGTCTTGTAGAGGATGTGGTTGCTGTGCTCGTTCATCACGACGGGAAAGGCGCGGACGGCCCCGGAGGCGGAACGTGCGGTAATGACCGAGACCTCGCAGTCGAAATCGACGAAACCTTCCAGGATGCAGCGAACCCCGCCCAGTTCCTTCCAGGCTTTCAGCGGATCGGTAACGGGTTTCAGCATCGCCTGACCCTTGCCGTCATAGCCGAAACGCGCGGTTTTCAGGACCGACGGCAGGCCGATGCGGTCAATGGCCTCGGCCAGGGTCTTTTCGTCCGTCACCTCGGCCCAGGGCGCGGTGCCGATTCCGGCATCGTTCAGGAATTGTTTTTCCAGGATCCTGTCCTGCGCGATCTTCAGCGCCTTCGATCCCGGGCGCACCGGGACGCGCTGCTCCAGGAATTCCAGGGCGGCGACCGGGACATTCTCGAATTCCAACGTGACGACGTCGCAGGCCTCGGCGAAGCGCGCCAGGACGGTTTCGTCCTCATAGGCGCCAGCGATATGGTCGGCGACATGGCTGGCCGGGCAGTCTTCCTGCGGCTCCAGGACCAGACAGCGATAGCCCATCTCCGCGGCCGCGATGGCCGTCATCCGGCCCAATTGGCCACCGCCCAGGATGCCGATGCAGGCGCCGGGCGCGATCGGACCGGTGTTTTCGCCGGCGCCGGTTCGGGTTTTCGAATTCGCCATGATCAATCTTCGTCGTGCGGTTCCAGGGCCACCGCATCGGTCTGGCGCGTGCGCCATTCCTTCAGCGCCGCGCGGATCGCCGGGTCGTGCAGGGCAAGGACGGAAGCCGCCAGCAGCGCCGCATTGATCGCGCCCGGCTTGCCGATGGCGAGCGTGCCGACGGGAATGCCGCCCGGCATTTGCACGATGCTGAGCAGGCTGTCCTGCCCTTTCAGGCTTTTGCTTTCGATCGGTACGCCGAAGACGGGCAGGGCCGTCATGGAGGCGGCCATGCCCGGCAGATGGGCGGCGCCGCCGGCCCCGGCGATGATCACGTGAAGGCCCCGGTTTTCCGCGGTCTCGGCATATTCGACAAGGCGCTTGGGCGTCCGGTGAGCGGAGACGATCTTGGCCTCGAAAGGAACCCCAAGGGCTTCCAGGGTCTCCGCGGCATGCCGCATGGTTGGCCAGTCGGACTGGCTGCCCATGATGATGCCGACCTTCGGTGTCTTTTCCATCGCTGTCCCGCTACGTTCACACGGATTTTGTCGCCCGGATCATCTCTAGGCTGGGAAAGCGGCGGAGTATAGGCGGCGTGCGGCCTTGCGCAAGAGGTGGTACGATGCGGTCAGTTAGGGGGGGCAATGTCCGACGAAGATTTCTGGGATATCGACCAATATCTGACAACGCGCCGGAACCGGGAAATCGGGTCCGACCGCATGGTGGATCCGGTCAGACCCGCGCCGGAAATTCGCCCATATGACGCCTCGATGGAGCGCGTGGAACCGGTCGGCCGGGACCTGCCGGACCGGCGCCGGCGCAAGCCCAGGCAGCCGCGGGATATCGCGCAAATACACGGTTTGGACGAGGCGCAGCTGGACGGAAATATTCGCCTGGCCTTGGCCGATATGGTGCAGGAAATCGGCATGTTGCATGACGACCTGCGCCTGGCCGAGGGGCGTATTCGCTTTCTGGAGGACGAGCTGCGGCATGACCTGTTGGGCGATTGGCTCGACAGAAAAGGGTTCATTGGCCGATTGTCGCGGCTGCTGACCCTCGACGCGCAGGAGGAGACCCACAGTTCCCTGCTTCTCGTCAAACTCGAGGGGTTTGCGGAGATGCGCGGGAAGCACGGTTGGTCGACGGCGGATGGCGTAATTGCCGATCTGGGCGCCCGGTTGACCGAAATCCCGAACGCTGTTGTCGGCCATGTCGCCGACAACATGTTCGGCGTGCTTCTGGTCGGCGTCTCGGCGGATGCCGTTGAGGCTGCGATCGGCGACAGGATGCCCGCGGCCATCCGCGTGCCGGGGCCGGGGCCCGACCTTGCCGTCCTTTGGACCGCGGTTCAGGTCCGCCCGGGACAAGGGGAGATGGATCAGCTGTCGGCGGCGGAACGCAAACTGGTCCGGCCATCCGGACCCGCTAGGCGATGATGTCCGGAATGAGCATCGCTTCCAGGCGCGCAAGTTCGTCTTTCAGCAGTAATTTGCGCTTCTTCAGGCGCTGGACCTGCAATTGGTCAAAGGGCACCTCGTCCGACAATCGGGCGATCACATCGTCAAGGTCGCGATGCTCCAGGCGCAGTTCTTCCATGCGATGCTGGATCTGCTCGTCTGTTTCAAAGTCCATGAGTGCCAGAAATCTCGAGTGCCGGTGACCAGGGTGTCCGCCAGCATAGCATATTTGTCGCGCGGATCGGTTATGCTTTTCACCGGTATTGACGGTCGGGGCAAGGTTGAAAGTGAAGGAAACCGGAATGAACGGTTCAAAAGAAATAAAGGCGATCGGCGTCCTGACCAGCGGCGGCGACTGTGCCGGGCTGAATGCGGCCATTCGCGCCGTAACCTATCGCGCCGTGGTCGGCTACGGCTGGAAGGTCTTCGGAATCGAACAGGGAACGGCCGGCCTGATGCAGCGCCCGCCGGCAGCCCGGCATTTGACGACGGATATTTTCGACGGATTTCTTCTCCGCTCCGGCGGGACATTCCTGGGCACCACGAATCGGGGAAATCCGTTCGCCTTTCCGCGGGCGGACGGATCGGTGGAAGACCGCAGCGATGAGGTGATCGACGGGTATCGCAGTTTGGGGCTGGACGCATTGATCGCGATCGGCGGGGACGGCAGCCAGGCGATCATCCGCAGGCTGGCGCAGCAGGGCGGCATGAACCTCGTCTGCATTCCCAAGACGATCGACAACGATATCGGCGCGACGGAAGTCTCCATCGGGTATGACACCGCCGTGCAGGTCGCGACGGACGCGTTGGACAAGCTGCAGCCCACGGCGGCGAGTCACAACCGGGTCATGATCCTGGAAGTCATGGGGCGGGATGCGGGGCATATCGCCCTGGCCTCCGGAATCGCCGGCGGCGCGGATATCATCCTGATTCCGGAAATACCCTATTCGATCGACCATGTGGTGCAGAAGATCGAGGCTTTGAGCCATTCCGGCCGCAATTTCGCCCTCATCGTCATTGCGGAGGCCTGTCCGGGGCCGGACGGAGAGGTCGTATCCCGGCACGGGCGCTACGGCGGTGTCGGACACGCCTTGGGCGAGGCCCTGGAACGGAAAGTGGATGCGGAACTGCGCGTGACGGTGCTGGGCCATCTTCAACGCGGCGGCCAGCCGAGCCCGCGCGACCGCCTGATGGCGACTGTCTTCGGGACGCATGCGGTCGACCTCGTCGCGGCGGGCCGATTCGATCGGACGGTCGTCTGGCGCAACCGCCAAGTGGGCGATGTACCGATTGAGGAAGCGATCGCGACCTATGCCAATGTCGCGGTGGATGGCCCGCTTGTACGCGCCGCCCGCGCGCTGGGCGTCAGTTTCGGCGATACGGTTCCGGTGGTTCTGGGGGGCGCGGAATGACCGACGGAGAATCCACCGCTGGCCCCTTCGAGAATCCGGCGCCGATGGTTGAGGATACGGTTGATCTGGACAATCCGTTCTGGCGGTTTTCGCTTGCGGTATATGCGGCCAAGACGGTGAGGGAGACCGCCTTGGACAGCCAGGACCGTTTCGGCGCGGATGTTAACCTGATGCTGCTGTGCTGCTGGGTCGGTTTTTCCGGGGTAATGCTGGACGAAAAGGGCTTGAGGAGACTCGATCGGCTGGTCGATGGCTGGCGCCGGGAGGTG
>Ga0209692_10000973_pt1 | contig 45821 bp, 36 predicted proteins | sample tdDd472_FD_187129 | JGI IMG/M metagenome (GOLD analysis project Ga0209692, IMG submission 187129) | Marine sediment microbial communities from the Atlantic coast under amendment with organic carbon and nitrate - tdDd47.2 (SPAdes)... | ecosystem: Environmental > Aquatic > Marine > Coastal >... | reverse complement strand
TCAGCTTAATTATCCGTTGAACCCGATGATCTGTCCTGAGGGTCAGGCATTGCCGAACATCCTGATGATTGTGGTCGATGCGATGCGCCGGGATTACCTCAGCGAGTCTCTGACACCGGCGATGAAAAGTTTTGCGGCAGATTCTCAGGACTTTCAGAACCACTACTCGGGTGGTAATTCATCGCGCATGGGTTACTTCTCGATGTTCTACGGATTACCGAGCACCTACTGGCAGGCCTTTTATGCATCCCAGCAAGCGCCGGTGCTGATGGACGTGATTCTCGGCAATGGTTATCAAACCATGCTGTCGAGTTCCGTTGGCTTTGGCAGTCCGTCGCAAATTGACCGCACCGTTTTTGCCGGCGTGCCGGGGCAGAAGAGCGGCACTGAAGGCGATAATGATACGGAACTGAATCAGGCTGTTACTGCCGACTGGCTGAACTTCGTGAACCTTAACTTCGTGAACAAGGGCCGCAGCAGTTCTCCGTTTTTCGGTTTCCTGTATTACGACCCGGGCAGCGACTGGCCGGCGCCCGACGGTAAGGATGAGTCTTCGTTGAATGAGGCGGAGAGAAAACGAGCCGGCTATAAGCGTGGTTTGAGTTTTATCGACAATGAAATCGCCAGAGTTCTGGAGAGCCTCGACAAAGACGGTCTCGCCGAGAACACCATTGTGATTCTCGCCAGTGATCACGGCTACGAGTTTGATGAACTCGGCCTTGGCTATATCGGACACGCGAGTAATTTCAGCCGCTATCAATTGGTTTCGACATTGCTGATGCGTTGGCCCGGTCGTAATCCTGAGGTGTTTACTCACCGCAGCGCTCATCAGGATCTGCCCGGCACACTGCTGCAGGAAGTGTTTCGTTGTGAAAATCCGGTCGCTGACTATGCCAGCGGGGGCAATCTGTTCGATCGCAACGACTGGGACTGGATTATTGCCGGGAGTTACAACGCTCACGCGATTGTCGAACCTGATAAAACCGTTGTCACTTATCCCGGCGGTCTGATGGAAGTGCTGGGTGAAGACTATAAGCCGCGCAAAGGCCTGAGCGTTGACGGCGATGTGGCGCAGGACGTGATGCAGGAAATGCGTCGCTTCTACAGATAAGATTCGCTGTATGAATACGTCGGGTGTGAGAAAGCTATGGCGGTTGGCATTGCTGACTGCGGTTATGATGCAGGGGCTGGTTCCCGGCTATTTGCAGGCAGCTGCATTTGACCTCGGCAAGCAGCGTATCGATTTTCCGCAGCAGGGCGCGGCACCGGTCCGCTGGGAAAGCTGTGAAGACATTTGTGCAACAAATACCCGTCGCACGCACTGGTTTACGCTGAACGACGGCGGCATGAGTTTCTCCGCACCCGATAACCCCGAAGTCGATGCGATTCTGAAGTCCGGCGTATTTACGTTTGCCCGTCAGGGGTATGCAGATTCCACCGAAATCATCGCTTCATCCGAGCGTCGTGTGCAGGGCCACGACATCGTCGTTGTTTACCGCAGCCTGCATGATAACCATCTGGTCAGTATTTCGATTGTCGCACCAGTGCCGGTTTATCTGAATCTGGAAGGCGGTGATGTGCTGGTGCCGGCACAGTTGCCGGGCTTCGGCGCAATCTACAGCAAGGTGCGTGCTGCACAGTTCTTTGATGGTGATCAGCTTTATCTGGAGCCGGAGCCTGAGGAAGTTATCGAAGCAGAGGTGCCGGCTGAAGCCTGGTTCGGTATCCGTAACCGCTACTGGCTCTGGTATGCCCGGTCTCCGGAGGCGATTAACCTCGCTGTGCAGAGCGCGTTGCCGAACCGCCCGCAGATCCGCTTTCAGGTACCCGCCGATGGTATTCAGCTCTATGCGGGCCCGACGGAGCTGGGGGCTTTAAAAGCGGCATCGCCTGAGTTATCCGGTGTGCTGTTTGCTGCCATCTGGGACTGGTTGCGGGCGCTTAGTTTTGGTCTGTTGTATCTGCTGGAATGGCTTTACGGGCTGGTGGGTAACTACGGCTTTGCCATCATTCTGCTGTCGTTGTCGGTAAAGATACTGATGTACCCGCTGACGTACATTGCCGACAAATGGCAGGCGCAGGTCAACGCGATTACCAGCGCGATGAAGCCGAAGCTGGATGAGATCAAACGCAACTACAAGGGTGAAGAAGCGCACAACAAGGTGCTCGAGGTATACAAAGAGCACAACGTCACGCCGTTCTATACCTTGCGCAGTCTGTTCGGCTTTCTGATCCAGATTCCGGTGTTCATCGCAGCATTCGATATGCTGGCCGAGAACTTTGTGCTCAGTGGTCAGTCGTTCCTTTGGATTGCAGATCTCGCAAAGCCCGATCATGTCGCAATGCTGCCGTTTGCGTTGCCGTTTTTCGGCGGCTATTTGAATCTGCTGCCATTTCTGATGACCTTGCTGACGATAGTGTCGGCTATCGTGCAGGAAGAGGCGGATCTTACGCCCGACCTGATGCGTCAGCAGCGCATCAAACTGTTCCTGATGGCTGGCGCGTTCTTCCTGCTGTTCTATACCTTCCCGGCGGGCATGGTGCTCTACTGGACCGCCAACAATCTGTTCCATCTGCTCAAAATCCTGCCGCAACGACTCATAAGAGCCGGATAGCAAGATAATGGCCGTGTAAATCAGCGGTTTAGCTTGTAAAACCCCCTGAAACTGTCAACAATGCGGACTACTGTGCGCTTAGGTTCTTGGTCACTCGAAATTCTTGTAAAACGGGGCTGAGTGACAAGAGGTGATCGCAGGGATGCAGGCACCCGGAGCATAGATGTGGTGGATCACAGTTCGACATTAACAGGGCTGCAAAGAGCCCTGAACGGCTCCCGTACGAGCGGGGGTATCGATGTCGTGTACACCAAAATCGCCGTCGATTTTCAGAACCTCTGTTTTGATACTGCTAACGAAACCATCGGGCAGGGTTTGCGCGGTATCGTCGAAGGCACAGGCGCCGGTGCTGCCATGCTGGCGTTGCTCGATCCTGAAAGCGATGTTTTTGAATGCGTGCATGTGGCGCAGTCCGAGTTCTCTGCTGCTAATCCGAAGCAGATGCAAGGAGAAACGTTGGCGCAGTGGCCCTGGCTTGAACAGAACATGCAGCATCTGAATCTTGTTGAGATTCGTGACACGCTGAAGCCGCCTGCGGGTGCGGAAACCGACGCCGCCCGTCTGGCCGAACTGAATATTGCCTCCATTCTTCTTATCGGCTTTTCTGCACGTGGTCGTAAATCCGGTTTCCTCGGACTGTGCTATGGCCAGTCGCAGGAATCTATGGATGTCGATCACCAGCTGCTGATGAAGCTGCTGGGCACCAGTTTTGCGTCAGGTCTCGAGCGCCTCTGGAGCAATCGCGAGATTGAAGATGCCGCCGAGCGCCGCACGTTGGTGACACTAACCGCCAATGACGGTCTGTGGGACTACGACGCCATCAACAACGCCATTGAGTACTCCCCGCAGTGGAAGTACATCATGGGCTATACCGATGATGTGATCGAAGAAGATCCGCCGGAGTGGCGTCGTTTGATTCATGAAGATGACATTGCCCGTGTGCAAATCGGTTTGCGTGGGCATCTGCGCGGCGAGTGTGAAGTTTATGAAAGCTTGCATCGCATGCGCCGCTACGACGGCGAATGGCGCTGGATGAAGTCCCGCCTCAAAGCCTTACATGACGAGAACGGGCGACTGCGCCGCATTATCGGTGTTGAAACCGACATCACCGAACAGAAAGTCTATGAAGAAGCGCTGTTCCGTGAGAAGGAAAGCGCCCAGATCACGCTGCAGTCCATCGGCGACGGTGTGATTACAACGGATGCAGACGGCATCGTTGAATACTTAAACCCGGTGGCCTCAGAGCTGACAGGTTGGAAGATTGACGATGCAATCGGCCGCCAGCTTGAAGAAGTGTTCCGCGGTTTCCATGAGGAAACCTGTGAGCCTCTCGAGAATCCGCTGAGTCAGTCGATGAAGCGGAACCGCTCGATTAAGTCGGTGCGCCCGAGCCTCCTGATTCGCCGCGATGGCAACGAAATATATGTAGAGAGCACTGCCTCACCCATTCGTGATGACCGCGCGAAAGTGACCGGCGGTGTGCTTGTGTTCCATGACGTGAGTGAGGCCCGCGAGCTGAACCGTCGACTCAGTTATCACGCCAGTCATGACTTGCTAACCGGCCTGGTAAACCGCCGCGAGTTTGAGTTGCGCATGGAACGTGCACTGAAAAGTGCGCGTGCCGACGAGGCGTCCTACGCACTGGTCTACATTGATCTCGACCGCTTCAAGATTGTGAACGACACCTGTGGTCACGGTGCCGGTGACTCATTGCTCGGCCAGATCGGCGCGTTGCTGAAAGCCAAGATCCGCTGGCGTGACAGTCTGGCACGTCTTGGCGGTGACGAGTTCGGCGTGCTGCTGGAAGGCTGTTCGATGGAAGAGGCGGTGCGTGCTGCTGAAGAATTCGTTGTGGCTATCTCCGAGTTCAAGTTTACCTGGGAAGACCGCAGCTTCACGCTGACCGCCAGTATTGGTGTGGTGCCTATCTCCCCGGATAACGAAGATGCGGCAGCGCTTCTGACCATTGCCGACAGCGCCTGTTCTGCGGCGAAAGAGGCCGGCCGCAACCGCGTCTACACCTATCAGGAAAACGACATCGATATGATGCGCCGCCGCCGCGAGATTCAGTGGGCTGCGCGTATTAACAATGCTCTCGAAGAAGGGCGTTTTGAACTGTTCCGTCAAACCATTCTTCCGCTTAACGTCAGCGAAAGCGGCGAGCACTATGAGTTGCTGCTGCGTATGCGTGACGAAGGCGGTTCGCTGGTATCACCGGATCTGTTTATTACTGCTGCCGAGCGTTACGGCATTATGCCGAGCGTTGATCGTTGGGTTGTAGAGAATGCGCTGGCGTGGCTGGTGTCCGAGGCTGACGAGCGCGAACGTTTGTGCATGTGCTCGATAAACCTGTCGGGTCAGAGTTTCACCGATGAGCAGTTCCTGCCATTCGTCGTCGATCAGTTCCGTCGCAGCGGTATTGATGCATCGAAGATCTGTTTTGAAATTACGGAGACGGCGGCGATTGCCAGTTACGCGCAGGCCAGTCGTTTCATTAATGCACTTAAAGAACTGGGTTGCCAGTTTGCGCTTGATGACTTCGGTACCGGTTTGTCATCCTTCGGTTACCTGAAGCACTTCCCGGTGGACTACCTGAAGATTGATGGCAGCTTCGTGAAAGAAATGCTGCACGACCCGATCGACCGCGAGATGGTGCGCTCCATTAATGAGATCGGTCACCTGACCGGCAAGAAAACCATCGCCGAGTTCGCCGAGAACGACGAAATCATTACGATGCTGAAGGGTATGGGCATCGACTATGCGCAGGGCTACGGTGTCTCCGAGCCCAAACGTATTCTGCAGGCCGAAAGCGCCGATTTTGGTGAATAGACAATCGGCGAATAGAGCTGAAGAGTAACTGCTTTTAGGCTGAAAGCTTAAAGCGCATCGACAGATCGACTGCTTTAACGTCTTTCGTCAGACCACCAATCGAAATAAAGTCCACGCCGCACTCGGCGATATCTTTGACCGTGTCTTTGTTAACGCCGCCGGAAGCTTCCAGCGTGATGCCCTGAGCAATGCGGTCACGCAGAGCGACAGCTTCGCGCAATTGCTCATTGCTGAAGTTGTCGAGTAGCAGACGGTCTGCTTTTGCATTCATGGCCTGTTCCGCTTCATTGAGGCTTTCCACTTCGACCTCAACGAGTACGTCGGCGTTGACCGCGCGCGCTGCACTAACAGCTGCGGCAATGCCGCCTGCTGCGATGATGTGGTTTTCTTTAATCAGAATGGCGTCGTACAAACCGATACGATGATTTTCCGCTCCGCCGGTTTTAACCGCGTATTTCTGGGCAAGCCGCAAACCGGGAATTGTTTTGCGTGTGTCCAGAATGGTGGCGTTGGTGTGCGCAACGAGCGCGGCATACTCGCCCGCGGCAGTCGCAACAGCGGACAGCAGTTGCAGAAAGTTCAGTGCGCTGCGCTCTGCAGTCAGAATCGGGCGGGCCAGACCGCTAATCGTGCATAAGGTCTGATTGGCTTCAACATGCTCGCCTTCTGCGACCGCCCAATCGATTGCAACCGAAGGGTCAACCTGACGAAATACTTCATCGAACCACGGTTTGCCGCAGATGACCGCCGATTCGCGGGATATAACCGTGGCTGCAGCGGTCTGTTCTGCCGGCACCAGGGCAGCCGTTAAGTCGCCTGTACCAACGTCTTCAAGCAGCGCGGCCTCGGCGTCTATCTCGATTGGCAGGTCTAAGGATAGGTCATCATTCATGATGGGGGATTATAAGGCGTAGGCCGCAGGAAGTAGACCCGAAAAGAATCACAAAAAAAGCCCGGCAGAGCCGGGCTTTTTTCTGTGGCCAGAAGCGGGGCTTACATGAAGAAGCCGCCGTGGCCTGCGCCAACCATGCTCATCAGCATAGGAATAGAGAGCATTGTGTTGGTGCGGGAAGCAAGCATTGCGATGTTTTTCGCTTTCGCAATTTCTTCCGGAGTTGCTTCAACCATGCCCAGTACTTTCTTCTGGTTAGGCCAGATCAGTACCCAGACGTTGAACAGCATGATGGTACCCAGCCATGCACCGATACCGATGATCAGGCCATAGCCGTCGCTCAGGGTGAAGGCGTTGACCAGTTGACCGGTCACGTACAGATACGCAGCACCGGTCAGCCAGGTTGCCAGAGCAGCCCAACGGAACCACAGCAGTGCATTCGGAGCGATGTACTTGGAAATGCCAGCGCCGCCGGGACCACCTTCGTCAGCTGCTGCTGCAGCCAGACCGGGGACCTGAATGAAGTTGAAGTAGTACAACAGACCAATCCAGGTGATGCCCGCGAAGACATGCGCCCACAGTACGAGTGAGCCATGGCCACCGCCATCGACGTTGGTGAAAACCGCGATAAGAATCGCGATCACGAGACCGGCTACAAGTGTTCCGGTAATACTTTTCAGTGGATTCATTGCGAGTCCCCTCTCTAATTTAGTCGCGTAGATCGCGACAACCCAAAACCCGTATTCCCCGCAGAGCGGCGAATAGATGGAAGAATAGGGGAGCGGGGGGCATAATTCAACGCAGCGAAACCGATTGGGCCTGTTGTGCGAATACTGTAATAAGAAGCAATAGCGCGGTTTTGCGCGTGCAGTCCGGGTTATTTTTTATGTCTGAATCAGTAGTTACCAAGCGTCCGCATACGCGGCCGATGTCGCCATGCGTCAGTATTTGCACTATGTCGGAAGACGGCCGGTGTATGGGCTGTCTGCGTACCGTTCAGGAAATCCGCAGCTGGGCGAAGATGCGCCCGGAGCAGCAGTGGGCGCTGGTGGAAGAGCTGAAGCAGCGTAAGCCTCATAAACATTATTCCTGAAGCACTATTCCTGAAGCACTGGCGCTATGCAGCCATTGCTGACCGTCGTTTTGGCCGGGTTGCCAAAAATCATTTACTCGGTCCGGCTTTCCTTTAGAATTAATCCATTCATCAGCTACATATTCCGCTAGTCTTTAGATGGCGGGAAGCCTCTAGGAAGACCATTGAACACACCAGCACCCATTAATGAACGTATCGAAGCTCAGCTGAATGAGTTTCCGGTTTTGCTGTACATGAAAGGCACGCCTGATTTTCCGCAGTGCGGGTTTTCATCGCAGGTTGTTAACGCATTGAAGCAGAGTGCGCAGCGTTTTGCGTACGTGAATATTCTTGAGGATCCCGAGTTGCGCCAGGGCCTGAAAGATTATTCGAACTGGCCGACTTTTCCGCAGTTGTATATCAAAGGTGAGCTAATCGGCGGTGCCGACATCGTCAGCCAGATGTTTGAGTCCGGCGAACTGCAGAAAGAGCTGGAAGCTGCTTCTTAAGAAGTCGCTCTGTTGAGCAAAAAAAGCGACGCTTTTAGCGTCGCTTTTTTATTGGTTGACTATTTGGCTAGCGGGTTGCTTTCTCATAAAGCGGCTTGTAGTCATTGACGATCTTGCAGAACAGATCCGCGGTGCGTTCAGCGTCGTAGAGCGCGGAATGCGCAGCGGACGAATCCCACTCCATGTCAGCCGCCGCTGCCATCCGTGCCAATACGGTCTGACCGAAAGCAATGCCACCCATGGTTGCTGTATCCAGCACACTGAACGGGTGAAACGGGTTGCGTTTAATCTCGGCGCGTTCGACAGCCGCGTTCAGGAAGCCGAGGTCGAAGTGCGCGTTGTGCGCCACCATGATCGCCCGGTTGCAGTCTGTTTCTTTGATCTTGTTGCGTACTTCTTTAAAGATCTTTTGCAGCGCTTCGCGTTCGGGAATAGCCGGGCGCAGCGGGTGGTGCGGATCGATGCCGTTTACTTCCAGCGAAGCGGGTTCAATGTTGGCGCCTTCAAATGGCTGCACATGGAAGCGCTGGCTGTATACCGGGCGCAGGTTGCCGCCGTCATCAAAGTCGACCAGTACCGCTGCAATTTCCAACAGTGCGTCTGTCGCACAGTTGAAGCCGCCGGTTTCAAGGTCTATGACCACCGGCAGAAAGCCACGAAAGCGATTCTTGATAGCGGGGAAGTCTGAACTCATTTCTTCAGCTGACCCAGAATGTTCTTGTCGAGCACCAGATCGAGCGTGTACCGAACGCCAAAGCCGGTCGGACCATCGGGTACCTGGGCGAGTCCGCCTTTGCGTGCAGCAGAGCTTAAGTCCATATGTACCCACGCGCTTTTCTCCGGAACGAAGCGCTGCAGGAATTTGGCCGCCTGAATGTGGTCGCCGCCGCCGGCCGCCGCACATTGCAGAACGTCGGCATTGCGTGATTCCAGCTCCTCGTTGAAGTCGTCATTCATCGGGAACGGCCAAACACGTTCACCGCTGTCTTTACCGGCATCAATCAGTAACTGATTCAGGTTGTCACGGTTGGTAAATACGCCGCTGTAGCGTTCGGTAATGGCTGCTACGCAGGTGCCGGTCAGCGTGGCGTAATCCATGATCAGTTTCGGCTTCTTCTTGCCCGCCAGTGCCAGCGTGTCGGCCAGTGCCATACGGCCTTCGGCATCGGTATGAATAACTTCAATGGTGGTGCCGTTGGATGCAGTGACTACGTCGCGGGACTTATACGCCGTCGCGCTGATGCGGTTTTCGGTGATCGCCAGCCAGCAGTCAACAGACTGTTTAACACCGAGCAGGGTCATCGCCAGCAGTGTGCCCAGGGCCACTGCACTGCCGTTCATATCTTCATGCATATCGAGCATGGCTTTGAACGGTTTCAGGTTGGTGCCGCCGGTATCGAAGATGATGCCTTTGCCGACCAGAGCCAGATCAGGTGAGCCGGCCTTCTTGCCCGGGCGGTAACGCAGATGCACGATGCCGGCATCAGGCTTGGCATTGCCCTGGCTGACAGCAAGAAAAGCGCCCGCCTTGGCTTTCTTCAGTTCGGTTTGGCCCAGCAGCGTCATTTGCCAGCCATGTTCCTTTGCCAGTTCACGAATCAGTTTCTGATAGCCGCGGGCATCCAGCTTGTTGGGCGGCAGGGCAGTGAGCCAGCGCACGAGATTGAGCGCCTCGCCTTCGGCCAGTGCCCGTTTGATCATTGCTGAATTACGCTTGCCGTAAATGACCAGTTTTCTGAGCTGCCTCTTCTCCATTTTCTTGCTGCGGAAATCGGGCAGGGGGAAGTCGAGTGCCAGAGCGGCCAGAATGACGGCCTCCTGAATCTGGGCAGCCTGCACTTCTGAAAAGCCGGGAGTGACCACGGCGAGACTGGCCGGTTTTTCACTCAGCGCCTCGGCCACCACTTTTCTTGCAAGGCTTAGTAGCTGAAAACTGTCGGGCCATTCTTTTGCTGCCAGTTCGGTTACAACAACACCGGTGCTGCGGGTGTTGTCTAAATGACTGCGCAAAGTGCGGTTGTTTTTGGGTAAACGGGCCAGCAGCCGCTTGAGGCGGGGTGCTTCGGGGAGTTCGTCTTTGATCCGTGCCGGTGCATTCTTCGGCAGGAATATAAGAACCTGTTCGACGGCTTCGAGGTTTGCGCTCGAGGCCTGCGCAAATGTTTGAGAAACACGGAGTTTTTGCGGTTCCGGCAACAGCTTGGACATGATGTGACAGCTAGACCTAAAAATACGGAATCCGGATGATACCCGACTCTGGCTGCAACAAGTTCACTAAAGACCGGCTTCCTGCGGTTTTATTGCCGCCCGGACACCCGTTTTCCTGGTCGTTTTCATGGCCGTTTTATCCCGTATTGATGACCATCCGGCTTCATCCGTGAGATAATTACGGGTCAGGCATGTCTGTATCCGGCTTCCGGAGCAGGTAGTGCCGTGTCACCACAAAGCTGTGTTCGCCCGCAGGACTTCGGGCGGCTGTGCTTTTGTAACAATTAATAAACAGGTTTTCCGTGACTGACTTTAATCGATTTGATGATTTAGACGCTCAGGAGACTCAGGAGTGGGTGGAATCAATTGATTCCGTGCTTCGTGAGCATGGCCCTGAACGCGCCCATTTTCTGCTGGAGACGATGATCGATCACGCGCGTCGCTCCGGTGCGTATCTTCCCTACAGCCCGAATACCGCGTACCTGAACACCATTCCGGTGAATCAGCAGCCGGCTTATCCGGGCGACCGTTCAATTGAACGCCGCATTGAGGCTTACATTCGCTGGAATGCCATGGCGATGGTGGTGCAGGCGAACCGTGTGAGTTCCGAGTACGGCGGGCATATTGCCAGTTACGCGTCATCGGCAACTCTATATGAAGTAGGCTTCAACCATTTCTGGCGTGCCGGTGATGAAGAGAATCGTGGCGATCTCGTGTTCATTCAGGGGCACTCTTCGCCGGGTATTTATTCCCGCGCCTATCTTGAAGGTCGTCTTACCGAAGATGATCTGAACCTGTTCCGTCAGGAAGTAGGCGGCAAAGGCCTGTCTTCTTATCCGCATCCGTGGCTGATGCCGGACTTCTGGCAGTTCCCGACCGTATCGATGGGCTTGGGCCCGATGATGGCGATCTATCAGGCGCGCTTCATGCGTTATCTGGAGCATCGTGGTGTTACCGAAGCCAATGATCGCAAAGTATGGGCATTCCTCGGTGACGGCGAGATGGATGAGCCGGAATCTATGGGTGCGCTCACCATGCCGGTGCGCGAGAAGCTCGATAACCTCGTGTTTGTTATCAACTGTAACCTGCAGCGCCTCGACGGCCCTGTGCGTGGTAACGGCAAGATTATTCAGGAGCTGGAAGCTGCCTTCTTAGGTGCGGGCTGGAACGTGGTTAAAGTGCTGTGGGGTTCGCGCTGGGATCCGCTGCTCGAGAAAGACCATCAGGGTCTGCTCCGTCGCGTGATGGAAGAATGCGTCGACGGTGAATATCAGAACTTCAAAGCCATGGGCGGTGATTACGTCCGCGAGAATTTCTTCGGCAAGTATCCCGAGCTGAAGGAAATGGTTGCCAACATGTCAGACGAAGAAATCTGGAGTCTGAACCGCGGTGGCCTCGACCACATGAAAGTGTTTGCGGCTTACGACAAAGCGATGAAGTCGGACGGTCGTCCTACGGTCATTCTGGCGAAGACCATTAAAGGCTTCGGCATGGGTGAGGCCGGCGAAGGCAAGATGACGGCGCATCAGACGAAGAAACTCGACGTCGATGATCTGCGTGCCTTCCGCGACCGCTTCAACATTCCGGTGGAAGATGCGGATCTCGAGAAACTGCCGTACTGCAAGCCTGATAAAGACAGCGAGCTGCTCAAGTACATGCACGAGCGTCGCAAAGAACTGAATGGCTATCTGCCGTCACGTATCTCAACGGCCGCCAAGCTTGAAGTGCCGTCGCTGGAAGACTTCAAGCAACAGCTGGAAAGCACCGGCGATCGTGAGATTTCCACCACGATGGCGTTGGTCCGCATGCTGACCAAGCTGGTTAAAGACAAAAAGATCGGTAAGAACATCGTGCCGATCGTGCCTGACGAAGCGCGTACCTTCGGTATGGAAGGCATGTTCCGTCAGATCGCGATTTACTCGTCTGCCGGTCAGCTGTATACGCCGCAGGATTCGGAGCAGCTGATGTACTACCGCGAGGATAAGAAAGGTCAGATCCTCGAAGAAGGCATTAACGAAGCGGGCGCATTCTGTTCATGGATTGCAGCGGGTACGTCGTATGCCAATCACGGCGTGCCGATGATTCCGTTCTACATCTACTACTCAATGTTCGGCTTCCAGCGTATCGGTGACTTTGCCTGGGCGGCCGGTGACATGCAGGCGCGCGGCTTCCTGATCGGCGGTACTGCCGGTCGCACCACGCTGGCCGGTGAAGGTCTGCAGCATCAGGATGGTCACAGCCATCTGCTGAGCTCGACCATTCCGAACTGCGTGTCTTACGACCCGACCTATTCATATGAGCTGGCGGTCATCGTGCAGGACGGTCTGCGCCGGATGTATCAGGAGCAGGAAAACGTCTTCTATTACGTTACGACGATGAACGAGAACTACCCGCATCCGGCCATGCCGGAAGGTGCCGGGGAAGGCATCCTGAAGGGTATGTACAAGTTGCGTGAAGCCGAGAAGGGCGAGCACAAAGTGCAGCTGTTCGGTTCCGGCACCATTTTGCGTCAGGTCGAAGAAGCTGCTGCCATGCTTGAGAATGACTTCGGTATTGCTGCCGATGTCTGGAGTGTGACCAGCTTCAGCGAGCTGCGTCGTGAAGGTATTGATGCCGAGCGTTGGAACATTCGTCATCCTGACATGCCGGCGCGTCAGACCTATGTCTCACAGTGTCTTGAAGGTGCTGAAGGCCCGTTCATCGCAGCGACTGACTACATGCGCATTATTCCTGATCAGATTCGTGAGTGGGTGCCTGGGCGCTATGTCGTTCTGGGTACCGACGGCTTCGGTCGTAGTGACGGTCGTCGTGCGCTGCGCGAGTTCTTTGAAGTGAATACAGCAAACATCGTACTGGCAACGCTGAAGGCGCTGGCAGACGAAGGCAAGATTGAACAAACGGTTGTTACCGCAGCAATTGACTCGCTCGGTATCGACCCTGAGAAACCTAATCCGGTGACGTGTTAATGAGCAATACTCTGGAAGTTCGAGTACCTGATATCGGTGATTTCGATGATGTCGAAATTGTTGAAGTTTTGGTCAGTGAAGGCGACAGCCTTGAGGCGGAAGACTCGCTGATTACGCTGGAGACCGATAAGGCCGCGATGGATGTGCCTGCGCCGGCCGCCGGTGTGGTTAAGTCGATGAGCGTGGCGCTGGGCGACAAGGTCTCCGAAGGCGATGTTGTGCTGGTCATGGAAGTGGATGAATCTGCCGCCGCTGAAGAACCTGCTAAAGAAGAACCGGCCAAGGAAGCGCCTGCAGCTGCTGCCCCGCCACCGCCGGCTCCCGCAGCTCAACCTGCAGCGCAGACTCCTCCGCCCATACCTCAAGCAGCGCCTCAAGCGCCGGGCAAATTGCCGCCTATAAATGAAGCCGGCTTCTCGAAAGCACACGCCAGTCCGTCAATCCGCAAGTTTGCCCGTGAACTGGGTGTAAACCTGGCACAGGTGAACGGCTCGGGTGCCAAGGGCCGCATCATCATCGAGGACGTTAAGGCGTTTGTTAAAGCCGTGATGGCCGGTCAGCTGAACATTGGTGCTGCGGCACCGGCTCTGCCTGAGTTGCCGAAGGTTGATCACGCCAAGTTCGGTGAAATTGAAGTTAAGCCGCTCGGCCGTATCCAGAAAATTTCCGGTCCGCGTCTGCATGCGTCATGGGTCAACATCCCGCACGTTACGCAGAACGACGAATCCGATATCACTGAGGTTGAGGCCAAGCGTCAGGCGCTGAAAGAAGAGGCTGCCGCGCAGGGTGTCAAACTAACTCCGCTGGCGTTCATCGTTAAAGCTGCCGTGCTCGCGCTGGAAGAGTTTCCGGTTTTCAATACTTCGATGGGTGAAGACCAGAAGAGCCTGGTATTCAAAAAATACATCAATATCGGATTTGCAGCCGATACGCCGAATGGCCTGATGGTTCCTGTGATTCATAACGCGAATGAAAAATCGCTGTATGAAATTGCTCAGGAGTTGATTGAGCTTAGTGGCCAGGCCCGCGAAGGCAAGCTCGGCATCGACAAGATGACAGGCGGTACGTTTACTGTTTCCAGTCTCGGTGGTATTGGCGGCAGCACCTTTACGCCCATTATTAATCCGCCGGAAGTTGCGATTCTTGGCGCAGGCCGCTCCAAGATGACCCCGGTTTGGCAGGGCGACAGCTTTGAGCCGCGTCTGATGCAGCCGTTGTCACTGTCTTACGATCACCGCGTGATTGACGGCGCGACCGGCGCCCGCTTCATCACCTATCTCAGTCAGACACTGTCTGATGTCGACAAGCTGGTATAAGCGCGATGGCTGAAGAACTTAAAATTAATGTTCCGGATATTGGCGACTTCGATAACGTCGATATCATTGAAGTTCATGTTGCTGTCGGCGACACCGTCGACGCAGAAGATTCCTTAATCACACTGGAAACCGAGAAGGCTGCGATGGATGTACCATCGCCGGCTGCAGGCACGGTTAAAGAATTGCATGTAGCCGAAGGCGGCAAGGTTTCCGAAGGCGACCTGATCGTCACTTTGGAAGTAGAAGCGGGTGCTGCGGCAGAAGAGGCTCCGGCCGACGAGAAGCCGGCAGCAGCTGCCCCGGCCAGTGAAGCGCCTAAAGCGGCTCCCGTGATCGCCAGTGCCTACGAAGGTCAGGTTGACGAGACAACCCGTTTGCTCGTGCTTGGTGCCGGTCCCGGCGGCTACACCGCTGCATTCCGTGCGGCAGATCTGGGTCTTGAAGTGACTCTGGTAGAACGCTGGCCGGTGCTTGGCGGTGTGTGCCTGAACGTGGGCTGTATCCCGTCGAAAGCGCTGTTGCACGCCGCTGCAGTCATTGAGGAAGTCGATGCCATGGCGGCTCATGGCGTTAAGTTCGGCAAGCCGGAAATCAATATCGACGAACTGCGCGGTTGGAAAGACGGCGTGGTAGACCGCCTTGTTGGTGGTCTGGCTGTACTCGCCAAGCAGCGCAAGGTATCGGTCGTGAACGGCTACGGTGAATTCGTGTCGCCGAACCACATTAAAGTGACCGCAGATGATGGTAGCGAGAAAGTCATCGCGTTCGAGCAGTGCATTATCGCCGCCGGTTCAGAACCGGCGAAACTACCGTCATGGCCGGAGGATCCGCGCATCATCGATTCAACCGGTGCGCTCGAACTCGAAAACCTGCCGAAGAATATGCTGGTTATCGGTGGCGGCATCATCGGTCTGGAAATGGCGACTGTATATGCCTCGATGGGCGTCGATATTTCCGTTGTCGAACTGACCAAGCAGTTGTTCCCGGGTGCTGATCCGGACCTGGTGCGTCCGTTGGAGAAGCGTATCAAGGGCAAGTATGCCGCGATCATGAAAGAAACCATGGTGACCGGCATGGAAGTGGCGGATGACGGCATCGTTGTCAGCTTCGAAGGTAAGAATGCGCCTGATGGCCCGGTTACCTACGAGAAAGTCCTGACTGCCATCGGTCGTGCAGCCAACGGTAATAAAATTGGTGCCGATAAGGCCGGTGTTGAAGTCAGTGATCGTGGTCTTATCTCCGTCGACAAACAGATGCGTACCAATGTGCCGCATATCTTTGCGATCGGCGATATCGTCGGCGATCCGATGCTGGCGCATAAGGCGACGCACGAAGGCAAGGTGGCTGCAGAAGTCTGTGCGGGCGAAAAGCGTGCGTTCGATGCACGTGTCATTCCTTCAGTTGCGTACACAGATCCGGAGGTTGCATGGGTTGGTGTTACCGAGACTCAGGCCAAAGCCGAAGGCATCAAGTACGAGAAGGGTGTGTTCCCCTGGGCGGCCAGCGGTCGCGCTCTGGCATTGGGTCGTGACGAAGGCTTTACCAAGCTGCTGTTCGATCCGGCCACCGAGAAGGTTATCGGTGCCGGTATCGTGGGCACCAATGCCGGTGAGTTGATTGCTGAAGTGGGTCTGGCGATCGAAATGGACTGTGATGCCACTGATATCGGCCTGACGGTGCATGCGCATCCGACGCTGAGCGAAACAGTCGCGATGGCGGCTGAAGCATTCGAAGGCACGCTGACGGATTTGTATATCCCGAAACGTAAAGGCAAGTGAAGTGACACCGAACTTTCAGAACCGCGTAGCGTTCTGAAAGTTCAACCTTTTGCAGCCGAAACCCGAGAAATCCTGAGCCACATCTGAAAAGCGGTGCTTTTCAGATGGAAGTCCCACCTTTTAATGCCGAAGATACCTGCAATCTGAACCACATCCGAAAAGCGGTGCTTTTCAGATGGAAGTTCCACCTTTTAATGCCGAAGATACCTGCAATCTGAGCCACATCTGAAAAGCGGTGCTTTTCAGATGGAACTTCCGCCATTTAAATTTTCAAACGTGCTTCGCGACGCCTGAAAATTTGGCGTCAGTTCATTCAGTGTCACTTCAATTCTTTGCGCTTGTACTCGCACAGATCCTCGATGATGCAGTCGTCGCACATCGGTTTGCGTGCCTTGCACACATAACGGCCGTGAAGAATGAGCCAGTGATGTGCACCAATCTTGAATTCCTCAGGCACTAAACGCACCAGCCGTTTCTCAACTTCGAGCACGTTTTTCCCCGGTGCGATACCGGTGCGGTTTGACACGCGGAAGATATGCGTATCCACGGCAATGGTCGGCTGACCGAAGGCCGTGTTCAGAATGACATTGGCGGTTTTGCGGCCCACACCCGGCAGCGCCTCCAGCGCCTCGCGGTCCTGCGGTACTTCGCCGTCGTATTCATCCACCAGAATCTTGCAAGTCTTGATGACGTTCTTGGCTTTAGTGTTAAACAGGCCAATGGTTTTGATGTGTTCCTTAAGGCCTTCTTCACCCAGGTCGTAAATCGCCTGTGGCGTATTGGCGACTTTGTATAAGCCGCGCGTTGCCTTATTTACGCCCACATCGGTAGCTTGTGCCGACAGGATTACCGAAATCAGCAGTTCGAACGGGCTGGAATAGTTGAGTTCGGTCTGCGGGTCCGGGTTCGCGCGCTGCCAGCGCGAAAAGATCTTGGTGCGTTTGTCCTTATTCATCCGCGGCGATACGTTCTTTCTTATTTGACGGAGCGCTATCTTCAGCTGCCGCAGCTTTTGCATCAAGAACATTCTTGCCCGCAACCAATAAAGCCAGACCGATAAACGCTCCCGGTGGTAGCAACGCGATCAGCAAGCCGTTGTTGCCGGGAAGCAGATTGATCTCCCAGCCGGTAGCTGAAGGGCCGAATAGATGTTCCGCACCACTGAACAACGACCCCCGTCCGATCAGTTCACGCAGACCGCCCAGCACGATTAGCAGTAGTGCAAAGCCTGTGCCCATCGCCAGCCCGTCCACTACTGAACGACCGATGGAATTGCGGGAGGCGAAAGATTCAGCCCGCGCGAGAATCGCGCAGTTGGTGACAATGAGCGGAATGAAAATGCCGAGGCTGAGGTAAAGATCAAAAAACTGAGCTTTAAAGACCAGTTCAGTAGCCGTAACCAGCGAGGCAATGATCAGCACATACACCGGCAGACGCACGTCATGAGGGATGAGAGTCTTACTGCCGGATATCAGAAAATTGCTCAGGGTCAGGACGAGCAGCGTGGCTAGCCCGAGCCCCAGACCGTTGATCAGCGTGTTGCTTACCGCCAATAGCGGGCATAAGCCCAGAAACTGCACCAGTCCGGGGTTGTTGCGCCACAGACCGTTCAGAACATCGGCATAGAGCCCGGCGGGGGTGTCTGCAACGGGTTGGTCGGCGTCCTGGGTCATAATCCCCGGCTAAAGAAGCAGGTTAAAAGGTTCGGTTAAGTGTACTGGAGAGGCGCTTTTGTACCTAGTCTGAGGTTCTGCTGGTGTTCGGGAGGCCGGCAACCGGTTTTTGGACGAAAATGCCCGTGAATACGCTCTATTCAGCGCTGATTCGCTGGAATTTTGCCCCGGTACTGACTACCATTGCTGCTCCTAATATGGCTTGGTTATAGGGGCCGGCCTAACCCTCCGGACCTTGCGAGGCCGGTTGAAATCTAAACAGGTGAGTTTGCATGTTTAACCGTATTGTTGCCGTGATGGCTGCTACTCTGATTCTGCCGTCGCTGGCTACTGCTGCTGACATTGAGCGTGGCGAAGTATTGTTCGATACCTGCATTGGCTGCCATGGCAGCGAAAGCTACGACAACATCTATCCGACATATAAGGTGCCCAAGCTGGGTGGTCAGAACGCTGAGTATATTGCTGCAGCACTGGCGGCCTACAACAACGGTGAGCGTAAGCACCCGACTATGGTTGCGCAGGCTGCTTCTTTTGATGCTGATGACGTTGCAGATATCGCTGCTTACATTGCCAGCAAAGGCGAGTACGAGGGTTCTAATGAGGTTGTTGGTACCGCGCCGGAAGCTGCTGCTACCTGTGTCGCTTGTCATGGCCCTTCAGGCAAAAGCATCGCCGGTATGTACCCGAACCTGGGTGGCCAGCACGAGAGCTACCTGAAACAGGCTATTGGTGATTACAAATCCGGTGAGCGCAGCAACATTCAGATGGCGCCGCTGGCTCAGCAGCTGTCTGACGAAGACGTCGCCGCAATCGCCGCATTTTATGCTGCTCAGAAAGGTCTGGTGACTTTCGAGAACTAAGCCTTCACAAAGTTTCGTCAAAAAAGCCGGACACTTGTCCGGCTTTTTTTGTGTCCGACAACTGACCGTTGCTACATGAGGGCGGGGTGTCAGGCCTGATTTGCAGTATGCTCTTGAGTATCGAGGAAGGAGTGTCTGCATGAGCCAGATTATCAAGCAGTATCTGGATGCCGGGGTTTCACGGCGCGACTTTATCAAGACCCTGACAGCTGCGGGTTTGTCGGCTGCAGCGGTCAACAGCATGGTGGCCATGGTCTCCGAGGCCAGAGCCGATGGTGTCGATCAGCGGGCCGGTTACAAGTTCACAGGTACCGGCGCAGAGGTTCTTATTGAGACACTGCTGGCTGCCGACGTTAAGTATCTGTTTGCCACTACCGCGACCGGCATGACCGCGCTGTTCGATGCGCTGGCGCAGCGGCCGCAGCTTGAGCTCATACTTGCGCTGCAGGAAGGGCAGGCCACGAGCATGGCGCATGGCTATGAGCTGGCCAGCAATAAAACCGCGGCATTGTTCCTGCCCGGCGTTGCCGTGCCCAACGCCATGAACAATCTGTACAACGCCTGGAAAGACCGTTCCGCGATTGCTGCGTTTTCCGATGCCCAGTCGACTGACTGGCAACCGCGCGAAGCATTTCAGCAGATCGATGACTGGGTCGAACCCATGCAGCAGTTCACGAAGTGGGCCTGGGAGCTTTCCAACCCCAAGCTGACAGGGGAGCTGACCCGGCGCGCACTCAAGACCGCAAATACACCGCCGGGCGGACCGGTGCATATACGCTATCCGCTCAATCTGCTGTCGATGCCGAACCTGACCGAGACCATTTATCCGCAATCGTTGTTCAGCGTCGACATGAACCTGCCGCCGCGGGAAGAATTGATCGAGCAGGCGGCGAAGTATCTGCTGGAAGCCGAGTTCCCGACCATTAATGTAGGTCATGAAGTGACTCGCACCGGCAGCAACCAAGCGATGATAGAGCTTGCCGAGCTGATTGGCGCACGTGTTACTCAGGGCTTTAGTGTTTACGGTGATATGGCGTTTAACCATCCGCTGTTCTCCGGTTTCTGGGGCATGGGTTTCCCGAGCGGTATAGCCAAGACTGATGTGTTCCTGAATCTCGGCAGTCCGATGCCATCACCTGCAGCAATCACCGTGCCCGTGCCCAAGCGCGCCAAAGTGATTCATGCGCGGATGGAGTACGAAAACATCGGTGACTTCCAGCCGACGGACATCGGCATTGCCGGTGGTATCAACGAAACGACCAACGCGTTGATCGATGCACTGAAGTCGATGGCCACCGAAGACCGTCTGAAGAAAATCGCGGCGCCGCGCATGCAGGCAGCGGAAGAACGGTTTGCCAAAGACAAGGAACGTCAGCGGGCTGAAGCACAAGCCAACTGGAATGCGGCACCGATGAGCTGGGAGCGCATCGGTTATGAACTTGAGCAGGGTTTGATGGAAGACGCGGTGGTTGTCTCCGAGCTCGATTCACGCATTCCGTATCGTTGGCTGGATTTCCGTCCGGGCAAAAAGCGTTTGATCGGTCAGACGACCGGCTTTGCGCTCGGCTGGGGTGTGGGTGCCTCGTTCGGGGTCAAGATGGCCCTGCCGGACAAACAGGTGGTCTGCATGCTGGGCGATGGCGCGTTCCTGTTTGGTCAGGCGGAGTCGCTGTGGACCGCAGTACGCTGTGAAATTCCTGTCACGATAATTATCTTTAACAACGAGTCTTATGATGGTGAGCGCGAGCGCATCTATGCATTCTCGCCACTAGCCAAGAACAAAAAGACACGCGACAAGTGGCGCGATATGACCTGCTATCTCGGCAATCCGCTCGTGGACTTCGTCGGGCTTGCGAAAAGCTTCGGCATGGACGGTATGCAGGCAAAGAATGCCTCGCAGTTGCAGAAAGCCCTGAAGAGGGCGGCAGCTGCAAACAAAGAGGGCGCACCTTACCTGATCGACCTGAAAGTCATGCAAAAAGGTCATGGCGCGAACGAGAACTGGCACCCGGATATTTCTATTGCCGGCAAGCGCAGTCGCCAGGTGTAGTGCACCCCTTATGAGCACTTCGGAATCCCGTCGCCGCTTCATTGAGTTCATGCTGGCATCGCCGTTGCTTGCGGCAGCGCCTGTGCTCGCCCGGCCGGAAGTGGCCCGCCCGGAAACATTGAAGCAGGCTCTCAACGTCAATCATCTGAAGCTGCTGGCGCAGCAGGAACTGACTCTCGACGACTACCACTTCATCGTTGGCGGCGCGGATGACATGCTGACGACAGAAGAAAACGAAGCCGCGTTCCGGCGCATCAAGGTCCGGCCGCGCAGGCTGGTTGATGTCAGTGATGTAAACACGTCGGTCAATCTGTTTGGCAAAACATACGACTCACCGATCGTACTGGCGCCGGTGGGGAATCAGGCCCGCATTCATGTTGACGCTGATATGGCGTCAGCCCGTGCCGCGCAGAAACGCAAACACCTGATGGTTGCGCCGATGATGGGCAACTACCCGGTCGAAGCGCTGGCGGAAACCGGCGCATCCTTATGGTTTCAGCTGTATCCGTCGACCAACCGGGAGCTGATGGTGTGGCTGGCGAAGCGGGCAGAGACCGCCGGTTGCGACACTCTGGTGCTGACTGTCGACGGGCCGACCAGAGGCAATCACGAGGCTGAGCGTTGGTTCAGGATGACTGCCGACCGGACTCAGCAGCGCACCCGCACCCGTCTGGGGAATCTGGAAGGCTTCGACGGCAAGACCCCGATTGGCGACCCGTCCTTCACCTGGGACGACTTGCAGTTTCTGCGCGATGCTACCGGCATGAATCTTGTCCTGAAGGGCGTTGTTACGGGTGAAGACGCGCGTCTGTGTCGTCGCTATGGCGTAGATGGCGTCATTGTTTCCAATCACGGTGGCCGCCAGGAAGGTAACGGTCGTGGCACTGCCGATGTGTTGCCCGAAGTAGTGAATGCTCTGAAAGGCAAGATGCCGGTTCTCGTAGACGGAGGTGTGCGCCGTGGCGCGGATGTATTTAAAGCGCTGGCTGAAGGTGCGGATGCAGTTTGCATAGGCCGTCCGTATCTCTGGGGACTTGGTGCCGCGGGTCAGCAGGGCGCAGAAAAGTGTCTGAAGATTTTGCAGGCGGAGCTGGTTCGTACGATGCAATACGCCGGAACACCTGATATTGCTGCGATTCGACCGGCTCACATCTACAGAAATGGACAGGGTCGGATTTAGGCCGTTTGCGCTCTGGAATAGGTCAAAAAATCGCTTGCAAACCGCATAAAGTCTATAGAAACTGATACACCCTTCGGAAGCCGGATCCTGTCGCCCAACGGGCACTGACAGCGGGCAAAGGCAGCCGGAACTTCCACTACTGAATAACCTGTAAGCCTAAGGATTCAACATGAGCGTTTTGATTGGCAAACCCGCCCCTGATTTTACTGCTGCCGCTGTACTCGGCGACGGCTCTATCGTAGGCGACCTGAACTTCACCACTGCACGTGGTGGCAAGTATGCATGGGTCGTTTTCTATCCTCTCGACTTCACCTTTGTTTGTCCGTCCGAGCTGATCGGTCTCGATCACCGTACCGACAAGCTGAAAGAGCTGGGTTGTGAAGTGTTCTCTGTGTCGATCGACTCACAGTTCACCCATAACGCATGGCGTAACACCGATATCAACGACGGTGGCATCGGTCCGGTTAAATACACCATGGTTGCAGACGTGAAACACGAAATCTGCCGTGCCTACGGCGTAGAAGTTGAAGCAGCAGGCGTTGCCCTGCGCGGTAGCTTCCTGATCGACAAAGACGGCATCGTGCGCCACCAGGTTGTTAACGACCTGCCGCTGGGCCGTAACCTGGACGAAATGATCCGTATCACCGAAGCTCTGCAGTTCCACGAAGAGCACGGTGAAGTTGCCCGGCCAACTGGAAGCAGGGCGAAGCCGGCATGACCGCCTCTCCGGACGGCGTGGCCAGCTATCTCAGCGAGAATGCTGACAAGCTGTAAGCTTATGTAAAACCGAAGAAAGCCCGCCTTGTGCGGGCTTTTTTTTTGCCTTTATTACAGATATATTTAGACGGCTAGTATCGACTCGTTACAACCGGCGCAAGATCGGTGGGCGGGTCGTAAAGTCCGCTACCAACTGGCACCAAACATTTGGAAGAGATGTTTGGACGAGTGTTTGGAAGATCAGAGGAGCGGCTTGTTAGGAACCGTACTATTCCGGCGGGAGACCGGGAAGGCGGCTAGTTACAGAGGGGAAGTAAGCATGCGAGGATTTCGTATGTTTGCCGCATTGTCGGTTTTGCTGTTGTCAGCGACCGGAGTGCAGGCAGCAACTAGTGTTGTGCAATGGGAATGGAGTCCTGATAGTAATGTCAGTTCTCAGTCTGTTGCATGTGATCTGACCATCAATCAAATGTTTGACCCGGACAGCCTTGATCCCGGGGAACTCTATAAGCCGGCTTTCTGGCTCCATGGCGGAGCCTGGGTTCGAAGTACCGTCGGCAGTCCTGGTCATCCCGATATTCAGGTATTACTCGACAACGGATACATGGTGTTTTCCGCCGAGTACCGCGTGGTCGAGACCGAGACCGATGCTGAACATCATTGCCCGAAAGTAAAACGTGCTGAACTCGAGAAGGATGTTTTACAGGCCTTTAGTAACGCCATTTTCCTCGTACACTGGTCGCTCCGCGATCAGGTGGACGTAGGGCACGGGTTCCTGCTGACGGGCGAGTCTTCAGGCGGTCACATGGTGGCCTGGCTGAACCGCCACGCGCCTGACTGGGTGAAGAACAATATCCGGGCGGTCGTGCCTATTAACTCACCCTTAAGTTTTGTGCACAGCTGGTGGCTGCTCAACGGCCATACGCCTGTCGACTATCGACTACCTCGCCAGATGCAGTTTGGCACTCATACGTTCAATCTGGATGCGTCTGAGGCTCTGTCCGTACTGTTGCTGCAGGACTACGCGAACGACAAAGGCGTCGACGACTGTGAAGTGGTCTACGGTTCCCCGCCGACTCTGGTGGGTTCTGATTGCTATCACGTCCGGTCTGATCCGGAGTTTTATTCTTTCATCGGTGAGAACACCTTCCTGTGGTACTCAGGGCAGGCTGCGCCGCTGTATATGGTGATGAGCGAGCTCGACTTTGTGATTGCCCCGGAACCTGCTGTCGAAGTCTGCAAGTGGTACGGCGCATTGCAGAATTTCGAAACCACGGGTGTCGAAGGTGATCGCCTGTTCACAGCCGAATGCGGCACTACGCTGAACCGGATCGCGATTATCGAGGGTGGTTTGCATCACGATTACAATCGCGCCTTCTGGGACAAGGTGCTGGCCTGGGCCGAGTCACCCGCATTGGACTGAACTGACGCCGAATTTTCACACGTCGCGAAGCACGTGTGAAAATTCAAAGGGCGGAAGTTCCATCCGAAAAGCACCGCTTTTCGGATGTGGTTCAGGATTCCTGAGGTTCCGGCAGCAAAGGGCGGAAGTTCCATCCGAAAAGCACCGCTTTTCGGATGTGGTTCAGGATTCCTGAGGTTCCGGCAGCAAAGGGCGGAAGTTCCATCGGAAAAGCACCGCTTTTCGGATGTGGTTCAGATTGCAGGTATCTTCGGCATCAAAGGGCGGATGTGGTCGAGACAAATGCGATTTTTGGTGTCGACGGCGCTCGCTTCGAATCGAAATCAGAAAAGGCCCGCTTTCAGCGCGGGCCTTTTTCCTTCAACTCATTTTACGTAATGTTCTATAAAATGTTTTGCGAGAAAAAAGATGTTAGTGTTCTCCAAATAACATTTAACGGGGAGTCCTAACGTGAAACGAGTGATTATTGCGGCACTGCTGTGTGTCGCAGTTGGCAGTGCAAATGCTGCGGTAATTCAGTACAGCTTTACCGGTAGCGTGACTAATGACCATAACAGTCAGATAAATCTAGGCGAAACATTTACCTTGTCTTTTTTGATCGACAGCGATGCGCCGGGCTTCGCGATTAATGACTACGTCCAATACGACATTATCAGTGGAACTATCGAGTTTTCCGGGGGATACAGCGGTTCGTTCGGTGGGGCAGAATTCAAGGTGACTAACGATCGGGCTTCCGGCTCTCAGGCGGGGTACGACATTCTCAGTCTTTTCGTTTATACCTTCTATGACGTGAGTGGGATGCCCGCAAACTTTGGTAGTGATTTCAACAACATGGATTTCAGGATTTGGGATTCATCCGGCACGGCATTATCAGACGGTTCTATTCCAACCTCTTTAAACTTGGGTGACTGGGACGGTTCTGAAGGTGGCATCCTATGGGACTCGCCTACCTTGCGCCATAATGATTTGGACGGTGTAGTGGCCTATGTCGGAGCACCGGTGCCGGTGCCCGCAGCAGTCTGGCTATTCGGTTCCGCTTTGTTTGGATTGGGGTGGACAAGGCGTCGTTTAGGTAACTAGTTTCGTTCACAACTCTTTTAAAAGGCCCGCTCTGGAAGCGGGCCTTTTACTTTTTGTGCAGCGTGGAGCGGGGCGGGTGTGTTTCCGCAGCGCATCAGGAGGACTTCTTTGACCAAGTGACCCCTTGGACCGATATGAATTTACCGGAGCTGCGTGCTTGTCAGTCTGTCACTGTCCGTATGGCTAAGCGGAGGAAATATACCTGTCACGCGTTAGGGCTACAGGCACTTAAAACTCCAGTCGCTGGCCTTTCTCAGGAATAGTAGCCTCAATCTGCTTGCCGGCAAGCTTGTGCTTCAGCGCATGCATCGAGTCTTCCTCGCCGTGGACCAGTGCAAACGCGGTGCCCGGCTTGAAGTGGCCTGCCCATTCGAGCAAACCTGACTGTCCGGCGTGAGCTGAGAACCCGCCCAGCGTTTCTACATCTGCCCGTACTTCAAATTCATCGCCGAACATCCGCACAGGACTCTCGCCGTTCACAATACGCCGTCCTAAAGTGCCGTGAGCCTGAAAGCCGCAAAAAATGACGGTGTTGCGGTCTTTCCAGATGCCGTGCCGGAAGTGATGTTTGATGCGCCCGCCGGTGCACATGCCGCTGCCGGCAATCACTATTACGCCCTTGTCGATTTTATTGATCGCCATCGACTCGTCGCTGGACTGCGAGTATTTCAGCGTTGGAAGAAAGCTTTCCAGCGAGCTGCGGCCTGCATCATCCAGTTCCTTGATGTCCTCTTTATCAAGCTGCCGTAACCAGCGGTCGTACAGGTCGGTCACAGCAATCGCCATAGGGCTGTCCAGATAGACCTCCCATGGGTCGAGGCGGCCGTCATGATACAGGCAGCCCAGGTGATAAATGATTTCCTGAGCACGACCGACAGCGAACGAAGGAATCATGACGTTGCCGTTACGGTTCCATGTGTCGTGCAGAATGTCTTCCAGCTGCTGAATAGTGTCGCCGTAGTCGCGGTGATTGCGGTTGCCGTAGGTGCTTTCCATTAACACCAGATCAGCATATTTCAATACCGCCGGATCATTCATCAGCACGGTGTTGCGCTTACCCAGATCACCTGAAAATACGAGTACTTTGTCGCGATTGCCTTCGCGCACTGTCAGTTCCACGATGGAGGAGCCCAGAATATGGCCGGCATCGTGAAAGCGCACGCTGGCGTGGCCGTGTAAGCGCTTTAGCTGGCGGTAAGGGCTGCCTTCCAGCAGTGACAAGGTGGCCGCCACGTCAGCTTTGGTCCAGGCGGGCTCGTAAGGTTCTTCGCCGCGCTGCTCACGTTTACGGTTGGTGCGTTCCAGATCCCGCTCGTACAGACCGACCGCATCATAGAGCATGACCGGTAGCAGGTCGGCCGTCGCGTTGGTGCAATAGATAGGGCCTTCAAAACCGCTGGCTACCAGCTTAGGTAGTAGTCCGGAGTGGTCTAGATGCGCGTGAGACAGAATGACGGCGTCGATGGATGCAGGATCGAACCGGAATGATTCTTTGCGAATACGTTCTACGGCATTGCCACCCTGATGCATACCGCAATCGAGCAGGACGTGACCTAAGCCTTCGGCCTCTACCAGATGGCAGGAGCCGGTGACCTCCCGTGCAGCACCATAGAAACTGACGGAGGCCATAACAGTGTTTTCTCTCTCTGCTTAATCTTCGAGCAGCATGGACATGCGCACGAGTTCAGCCAGTGAGCGGGCTTCCATCTTCTCCATAACGCGGGCGCGATGGATTTCCACAGTGCGCTGACTAACGCCCAGATCAATGGCGATCACCTTATTGGCAGCACCTTTTACCACGAACTCCATAACCTCTTTCTCGCGCGGAGTCAGACCGCTGTAGCGGTTGCGGGCTTCACGTTCCTTTGATGCTTCTTCCTCATCGGCTTCATGTGCTTCAAGCGCCTGATAGATGCGGTCGAGCAGTTCCTGATCGCGGAAGGGCTTTTGAATGAAATCGAAGGCGCCGCTTTGCATGGCTTCGACCGCCATCGGCACATCGCCATGGCCGGTGATAAAGATGATGGGCAGCTTGCACGCCAGTTCCTGCAACTTCTTTTGCACCTCAATACCGCTGGTGCCGGGCATACGAATATCCAGCAGGATGCAGCCGTTCATCTCCTCGTCGTAGTTCTGCAGGAACTCTTCGCCGGAGGTAAAAGTTTGAGACGCGAGATCTACGGTCTTGAGCAGGAAGCACAAGGAATCGCGAACCGCATCGTCATCATCAACAATGAATACTGTGCCTTTCATATCGACCTAGCCAGTTGCCTTTGTGGGTAGTTTAAGTACGAAGGATACCCCACGATCGGGGTTTCGTCTGAATTCGAGTGAACCGCTGTGCGCCTCGGCAATGGTGCGGCAAATAGCCAGTCCCATGCCCATGCCGGTGTTCTTGGTGGTAAAAAACGGATTGAACAGTTTTTCCGCTGTTTCGGCGCTGATGCCTTCACCCTGATCTTTTACAACGATACTGAGTTCACCGGGTGCACTATACAGGGCAGACACCGTGATTCTGCGAAACTCGGGTTCGACCCCCTGCATCGCATCCACACCATTGCGCAGCAGGTTCAGCAACACCTGCTGAATTTGCAGGCTGTCGACTTCAATGCCGGCCAGGTTGTCGGCGATATCGACTTCCAGTGCGATGTTGTTTGCGTGAGCATCGAGTTCAGCCAGTGGCAGCACTTCGCGCATGATGTCTGGCACCGTAGTCATTTCGCGCCGGGTCTCGGTAGACCGGGTGAAATCACGAGTACGGCGAATCACTTCGCTGGCGCGGTGTGCCTGATTGTTGATCTGTTCCAGAGCCTCTTTGATGGTGTCGAGATCTGTGTTTTCGTTTTTTAACAGGCGCAGGCTGGCAGCGGAATAGTTAGCGATTGCGCTGAGTGGTTGGTTGAGTTCATGCGCCATGGCCGCTGCCATTTCACCCATCGTACTAAGACGACTGGTGTTGAGCATTTCCTGACGTTGCCGGAAAGATTGCGCCTGTGCCTCGCGAAGTTCGGTGAGATCACGTACCAGACCAATGAAATGCAGGCTGCCGTCGGCACCTCTGACTTCACCTACCGCGATGTCAGCGGGAAACTCCGATTTATCGCTGCGCCTGCCTATGACCTCCCGGCCAACACCGATAACCTTCTTTTTCCCGGTTTTGCGGTAGCGGGAGATGTATTTGTCGTGATGTGCCCGGTCATGATCGGCCATCAGAACACTAATATTTTGTCCCTGAATTTCATCCGCCGCATAGCCGAACATGTCTTCGGCGGCTTTATTGAAGCGTTCAATATTGCCGCTGCCATCAATCACGATAAAAGCATCCACCATTGCGTTCATCAGCGAGTCGAGCTGGCTGAATCGAACGTTTGGATCTTCTGTTGGGATGCTGGAGGCGGACATAGAATTTTTATGTTTGGTGAGCCGTCAGTGTAGGGGGCAGAATGCGGCAGCGCAAGGTTCTGCGGGCTTTTGGATCGGTGCTAAAAGGCTGAATCTAAAAACAAAAAAGCGGGCACAAGGCCCGCTTTTCCGATTGGTTTTGTAAACCTTGATTCGGCTGTCTTACATCCAGTACACGAAGATGTAGAGACCGAGCCAGACAACGTCTACGAAGTGCCAGTACCAGGCAGTTGCTTCGAAGGCGAAGTGATTTTCAGGTGTGAAGTGACCTTTCAGGCAGCGGAACCAGATGACCAGCAGCATGATGGCACCGATGGTGACGTGCATGCCGTGGAAACCGGTGAGCATGAAGAACGTCGAGCCGTAAATGCCGCTGTTCATGGTCAGGTTCAGGTGGTTATAGGCTTCCCAGTACTCATAAGCCTGCAGGCCGACGAACAGGAAACCCAGTGCCCATGTGAGGGCCAGGAAGGTGTTCAGGACAGCACGGTTGCCTTCTTTCAGAGCGTGATGGGCAATGGTAATTGTCACGCCTGAGGTCAGCAGGATGATGGTGTTGATGGTCGGTAGCGGCCATGCACCCATCGGTTCGAATTCACCGCCTACAGCGCCGGGGCCATTGGTCGGCCATTCAGCAGACCAGCCGTCCCACAGCAGGGTGTTGGTAAAGAAGTTGTTGCTGTCACCACCGAGCCACGGCAGGGCGATGGTGCGGGCATAGAACAAGGCACCGAAGAAGCAGGCGAAGAACATGATCTCCGAGAAGATGAACCACATCATGCCCATGCGGAAAGACGTGTCTACTTCCTTGTTGTAATAGCCGCCTTCGCTTTCGCGAACTACGGTACCGAACCAGCCGAACATCATGTAAATGACGATAGCTACGCCGGTCAGCATAATGAACTTACCGATGTCGCCGCCGTTCAGCCAGGTAGCCGCACCGGCCAGTGTGGTGAACAGACCGATTGAACCGACCATAGGCCAATGGCTGCCATGGGGTACGTAGTAGCTGTCTTGTGCTGCGTTTGCCATGAGTTTTATTCCCTGTGTACTACTTAATGTTGCCTTACTTTGAAGCTACTTCTGTCTGAGCATACAAAGTGTAAGAAAGAGTGATGGTGTCGATATGTTCAGGAAGGTCTTTGTCGACCACAAAACGTATCGGCATGTGTTTAATTTCGTTTGCCTCGAAATCCTGTTTGCTGAAGCAGAAGCATTCAATCTTCTTGAAGTACTTGGCGGCTTCAACCGGACGGATATCCGGAGTGGCGGTTGCTGTCAGTGCCTGAGCTTTCAGGTTTTTGGCGTAGTACGTTGTTTCGTACAGCGTGCCGGTATCAACCTGTTTCTTGAACTCGTCCGGGCGGAATTCCCACGGCGCTGAGTTGTTGCGGTTAGCGACCATCTCGACAGTGATTGTGCGGGGCATTGCATCTGATTCGCTCAGGTCCGCTTCCGCGGTCTGCTCGATGGTGGTGCGAATACCGGTTACGGCACAAAAAACGTCGTACAGCGGCACCAACAAGAAACCAAAGCCGAACATTGCGACGGCAATAATTACCAGTCGCAATGCCAGCGGTTTGTGTGTTGGTTTTGCTTCAGTCATCTGATTGTCAGTTGGTGCTTAACCCGCAGCAGAACGGAACGACTGGGCGATAAAGATTGCCGCATAAAAGCCAACCACCATCAATGCCAGGAGGATGGCTGTGCGGCGAATCTTGCGCTTCTGTTCCGGGTCCTGCTCAGTCACTTTCTGCATCCTTACTTGATTTCAGGGGCAGTTTCGAAACTGTGGTACGGAGCTGGTGAAGGCAGGGTCCATTCCAGACCTTCTGCACCGTCCCAAACCTGATCAGTTGCCGGCTTGCCTTTGCGTACGCAGTCGACGATGACCCAGACGAACATCAGCTGGCTGAAACCGAACAGGAACGCGCCGATAGACGAGATCATGTTGAAGTCAGCAAACTGAATAGCGTAGTCGGGGATACGACGCGGCATACCGGCCAGACCGAGGAAGTGCTGAGGGAAGAACAGGACGTTGACGCCGATAGTCGACAGCCAGAAGTGCCACTTGCCCAGCTTCTCGTTGTACATCTTGCCGGTCCACTTCGGCAGCCAGTAGTAGGTGGCAGCCATCAGAGAGAACACAGCGCCCGGTACCAGCACGTAGTGGAAGTGAGCCACTACGAAGTAGGTGTCGTGATACTGGAAGTCAGCCGGAGTGATTGCCAGCATCAGGCCGGAGAAACCACCGATAGTGAAGAGAATTACGAACGCCACTGCGAACAGCATCGGCGTTTCAAAAGTCATCTCACCGCGCCACATGGTGGCAGTCCAGTTAAAGACTTTCACCGCCGTCGGGATAGCGATCAGCATCGTGGCGAACATGAAGAAGATCTGACCCGCGATCGGCATACCGGTGGTGAACATGTGGTGAGCCCATACGATGAACGACAGGAAGGCGATGGTAGCGGTTGCATAAACCATGGCTTCGTAGCCGAACAGCGGCTTGCGGGAGAAGGTCGGGATGATCTGCGAAACGACACCGAAGGCCGGCAGAATCATGATGTATACCTCGGGGTGACCGAAGAACCAGAAGATGTGCTGGAACAGAACCGGGTCACCGCCACCAGCGCCGAGGAAGAAGCTGGTGCCGAAGTACTTGTCGGTGAGCAGCATGGTTACCGCGCCTGCCAGTACCGGCATTACGGCGATCAGCAGGTAGGCAGTAATCAACCAGGTCCATACGAACAGCGGCATTTTCAGCAGGGTCATACCCGGTGCACGCATGTTCAGGATGGTCACAATTACGTTGATGGAACCCATGATCGATGACACACCCATAAGGTGAATCGCGAAGACCATGAACGGGAATGCATCACCCGTTTGCAGAACCAGCGGCGGATACAGCGTCCAGCCCGAAGCAGGACCACCGCCCGGCATCAGCAGGGTAGCAATCAGCATCGCGAAGGCGAACGGCAGAATCCAGAAAGACCAGTTGTTCATGCGCGGCAGCGCCATGTCCGGAGCACCGATCATCATCGGCAGCAGCCAGTTGGCGAGACCTACGAACGCCGGCATAACCGCGCCGAATACCATCAGCAGCGCATGGACCGTAGTCATCTGGTTGAAGAAATGCGGATCAACAAACTGCAAGCCCGGCTGGAACAGCTCGGCACGGATAACCAGTGCCATAGCGCCGCCGAGGAAGAACATGATCAGCGAGAAAATCAGGTACAGGGTACCGATGTCTTTGTGGTTGGTGGTGAACAGCCAACGCTTAATGCCCTTTTCAGGACCGTGATCGTCGTGATGATCGTCGTGTGAATGTACTGCTTCGCTCATTGCTTCTCTTCCCAATGGTTACAGTGCAGCGACAGTGTTGTCGGCTGAAACTTCTTTACTTGCTACTTCGGCGACTTCACCGCCTTGCTCAGCAACCCATGCGTCGTAGTCTTCCTGCTCCATCACTTCAACCACGATCGGCATAAAGCCGTGGCCGCGACCGCAGAGCTCAGCACACTGACCGCGGAATACGCCGGTACTGGTTGCTTCAAACCACATTTCGTTGATGAAGCCCGGAATGGCATCTTTCTTGATGTACAGCTCAGGCACCCACCAGGCGTGGATGACGTCGTCAGCTGTCAGCAGGATGCGGACTTTCTTGTTCACAGGAACAACCATGCGTTTGTCGGTGTCACGCAGGTAGTGTTCATGCTCCATTACGTCTGCGCTCTTACCCAGACGACCGATAGCGGCAGACTTCTCGTCCATGTTGGCGAAGAAGTGGACACCGTTGTCGAGGTATTCGTATTCCCACTTCCACTGGTAACCGGTGACCTTGATGGTCATGTCCGGGTTACTGGAGTTTTCGATCTCGAGGATGGCTTTAGCAGAAGGCACAGCCATGTAGATGAGGATCAGAACCGGGATAACGGTCCAGATGATTTCTGCAGTGGTGTTGTGCGAGAAATCAGCTGCTTTAGCGCCTTTGGAACGGCGGAATTTGAAGATTGCGTAAAAAATTACGCCGAACACCAGCACACCGACTATCGTACAAATCAGCATGATCTCGCGGTGGAGATCACGGATCATGTCGGAGAGTGTGGTCACACCCTGCGGCATATCCAATTCCCAGGCCGCAAGAGCCGGATTCAGTGCCATTACGCCCATAACTGCGACAAATGCGCAGAGGGGTTTCCAAAGACCTTTGAACATGCGTTCTAACCTCTTTACTTGGTTTTTCGCGAAAAACTATTTTTATCAGATACTTGGCGTATGACAGGCTGGCCCGATCAAAGATGACAGGCGCTCCCCCAGCCCGACGCGCTCGGAATCAGTGAGACATGATGCCACCTCGCACCTTTTCATACCAGTAAAAAGCACCAGTTTATTGGGCTTCAGCCGGTCTTCGGCAGGCTCAATTTCGACCCGTGACCAGTGCCTCGACAGCTCGATTCGCTCCTCCGGTTTGCCCCGTCCGCGCTCCACGATGATGCTGTCATCTGTGATGGTTATAAGCTCCAGATATTTCGAACGTTTTTGCACAAATCTGAAGCCCCAGGCGAGGGCAGCCAACTCGGCGACGGCGAACGGCAGGGGATACCAGAGGCCCATCAGCAGACAAATCAGCGTCAGCAACACGGTCGGCAGCGCGATCAGACCGAAAACGACCGGCAACACACTGTCGGATAAGGATTTATTCGGGCTGATGCGGATCTGGTGGTACATGGGTTTGCGCGCCTGTAAGGCTTCATTCAGCAGGGAATTAATCGTAGCTAACGGGGTCTCTATGAACAAGCAGAATGATTCTTAAAACTTATACAAAACAGACGTTTATGTCGCTGTCACTGCTTTCGCCGCATTGCATTTCTCAATCCGGCGGCATAGGAGTAGGATGGAGGCATAAACATAACAAAGGGGAAAGCACTATGAGTCACTCACTGACAGGACGTTCTTTCACCGCGACGCTGAAGACCACGGTCAGAACCCTTCCGACCCTGGCGTTCGCATTTGTCGCAATTGTGGCCGCAGGATTGCTGGCCGGTTGCGAGCCTAAGGAGCAGGTGATCACCGCTCCGGCACCGGACCGGGTCCGTTATGCCGATAACCAGAATTCGCACGACTTCGGTAAGCACGTGGTGCATGCCAATGCGTTAACCACCAACCAGCTTACTCCTGAAGTTGCTGCTGCCTACAAAATTGTCCGCAGCGACAAGAGCGCAATGCTTAACGTGGTTGTAGTTGAGAAAGACGGCACCGCCGAGGGTAAACCTGTCAGTGCGACGGTGAACGTTTCAGCCGCAAATCTGACCGGTCAGTTGAAGGCCGTCGAGATGCGTGAGATTCGCGATGGCGACAACATCTACTTTATCGGCGAAACGTCAATCGCTAATCAGGAGACGCTGATATTTGAAGTGGACGTTATGCCGGAGGGGCACGATGAGCCGCTGCTGTTTACCTACAGTCAGAAGTTCTACGTCGACTGAAACCCAAACCTGAAAGTTTCAACTCAATCGCCCGGCTAAACAGCCGGGTGATTTTTTTGCGGTCACTCTTCTGTGGCGGCAGTAAGAAACGAGGCTGGTTGCTCTTCCAATTGCCGGAGGGTCTCGGCAATAAGTGCAGTTACCGCCCGGCTGGTGACAGTGGCGCCGGTCAGGCTGTCGAATTCGCCCCCGTCCTGAGTCACTTTCCAGTTTTCCCTGTCAGGTTCGCGCAGGCTGCGGCCGTTAAACTGCGTCAGCCAGTCACTTTTGCCGGCTTCAATCAGATCGCCGAGTCCGGGTGTTTCCGTATGGCTGACGACACTCGTTCCGAGAATACTGCCGTCGGGTGTAACACTGATCAGTAACCGGATAGGGCCCACGTAACCTGCAGCGGTTTCCGTTTCGATGATCACCGCCACCGGGGTTTGTGCCTGCCTCGCAACAAATATGGCAGTGGCGGGTTCACTGTCTGCAGTTGTTCCTGCAGTCAGCGGTGTGAGCATCGGTTCATTGTCGAACGTGACCTGACTCAGCAGAGCGCGTAGCTGGCGCGCCTGATGCTCGCGTTCATTCTGTGCGATTCGTTCTGCCAGCTGCTGGTCGAGACTGCTGATCAGCAGCGCCGCAAGCAGCGCAAAAGCTGTCAGTACAGTCGTTGTTTTAAGGCCGGATTTGTTCATCGTGATAGTGTCATCGCCGTGCTTTTATCATCTGTGTCCGTAAATTCTTACAGCTGTGTAACGGTCGATCAGTGGTACGCACAGGTTCATCAACAGTACCGCGAAGGCGAAGCCATCCGGATAAGCGCCCCAGGTGCGGATAATCCATGTCAGTAAACCGATACCGATGCCGTAAATGATCTGACCCTTAGGAGTTGCAGCGGATGAAACAGGATCTGTTGCGATAAAGAAAACGCCGAGCATTGTGCCGCCGCTCATCAATTGCAGCCACGGCGAGGGGTTGACCGCGCTGTCGCCAGTCATGGCGAACAGTGCCGGCAGAGCAAGGCCGGCAACAACACCTAACGGGATGCGCCAGCTGATGACTTTGCGCACCAGCAGCCAGATGCCACCACACAGAGCTGCAAGATTGACCCAGACCCAGCCGCGCGGACCGAAACCGTCAAACAGTTCGCCGGCTTTCAGCTCCGGCATCGTCAGCATGTTGCCGAGACCGCTCTTAATCGCGTCGAGCGGAGTGGCGCGGCTGACCGCATCGACAGGCATTTCTCCGGTGGCAAAAATCCGCAGTGTTTCTGTGAAGCTCAGACCGCCGTCATCGAGACCGTTGAGCGCCGGGGGCGGCCAGTAGCCCAGCCATGCGGGAAAAGATACGAGCAATACAGCAAAGCCCACCATCGCCGGATTAAACAGGTTGTAGCCAAGACCGCCGTATACGTGTTTGGCCAGCACGATGGCGAACAGGCTGCCGATGACCGGTATCCAAAACGGTACGGTCGGAGGTAAACACAGAGCCAGCAGCAAGCCGGTGACTAAAGCGCTGCAGTCTTTAATGCGGGGTTCCACGTCCTGGCCGCGGAGGCGCAGTACGAGCGCTTCAAAGGCGACGCAACTGCCGGCAGCGACGATAACGTTCAGCAGCACTCCGCTACCGAACAACCAGGTGAGTGCCAGCGTGACCGGCACCAGTGCCAGCAGTACATCACGCATCATGCCGCTGACAGTGCGCTTGCTGTGGGCGTATGGCGCTGCCGTTTTAGGCTTTCTGAACTCTGTCACACCCCGTCATCCTTTGCGTTTTTGCCAATGCGACGGAGCAAGTCATCCAAAGCCTGCTTGCTGCCGGACGCATCGAGATCGCTGGTTTGCGACTGCAATTGTTCCTGCTGCTCGCGTTCCCTCTCGGCAACGCGAGCAGCATGAGCAGCGTATCGCTGTTCGGAGCGACCCGCCCGCATGCTGAGCAATTGCTGTTCCCGGACTATCTGCTTGGCTTGGATGAAGTTCGCAGTCAGCGCGATAGAGCTCGGACATACATAATCGCAGCAACCGCATTCAATGCAGTCGCTGACGCCGGTTTGTTCAAGTCCGGGAAGGTCGCTGCGGCGTTTCAGGTCGAGCAGTTGCATAGGGTTCAAACGAGCAGGGCACACCGGCAGACAGTCGCCGCAGCGAATGCAGGGCAGTTCTTCGGTGGCGTGATGCAGTTCGGTGGCATGTCCGGCGATGACGCAGTTCATGGCGGGGGTCACGGGCACCTGGTCGTGCGGCAGTGGCACGCCCATCATCGGGCCGCCCATCAATAACCGGTCGGGGGCATGACCACCACGGTCGTCCAGGTAACCCCCGCACAAAGCGATCAGCTCTGTGACCGGAGTACCGATACGTACCTCGAAGTTGAGACTCTCACGCAAGCCGCCGCCGCTGACAGTGACGATGCGGCTGATTAACGGCAGACCTTCATGAAACAGTTGATGGACCGCGTACGCAGTGCCGACGTTCTGGCAGATAATGCCGACGTCGGCTGGCAGACCACCCGAAGGTACTTCCTGCCCCGTGATGTGCTCGATCAGTTGGCGTTCACCACCGGCGGGATAAACATCCGGTGCACGTCTGACCGAGAGCGACGGGTTGTCGGCATCACTGATGGCGCTGAACAGGGCGGCGTGCGCATCTTTCATCTCAGCCTTGCAGGCAAAGATCACGGCTTCGGCACCGCAGGCCCGCTGCAGTATTTCTGCGCCGTTAACTATTTCTGTGGCGTGCTGCTGCATCAACTGGTTGTCGCAGTTAATGTACGGTTCGCATTCAGCGCCGTTGATCAGCAGTGTTTGTACTGCGCCCGCATGCAACTTGGTTGCGGTTGGAAACAGGGCGCCACCTAAGCCGACTATTCCGGCGGCGGCAATCTTGCTGCGTATTTGTTCAGCAGACAGTGTGCCGGCTTCCGGCATGGGAACGCAGCCGGGATGCAACCGGTCTAGTCCGTCGGTAGCGATTGTGATGCATAGTGTGCGACCCGCAGCCGTGTCCTGTTCGTCGATTGCTGTAACGGTGCCTGACGATGATGCATGCACTGGTATTTCATCTGCCAGTTCATCTTTTACTTCAACTTTCAGGCCGGCGATGTGCTGGCCCTTTAGTACAGCGTCTCCCGTCTGCACGACCGGCGTTGAAGTGCTGCCGTTGTTTTGTAGCAGGCTGATGTGCAGCGCTGCCGGCACAGGGGCAACAACGGCGTCGGCCAGCGCGGCGAGTTGCTTCCGCGGCGCTGCACTGATGCCCCAGCGAACCTTGATGTCTGCACTGTTGCCCGAAATACTCATCGTTAACCTGTTTCAGCCTGCTGCACGGCGAGTGGTGCGACCTGCCGCGGCAAGCCCGGCCCGATGCTGATGCAGTCTACCGGGCAGACTGCAACACATAGCTCACAGCCCGTGCACTCGTCCGCAACTACGGTATGAGTAAATTTGTTGGCGCCGATGATGGCGTCTACCGGACAGGCCGGAATGCACAGGGCGCAACCGATACATATCTCCTCATCAATCCGCGCTTCGAGCCAGGGACTGACGGGGGAGAGTTGCCCTGCCGGTTTGCCAAGTGCCTGCTGCAAGGCCCGCTGGGTAGACTCGCCGCCGGGAGGGCATTGATCGATGTCTGCTGTGCCTTCGATCAGTGCTTTAGCGTAGGGGCGGCAACCGGGATAGCCACATTGGGCGCATTGAGTTTGCGGCAGTAGTTGATTAATTTGCTCGACGGCCGTGTCTTCGTCGGGTTCAAAGCGGCTGCGGCTGAATACCAGCAGTGCGCCGACCGCCGCTGCCAGTAAACCCAAAGATAAAATTGCCGCAAACATGTTCTCAACCTGCCCCTAAAGTCTGTCTTTCAGATTAGTTCTCAGATCAGTTCTCAGATCAGTCCTGCAAAACCCATAAACGCCAGTGCCATAAACCCGGCTGTGACGAGTGCAATGGCACTGCCGCGGAAAGCCTGCGGTACGTTGGCTGTTTCCAGTCGATCGCGCAGGCCGGCGAACAACACGATAACCAGAGAAAAGCCGAGGCCGCCGCCAAACCCGTACAGCAACGCTTCGATGAAACTGTGTGGTGTCCGGGTGACCAGAAGAGCAACCCCCAGCACGGCGCAGTTGGTGGTGATCAGCGGCAGATAAATGCCGAGTGTCTGATACAGCATCGGGTGAGCACTGCGAATATAGATTTCAGTGAACTGCACAGTTGCGGCAATCACGACGATGAAAACAATCAGTCGCAGGTAAATAAGATCCAGAGGCAACAGCACCCAGTGATACAGCAGCCACGCAAAGCCGGATGCCAGAGTCAGCACGAAGGTGGTCGCCATAGACATGCCGAAGGCAATTTCGACACTGGTGGAAGACCCCATGAAGGGGCATAGCCCGAGAAAGCGGGTCAGTACCAGATTGTTAACCAGTACAGTGCCGATAATGATCAGTAGCAGATCCGTCACAGACGGTATCCTCCTTACCGGCAGCAGGTGGTGTTAACGAACCTGCATGCCTGCCTTGGCGCCGTTGTCGGGGCTGACGAGGTAGATGTCTTCGCCGCCCGGTCCCGCAGCAATCAGCATACCTTCCGATACGCCGAATTTCATTTTTCGCGGTTTTAAATTAGCGACCAGCACAGCCTGTTTACCGATCAGTTGCTGAGGGTCGTAAGCGGACTTGATGCCCGCGAAAACTGTGCGTTCATCATTATCGCCGAGGCTGACGGTGACCTTAAGCAGGCTGTCGGCGCCCTCGACATGTTCGGCGTTGATGATGTCGACCACGCGCAGGTCCACCTTCAGGAAATCATCAATAGTGATTTCGCTGCCGTTATCTTTCCCGGAGTCGTCTTTCTTTCCGGCAGCGGGCTTTTGAGCTGCTGCTTGTTCTTTGGAGGCTTCAACCATTTTGTTTACTGCCTTGTTGTCGATGCGCGTCAGCAGCGCTTCGTACTTGTTAATTTGAGTGCTAAGCAGCGGTGTGTTCAGGTCTGCCCAGGTAAACGGTTCAACACCGAGGAAGGTTTCCACTTTTTCAGCAATAACCGGCAGTACCGGTTTCAGATAGATGATCAACAAACGGAACAGGTTGATGCCCTGGGTGCACACAGCCTGCACCTGTTCTGCTTTACCGTCTTCTTTCGCGAGCACCCACGGTTTCTGTTCGTCGATATATTGATTGGCCCGGTCGGCGAGACGCATGATCTCGCGCATGGCTTTCGAGTACTGACGTGAGTCGTAGTATTCCGCAATGGTGTCTGCCGCAGCCGTAAATTCGTCATACAGCGCCTGGTCATCGAGACTGTCAGCCAGTTTGCCGTCATGACCCTTGGCAATGAAGCCTGCGCAACGGCTGGCGATATTGACCAGCTTGTTGACCAGATCGGTGTTGCTGCGGGCGACAAAGTCTTCGAGGTTCAGGTCGATGTCATCAACCGTGCGTCCCAGTTTCGTCGCATAGTAATAGCGCAGCGTTTCGGGGTTCAGGTGATCGAGGAAGGTGCGGGCAGAAATGAACGTGCCGCGCGACTTCGACATCTTCTGACCGTTAACAGTCAGGAAGCCATGTACGTTAATGCGGCTGGGCAGGCGATAGTCGGCGCCGTCCAGTACCGCCGGCCAGAACAGGGCGTGGAAGTAGACAATATCCTTGCCGATGAAGTGCACTAGCTCTGCGTCGCTGTCTGCTTTGAAGTAGTCGTCGAAGTTCAGGTCGTCGCGACGTTCGCACAGATTCCTGAAGCTGGCGAGATAGCCGACCGGTGCATCCAGCCAGACATAAAAATACTTGTTGTCGGTACCGGGAATGCGGAAGCCGAAGTAGGGCTCATCACGGGAGATGTCCCAGTTGCGTAAGCCCTTGTCCTCGAGCGAATGGTCAAACCACTCGTCGAGTTTCTTCACCATGTCGGCATTGACGGTGCCGCCGTTAATGAAGTTGTGCAGCAGGTCAGCCTGTTTGCCGAGGTTGAAGAAGTAGTGTTCCGACTCCTTGCGCACGGGAGTGGTGCCCGAGATGGCCGACTTCGGATCAATAAGATCGGTCGGGTCGTAGGTGGCACCGCATACTTCGCAGTTGTCGCCGTACTGATCTTCGGCGCCGCACTTGGGGCAGGTGCCTTTGACGAAACGGTCGGGCAGGAACATCCCGGCCTCTTCGTCATAGGCCTGCTCGACGTTCTTCGTTGAGATCAGGTCACGCGCCTGCAGTTTGCCGTAGATGTCTTCTACAAGTTCACGGTTCTCGTCGGAATGCGTGCTGTAGTAGTTGTCGAACTCAATGTGGAAGCCCGCAAAGTCCTGCTGGTGTTCCTGACGATAACGTTCAACCAGGGCTTCCGGGTCGATACCTTCCGCTCTGGCGCGCAGCATGATGGGCGTGCCATGTGCGTCGCTGGCACAGACATAGGTGCAGGTATTGCCGGCCATCTTCTGGAAGCGCACCCAGATATCCGCCTGGATGTATTCAACCAGATGGCCGATATGGATGGAGCCGTTGGCGTACGGCAGCGCACCAGTGACGAGTATTTTGCGGGCTTGGTCTGACATGGGGCGTATTCTAGCCCCGCCGCAGCGGAAATGCTCGACTATTGAGGGGTTTCAGGCAGTGTTAAGCCCGGTCGGGATGGTTTCTCAGGCAGAGGATCAGGCGCGCAGCTTAACCGCTTCGAACTTGCTCTTGTCGTTAGCAAACTCGTAGGCCGACTGGCCGCTGATGATGGCTTTGTCCATCAGGTCTTTCAGCGTGCCGTCCATGGTGCACATCCCCGCGCGGCGACCGGATTGCATGGCGGTCTCCAACTGATCGAGCTTGCCCTGACGAATCAGGTTGCCGGTTGCCGGGTTGTTCACCAGAATCTCCAGCGCCGCGGTGAGGCCGCCCCGATCCTTTCTGGGTATCAGCTGTTGCGAGATTACGCCGCGGAGCGATGTAGACAGCATGGTACGCACATGATTCTGTTTGTCTGACGGGAATACGTTGACGATACGGTCAACAGTCTGGGCGGCACCGTTAGTGTGCAGTGTGCCCATCACGAGAATACCCATCTCGGCTGCGGTGACAGCAATGCTGATGGTCTCAAGGTCACGCATCTCACCAACCAGAATAACGTCGGGATCTTCACGCAGAGCCGAGTGCAGCGCGTCTTTAAACGAATTGGTGTGTTGGTTGATTTCACGCTGACTGATCAGGCATTTCTTGCGCTGATGGACAAACTCAATCGGGTCTTCAATGGTGATAATGTGACCGTGCAAGCGGTCGTTAATCGCATCGATCATTGCCGCGAGCGTGGTTGACTTGCCTGAGCCGGTTTTGCCGGTGACCAGAATCAGGCCTTGTGGTTCACGGCACAGACGTGTGACTGCCGGCGGCATATTCAGTTCGACCAGTGTTTTCGCGGTACTCGGAATGGCCCTCAGCACGGCACCCATGCCGCCGATATGACGCATCACGTTGACGCGGAAGCGGGCAAGACCTTCGATGTTGTAGGCAAAGTCAGCGGCATCGACTTCATCAAATTCCTTGCGCGCCTTGTCGTCCATAATCTCCAGGAAAATCTCCTGAGCCCGCTCGGCTTCAAGCACCTCGTTTTCGATAGGCGTGATCTCACCGTACACACGGATACGCGGTGGCTGACCTGCAATCAAGTGAAGGTCGGAACCGTCGTTTGCGATCAGGTGACGCAGGTATTGGTCGATCTGGTTGCTCATCGTGTCAGCCTCAGCTTCCTTTGGCGCTCAAAATGGTGGTGTCGGTGACAAAGCGCTGGAACATGTCTTTATCACTGGCGAACTTGAATGCATCGTCCGGATCGACTTCCTGTGAGTTGATCGCATCCATCAGTGCCTGATCCATTAGTTGCATGCCATGAGTCTGGCCGGTCTGCAGTTGCGACGGGATCTGATGGCTCTGGTCCGTCATGATCAGGTTGGCAATGGCGCGTGTGTTAATCATGATCTCAAGCACCGCGCGACGACCGCGACCGTCCGGCGTTTTAATGAGGTTCTGGGTAACTACTGCATTCAGGCTCTGAGACAGGAAGCTCTTGGTCTGCTCTTTCTGGTCGCCCGGCAGCGCATCGATAATACGGTCGATGGTTTTCACAGCGCCGATGGTATGCAGTGTGCCGAGTACCAGATGACCGGTTTCAGCAGCAGTCATCGCCATGGAGATGGTTTCAGCATCACGCATCTCGCCGACCAGAATTACATCCGGATCTTCACGCAGTGCCGAGCGGATGCCGTCGGCAAAGCTGGTGAGATGCGTACCGAGTTCGCGCTGGATGATCTGACTTTGATCGGCAACGTGAACGAATTCGATCGGGTCTTCCAGCGTAATGATGTTTAGCTTCCGGTTGCGGTTGAGATGATTGATCATCGCCGCCAGCGTTGTGGACTTGCCGGTACCGGTTGAGCCTGTCACCAGCACCATGCCCTGATGGTTGTCGCACATCTTGGTGATGGCGGGTGGCAGATTCAGGCTTTCCAGCGTTGGAATCTCCGTCGGAATAAAACGGAAGGTGGCGCCCACGCCGGTGGCCTTGCGGTACAAGTTGACACGGAAGCGTCCGCTTTCATCTGAGATATAAGAGAAGTCGAGGTCGTTGCCGCGATTGAAATGCTCTTTCTGTTTGCTGCTTAAGATCTCGTCGATGTAGCCCTCAAGCTCAGCAGCGGTCAGATCGCGGAACTTGATGGGCTTAAGGTCGCCGTGCATGCGCAGCATCGGAGGTACGCCGACGGCGAGATGAATATCCGAGCAGCCCTGCGCCAGACCTAATTTAAGAAATGCATCAATGCGTGCCATAGCTGGTTTCCCGTAGCTGCCCGGACCCGGCTGGATTAGCCGATCTCGTTCAGCGCTTCTTTAAGCTCGTCCATTGAACCGTAACGGTCTTTAATTTCAATCGCCATAGCTTTCTTCACAACGGCGGCCAGTTCCGGCGGAATATTGGGGTTCACTTCTTCGCAAGGCGCGCAGTTGCCCTGTACATGCTGGTACATGACGGCCATATGGTCGCCTTTGCTGTAGGGCGGTTGACCGGTCAGCATTTCGTAAATGATGACGCCGACACTGTAGATATCGGCATGGTGGTCGACTTTCTTACCCAGGATCTGTTCCGGCGCCATGTATTTCGGTGAACCGATCACATAGCCGGTTTTAGTGAGCTGAGTATCACTGCTGCTGGGGCCGGCGGCGGCGGCGACACCGAAGTCCACGATTTTCAGCAGGCCGTCATCATCAATCAGCAGGTTGGCGGGTTTCAGATCGCGATGCACAACGCCTGCGACATGCGCTTCCGACATACCTGTCGCAATGTCTTTAGCCCAGCCGATGGCTTTGCGCATTGGCATCGGGTTGCTCTTCTGGATTTCCTGGCTGAGCGTGTGTGACGGGAAGTACTCCATTGAAATGGCGTAGTTGCCGCTGAGCTTCAGGAAGTCATAGATACGGATGACGTTGTTATGCGTGATCTTGCGGGAGAAGCGCAGTTCGTGAACGAAGCGGTTCATCATCTCGTCGTCGGTGCTGATGGCCGGGTTCAGGAACTTCAGGATCAGCTGTTCGTTGACCACGGTGTCTTCCACCAGCAGTACGGTACCGAATGCGCCTTTACCCACTTTCTGAATAAAGCGGTAACGGCCTTCGATCATGTCGTCCGGCTCGAGTTCGTCGATGTTCAGACGTGAACCACCGGTGCCGGCGGTTTCGAGCGTGGCAGTGGGGGTTTCCGTAAGCAGGGTGTGGCCGGTATCGGTGAGGCGCTGGTTGGTTGAGCTGGCGCCGATGATGCTGTCGGCCAAGCGGTGTTCGATGCGCGACAGTGCTTCCTTGGCTGCCTCTTTGACCGATTCGTCCTGACCTTTGGCGGCAGAGGCGATGCGTTGCTTAACATCTCCCGCAGTGTCAGGGCCGGCAACAAATGACAGTGCACGGATGGCTTCGATACGTACTTCATTGTTCTCGTGCTTGGTCATCGGCATGACTTTGTGAACGATGCGCTCGTCACCGAGTTTGCCCAGCGCGCGCAGGGCTGCGGGCAATGATTTTTCATCGCTTTCCAGCATATCCATTAATGCCGGCAACGCGTCGGTACTGCCAATATCAGCCAGTGCATCGGCGGCGCGTTCGCGTACCCACCAGTCTTTGTCCTTGGTGGCGGCAATCAGGTGCTTGACTGCGCGTTCATCACGCGTCTGATTGAGAATCTCAATCGCTGAACGACGGATGTTTTCATCATCGTCGCGGATCAGATGCAAGGCCGCGTTGGTAACCTTGGGGCCACCGATCGACGCGAGTGCATCGCAGGCACGTGAGCGCACCCACCAGTCTTTATCACCGATGGCGTTCAGCAGGTATTTGATACTGTCGGCATCCGCCAGTTCGTTAAGTACTTCAACAGCGGAGCGACGGGTGTATTCGGACTCGTCTTTAAGGGCGTCGACCAGATACTTAACCGTTTCCGGGTCTTTCAGTTTGATCAGCAGTTCTACAGCTTTGGTCTGTACCCCGAAGTCAGGGTCGGTCAGCATGGCGCAGACCACTTCAACATCGCGGATGCGGTCGAACTGCAACAGGCCTTCGGCTGCAGCCGCGCGTACCTGACGATCCTGATCTTTTAGCAGCTTCTCAAGAATCTTCGCTGTTTCAGGACGCTTAAACTTCGAGACTGCATGGACCAGGTAAATTTTTGTCTTGCCCTGGGCGCCATCGATACGCGCGACCAGTTCCGGTAGCAGCTCGACGCTGACCAGTTCTTTAACAAGTTTGAATACAGCGGCCTGTTCCTGACCTTCCAATTCATAGGCGCGGGCGATCATCGCGCGCACATTCATGCGGTCGCCCTGTTCGCGGACGATATCCGACAGGATGGCGGCAGGAATGTCATCGTCACCGAACAGCGAGACGAGCCTGTCGGTGCTGTAGTTGGTGGAGTTGGAAAGTGCCCAGGCCGAGCCTGAGACAGTGCGGCGGTCGCCGTCACGCAGGCCTTCGGCATACAGATTAAAACTACGTTCCGAGACGAGATCGGCGAGAACGTTTACCAGACCGACGGTTTGTTTCTTGTCGGCATTGGGGAGTTGTTTGAGGATGATTGGCACAGCGCCATGACCCAGACCCTTCAGGTTGTCGAGCGCCTTCTTGGCCGCTGCAGTCTGGCAGTCTCGCTCCTCGAACAACCGGGAGAGGTTCTTTTCAGCTTTTAATGTACTGAACAGCTTCATTTACAGGTCAACTACGCCAATCCGCCGGGTGTTGCGCATACCGCTGTGGTGGTGAGGTCTGCCCATGACGAAAATCATCAAACGGCAAGATCATTTACAGCAGTATTCCGCGCCCGGAATGTCTATCAAAGCTCCTTCCGCAAACGGCGGACGAGCCGGTTCCCATCATTGCTGTACAATGTCGCGCCACACCGTTCCGCATTCTGTTAAGCCCGTCACGAATTATGCCTGTAACCACTGAAAAAGACATAGAAAAGGCCCTTGAAACCGTTGAACTGCCTTATTTGGGAGTAAATCCTGTCGCTGCCGGCTGGCTGCAGGAAGTTGTCATCAATGACGATTCAGTCAAGGTCATCCTGCAGGCCGGTTTTCCGTTGGCGTCCTGTCGTGACGAGATAAGCGGTTTGCTACAGCAGGCAGTGAAGGCCGCAACGACTGCTGACGTCAGTATCGAACTGAATTCGAAGATCACCGGCCGCGAAGTGCAGGGCAGTTTGTCGCCGCTGGAAGGCGTGAAGAACATCATTGTCATCGCTTCCGGTAAAGGTGGTGTCG
>Ga0209692_10000972_pt1 | contig 45873 bp, 45 predicted proteins | sample tdDd472_FD_187129 | JGI IMG/M metagenome (GOLD analysis project Ga0209692, IMG submission 187129) | Marine sediment microbial communities from the Atlantic coast under amendment with organic carbon and nitrate - tdDd47.2 (SPAdes)... | ecosystem: Environmental > Aquatic > Marine > Coastal >... | reverse complement strand
ACAATTATATTGTTGTATTAATTTACTAATTATAAATCAATTTTTTTGATAATTTTCTAATAACTTGACTATTTCAATATGATTGTTAATAGATGCACATATTAGTGCTGTCTGACCATAATCATCTTGTATATTAATATCAATACCTTCTTTTTCTAGTAATAATTTTACTATTTCAGTATGTCCCTCCCAAGATGCTCCTATTAGCGCTGTATCTCTATAATCACGTTGTATATTAGCATCAATATCTTCTTTTTCTAATAATAATTTAACTATTTCAGTATAACCTTTCCAAGATGCAGATATTAATACTGTATTTCCATAATCATCTTGTACATTGACATCTTCTGGTGGTAATCTCTCAACCAAATTTAATAATATATCCTTATCTCTATCCTTTTCAAATTCCTCAAAGATTTGTTCAATAACTGGTTTATCATAGAATACCTTTGACATTCTTTCAATACAACCAGTAATATACCAACAATTATATTGTCATATTAATTTACTAATTATAATTCAATTTTTTGATAATTTTCTAGTAATTCTACTATTTCAGTACGATCATGTCTATATGCTTCTGTTAGTGCTGTACTTCCATATTTATTTTGTATATTAACATCAATACCTTCTTTTTCTAATAATAATTTAACTATTTTGGAATAACCGTTAATAGACGCAATCATTAGTGCTGTACTTCCACTATTATTTTGTGTATTAACGTTTTCTGGTGGCAGTCTTTCTATCAAATTTAATAATTTATCCTTATCTTTTTTATTTTCATTTTTATAAAACTCCTCAAATATTTGATCAATTATAGGTTTATCATAGAATACCTTTGACATTCTTCTGATATAGCTATTAATATACCAATAATTGTATTGTCATATTAATTTACTAATTATAAATCAATTTTTTTGATAATCTTCTAATAATTGTACTATTTCAGTATAACCACTACTAGATGCATACATTAATGCTGTACTACCATTATTATTTTGCATATTAACATCAATATCTTCTTTTTCTAATAACAATTTGACTATTTCAGTATAACCATATATAGATGCTTCTATTAGCGCCGTATTTCCCCAATTATTTTGCATATTAACATTAATATTTTCTTTTTCCAACAATAATTTTACTATTTTAGTATTATTATTGTGAGATGCATATATTAATGCTGTCCTTCCAAAATTATCCTGTATATTGACATCAATATCTTCTATTTCCAGTACCAGCTTGGCTGTCTCAACACTATTATACATAGATGCCAATATTAGTGCTGTACCTCCATGATTAGTTTGTATATTAACATCAATACCTTCTTTTTCTAGTAATAATTTTACTATTCTGATATGATTATTTATAGATGCTTTAATCAGTGCGGTATATCCATATTTATTTTGTATATTGACATCTTCTGGTGGCAATCTTTTAACCAAATTTAATAATGTATCCTTGTCTATACACAAACCTTTTCCAAATTCCTTAAATATTTGTTCAATTATAGGTTTATCATAGAATACCTTTGACATTCTTCTAATATGGCTATTAATATATCAACAATTATATTGTCATATTAATTTACTAATTATAAATCAATTTTTTTGATAATTTTCTAATAATTTAACTATTTCAGTACGGTTGCGCATGAATGGACATGTTAATGCTGTATATCCAAAATTATTTTGTATATTAACATCAATACCTTCTTTTTCTAATAATAATTTAACTATTTCAATATTGCCACACATAGATGCATATATTAGTGCTGTATTTTCATTACCGCTTTGTATATTAACATCAATACCTTCTTTTTGTAATAATAATTTAACTATTTCAGTATAGTCACAAAAAGATACTAATATTAGTGCTGTATTTCCTATATTATCTTGTGTATTTACATCTTCTGGTGGAAGTCTTTCTACCAAATTTGATATCATTTCTAGGTCATGGTTACTTTTTCGAAACTCCTCAAATATTTGTTCAATTATAGATTTATCATAGAATACCTTTGACATTCTTCTAATATAATCACTAATATATCAACAATTATATTGTCATATTAATTTACTAATTATAAATCAATTTTTTTGATAATTTTCTAGTAATTTAACTGTTTTGGTACGATTATGTCTATATGCATCCATCAGTACTGTACTACCACCATAATTTTGTATATTAACATCAATACCTTCTTTTTGTAATAGTAATTTAACTATTTCAGTATAACCCATCCAAGATGCATATATTAATGCTGTATTTCCATATTTATCTTGTGTATTAACATCTTCTGGTGGTAGCCTTCCCACTAAATTTAATAATTTCTCTTTGTTATGTTTATACCAACTCTTTTTAAGTTCTTCAAATATTTGTTCAATTATAGGTTTATCATAGAATACCTTTGACATTATCCTAATATACAAATAATTATGTTGTCATATTAATTTACTAATTATAAATCAATTTTTTTGTTTCAATAAGTAAATTATACAATTTATTTATTGGATTATATCCTTAAAACCATTCTCTTCCATTTCCTCCTCTATTATATATAAATTTGCTTTGCTTTTTGCTTAAACAAAGACAGCCAGAATCTTGAAAACTGTTATTACAGAAGATATTAGATCCTACAAATTTATCTTTATTACCACAAACATATGGATCATATTTTTGTTTAAAAGGTGTTGGCCATTGTTCTGAACAACATGATTTTGAACACATATTGTGTTGAATGCTCATTTCTCCATCTGCTCCATCATCTAAAAAGTAAAAATTAGATGGTATTTGGCTTGGGATATTTTCTGGTGCTCCTTCTACATCACTACCAGCATTTTCCATATTTCCTTTTTCAAATCCAGGGCCATCCATAATAGTTCCTGTATTAGGATCTATATGAGGATTATTACTGTCTTGTTGCTCAGGTTCAGGTATAATTTCAGCCAATTGTTCTTCTCCATTAAAACCTTCTGAAGAACCCAAATTAATATTTGGATAAACTATATAATAGAAAGCAATAATTGCAGCGATCACTATTACTACAGTTGTGAAACATTGTTTATTTTGAAGATTCAACATTATTGTTATATATAAAATATATATAAAAAAAATCATTACCTATTAGGTTCTACGACACTAACTGGTAAATATATAGTATCTATAAGCCATATGTTTTTATCAACTTGTATTCTTGGATAGTAATCTATATACATTTTATATTTTTTTAATACATTATTAATTCTTCCTATATATTTTTTATCTTGTGCAATAACTGAATAAAACTTCTCAATAGAAAAGTCATCTTTATACATATATATAGCATCAAGTTGGGTCTGTTCAAGTACATCAACCACATTTCTATATAAATCATCCTCATCAACTATTATTTTTTTATTGTCATAATCATACTTCCTTATATTATACAACCCTTCTGGTGTTATTACCAAAGATCCCTGAATATTCCCTTTATTATAATTATCCATAAAATGAAATATGTCCCCTATACTGGGAAATTCATAAAGCATTCCAACAGTCATCCGACTACCTATTTCAGGTGTTGGTGGATGAGTATGAAATACATACTCATAATCCAATATATCAGGCATATCTTGTGGTAAATAAATATCATCATCATCCAAATCAATACGATCAACCATTCCCGATATTATAATTTTCTCTAATCCATCATAATTAAAGTCTAAAAGTCCACTATGTTCAGAATAGCGGCGAATTGCTGGATTTGTAATACTACTGTACTGTTTATATGATCCCTTATTCATTAATGTATCCAATATTAATAATTGATTTCTCGAAATAGAAAGATACCTTTTCATACTATCCTTTACAAATTTACCCTTTAATTTTATTTTATTATTAGCATTCCTATCAATAGTATTAAATTTAAAAATAACATCTATAAATTTACCAGATGGCAATATATTGTGTTTGTTTATATAATGTAAAAATCCATCTTCCCATCTAATATTATTTAATTCAAATATCCCCTTCGTTACTAATTTATTACATATAATACATCTTTTTCCATGCTCATATTTGGTAAATTTATTTTTCCTATGTAAATATTTATGGACATCTTCCAACTTTTTAACAAATATATCTTGATTTTGCCATTTGAATTTGTTTTCTATTGGCCATTTTAGCAAATTATTATTATAGTCTGTTGTTTTACTATCTTTATATTTTCTCCATAATCCCTCATATAAATATATTTTTCTATTAATTTTGATAGTATTCATATATATTTATTTAATAATTTATAATAGTTATCAATAAATTAAGTCATATCAATCCTGAAAGGGGTTTTACTATATGATCCTGTAGGCATACATCTATATGTCCACCTATATTCTAGATAATTTTTAGGATTACAAAGTATAACTTGGAAATGGTTTTTCTTTTGTATATTATTACCACTAATTTTTTCTTCAGGCACTATAAATCCAACTCCATTAAAATGTTCATTATATTGATTATTCGCACCAGAACAATATTTTTCTCTTAAACTTTCCAAATCATCAACACCATCTAATATTGATCTTACATATATATTACTAATATCTTTGACAACTTTAAATTCATGTATATATCCATCTATACCTTTACCTAAAGCACAATTCCCTGCTTCATTACTTGCTAACCCTATATTATCAGTTATCCATGCGGCTTTTTTATCTGTAAGATTTACATTTTTTGTGTTAAATTTATATTTACTAGATCCATGGAAAACAACTGTCCCTGCTGGGATAGTTTTTGTAGATAATCCAGTAGTTCCGTTCCATTGATCTGCGACTTTATTATTAAGCTGTATATTATTATTGGCATATATATTGCTACTCATGTATATATAATAGATATAAAATATATTTTATGCTTTATAAACAATATGTATAAGAATCAGGCTCAAACACAATTATGTAAAAATTTTATGCATAATGGGTTCTGCAATTACCAATTAGATTGTTATTTTGCACATGGTATAGGTGAACAAAAGATATACAAAATTAGAGAGAAAATATATTCTATGATTAATAGTGATACTGATTTATCTGATATAAATTTATTAACAGATAGAAAATTATATGAGGATATGTTAGTGATGACTAATGTCTGCCAAAAATGTATAAAAAAAAAATGCCAAGGTGGATTAAATTGTCGTGATGGAGCAATGTGTTATAAATATAGATTATGTAAGGACGATTTAATATACGGTAATTGTAATAAACGGTGTAAATATATACATTTATCATCAAAAGGATTAATACCATATAACTTGAGAAGATATAAAACCATGGCTGAAAGAGGATGTGGTAATCTATCAGAAGGTATTTTAACCGAAAAATTTTTATTAAGTAGACTAACAAAAAATAGTGATGAAACATCATCTGACGAATTTGAAAATAATACAGACGATATAATGGAATATTTGAATGATTATATTGATAGTAATTCTTTTGATAAATCAATATTTGATTAATGATAATAAAATTGATATATATTAGGAATAATTACTTTAATATATATTTGTATAATATTAATATATGTTAAAGGAATACAAAAGAGATACCGATAGTAATTCTTGGTTGGATAGATATCGTCCCCGCAAACTTTCGGATCTTAATGGAAGTAATAAAATAAACGCTAACAAGATTATATCATGGTTAAACAATTTTGAGAAAGAAAAAATTAGATATACATCAATAAATATTAAAACCCCTAAAAAAGATAGTAAGAAGAAGAGACCCCAATTTAAAAGTGAAGTATGTACAAATATGTTAATTTTGGGTCCTCATGGATGTGGAAAAACTTCTTTGGTAGAAGTATTATTAAAATCACAAAAATATAGTATAAAAACTTTAAATTTTTCTAGTTTAAAAAATAAAAATAGAAATAATAATGTATCTGATACATTGAGATCTGTAGATATATTATCATTAATTAAACAAAAAAAAAGATGTAAGATAGCTATAATAATAGATAATTTAGAATCAATTACATCAACAAATGAGAAAAAAATAGTTGAAGAATTACTAAAAGAGAATAAAGTTCAGTATAAGTATCCTATTATATTAATATCAGGAGACCAACATTATAAATTACTTACAAAATTAACGAAGAAATCGCAAGTATTACATATATCATATTTAAACAAGGATAATTTAATTAATATAGTAGATAATATAGCAAAAAAAGAGGAAATATTTATTAGTGATTTTGCTAAAAATATTATAGTTAATCACAGTCAGTATGATATAGGTAGATTAATAATTATATTACAAGAATTAAAATACATCTTTGAAAATGATAAGATAGAAGAAGAAAATATCAAAAAATATTTAGGATCATCAAAGAGGAAAGATCTTGATAAAAATCTATTTTTTGCAACAAAATCATTATTATATAGTTATACTGATATGAATAGATGTAGTATATATTATGAAAATGATAAAGTTATAATACCCCTAATGATACATGAAAATTATGTAAAATATATAAATAGAAATATTAAAAGTGCCAATGATAGATTAGATGTAGCCGATACTATATTAACTAATCTATCATATGGTGATGTAATTGAGAATTATATATATAGTCATCAATATTGGAATTTACAAGAAGTTCAAGGATTTTACACATGTACAGTACCCTCATATACATTAGAAACAAAAAGATCCACAAATAATTCTAATGATATATCACTTGTATATTCAAAAGATTTAAATAAGACATCAATAAAAAATATTAATAAAAAAAATATATGTATTATAAAATGTTGTTTTCCAGATTCAACTATTGATGATTATATATATATGAATAAAATAGTAAAAGAGTTAATACTAAATTCTAATTATAATGAGTTGCAAAATATAATAATAGAAAATAATATGACATTTGATGATGTTGAGGCATTATTAAAGATAGATAAAATAGATAAAATATATAAGACAAATGGTGAAGATAGAGATCCTTTAAAATTATTTAAGAAATATAGAAAAATTAGAGAAAAGGAAGAAAAAAATAATATTAAATAAAATTATTTTTTGTGCAATTTTCCACAAAATAATATATATTATAATAATATATAGTTTAGAATGTCTGACTTAAATTATCAAAGGAATACTACTCAAAGTGGAAATAGAAAAGAAATTGAAAGCATTATTAGACGTATCCAAAATGGTGATGCAGAATATACCATTCGTCAAGATTTATTAAAACATAAAAAAGAAGATGTTGTTGATGCTTTAATGAACGAAACCAGAGATCGTTTGGAAAAAATTAAAATTAAAGCAAGAAAATTTAAGCAAGTTATTTATGACAAGTATGCTCCACAAAACTTGACATTTCAACAATTATTGAAGAAAGCAAAAAAATACCAAAAGAAATTTAAATTATCAGATAGTGAATTTCAAATGTTTGTTAATTTATCATTAACAGATAAAACTTATTCTGATTCATTCCCTACAACACCTATGGCAAAAACATTAGGTATTAGCACACATGCTGCTTTCCATACACAATCAAAATTAAATGTTAAAAATGAAGAAATAAGTATTGTTAATGAAATCATAAAATTATATGGTCAAACTAAACCATTACATGCTCAAATTGTCCGCCAATGTTTAGCATATAGAGATTGTGCACCAGAAGCATTACACGGTTCAGCTGATTTTAGACAACATCGTCAAAATATTTATTCTTATGTTCATCCAGTCATTGCTGCTTTATTTTTAATTAAAGTAGATTATTTAGATGAACACATGTTGATGGCTAATCTTGGATATATTGTTAAATGTAAAATGGAAAATAAACCTATTAACACAAAACCAGATTATGAATTATACTGGGATTTAATTACAGATCCAAATGAAACTGTATGTCATACAAGCACACCTATTAAAGATTTATATAATAGATTTGTATTACAAACAAAATTATGGGATGCTGTATTAAATCTTCGTCAAGGTAGATATTATAATGATAAATTAGTTGACTTTTTATCAGCTATTGAAAATTGTAGAAATAATATTTATGATTCACCAGATCTTACATATATTAGAGATGAAGGTACCATTTTAAGACGTTTATTAGCTGCATTTGCAATTAGACCAACAATCGTCTCAACCAGTAGAATGTTTGGTATGTTTAATGTAGGAGCAGCAGGTGGATATGGTGTTAATGTTGATCCATTAGCACAAGCAGGAATTACCGATGTTACAACTGTCCCTATGATTACATATCGTTTACCAGTAAATATCAATAACCAACCAACAGATTTACATTTAAATGATTCATTATCTCAACCACAATGGTATGTTGAAAATAACATGATTGTTCCTAAATCACAAAATATTATTCATAGCAGAGATGTATTATTCTTTTATGTTAATAGAAGATTTCAACAAATTCATTTAAGTAAATACAGTAGCCCATATAACTTTACATCACTTCCTATGACTGTTTCTGGATGGGAAACTATGAATGATGCTCCTATTAATTTCGATAAATATATGCAAATATATAATGAAACTTATATTTTAAGATCTGTTGTTGCTATTGAACACTCTCAACAAAATAATAACTTAATTGTTGGTTCATCTGCGTTAGTATATATTCCAAGAGGATCTGATCTTACTGGATTAAATGAAACAGCTATTAGATATGATCCACAAGGTGCATTAGAAATGTTTGTTCATGATAATGAATATGTTAATAATAATCCTATTACACGTATTGATGTTGGACCTAGTTATGGAACTGATGATGATTTCACATCAATGGCATCTACTCGTGGTTGTGTATTTATATATGTCAAAGATAAATTCTCTGGCCAACATGCAAGCGCTCCATATATCAACTTTTATTAAATAATTAATTTTATTAAATAATTAATTTTATTAAATAATTAATTTTATTAAATAATACAATTTTTAACCGTTAATAATAATGGCTAAAAATTATTAATCCATACCAAGGACAGTAGTAACACTAGGAAGTGTCCTTCTTCCTGCATTATTTGCATTAAGTGGTAATGGTATCATTGTTAAAGGTTTATTTATTTCTTTAAGATATCCATATTCTTGTTTTATTTCTGTAATCATCCCAGGAACAATTTCATCAATAACTTTTAAATTTAATCTTTTAACTTGTCTTACTATCTGATTCGGCAAAAATCTCGCATGTTCCATATATACTGCTCTCATCGCTATAAATAAATCTCTTAATTCTTGATCCACATCAAGTCTAAATTCTCCATTTGTTCTTCTATATACCTCCTTTCTTATCATTTTTTGGATTCTTTTAATGTTTCTATCAGAAAAAAATAATTTACTTAATTCACTATTTATCTGTATACCTTTCATAGCTGTAACTCCCATATTATTATAATTTTTTCTATGTTCCTGTAAAAATAAAAATGGAGTCCTGTAAAAATCTTGTACTGTTATATTATTTTCATCCATCTTTGGTATACCTTGTCCCCTATCATAATATGCATGGTCTAGTTTACCATAATATGCTGGTTTATTACTATATGATGCATAATTCTGATAATTCATATCTATAATTATCAGATATATTAAAAATTTATGTTTTTATTTAATATACTTTCATTGAAGCAGCATCATTTCTAACTCCATTCGGTAGCGATGATATATCTTTATTATATGTTCCTAATTCTGTTTTGAAATCAGCATGATCATATAATGCAACATTTAGTCCTGATGGAACTTTTATTGATGATATATCATTTTTAACTTTATCATCAAAATTATATTCTCCTATACTGTATCTACCTAATTCTACTTCATAATTATCCTTATCATAAACTATAACTTTTTGTTCTACTGGTGTAGAATCCTGTTTTGGTTCTGAGGGTTTAGGATCGGATTGTACTGGTGGTGTTGGATTGTTATATACTACATCATCCTTATTTCCTGACCCTGTCCCTGTACCTGACCCTGTTCCTGACCCTGTTCCTGACCCTGTTCCTGTTCCTGACCCTGTCCCTGTACCTGTTGGATTATCTGTGATTATATCAACAGTACCTGTATTGGTATGTGTATCAGATACAGGTTGTGCATCTGATGAAAATGCAACAATACCAAATACACCAGATAAACAGATACATGAGCAACAAAATATTATTAATATAATTAATATTATGATAACTTTCTTATTCATTTATATATTATACTAATATAAATTATACTATCAAGGGATAATATAATGGACTCTTTAACAATAAAATATATAAAATCATGCCGAGGTATATTTTATTCCTATGATAATAAACAGATATTAGATGCAAGGGATTATTTTCGTGATAATATATTACAGTCTATTAAAAATGTGCAGATAAGTCACTACAATAAGATAAATGATAAAAAATCGGTATATTATGGATTTATCCCACATACAAAAACATATATTAGAAATATTAAGTGGCATAGTAATTCTGGTTACAATGAAGTCAAATATTTGCTGAATGGTACACATAATAATTACATATGTCCAGTAACATCGGAAAAATATAACAGTTTAAGTAAACAAGATACATTACCACAATATTATACAAGTATAATAAATGGTAATTCTCCTGAAAAGGGATATTTAGATAAGATAAATGGAAATCTATTTTATTATGAAGACAATAAATATGTTATACTTCCAGATATGTTAAAATATCCTATATCTAAAGAAGATTTAATATCTTTTACCGATAATTCAGATATCAGTAATATTTATAACAAATTATACAGTATCTATTTTATCTTATTTATTAAAAATGAGAACATAAGATCAATTTATGATATTAATACATTACTTCTAGAAGACATAAAACATACTATCATTAAATTTTACAAAAATATATTTAATTTTGATAATAATACTCAACTAGATACAAACAAACTTAATATATATATAAATAGTGACACAAAGTACAATTTTATAACTATTGAATTTGGTTTGTTTAACAATTATACAGACCACCAATACTTCAGTTTTGTGCAAAAATATAAATTAGTTAAATTGGATGATATTATCCACCTTCTTAAAAATGGCAATAGCGTGCATGATATAGTATATTATAGGAGATTTGGTATTACAGACAATAATACAGATATTTTTTGTAAAAATGTAAATCCTCAATATGATCTATCTGATAAATGTGCCAGATATACAACTTTTAATGAATGCAAAACTAATAAATGTTTTTGGAATAACCAATCTGGATTATGTGAAACATTTAATGATAATAGTAAAGATATACTTAAAAAACAGTATATCTGCAAATCACTCCAAAAAAATGATTGTATAAATAATAATAATTGTCAATATAACAATACAACTAATAAATGTTATATTAAAAAGAAGAAAAAAAGTTATGTATTAGCTAAGAAGGTTGATTTTGATATGTTAAATGTATATGATGGTGATAATTTATTTTCTAATGTATCAGAAAATGATATAGTTTCTTATTATGCAGAAACAGAATGGGACACTTTAGTATATTGTAAGGACTTTATAGTTATTAAATATAATAATAAATACTACCACATAACTATAAAATCTATAACATATGATGTTTTAACAGAGTATGATAGTATTTATAATAACTATGTAGATAAATTGCTATCAATAACAAATAATGAGCATATATACTCCTACAATACAGATGATGTATCATATGAATATTATATAGCAAAATTACCATCATATGTTGAAATGACTGTCACTTTATTATCTGATTACAAACCATTAATTACAAAATTCTTTTTAGAAAGGAGTAATGTTTATTATAATAGTGTATTGCCAAAAATAAAAAGTGGAATGATTGATAATACTCTCGTAATATCACTAATATATTTAATATGATAAAACACAATGATAACACAAAAGAATTAGAAGATTTATTAAGAAATAATAAATTTTTGAAACAATTTATAAATGGTGTATATGATTCTAGTGATAATTTTGTGGTTACTAGAAAATCAGAAGCAAAAGAAGCAGATGATTATTATGTTCTATGGTATTGTCCTAAAGACCTCAAAATTACAAATTTTGATGTTTTCATGAATCTGTTGGAAAAGATTAATTCTGAACAAAAAGATGATTATATATCAACATATAAATATATCAGAACCAATACAGATTATAAATATATTTTAGAAGCATGTACTAATTTTTATGATTTATATAGGTCTAATAATTTTATTTATAATATTAGACATTTGACAAACGATTACAAGGATGAAATAGATAAATTAATATACAGATTTACAAAAAAATTGTATAAAAATCAAGATAAAAAGTTTAAGGATCCTATATTTACATTCCTTCATTATCCAAATAGTAGCGACTACAATATTCTCCATATTCAAATGCTAAAACATAATACATTAAGTAAAGAAGTTTTTGGTAGGTATTTAATATCATCAAATGTTAGATATATAATGTGGGATTATGCAAAACATTATGATTATTCACATACGGATATATATATAGAAATTCGTATACGGAATAGTCTAAATATTAATATTGACCAAAAATTCAAAGATTTTATGAAAAAAATGTATAGGCATACATTAATCCAAGATTTTTGATAAAACTTTATTTTTTATAATATGATATTTTATATCATTATTTAACCTTAGTATATGTAGATTTACATTTAGTTTATACTGGAAGACTAAATGGCAAAATATTCTAATAGAAAATCTTTCCAATTGATCTTGAATCTGTTTATGATTATTGTCTATGGTAATACTACTAAATTTTTTTTCAGGTAGTTTAACATTATTTATTTTATTTTTAAGGATAAAGTATACAACATTTTTTTGTTTATTTATAAAAGTTGGAAATATTATGTGTACATTTTGAAAAGTGTTTAATAATATCATATATAATGAGGACATCCTATCTATCCATGGAGATAAAAACATAGTAATAACTACATCATTTCCGTGTTTAATATGATTTATACATGACAAAATAATAAAAATATATTCATCTATATATTTTTTTGATATATCATCAGGAGCATCTAACACTAACATTGATATATTGCTTGATGTTATATTTTTATTAAGCAATATTTTTTTTGAGGAGAATATTTTTTTAATAGCATATGGTACTTTTACTGAATATACATATATATTATCATCAAAAGATACATTATACATTTTTGCAATATCATCATAAAATTTTTTGTATAGTATGCCATAATATTTGTAATATATATCTGATATTGGAATACTTGTATTTTTCAATATTTCTCTAATTTTTTTAATGCTGTCAATATAACTTTTAACATTATCATAATTACCACCTGATTGTGTAATGTATTTATAAGAATATTTTACATTTGTATTTTTAAGATGTAATGTAAGGTATGGATTACTGAATTTATCTAAATATTTATCTTCAAAAAACATTTCATCAATATTTGTGTTAATTTCATAGATTTTAGAAATCTCTTCTATAAAATTATTTGCTTCCATTATATATATAATGGAAGATAATTCCAAATATTATAGTGATTATATTGAAAATAAATATGAAAAATCGAAACACATTTATGAAAAAAAATTTTCAACAGAATCTGTAGAAGATTTTTTAATAGCTTATGAGGCTACAAACATATATCCAACTTATCCAAGACCTATAATAATGAATTTAGTTACAAAGGATGATGATATAAAAATAGACAATAATAAATCATATATTTTTAACAATAACAAGTTAAATAGTATAACAACTTTAATAAATAACAAGATAAGAGAATATAATAAATACAAACCTCAAATTAAGAATATTACACAAAATCAGAAGGTCAGGAGGTTATTTGATTATGAAATCAGAGACAGGATAAAACCGAATTTTCCAGATTCATATATTACTAATGCATGGACAAAATTATATGAATTATTGGCATCATATAATATATTTTTGGACAATAAAAGTGATACTATTAAAACATTCCATATATGTGAACATCCAGGTGCATTTATATATGCAACAAGAGATTACATAGATAAAAATTTTCCAGATAAGGCTCATAAATATATATTTCAGTCATTAAAGCCATCAACAGATAAGAAGATATTTAAGGTAGAGGATAAATTAGGAACTAGTTCAAGTTTAGATTATGGTTATGATGATACTGGAGATATAACACATAGCGACAATATTATATATTATGGTGATACTTATAGAAAAGAGAAATTTGAATTGATAACATCTGATTGTGGCTTAGATTGCTCTGCAGAATTTGAGAATCAAGAGACTAACCTTCAGAAAATCTTTATGGGAGCATTATTATGTGCAATAAATATTGCAAGTGATGGTACTTATTATATATCAAAATTATTCTCATTCCATACTTATAAAGCTATAGAAATGTTGTATATTGGTTCATATTTTTTTGAATCAGTTGATATTGTAAGAGCATTAACTACAAAATCTGGTTCTGGTGAAGTATACATAATATACAAAAATTTCAAAAGGCCTAATAATTTTGATATTATATTTAAGGAGTTAATAGAATATTATGAAAATTATGATAATATTATATCATTTACAAGTATTAATAGTACTATTATTAGAAGAATAGAAAAATTTGCAAAATTATTAGCTATAAGAAGAATAGTATTAATGAATCAACTTATATTCAGGATAATTAATCGTGATTATATAGAAAATAATCAAGAAGTTAGAAGATATGTACAAAAATTTGCTGATTATTATGCTAATTATTATTTATTATACACAAAAATAGAAAAATAATATTTGTAAATAAAACAATTTATATTTACAAATTTACCGTTGATCAATTAATCACTAATTGTTATCAATAACATAAGTTTCTAACAAATTTTCTTCATTTAATTTATATTTTGCAGATACATAATCCTGAGATATAGGCATACTTGGAGAATACATATATAAACTTGTCCTTGGAATACTTGGTATCATTTGTGGTTTTTTATTATTATCTCTTGTAAATATTTCAACTGTATTGCTAGTAGGGTCACTACCTATTGCTAATACAAATTTATATGTGTTGGCCATATATTCGTGAACCAATAACATACCATTGTGTATATCAAATGCTCTATCATTTAGAATATTCTTAACCTCATCCTTTCTTAAATGAGTTCCTATTCTATTATGAAAGAAAAAGTCCATATATTTGGCAATATATCTGCCAATATCATATGTATTATCAGAAGAAGCTTCATTATACATTTGATTAAGTAATTGTAATATTTCTTCAGGAGGTTTAATTCCCCCAGCATCTGTAAATGATTTTGAATATATACTGGGATTAATAGTTTCTTTAAAATTATCGAATGTCATTTTTTGTATATCAGAATTATTTACATTTCCAAATATCCCAATATTAACTTTATAATTAAAAGGAGATTTTTTTGGATTTATCTGTTGATATGCAGATAAAGTATATCCTGATTTATCTATATCTTTAAAATTACTATCAATTAAAACGAGATATCCAAAATTAGGAACAAAATATTCGATACCATTTATAATATATTTCCAAAAATTGGTAATATTATCTTTTACATTGGTATCTTTGATATATACAAAATCTGCTACACTAAAGTTAGTAAATGCAATATTTTTAATTTGCATAACATATAATGCAGATATTATTTGAAATAATACAGATTTCCATATATCAGGATCATGATATCCTGGATTTATCATAGTTCTCACATTACCATTTACAGTGTATGTTTTTGATGCCCAACTAAATAAGTTATATGTTGGTGCTTCAGTTAAAGCGACTAAAGCATGTCCACTATATGAATTAATATCTGTATTATTTATTTTTAGTTTATTTGCATTTTTATTAAGATCATAGTAAGCTATAGGTGGGGGTTTATTAACCATATATCCCAATTTATTAAAATCATTTGGATGAATATATCCTCCTTTTTGTGCTTTAATATTATATGCAAAATCATTATTAGATGGTTTATTTTTAAGTTGTGCTAACTTCTTAAAGTCTATATTACAATTTCTGTTAATAAAATATGCATACATAGTTATGAAATTTGGTGATATTTTCTTTTTAATTATCTCTTCTCTGACATATTCATAATACATTATTTCTCTCCAAATATCATAATCATAATGAGATCCTTTTTTATTATTATTTACACTATATTCTCCTACTGTCAATCCATATATTCTTATATTCATACCAACTGAATTTTTGGCACATGTTGTATTATTACCTATTTTATTATATCTTATAGGATAACACGATCTATAAATTAACATATTATCTGGTAACCCTTTGTATGGATTATCAGACAATTGATTTGTATTATATGGGTTTAGTTCAATGAATTTTAGTTGTCTTAATAAACTATCTGATCCACCTCCATGTAATTTTATATCTTCACCATCTCCTTGTTTTAAAAAAATGGACCTTGCGAATTGATATAAATTTAATCTTTCACCTAAAGTATTACTTGTATTTTGAAAATATTTTTTTGGTAATATATCTTCATATATTGCGCTAACTTTAGCATGATCTGTCATTGGTCCATGTACTTCTATATTATAATTTTTTACAATAGGGACTTGATTTGGGACTAAATAATTATTTTCCCATTGTGGTGGATAATAATATGGTGGTTGTAATTGAACTGGTCTGAATGGCGCTGGATCAACTGAATTAAATCTTCTTTTGGGTTTTTGTTGTTCCATTGGATATACTTGTAAATCAACTATAGGTTTTTGCATATTTGCGGCATAAACTGGTTTATTACCACTATTTGCCTTATTGTTCATTCTTTCTTGAGCTCTGTTTTTTTCTATCATTTTATTCCTTATTTCTCCTCTCTGAATATTTGACACAAAAGGAGAATTTTTTGGTTCATTAAACATAGGTATTATCTTAGCTCCTCCCCCTTTGAAAAAAAAAATTTTTTTTTTGATCCGCCTTGTTGATATGGGTTAGCCATACCAATACTTGCAGATCCTATACTGTTCATATTCATTTGAGTATTTTTGTTCATCATCATATTTTGTGGAAATAATGATGCGTGATCATTTAAACCATTCATATTTGTATTCATACTCATACTGTTTTGTGGTGGCATTACAGATTGAATAGATTGTGAATTATTTAAAATACCATCTTGCAATGTAGGTGCCATATTTTGGTTCCCTATTGACATAGGAGCCATTTCTGATGTCATTGAATATCCCATATTTTGGTTCCCTATTGACATAGGAGCCATTTCTGATGTCATTGAATATCCCATATTTTGGCTTCCTATTGACATAGGAGCCATTTCTGATGTCATTGAATATCCCATATTTTGGTTACCCATAGCCATACGAGCCATTTCTGGTGGCATTGAGTATCCCATATTTTGAGGCATATTTTGAGGCATATTTTGAGGCATATTTAATGGCATTTGCATTTTATCTTGTAAATGATCTGGTAATCTTCCATTAAAACCATCAGGTAAATTATTAATTATCTGTCCTTGTATACCTCCCTCTGGATTTACAGTATGTCCTTTATATTTGTTATTATTATGTGCTTTTTTAGTTTCTCCAAATAAGGAATAAAAAGCATTTTTTGTTTTTTCATTATTTTTACTATATTCATCATCTGAGGCGATTGTTTCATTTGGTAATACATCTGGTATACCATAACTATAATCATCAATTTTATAATTCTCGGTTTGTTCTATATCTGATGTAGATAATCCTTCGTCTTTATTATCTGGTGTTTCAGTATATGTATATTCACTGATAGTATTATGTGATTTAATATTAGGAAATTCCCTATAACCAGTTGTATATTTCTTATTTAATTTTTTTGAACTATTTACATATTTTTTATTAACAGATATTGGAGAATCGGATACAGATAAATCATAATTTACTGAACTATCTTCATTCCCATAATCTCTTATATTATAATAATTTGTTGATAATGGTGATGTATTAGAGTTCATCTATTTTATTATAAAATGAGAACAGAAATTATTTTCATAGAAATAGTTATAATATATGAAATTTATGCATGATGATTAAAATTATCACAATAAATATATATATATTTAAATAAAATGAATAAAAATTACATTATAATAGTTTTAGTAATTATGCTAATATTTGCAATTATAAATAATCTACTTATGTACTATAAAAATTATAATAAATATTTTATAGATATTAATCAATTAATAAAAAAACTACCAGAAGGTATTAGTAATTCAATTTTTATATATTTTTATGATTCAGATACTGAATATAAAGACATTTTATCAAAAATAAATGAAAAAAATACACCATACAAAGCTATTAAATACGAATTTCATAACTCTAATGTGGAATTTAATAGTGGTGATATTTATGATATACAGAGAAGGCTATTATGATTCAGATAATTTATATCTACGACTAGTTTTTGTACGTTTAGGTTCTGCTGATATATATTTAAAATCTTTCTCTATTAATTTATCAAATTCTTTTTTATGATTTGTATATATTTTTTTGTTAATTTTTTTACTTCTAAATTCTTCAAAGAAGGGATCTTTTTTAAGTACTTCATCTGGAGTTAAGTACTCTGATTTAACAAGAATTCTTCCTCTTTCATGAACACATTCTCCATATTGATATTTAGGAGGAACTATTCTGTTAACAAATTCTCTGGCTTCTATAGGAGTTTGATTACTCATAAATTCAGGAAAGAAACCTTTTTTTATCAATGTATTAAAGAAATAATGCATATCATAATACCTATTTTGTTCCGGAGATACATTTATTTCATCAGTCCATTTAGCACTTACTTTCGCATTATCCACTATACCAGGTATACATGCAAAATCAAAATCCCATATTTTTATATGATAACCTATATTAGGAGTATAATATTTCTTCCCATTAATTACATAAGAAAATAATACTTTTCTAGGACTAATTTTATGTACTAATATATTATTTGCTTTCAGATCATTATGACGGAAACTAGGAAACTTCTTATGGATAACAGCTAATACTGATAATAACTGGAAAAATATCACTTTCCAATGCTTCAATTTAAATTGTTTATAATTAGTCTTTATAAAGTCCAATAAATCACCTTTATTTGCCCATTCACTAATTAATATTGATACATGTCTATGGTATTGCCCTTTATCATATCTTTCCACAAATTCTTTATATTTTTTATTATTTTCTTCAACTATATTTGTTTTTATTAAATCAACAAAAGGTTTAATACTCGTATTAAATGTACCAATAGGTAATACTATATGTGGAGTTTGTTTTTTAACAACAAAATAACTTAGGAGTTTTATCATGACCAATTCTGCATTTTCTGGTCGTTGTAATGCATTCATTTCCCCATATTGTTCTCTTCTTCTAGGATATGCAACTACTTTTACAGCATAACTTATTTTTTCACCATTCTCTATAGGTAATATACCTTTAAAAGTATGTCCTGTTGTACCACTTTTAATATATATTAAATTACCTCCGATCTGATTAATTATCTTATTGAAGTTTAATAGTTTTTTATTTAATACATATCTTGTATCATTACTTTTCGAATCTCCAGATCCATCAAATGAATTATATTTATTTACAGACACAAAATTTTCCGTATCTGTACTATCAAAATTAACCATTGGTTGTAATCTTTTCCCTTCTAATAATGTTTTAATGAATTCTATTCTGAAAGGAACAGAATCTTTTCTTTTTTCTTTATTAGAAGTTAATGAATGTAGGCTGATATTATTACTATTTTTACTTAATTCCATTATATTATATAAATTAAATATTTTTTATTTATAATCTGCGTTACATATAAATAAATTTACTTGTAATATAATTTCTAATCCATAACCTATAAATTTATATTGTTAATTTATAGATTTTTATAAATTAATAAAATTTAATAAGACTCTATTTTATTCCTATATGGTTCTGATAAGTAATTACGCTTCCTTTCGTCTTTTTGTAGATTTATATACTTTATACTATTCTTTATTCTGTCTATATCGATATGTGGAATTATTGGGATACATTTCCAATACATATCTTTATTTATCATATCTATCTTTATTTTTTCAGGAAACATATCTATAATAGGAGAATTTATAGATGTAGTTAGATATCGGTATGATTTTGGCAATATATCACAACAATTAGGTGGTAATACTGCTAATAATTGTATTAAAGGAGATAATGGCCCTTTATTATCAAATGATATTGCATTTATATTATTATCACTTTTGTTAGTATACTCATATATATCAGATATAAATGGAGAATGTGAATATGGATATGCCCATTCCCAACATATACATCTATTAAAATAGTATTCTGTTACCCATTTTAACCCTCTGATATATTCATAACACATATCATTAATCATATCAGTTTGATTATATTTAGCATTTAGATAGTGTTCATAATACCTATATTTCCATAAGAAAGAATTTCCTTCTCCAAGTCGTATAGGATCTTCTATAGACATATTATTTAAATGTTCCAAATTAAATATTGCATTTTCATAATTATCTGATTTTACATGTTTTACTGATCTAATATATTTTACATGTTTAGTCAAAACCTTCCTAAAATAAAAAGTTTCACAATTTGCTAATTGCCCGATAATTTCAAATAAAAATTTATAATTTATCTGAACATTTTCTTCTTCCCTTACAATAAGATCATATGTATTATTATTACAGAATATTTGCACATAAACGTTTAACAATTTATCTAACCCTCCTATATTTATATCAATTGATGGTATATGTGGAAGAAAATCATTGCCCAATAAATAACATAAAAATATAAAATCATTGATAAAATCCTTATCTGATGTATATATACAATTTTTATAGTCCTCAATTAATCCTATAATAGTTGAATTTACACATATTTTCATTTCGTCAATACATACATATGTTAATTCTTCTGTAACCTCGTTAATTACATCATCTAAGTCAAATATCATATTATCTTTCTTTTTCTTATTAAAATGACAATCTTCTCTAAGAAGATATATATTATCAACACCGGAAGCAAGAGATAAAAATATAAGATCTGCATCTAAACCATATATAACTATAACATCATTATTTGTATTACATTTTTTGTAATTATTTTTAATATGTTGCAATATTTTATGTTCTCCTTCCCCTACTGTATGATATGATGAATATATAACATCAATATTAATGCTATTGACATATTTTATTAAAGTTTCATGTAATTTTTCCATAAATTCAGTTCCGGGAGTTATTACAGTATTTGTCCATATATTATGTGATTCTCTGTTGTATCTTTTTTTAATATCATTATATACTAATTTATCATGTGCTGACTTGAACCTTCTCTCTCGTTGTTGGCTCATTTTAGCCATTGGTGCTACTCCATCTACAGCAATATATACTTTATTAGGGGATGTAATAGATATTAAATAATCAATATAATTTACAATTCTCTGCATCATAATATCTTCTATTTTGTTAACATCTGTCATACCTAATTCAATAGTTTTATCGAGAACTTTGAAGCATTGTGGGTGAAATAGACAATTTGCATCAAGGTATAATATATCAACTTTATTATTTATGGAATTTATAATAATATCCTTATTATGTTTATAATGCTTCAATAACCATTTAAAAAATCCAGGGACTCCCATATGTTTTTTATACTATTGATAATATTAATAATACTAATTTAAATCAATTTTTTTTTATTTTCTGTTAGTAATTATATAATATCAATGGTAAACAAAGGGATATCATATAGAACATCAAAATCACAAACTGGTGGCAAGAAAAAAAGAAGATCTGCAAAAAAATCTACTGGAAAAAGAAGTAGCAAAAAACAAACCACAAAAAGATCATCTAGAAGAAATTCTAAAAGAAAGTCTAAAGGTAAATCAAAAAGAAAATCTAAAAGTAAATCAAAAAGTAAATCAAAAAGAAAGTCTAAAGGTAAATCTAAAAGTAAATCAAAAAGAAAATCAAAAAGAAAATCAAAAAGTAAATCAAAAGGTAAAAGAAGATCAAGAAAAATGAAAAGAGGTACATTAAGTGCATTCATTACATATGCAGTTAAAGTAGGAGAATTAACAGGAAATAAAGGTCCAGTTGCAGGTATGGTTCTTAAAAAATATGCTGATAAATTAGACCAAAGTTTACCTTCAGATGAAAAATATAAAAAAGCATTTGAAAATTTAAAAGGTGATTTTAGTAGCAATAAATCAAAAGTTGATGGTATGTTTGCAACTGCTAGAAAAGATTTAGCAGAAAAGAAGAAAAACAGAAAGCCAAGAAAATCAAAAAAATAATTATAACGCTATAAAACATATATTTAGCTGATATGTTTTATGGTATATTATATTTTATTCAAAATATGTTATGTAAAGATAATACATAACAATAGCTATAGAAGTAGCCAACAATAATCTTTTTGCTGATTGTGTAATATTTATATTAGAGAATCCTTCAGTTATGTTATTATGCACAAGTCCAGTACTTGCACTGGATATTCTAGCATTTCCCATCTGTTGATCTAAATAATTTATATTTGTTAATGGAGCACCAAGGCAATTTGTATGAATTGTATGATGAGGTTCAGCTTGCTGTAAATTTCTAATTCCGGTCATATTTGGAGGATTATCGTATCTAAACACATTTGGATATGTATCACAGTTTAGTTCCATATTTAACTATATAATAAATGATGATAAAATATTATTTTATTTTATAATATTTAGTTCTGTATTATTTAGTATTTCTAACACTTGTGGTTCTCTATTTTCATCATTATCTGCACCAAAACCATTAAACGCCATATTAGATCCACCGAAATCAACCCTTATTATCTTTTCATTACATGTAGTATTTATACCATCTTTATTAATATAGAATTGAGGTGTATGCCCAACAACTATATGTCCTATACGAAATGCATTAAGTACATATTCTAATTGATCTGTACAAAAATTTGGATTTGTTTCTGATGGTATATTTCCAAGTACTCTGGTCCAAAATAATGAATATTCGTGACTATCAACTATATCAGTTATAGTATCTTTATTAATTAGACCCAATAGCCATTTTCTAACATGATAATTTAGTGATACTAGATCTTCTCTTTTTGTAATACCTGTTTTCTTCATAAAGTTTGGAGTTATTCCGGCATGAACAAACATAAAATCTCCTATAATTATTGCGGGATATCTTGTACATCCTAAGAATGATGCATATTTATTTCCTTCCTTAAATGCGTGTTGGCGTGCTAACTTTCCTCTGGCAACTAGACTTAATTTTGGATACATTTTTTCAAAATTAATTTTTGTGTCTTTATAATCAGAAAAACTTACTAAATTTTCATATGATACATAATTAAATTGCCCCATAACATTCATTATTTCATGATTACCTAATAATGAATAAACAGCGCCGCCAGATTTTACAGCTTGTTTATGTAATTCTGTAAATAATTTTAGTATTAATATATCATTAGGTTCATCATTTTTTGTTGTATTTGGATCATCACATTTAGTATGTTTTGGCCTACAACTATCTATTTGATCTCCTACTTGTACAACTACAGTTTTACCTCCTATCCATTTAATATTTTTAAGCACATTAATATAACCCTCAGATATAGATGACAATGGTTTTATAAGATTACTAATTGTTAAGCAAGTTATAAGTACATTTATATCACCATGTATATCTCCTATAACAATAATTCTATCAACAGCAGGAAGAACTGGTGGTAAATATTTTCCATATCTGCTACAATGCTTATTAAATAATTTTTTATCTTTTAAATCCATAATTATATATATATAGTATATGTAATTATGACACTGATACATTATAATTATGGCATCATCATTGCTGGTGTATTATGAAATGCATAATTATGTGCCATAGGTATATTTTTAACTTGTGTTTCTTTTAATGGTAATCCTTTTGTATTTTGTGATAAAATTCGCATATTTTTTGTCTGTTGTGGTGTTGGATATGTGGCATAAAGATCATAATTAAACCCCTTAACCATATGATTATCCATAGGGACAGATTTTGCTCTATAATGTGTTAAGTAATAATTTTCAGCAGTTATTTTATTTGGATGACCACATGCAACTTTATATGGTATTAATTGTTTATCTCCAGTCTTATACCTTTCAGCAATAGAACTATTTGAGCATCCTACATAATTAACAGGTGGTTCCCAACCAAAATCATGTTGTAATATAAATTTCTTTGCTTCTTTTTCTTTTCTAAATTTTTTTGGATAATCAGAATTGTATGTTAGTCCGATATAAAAATCATCATCTTCCTTATACTTATCATAATCGACTATTTTATTAGTAGTCGGATTTTTCATCATCTCTTCATTGAAATTATTTTTTTCTTTAAGAGTTCGTTCCTTAATTTCATCATAATTATGAATATCTTGGGCATCAGCAACGATAAATCCTTCCTTTGTTTCATTAACATTAAGTATTACTTTAGGTTTTGCTTGAGGAATATTAATTGATACTTTGCTTATTCTATTATCAATTAATTTTATTATACCAAATAGTAAAAGTATTACTATTACAACTATAAATATTATGATGAAAAATATATCTGTATAATTATTCATCAGTATTATATAATAAATAAATATATTTATGCATAGTTAGCACTTGGATCAAATCCAGCAACACTATTACCTGTATATCTTGCCAAGTATGCATCTGGTTTCATGTTAACATATTGTGGATAAAATGAATTTCTAAATTGTCCGGTATGTGCACATCCAGGGCTACCTCCACTAGCTTCATCTTCAACAGCGACAATTTCTTCTGGTGCTACTTCAGTCATACCTTCTCTTCCCATAATACTCATTAAAATTTTATTAAATTTTATTCTGTTAGCTGCTTGAATAGATACTAATAAAGCAACAACAGCAATAATAGCAACAGTTGGATTCTTTTTAGCTCCATATGCTACCAAAAATAATATAACAAATTTAAATAAAACATTATCAAATAATTTTGCGATGGTTTCTGGTAATTTTGGTGCTGCTAATCCTGCATATAATATTAAAAATAATCCTAGTGCTACAGATAAGTATTGATTGTTATCAATTATATTCATGCCACTATTAACTGTACTATCAAAGTTACTTGCAATGTTGTTGAACACGTTCATATGTTTATATATATATTAAATACATAAAATTTTGTATTTTTTCTATATAACGGTAAAATTATATATTAAAATATATTAATATATTTTAAATAAATAATATGGCTGATAAATATTATAATAAACTTTTATGTAAACGAGGCTATATTATATCAAAAAATATGATAGATGATAATACACTAAAAAAAATTAAAAAGGATTTAACAGTAAAACCCAGAGTAAATTTAGATTATAATCCTAATCCAGAAAGTTTTAAATTATATATTGAAAACGATAAATATATATGTGTTCCCAGATATTATGGAACAGAAAAGTTTGGTTCTCCACTTAAGAATACACTTTGTAATCCAGAAAAAGTAGATATAAATTTTACAGGTAATCTAAGAGAAAACCAAATTCCTATAGTAAGTTCATGTATCAATACAATCAAAAGTACCGGTGGAGGTATTATATCAATCCCATGTGGTTTTGGAAAGACTACTATATCATTATATTTAGCTGCTCAACTAAAAGTAAAAACACTTGTTGTTGTGCATAAAACATTTTTACAAAATCAATGGTATGAACGTATAAAGCAATTTACAGATGCAAAGATAGGTTTAATTAGACAAGATATTGTTGATATAGAAAACAAAGATATAGTAGTTGCTATGTTGCAAAGTGTATCTTTAAAGGATTATGATTTATCAATATTTATGGATTTTGGTTGTGTAATATATGATGAAGCACATCATGTTGCTGCTAAAGTATTTTCTAGATCATTACAAAAAGTTGGATCTATGTATACGATAGGATTATCTGCAACACCTACAAGATCTGATGGTTTGACAAAAGTCATGTTGTGGTATTTAGGTCCTATTATGTATAAATTAACAAGAAAAGGAGATAATAAAGTTATTGTTAAAATATTTAATTACACATCTAATGATAAATTATTTAGGGAAAAAAAAAGATGGATAAAAGGTAATATGCGACCAAATACTCAAACTATGATAACTGATATGCATAAAAATATTGGAAGAAATCAATTTATAATAAATATATTAAATTCTATCAAACATGACAGAAAAATACTTGTATTAAGTGCAAGACGAGATCATTTGAGAAAATTAAAATACATGATGGATAAATCATTAAATAATGACAAAAAAAAATATATTAAAACTGCCTATTATGTAGGAGGAATGAAAGAAAGAGAACTTAAAGTATCAGAGGAAGCAAATATAATATTTGCAACATTTAAAATGGCTAAAGAGGGATTAGACATACCTTCTCTAAATACTCTTATAATTGCAACACCAGAGACAAATATAGAACAAGCTATCGGTAGAATATTAAGAAAACCTATTAAAAATGGAGATATACCTCCATTAGTTATAGATATAATTGATGAATTATCGAGTTTTACAAGATGGGGTAGTACTCGTAGAAAATTTTATGAAAAAAATAAATATACAATTGATTTTTATCAAGCATTTAATGATAATGTAGTAAGTATTAAAGATTATTTACAGAAAAAAAATATAATAGATTCTGATAATTCAGATGATGATATACATGAGTTATGTGCAAGGTATCTATTAGGAGATGATATATATGAATTACAAAAAGATATGTTAGAGGATGGAGATAAACTAAACATTGATAATTATGAATATCCATTAGATTATGATAAGATATTTGAAATAGATTATAAAAAATTAGGTATGGAATTTGTTCATGAAGAGACTATATTTGAAATGGCAAAAAGAAAAATTGAAAAAATAAATACATAAAATATATTAAATAATAATTATCTATAATAAATGACCAATGAATTATGGATTGAAAAATATAGACCTAGAACAATTGATAGTATCATAATAGACAATTATACTAGAAAAAAAATAGATACTATGTTAACTAACAAAAGTATGAATAATATAATAATAACTGGAGTTCCAGGTATAGGAAAAACTACAACATTATTATGTATGGCTAAACAATTACTTGGAAAGTATACAAAAATAGCTGTATTAGAGATGAATGCATCAGATCACAGAGGTGTTAAAACAGTAGAATCTATTGAATTATTCTGCAAAAAAACATTCCAAACTGATTCTGATCAGTATGCAAAACATAAAATTGTTATATTAGATGAAGCTGATAATATGACATCTAAAGCACAAAAACTTATAAACAAATTGATGCAAAAATATTATAAAACGACTAGATTTGCATTTACATGCAATACATCTTCAAAAATTATTGAAGCAATTCAAGGAAGATGTATGATATTCAGATATAAAAAAATAGGTAAAGAACAATTAAAAAATAAATTAAAAATTATATGTGAATCAGAAAATGTTAACTATGTAGATAGTGGATTAGATGCTATTGTAACTATATCAAGAGGAGATATGAGACAAGCAATAAGTAATTTACAATTAGTATCTGGAAATTCGAAAATTATGAATCACAATTCTGTATATAAGATATGTGATTCTCCTCAACCATATTATATACGAGATCTATTTAATATGTGTGTTAATAAAGATTTAGTTGGTTCCCTCAAAATATTATATATATTAATTAATAAAGGATATTCAATTGATGATATATCATTGACAATGATAGATACACTAAAATCACCAATAACTAAACATATATCAGAAGATGTCCGTATAAATTTTATGAAGGAAATTAGTAAAACATACCTTATAGTAAGTAAAGGTGTTGATACGCAACTACAAATGAGTGGATGTATAGCAAGATTATGTATGTAATCTGTTTATTTATTTATTAATAATATATTAGAGTTATTATATATTATTAATGAATATTGGCATTGATCTTGGAACAACATTTTCATGTGTTAGTGTATATATAGATGGAAAAGCTACTATAATACCCAATACATATGGTGAAAATACTACTAGATCCATCGTATCATTACAGGATAATGAAATTATTGTAGGAAAAATATGTTCTGATAAATATGTTTTTGATTCAAAAAGAATGTTAGGAAAACAATTTAATAATACACATATCCAAAGTTATTATAAACATTGGCCATTTTCTATTAGAGAACATAACGAACAGATAATTATTTATGATAAGTATACACCTATTGATATTTCCGGTTTTATATTAAAGTATATGAAAGAAATAGCTCAACAATACAGCAAAAAAGATATAATTAATGCTGTTATTACTGTACCAGCTTATTTTAATGATAAACAAAGATCAGATACACTTAAAGCAGGTAATCTTGCTGGAATAAATATTAAAAGATTAATTAATGAACCTACTGCTGCAGCTATCGCATATGGATTAGATAAATTATCAGGTGATAAAAATATAATAGTTTTTGATTTAGGTGGTGGCACATTTGATATTTCTATATTAAATATTTGTGATGGAGTTTTTGAGGTTATCGCAACTGGCGGAGACTGTAACCTAGGAGGTCAAGATATAAATAATAATTTAGTATTATATTGTCTTAAAGAATTTAGGAAGAAAAATAAAACAATAAATATAACCAAATTGCTATCAGATAAAAAGATATTATTTAAATTAAATAATGCATGTGAATTAGCAAAAAAATCATTATCATATACAAATACAACTAATATATATGTTGACTCTCTATATGAAGGGATAGATTTATCTGTTACTTTATCCAGATCAAAATTTGAGTATATTTGTTCCACTTTCTTCCAAAAATGCATAAAAGTTGTTGATAATGTTTTAAACGATTCTAATTTATCTAAAAATGACATCGATCATGTAGTTTTAATCGGAGGATCAACAAGAATACCTGCTATATCTGATTTACTTGAAAAATATTTTGGCAAAAAACCTAAAAATAATATAAATCCAGATGAAGCAGTTGCTTATGGTGCTGCTATATATTCTGCATCTATTGCAGGTGATAACAATCTAACAAGTTTAGTATTAGTTGATGTTACTCCTCTATCATTAGGAATTGAGGCACATGGAGGTATTATGGAAAATATTATTAAAAGGAACACACCCATACCATGTACAAAAACAAAAATGTTTACAACATTTAGTGATAATCAGCCATCTATATCTGTTAATATATATGAAGGAGAACGAAAACAAGTGAAATGTAATAATTTATTAGGATCATTTACTCTATCAGGTATTCCACCTATGTTAAGAGGAGTGCCTAAAATTAACATATTATTTCGCATTGATCATAATGGGATATTGAACATATCTGCATCAGAAGAATCTTCTTCTATAAAACAATGTATAACGATACATACTAATAAATGTGGAAAATCAGAAAAATACATGCAAGACATGATTATAGATGCAGAACAGAATAAGAAAAAAGACAAAATGTTTAAACATTCTACAAATCTTCATAAATGTTTAATAAATACCATAAATAATGCAAAATCAATGTTAGATGATGAAATGACAAAGGAAAAAATTCCTGAAGATATTATAATAGACATAAATACAACAATTATAAATATAACAGCATGGACAAATAATGATAATATATCACAAGCATATCCAGATGAATATAATACAAAAATAAAAGAAATGGAAAGTATAATATATAAGATATGTATGTTAAACAATTAGTAATTTCATTTGTAATTTTTGGATTTTTGTTACTCTTGATAAACAAAAATAATAAGGGAGATAATAATAGGGAAAAATATGCTAGTATTAATGCTAAGAAAGCATTATATTATAAAAGATATGCATCATATCCTCAACCTCCAAATAGAAAACCAGAATATATAATAGAAAATTATAGTAATATAGAAGATAATCCGATTTTATTTCCTATAGCAGGATCTAACATAAATCCAAATATAATAAAATATACTTTTGGTTTTCTTACTGTTGGTATAGTTTATTTATTATGGACTAATTATAGATAATATTCTTTTCAATATATATATATGAACCTTACTAGAGACCAAATATTTATGATATTATTCATCATATTAGCTTCTTTGTGTGTATATGTCTGGATGCAAAGAGTTAATGAAAAATTTACAGTAATTCCTGATTTTCAGACCTCTGCTGCTGAATTTTGGAGAGTAAATAATTACAAACATTGGGCCCCATGGCATGTACATGATAGAAATGTACAACATTATCCAGTACCATCAATACATTTATAACTAGTGTAAATATATTATATTAAAAATTGAACAATTTATTTTTAGTCAGGATTGCTGTAAACATTAACATATATAAATAGACAAACTTATAAATTCATATAATATGTATTTTGATGATTTAAACAATCTTAAAGGTATGGATATTAACAATATTCATTATAATGATGACTTTCCATATGAGATTAAAAAAATAATCGAAGCAAATGGAACAGGAAAAAAAGAATCAAAAAAAAAATTATCTAATAGCTGGTCAGATGATGAATACGATTCAACAGATGAAACTGATAGCAGATTCTATAATTCAAATTATAGTGATATAAAATCATTTATGATGAAAAAAAGTTGCATGTTAGAAAGTTATAAATACTCTCCTGAAGAAAATTGTCCCTATTGTGAGATGGGAGCCCGCGCAGAAGCCATAATAGTATATGATATGGGGGGAAATAATTGTCGTTTTAGGATACATTATTGGACAGGATGCTTAACTTATGATAGTGAATGCTCATTAGAATATTTAGACGGATTTTTTTGATTTATCAAAAATTTAGTAAATATACATCTATATTCCCTAAATATATATGTATAATAATATACATGTTATCAGATAAAATATTATTTATAATCGCTATAATAATTATTATAGTATCAATAAAAATATATAATTTTTATAACAAAAAAGAAGGTTTTGATGTATTATTAGAGTTTAATAGTATCAGAGGAAAAGTGGATCTAATGCATTTGTTTCAATTTATTGATTTTTATACATCAAGTATGATGGATCCAAATCCAAAATACCAACACATTCGACAAGATGATTATATGGAAGAGAGTAATATAAAAAGATATATTGATAGTATACAAAATAACATACCAAAATTTATAGGTCCAGATTATAAAATATATATGAAAGATGTGAAGGATATGATATTATCAGATACTAAGAGAGGAGGAATGTTAAGATATAATATTTTGCATATTATATCAACAGATACATATAAAAAGTATATTTATAACTACAAATATTCTATAAAATATAGAGGTATTATTTTTAATCCTAATATGATTTATTTATAAATGTTATTTATTATCTGCATTTTATTTTGTTTACATTTTATATAGTGATGAATGTCCATTATAAGAGTATAACTGGTCTAAGGAAATCAAATGAAGATGCGCACAATATAATATTGAATGGTAAAGGTAAATATGCTAATTATAAAAAGGTAAATCTTTTTGGTATATATGATGGTCATGGTGGTAAAGAAGTGTCAACATATTTGAGTAAAAATTTGCCTAAATATTTTTTAAATAATAAAGTTACTTATCCATTACACAGTAAATATATCGTTAGTGTGTATGATGATATACAGAAAAAATTAAAAAATACTTCATACGCTTATCATGCAGGAAGTACATGTTTATTAATGATAAATTATTATTTAGGAAAAGACCAGTATGTAAATATAATGAATACTGGAGATTGTAGAGCAACATTATGTAGAGATAGTATGGCTATTCCGCTAACAAAGGATCACAAACCCCATTGGCCCGAAGAGCGCGCACGAATAGAAAAATTAGGAGGAAAAATAATATGGGATGGATATGACTACAGAATAAAAGATCTGTCTGTATCTAGAGCATTTGGTGATATAGATTCTACACCATATGTTACACATAGACCTGATGTATTCAGATATAAGATAACTAAAAATGATAAATTTATTATAATGGGTTGTGACGGACTGTGGGATGTTATTAATGATCAAGATGCTGTTAATTATGTATTAACAATGTGTTATAATATGGCAACTAAACAAAGGATAAATAAAAATATCAATATATCTGATAAATTAACTCAATATGCTCTTAAAAAGGGATCAACAGATAATGTTAGTGTTATAGTTATATTTTTTAGTTAATTATCAGTATTTTGTATGATATCAATACTATCCGGAATTTTTTTATCAGTTACTAATTCATAAGGAACCCATTTATCCTTATTAAGAATATATTTACACCTGACTAGAGCTGTATTTTTTAAAGTATTATTAAATATATCTTTACAAAAATAACTACAATTAGTAGTAGGTATGTATGCAATGCATATTTTTGTATATTTTATACATTTTTTGTCATTTTTTATAATTTGTTTTCCAAGATAAAGGTTATATACATCTACTTTATCTGTTTTTTTAATTCTAAAAACAGCTGTAATATTATCTGTACCACAAATATTAATATTTGACGGTCTAATTGTCTTATTATTATATGCTGAGATGGTCTCATTTCCTACATTTGAATCTTTTGAACTGTTACTAAAAAGATATATAAGTTTTTGTCCAGATAATTCCGGATAAAAATCTATTCCTTTTATTGAACTCTTTAATTTGGATTTTGGGATATAATTATCAACCAACTCTTTTAAATCACTCAAATCATAAATAGTATTAACCATTAGATTAATATTATTCATACTATCTGTATTATCTTTTTTATAGTACTTTTCAAGATAACTATTAATATTCATAATTTTATATTTATATTTGTCATTTTTTATGTTTTTCCCTTTAAAATAGTATACATCATTTATCATAAATACTTTATCATTATTATCAGTTGTATTATACAATAGTACACCATCAATTATTGTCCCTTTATATATAGACTCATCAAATCTCATTGTAAAATCAATAATCTTAATTTTATCATAATCTAACTTATCTTTATTATATGATAAAGTTTTTCTATCTAATATAACAGAAAAATATCTATCAGCTAGTTTTATAAATATCATAAGACTATTAATTCCATTATAATTTGGAGTTATACTGTACGAATTCTCCTTAATATGATATAAATCACTCATATATTCAATCATTTTATATCTATATTTGCTTACATTGATTGATGAATATACATAATCTATAATATCATATTTAACAGATAAATCATTAATATATCTGTTTTTCCCTCCATTTGAATGCCTATTGTTTCTTTTTTTATATTCATAATTATTACTACGTTTATCTTTTTTGTAATATCTATCTGTTTTATATTTCCCACCAGATGTCCCATTAGATCTTCTATTAATATTTCTATTTCCATTTCGATTTTCTTTATAATTTCCATTTGATCTATAATTATTTTCATAATTTGAAGTACCTTGGGTATATCTTCTGTTATACATATAATGATTCAATATTATATATTACACTTTAAATAGTAATATTATCAATTTTTTATTGATACATCTGCAAATCTATCTTGTTATCAAAATTAGGATCATATCCTGTTATATTTTCAGTAATCTTACCACCATTTAGTATATTTTCATTATCATATTTCCATTCATTTTGTACAAGTGACATACCTGGAGTACCATAATTATCTTGCCATCCATGTGGATTAATATTATCAAATTTAATTTGTCTAACACAACTGTTATTATATCTACTTGGTAATTTAACTGCTTCATCATATATATCCTTTATTTTCATATTGGATCGTGCTTGTTCTAAATTACCATTAAGTATCATATTATTTATATTATCAACAGTATCCTTTCTCACTGACGAATTTAGGTTTGTTTTATCTCTAAATGAAAAAAAATCTGAATGAAATTTTTTTGTACTTTTAGGAGGTAATATGCAAGTCTCTGTTTGAGGAGTAATATTATCTGTTAAATAATCTATAGCATGATATTCATCATAATCAAATTCTTTGCTTGGAATTTCTTCAGATCTTGACATTTTAATCGGTTTATTTCTATCATATATACTTATATTATTGTAATGATTATCTCCAGTATTAAATTGTTCATTATCGGTCGATTTATTTTTAGAATATGTTAAATTATGTATGATAAACATAATTATGACAGTAACTATTATGTATAATATTAATTTACTGTTAATTTTCATATTATACTATACAAATATATAAATTATTTATCTATTGTGATATATATGAGCAAAATGCATATATTAGTACCATTTATAGTCTTTATTGTTGTCCTTTTATTATCTATTATATCGGTACATACAATATTTGTAGGGATAAAAAATTATGTTATTAGAAATAATACAGAAAAAATGATTAATATTAGTCCGATAAATAGCACAAATATTAAATGGAAGCAAGATGAAACATGTAAATATCGTACAAACAAAACATTAAAAAATATTATGAAAAATAATAGTGTGTTAGAGACTGATAATAATAATTGGAATGTATATATACCATGCACATACAATAATATTAAAGAAGAAATATCAAAAATAAAACCTACCAATAAACAACAAAGAATTTATATAATTGATAAGGCTGATAGTATAACATCAAAAAGTAGTATATGGAAGCATATTGTAAATAAATATGGAAGAAATATGGCTAAAAAATTAATGCCAAATTCGTACATATTATCAGATAATGATGATATAAATTTATTAAAGAAAGAGTTTAACAAAGATAAATTATATATTATGAAGAAGAATATTCAAAGGCAGAAAGGATTGCATATAACAAATAATTTAGATAAGATTATATCAGGAAAGAAGGATAAATATGTTATTGTTCAGGAATTATTACAGGATCCTTATTTAATAGATAATAGAAAAATTAATATGAGAATATATATGTTAATCACATGTCAAAATGGAAAGATAGGTGGATATATACATAATGATGGTTTCATATATTATACAAAAGTTGCATTTATTAAGAATAGTTTAGATGATGGCCCCAATATTACAACTGGATATATTGATAGGCAAGTTTATGAAAAAAATCCATTAACCTTAGAAGATTTGAAAATTTATTTGGATAGTGTGTCTAGACACAGATCAGATTATGAGAAAGAATTGATGAATAAAAATATTTCTATCAGTAGGCTAGTATTTGGTCGAATAGTTAGGTTATTCCATGATATATTATTAGCAGTTGATAATATATTATGTGTAACTGATAAATTGGATGAAAATGTTACATTTCAATTATTTGGAGCAGATATATCTCTAAATGATAGATTATATCCACAATTAATAGAGATAAATAAAGGACCAGATTTATCAATTAAAGATGAACGGGATGGTGCTGTAAAGAGAAAAGTGCAAGAGGATATATTAAAAATTATAAAAATAATACCAGATAATGACAAAGACAATGAATTTATACCAGTTTATTAGTTAATATATTTCCTTTTGTATGTATAACATACTTTATTTTCATCAATAAATACATTATCTTCTAAATTATCTTGGATTAAAAATAATGGTGTCTTGTAAATTAAAAACATAATCGTATATCCTAAAAATATACCTATAATTAATTTAATATTAATTATTTCCATTTTATCTTATATAATATTAACCGTAAATATTGTTAATATTAATCATAATACTAATCATGATAAGGGGGTTCAATATCCAATGTTGACAATTCTGGATCTAGATATTTAGGTCCTATTTTAAGAGAATCTATCAAATTACCTTCCATGCTATCAATTATTTCACGATAATCTGTTATTACTTTTTCATTATCATCTGTCATTCCTTTTATAAAATTTCCTGTAGTTGTGTTAAATTTATTACTATATCCTAATGGATTCACAATATCGGTATCTTTGGCATTATGGTATGTATTATATGTACCATTATAATATGATCTAGATTTATTTGTATATACATTATTATAGTCATAATTAGGTGTATTCAATATTTCTGGTTTAAATTGACCATCATATATATCTCTTTTGTATTGGATTCCATCATTAGGTAAATTTATAGGTAATTCATTTGGTGGATAATAAATGGGTTGTTCTTGACCTTTTATGGAATGTAAATTATTAAATGATGGTTGTGTATCATATCTTAGATGATTTGTCTGACTATTAATATCATTCATTAGATAATCATCTTCGCCAAATTCAGTTTGAAATTTTTCTGTATCTTGCTTTTTATTATAATATCTATACACTAAAAAGGTTAATATAGTTATACATACTATAATTATAAGTTTATTGTTTTGTATATACGTTTTATATAATTGTTTTATCATTTCTGATATCTTTTCGCTTATAGTATAATTCAATGGATTTTTTTTTATAATTTTATGAAAAGTTCTTCTCATTCTTGGATCTATAAGATTAGGATTGGTTTTGGAGAAAAAGTCCATATATATACTAAGTCGATATATTTTTGATATATATATGATATATAATATATACAAAATCTGAATATATAAACAAGTCTATTTATAATATATATTATGAACAGAATATACTTACTTTACAAACGTTTACAATTTAATGTACCTTATGATAGTGATGTGCGCTTATCAAAGAACATGTCAAAAATATATATACAAAAAAAGAATACGAAGAAAAAAATATTAAAACATTTAGATATAACATTACCACCAGAATTACAAAAGTTTATAGACTGTGATATAATATATGAAAATTATGATAGTTGGTATAAAATAATAATAAGTATTGATCTTGAAGTATTTAGTAATATAGTGAGTAACCCATATAAATTATCAGAAAAAAAAGTATTATTTGAATTATTTAGTAGATGTTTTATGAGACAATCACATAATTATTCTATACATTTAGGTATAAATATAAAGGAAGACCTAACAACAACTAGATATTCGCACCAATCAATAAAAATAAAAAACACAGCAAAGCTTAATCTATCAGATTTAAATATATCAAAATGGATATTATATAGGGAAAAGCGAGCGCGAGAACGATATTATATATATGAAGATACATTTAAACTGGATAAATATATTATAAAATTAAAATCTGGAGAGATAGAAGAGAATATTCTGGAAGAGCGACCTAGTATATACATGAAAGGTGGAATTATAGTTGATAAGTCGGATTGTTTTTGGATAAAAAATTTTATAGAAACATTGGTAAAATGTTCTAGGAAATATACTAATCCATCTGTAATAAACAAATTTACAACAAAATCTACATTAATAATTTGTAAAAATTACATGTGTAGTTATTGGTATAATCAAATATTAGATAATGATAAAAACCAAAAAATTATTAAAATTAGTTCTAAATCAGAACATAATAATGTGACATATAATGACATATTAAAAAGTAATTTTGTTATAATTAGTGTAGATTATATCAGATCAAAAAATTACAAAAATATATGGGCTAATTATGCTATAAATGACACAATATCATTAGATGATATTTACAGAGTATTATACAAAGATAATATAAATAATATTAAGTTTAAAAATAATAAGCTTCCCATAATGTCATTATTTCACTGGAAGAGATTAGTTATAGATAATATTACATTTTCATACTATAAAAATAGCGATTTTATAAATAATATTATCAGGTCAATATCATCATCATATAGATGGCTTAATGTATTAGATACAGAATTAAATGATAGTTATATATACTTACATTATCTATGTAATACACCTACATTATCACCTTTATATGATAAAGATAACAACTTATACATATTCAAAAATATTGCAAAAAACTTTAATTATGGAGATAAATTTGTGAAAGGATCAAATAAAATAATTTTAACAGACATGAATCCAGTTATCAAAATTTTAAATAATTATTGTAATAATGATATATCTAGAGCTACTAATCTTATTAATAAATATTTATCTAGTCAATTATCAAAAGAAAAATTAAAAATAATGTTAAAAGAGAAAAGTTTGTATTCTTCGACTGTTATTGATAGTATATTATCAGAAGATCTATGTAATATATGTAAAGAGAAACATATATCAAATAATTTGACTGTAACAGAATGTGGCCATATATTTTGTGCAGAATGTATAATAAAAAATATAACATATACAACTAAATGTGCAATATGTAGAAAATCTATTGATATTGGTAATATTTACTCATTGCATTCTTCTCAAATATTTGACAAATATTTTAAAATTATTAATGATATTAAAAAAGATTCAAAAACAGTATTATATATTACTGATTCTACTATTTTCATACATTTGGAAAATATACTAGAAGATACCGATATTAAATATATTTTATGTGATGGGAATAGTCAGAATAAGGCTAAAATAATAGATAAATTTAATAATAATTATTATGATTTATTTATAATAAATATTAAAGATTATAAATTATCTAGCAATATTAAAAATATAGGAAATATATTTTTTGCTGGTATAGATAAGGATATACTTGATAATCAACATATGTATTATGGATATGATTATATTAATGGTATTATTAAAGAAATAAATGTGCAATATTATTTATATAAAGATTCTATTGAACATAGTATGTTAAAGTGATTGTCTTTATTATCTTTATTATAATAATAAAGATGGACTATTTATCTACAAAATATATCATAATTAAAATGCTAGGGTCTGGTTCTTTTGGTAGTGTATGGATGGCTCAAGATAGGTTATCAGATGATATAGTTGCTATTAAAATAGAAGATAATAAGAAAATACCAAGAATAATAAATGAAAATAAGATATATTGTTATTTATATAAACATGGTTTTGGAAAGGGATTGCCAAAAACATACAAGATGATATATACTCGAGATTACAATATAATGGTAATGCAGATGATGGGCAAAAATTTAGAAGAAATGTTAAATGATTACAAAAGAAAATTTAATTTAAATACAGTATTTGAAATAGCAGTGCAAATTATAACATTATTACAGAAATTACACACCGCTGGATTTATTCATAGAGATATTAAACCTAATAATTTTATGGTAGATAGGGATAACACAGGGATTATATATATGGTAGATTTAGGACTATCAAAACGATATATAAATAAAGGAAAACATATCGTATTCAATGATAGAAAATCATTAGTAGGTACTGCCAGATATGCAAGTCAAAACATGCATATGGGTATTGAACCTACCAGAAGAGATGATTTAGAATCTGTAGGATATATGTTAGTATACTTTTTAAAAGGAAGACTTCCATGGCAAGGATTAATTAAAAAGAAAAGTATAAATATGTTAGATCAGATATTTGAAAGAAAAGTATGCACAAGTTTAGAAGAACTATGTGATGGATTACCTAATTGTTTTATTGAATATATAGATTATTGTAGAAAATTAAAATTTGATGAGGAACCAGATTATGAATATATGAAAGATATATTTAGAGATGAATACACAAAACTAAATATAAAGCCTAAATTAGAATGGACGAATAAATAAATTAGAATGGGCTAAAAGTTGTCAATATCAATTAATATTGATTTATTTTTATTAAATACATGAGCATCTTGATATTCATCAGGTCTTATTTCAAAGAAGTTTTTTTTATCGGGTAATCCGATAGTTTTCATAAAATTAAATGGACATTTTTTATGAAAAATTTTATTATAGCCTAACATAGTAGCTATATAATCTCCATTATATTCAATATAATCTCTCATTAATATATCATTTATACCGATTAATCTTGTTGGTAATGCATCTGTCATAAATTCTTGTGCAATCTGTACTGCATCAACAACTATTTCTTTTAAATCTTCATATGATAATTTATTAACTAATTTTTCATATACAGCACATGCAAATTTACAATGCATACCTTCATCCCTCGCTATAAATTTATTTGATTGTACTAATCCATTCATAAATTGTTTTGAAGATGATGAGTTATTATTTTTATATTTTTTAAGCCAAAAGATTGCAGCGAATGCACCACTAAAAAATACACCCTCAACTAAAGCAAATGCCACAACTCTATAAGCGAATGATTTATCAGATTCAATCCATTTAAAAGCCCAATTTGCCATTTTTTTTATAGATGGAACAGTTTCTATAGCATTAAATAATTCTACTCTTTCATCTAAATCTCTCACTATATTTTCTAACATAAGTGAATATACTTCAGAATGAATATCTTCCATCATCATTTGGTATCTATATCCAAATAATATTTCATTAATTTGAATATCTTTTATAAATCTTTCTCCTAAATTCCAATTAACAATACCATCACTAGTAGCAAAAAATGCTAATATTCTTTTTATTAGAAATTGTTCATTTGTTGATAATGATTGAAAATCATTATAATCTCCAGAAAAATCAACTTCTTCAGCTGTCCACATTTGTGATAATTGTTTTTTATACAGATCCCATACTTTGTTATATGCTGGATCTAATGGATATGCTGAAAATCTTTGATTTTTTGCATCTAGAATTGGTTCAATAAATTCATTAGATGATTTTTCTTGATTATTATCTGATATTTGACTCATAGAATATACTATATTACTAAGAAAAATTTAAGTATATTTTATTAATTTCAATTTTTTATACAATCAATTTATGTGTATTATCATAATGCATATTTTACATATCTGATAGAAATTACCATTTTATATAGAATTATATGATATACGATCTTGCTTACAAATTTATGATGGATTTATAGATATATCAAATGGTTATGTCGAATAATATATAAAAAAAAAATTGATTTTAATTATATATCATGGATATGTCCACAGAATCTAACAATATTAACAGAAACTTTATTGGTATGCAAGTAATCAAACGTAATGGAAAAAGTGAAGCAGTATCATTTGATAAAATATTGAAACGTATACAAGGCATATGCACCCAATTAAAGTTAGATAGAGTGAACTCTGTAGAAATAGCTCAAGATACAATCCAACGCTTGCATAATAACATAAATACAGAAGAGTTGGATCTTTTTGCTGCAAATAAATCTGCAGAGAAAATATTAGATGATCCACAATATAATTATTTAGCATCAGGAATATGTATAAGTAATCTCCACAAATCCACACCCAATACTTTTATGGAAGTAACAGATTTATTGTATAAAAATAAAGGATACAATAATAAACCGAATCCTTTACTATCAGATACATATTATAAATTTGTAAGTGATAATATTGAAAGACTAGAAGAAGCTATTGATTATAATCGGGATTTTTTGTTAGATTTTTTTAGTATTAAAACACTGGAAAGGTATTTGAACAAAATTAGAGATATTGAAAATAAATCTGAAAAAATTATAGAAAGACCCCAACATATGTTTATGAGGGTATCTGTACAGATACATTTAGATAGTATAGATGATGCTATAGAAACATATTATTACATGTCAAATAAAAAATTTATTCATGCATCTCCAACATTATTTAATGCTGGATCAAGATATCCACAATGTAGTAGTTGTTATCTATTAGGTATGGATGATTCTGTTAATGGGATGTACAGAGAGACTATATCAGATATAGCAGATATAAGTAAATGGGGTGGTGGTATAGGAGTGCATTTACAAGATATAAGATGTAAAGGATCTATTATTAGAGGAACAAATGGTATATCTGATGGGCAAATACCATTAATAAAAGTATTAAATGCTGTGGCAAAACATGTGAATCAAAGTGGTAGACGTAATGGAGCTATAGCTGTTTATACAGAACCATGGCATCCAGATATTGAAGATTTTTTAGATTTAAGAAAAAAAAATGGTGAAGAGGATTTAAGGGCTCGTGATATATTTTTAGCTTTGTGGATACCAGATATTTTTATGAGAAGAGTTTTTAGTAACTATTATGATAATGAAGATGATATGTGGTCATTATTTTGTCCAGATGAATGCCCAGGGTTGACAACAACATATGGTGAAGATTTTGAGAAATTATATTTACATTATGAAAAAATAGGAAAATATAGAAAGCGTGTAAATGCAGCAGAATTATTTGCTAAAATATTATCTTCTCAAATTGAAACAGGAATGCCATATATGTTATACAAGGACAATATTAATAGAAAATCTAATCAAAAAAACATCGGTATTATTCAATCAAGTAATTTGTGTACAGAGATTACAGAATATTCTGATCCAGATGAAACAGCTGTTTGTAATTTAGCATCATTATGTTTGCCATCATTTATTAAGAAAGACGAAAAGAATGATGATGAATTATATTTTGATTATGAAGAGTTGTATAAAATGTCAAAAATAGTTACAAAAAATTTGAATAAAGTTATTGATATTAATTGGTATCCTATTGAAAAAGCAAAAAAATCAAACCTAAAACACAGACCTATCGGATTAGGTGTACAAGGACTTGCTGATGTATATTGTATGCTAAAAATGCCATTTGATTCTGATATAGCAAGAGATGTCAATAAGAGAATATTTGAAACTATTTATTTTGGCTCATTAACAGCATCTAATGAACTAGCAAAAAAATATGGAGCTTATGAAACTTTTAATGGTAGTCCCTTTTCAGAAGGAAAATTACAGTTCCATTTGTGGGGTATTAATGAGGATGAATTATTGATGGATTGGGATTGGAAATCATTGATTAATAATATTAAAAAATACGGTGTCAGAAACAGTCTAACTACATCATTAATGCCAACAGCAAGTACATCTCAAATACTTGGGTCAAATGAATGTTTTGAACCATATACAACACATCTATATACAAGATCAACTTTAGCTGGCGAATATATTATAATTAATAAGCATCTAGTAGATGACCTTATAAAATTAAATTTATGGAATAGTGATATTAAAAATGAATTCTTATTTGATAACGGATCAATACAAAATATTAAAGAAATTCCACAATACATAAAAGATATATATAAAACAGCATTTGAAATGGATATAAGACCTATTATTGATCAAGCTATAGATCGTGCTCCATTTATAGATCAATCACAAAGTATGAATATATTTTTAGAAACACCAGATTTTACAAAACTAACAACAAGCCATTACTATTCATGGGTAAAAGGATTAAAAACTGGTATGTATTATTTGAGAACAAGAACAGCAGTTGATCCTATTAAATTTGGATTAGATCCAGATATTACTAAACATATTGAAGAGAAAAGAAATACTAAATATGTAAAAGTTAAAGTTAATGCAGAACTAAATGATAATTATGTTCCTTGTGAAATGTGCTCAGGTTAATTTATTGTCGAAAGAGATTATATATAAACTTTTAATATGGTAAATATTAAAAATTTAACTAAAAATTTAATTAAAAATGATAAATGGGATGAAATATTAAAAAATACAAAGAAAGGGGATATTGATCCCCTAAGTAAAATTAATGGTTCAAGTGTTTTACATATTGCTGCTGCTAAAGATAAACATAAGTATCTTACATATCTTGCAAAAAGTAACCCTAGTATGTTTGAAAGTGTTGATAATAGGGGAGATACTCCCCTGCATATTTTAGCAAATTTTGGATATTATGATACTATTGATAAGATTCTAAAAATAAACAAAAATCTTGTAAATGTGTCTAATAATAACAATATTAAATTATCAGATATAATCTATAAGTATCAAAAAGATAATAACATATCTTCTTGGGTATTAGCTATTATTAATGGTGATATGAAAAAAATTAAAAAATTAATTAAAAATGGCGCAGATATTAATGCCGTAGATAGTAAACATATGTCTCCATTGATATATTCTATGATTAATGATTATAATGATATAACTAAATATCTTATACATAATGGTGCTGATATCAATTATTCAGGGGCAGAAGGTGATTATAATCCTATTGTGATTGCAATAGCTAAAGGTAATAGCGAAATAGTAAATGTATTACTAGATAATAATGCAAATACATCTATTACAAACAGATATATTGATACACCCTTACATGTAGCTTTGCTTACAGGTACACTTCCCATGGTTGATATATTTAGATTAATAGTGCATTCTGATATTAATATGCAAAATATTAATGGTAATACTCCTGTCCATCTTCTATTAAAAAAATATAATTGGAAATATTTCTCTGAAGCATTAAGGAACAAACCCATCAATACAAATATATCTAATAAATATGGCAAAACTCCTATTGATTTATTAGGAAAAAGCAAATTGGACATTAAGATGTTTTTGTCAATTATCAAAAACCATAATATCACAAATAATAATATTAATCTGGTGACTGGTATAAAGGCCACAGTTGGATTATTTAATGCCGATTCTGTACACAATATTATATATACAAGCTTAATTCTATCAAATTATAAAAATGTATCTGTACCATTGCAAAAAATGGATATGGTTAAATATAAAAATGATATGATTGAACTTAATAATCATAAATTTTGCAAAAATAAAGAAAGTATGATAATATGTAATTTACAAAAAATATATGCTGAACTTTCCTATCATATATTGCCATATTTAATAATATGGGGAGGTATAGGAAAATGTCATATACATAAAAATATTAAAAAAATAACAAAAAATCTGATAGACAGGAAAGACATAAGGTTTATATTTATGAAAATAACAATAATAACATCAAATACAAGTACTCATGCAAATATGTTAATTTATGATAAAAATACAAATATTATGGAAGGATTTGAACCTTATGGTAATGTACCTTATGTAGACAATTATGGTTTAGATACTTTATTGAAAGACATATTTTGTGATATAATTCCACAACTTGTATATTTAAGTCCAAAAGAATTATTTGGCACTGTAAGTTTTCAAATATTAAGTGATGATACAAATAAATCATATAAAAAACTTGGAGATCCTATAGGGTATTGTTTAGCATGGACATATTGGTATTTGGAAATGCGATTAAATAATCCTAATATACATCCAAAAGATATGATTAAAAAATCAATACATGCAATAATTAATATTAATTCTAAAAATGGTATAAAATCAGAAGATGATAATTCTAATATTTTTTTGGAATTTATTAGAAGTTATAGTAAAAAGTTAGATTTATTAAAGAATAAATTCATGGCAGAAGCTGGTATAGATCAAGATAAAGCGTATTATCTTTCCCAAGATAATAAAAATCTTGGCTTTATAGTGAATAAATTAAATAAGATATTTTATACAAAATTATAAATTATAAATATATATGACAATATTATTTGATATTAGTAGGCTACATGTAAAATTAGTTTTATTATTTATCGTAAGTTCTGTATTTTATACATTATATTTAAGTTTACCAGAAGCAGAAATATACAAGGGAGACGATAGATTATTCAATTTAGCTATCAATACGATTCTTGTAAGTACATATGCTAGAAATATTAGTAATTTTAATCCTAATTCTGTAAGGGCCAGACTTTTATATACTGCACATATTTTATCAGTCTTTATAATATTACTTGCATAATATGTATTTTTATGTTAAGCCATAATTTATTAAAAAATTGATAAAATTATCATATGTATATCTATCTGATATATATGATACCACAAAAACATGAGTAAAGTATTTGCTGAGCCAGATTATAAATTATTATTTCTTATTGAATACAGAAAAAATGAACCTGACTATTTTAAATTGGTATCATATATTAATGCTATGGATGTATGTGAATTAGATAGGATAATTAAATATATAGATTACCACACATTATCTGTAATTATAGAAGTGTCTATGATTG
>Ga0209692_10000967_pt1 | contig 46053 bp, 42 predicted proteins | sample tdDd472_FD_187129 | JGI IMG/M metagenome (GOLD analysis project Ga0209692, IMG submission 187129) | Marine sediment microbial communities from the Atlantic coast under amendment with organic carbon and nitrate - tdDd47.2 (SPAdes)... | ecosystem: Environmental > Aquatic > Marine > Coastal >... | reverse complement strand
AAAGAAGGGGCTAGACCCAAAGGTCTAGCCCCTTCTTTGTATTTGGCAGTAGGAGTTGTCTTACGCTGCGCGTTCGATTGACTCGGTTGGCCACCAACGGCCAACCTCGCCCTCACTGCGTTCGGGTTGCTTTGCATCGCCGCCGCTTGAGCGCGGCGGTCCGCCCCGGGCCACCATTATTCCGAGGGCTCCTCAATAGAGGGGCCCTTTTTCGTTGAGTCAGAAGAACAGTGATTTCCTGTTACTAGTTCCATCGCTTCAACGCAGCGATCCGCCCCGCGAGCCACCAAATACATGAATTCCGTCACGTAATTGCTGTCACACATTTATATACCCTGTTCCGGCAATCCTGTTTTTTTGCTTATCAGGCAGAGTGAGGGATGAATTATGCGACTACTATTTATAGCTATTTTGGTTGGTGCGTTGAGTGTCAGTGGCTGTGCGACAAGCCAGGTTAACGGAGAGACTGCCGTCGCCAACGCAGACGGAACAACAGAGGGCAGCAAGACTCCCCGCCGTTTTTGCGCTCCGGGTCAGACCGGCAAGGGGCGTTGCTGACCCCTTTCTCGTTGCAGGTGCATCGCGGACTAAAAACCCCAGGCACTGCCGAAAGGCTGGCAGTCAATAAAGTCGAGCGCCATGTGCAGCGTGAGCCCGATGCCGACCAGTCGCACCTTGGGCATCTTCGGCATGAAACATAGCGCTATGTAGAGGGCAATAAACCACGGTTGGTGCAGCGGGTGAAAACCGATGCTGCACCGGTTGGGGTCGTAGACAGGGGTTGCCAACAAATGGTCGAGATCGACCAACATCGTCGCAATCATAATCAGGTAGGCCGCACGCCAGGTTCTGCGAAAGAACAGCGCTGCGACGAATACCGGCGCGATAAAGTGCAGTGCAATGTGAAGCATAGTTAGATGTGTTGAGTGGCTATGTATCTGGCGCTTGAAAAAAGCCCCTCGTTAAGAGGGGCTAATCAAAGTTCATGCAGGTGTGAGCTACAAGCTACAAGCCTTTTACATTGATCTCAACACGACGGTTGGTGGCGCGGCCGTCTTCCGTGTCGTTCGATGCGATCGGATTATCGGAACCGTACCATTGCAGAATCATGCGGCTTTTTTCCACGCCGTGATTATCAACCATGTAGTTCGAAACAGCTTCAGCACGCCGCCGCGACAAACCTTCGTTGTAGTCCTCGCTGCCGATGCTGTCGGTGTAGCCGGACAGCACGACGAACGCATTCTCGTTCTGACCGAGGACTTCTGCCAGCTCATCGAGTTCCGCGATGCTGTCGCCTTGCAGCTCTGCTTCATTGAACGCGAAGCTGGAGCTTTTGACTCTGATAGCTTCGGTCGTTGATTTGGCCACGTACAAAGCGCCGCTCTGATACTCCGGTTGAGCCAGATAGTCTTCCAGCGGAATCATTCGCGAGCAGCCGTTCAGCCCTGCAACAGACGCTTGCAGTTCGTTGTTAACGCCCGGTTTTGCCGTACTGATAACGTAAAAGCAGATGTCGTACTTCAGGGCCAGAGTTCTGGCGATAGTGCCCGGAGGGTTGCCGGTGTATGTGCCGTCGGAAAACACAAAGACTGCAGTCCGGCCGGATAACGGCTCGATGATCGGCTCAAGTTTCTCCATGGCCTCTTTCAGAGGCGTCGGCCCGACATTCTTCTTGGTGATTTGCTCCAGCGCGTCTGCGACCTTCGCACGATTGTAGGGCTGTAACGGATAGAACTCTTTCCACTTTGTGTAGGTATAGATACCGAAGTTGTGGCCGATGTCGGGAAAGGTTTCATTGCGCTTGATGAACTCACTCTCAACGAGCTCCCGCTTCGACTTGCCGGTATCGCGGAATTTCTCGTTCATCGACGAAGAAGTGTCGACGAGAAATATCGCATTATCAGCGACTCTGATCAGTTCCTCTTTTACTTCTACATCGACAGCAAATGCAGGAAATGACAAAAGTATCGCGATACAAGCTGAAGCTATCGTATGTGGAGCACCAAACTCTTTATTGATTTTCATTGTTGTTCTCCTTTGGCTAAGGTGCTGACTAAACGGGCTTTTCAGTTCCTTCTTCTAACTGTATTCAGGCTTTCTCGCATGTTGCCCTGTATATCTGTGAACTATATCTGTGAACTAAATTCCTTTGACGCTGATTTCAACCCGGCGGTTGGTGGCCTGGCCTTCTTCCGTGTCGTTGCTGACCAGAGGGTTGTCGGAGCCGTACCACTGCTGCACGATGCGGTCTTCATCAATGCCATGCTTACTGGTCAGATAGCCCGCTACCGCTGCAACCCGGCGTTGCGAGAGGCCTTCGTTGTAGTCTTCGTTACCGACGTTATCGGTGTAGCCGGATAAAACAACATAACTTTCCGGGTTCTCTGTCATGAAGGCCGCAAGCTCGTCAAGTTCGGCAACGGCATCACCCTGCAGCTCTGCATTATCAAAGCCGAAGCTGGAGTTCTTAACCCGCACGCCTTCCATCGTCGACTTGGTCACATACAAAGCGCCGCTCTGGTAATCGGGTTGCCGTAGAAAGTCTTCAAGAGGAATCATGCGCGAGCACGCGTTCAAGTCTGCAACAGACTTCTGCAGCTTGTTGTTTACGCCTTCTTCCGCCGTGCTGATAACGTAAAAACAGACGTCGTAGTTGGTCGCGAGTTTGTTGGCCAGCCAGCCGGGATCTTCGCCGGTGTATTTGCCGTCAGAGAACAGGAAAACGGCAGTGCGACCATCCAGTTTCTCCAGAATTTTCTCCAGATGACCGAGGCCGGCTTTAAGCGGGGTGGGTCCTACGCCTTTCTCGGCGAGCCGGTCGAGTGCCGCAGTGAACTCATCAGGGTTATAGGGTTGTACCGGAGCGAAGACCTTCCACTTGGTGTATGAGTAGACACCGAAGTTGATGCCGATGTCAGGGATATTGCCGCTACGCTTTCTGAATTCGCTTTCGACGAGTTCCCGTTTGGACTTGCCGGTGTCACGAAACTCTTCGTTCATCGATGATGAGGTGTCGAACATCACAATCGCGTTATCGACGACCTTGATGTACTCCTCTTTCATTGTTACATCGATCGCAAACGCGGGTGCGGATATGATCAGTGCCAGACAGGCGGAAACCACGAAGCGTGGTTGGCGGGACTCTTTGTTATTCATCTTGTTACTCCAGTAACTGAAGGTAATGTCGCCCGGGTGGCAGAGTCCCTTCTGGAGTGCCCGGCTATACGTCATAGGCTAGCATTTTTTGCGGCAATACATGTTGCTTCGCGACGCTGCTCCCAGAGCTTATACTAAACACTATAAGTTATTATTTTTATTTACTATTTCGGTTTCTCCTTATGTGAGCCTATAGTCTTACTAGTGACCTCCGATACGTATTTGTTGTTGGCTGATGCCGTTCTGTTGCTGCATGTTTCGGTGGTGCTATTCATTGTCGGCGGCCAGCTGTTCATTCTGCTGGGCGCATTATGTGGGTGGCAGCAGGCACGCAACTTCCGGTTCAGGGCCTTGCATCTTGCTGCGATAGTCGTTGTCGCTTTGCAGGCATGGCTCGGTGTGTTGTGCCCTTTAACGACTCTGGAAATGGCGTTGCGGCGAACCGCTGGAGTGGCGGCTTACGAAGAAAGTTTTATCGCTCACTGGTTGAGCAGAGTCCTGTATTACGATTTGCCCGGTTGGGTGTTCGTGCTGGCATATACCTTGTTCGGGTTCCTGGTTGTCGTCAGTTGGTATTGGGAACCACCCCGGCGCAACCCGCGCTAGTTACCAGGGCAGCACTTCACCATTGGTGTGCCAGAAGGTGCCGGAGGTTTCGGGCGTTAGTTCGTCGATGCGCGCTAACAGCCCCGCGACCGATTCGTCGGTGTCTATAAGCCCTGAGTTGCCGGTCATCCCGGTTCGTACATAGCCCGGGTGCAGGATAGCTACTGCAATTTTCCTATCCGCCAGGTCATGAGCGAGCGATACGCCGGCCGCATTCAAGGCGGCCTTCGACATGCGATAGCCGTAGCTGCCGCCGGATGTGTTGTCAGCAATAGAGCCCATGCGACTGGTGACGAGCGCCACCTTGGCGCCATCTTTTAATGTCTCCAGAAAAGCATGTGTGACACGCAATGGCCCCAGCGCATTAACCTCGAACTGCCGGCTCATGGACTCTGTATCGAAATTCTCGAGCGAGGTGCTCTCGAGAATGCCGGCGTTGTTTATGAGCAGGTCGACCGACTTATTCTCCAGTGAGTCGGCAAAGTTTCCCAGAGCATCATCACTGGTTACATCAATGCCGGAGATTACCGTAACGCCCAACGCCGTCAGTTCATCGCCGGGAGTTCTGCAAAGCGCGGCGACGTCATAGCCTAACCCCGTTAGCGCGCGGCAGAACTCAAGACCGATGCCTCTGTTTGCACCTGTGACAATCGCAACCGGCACGTTAGCTTTCCCCTGAGGTGGTCTCGCTCATCGGCGTTTGCGCCAGCCAGACCGTATACAGCGTGTAGCCAACCGAGAGTACTACCGCACCGACGAACAGCCCGATGATGCCGTAGGCTAGCATGCCGCCGATGGCGCCGAGGAATATCACCAGCGTTGGTACCGATGCACCCCGGCCGAACACCAGTGGTTTCAGGACGCTGTCGATGACCGTCATCACCAGCGTGTATATAGTGAAGAGCGTGGCCGGCATCGTATCCATAGTCGAGCAGACATAGATGATGGCGACGACACTGACCAGCCCGGGCCCCACCTGAATGATGCACAGGACGAGAGCTATCAGGGCGGCCAATCCGGCAGCGGGTAGATCAACTATGACAAAGCCGACGCTTAGTAGTGTGGTCTGAACAATCGAGACACCGACAATGCCGACGGCGACATTGCGGATCGTGCCGGTTGCAAGCTGCGAGAACTGTTTGCCGCTCGAGCCGGCAAGTCGCGCCGCCAATGCCTCGGCTGCATGTTGCCCTTTGCCGGCTGTTGCCATGAACACACCGCCAATGATGAACGAAATAATGAACTGCAATACACCGAGTCCGGTGCCCGCAACGGTGTCGAGCAGCCAACTGCCAAACGCTTTCACTTGTTCGGAGTACTCTTCCAGAACTTGCGGAAGATCGACAGCGGCGCGTTGCCAGGTTGAGTAAAAGCGTTCGCCGATCAAAGGCCAGTCGGCTACTGTCTCCGGCGGTTCCATGATCTGCAGTTCGCCGGAGTCAGCGAGACCGGTGGCGCTTTCCAACAAGCTGTCTGCGAGGTAGACAGTCGGCACTACCAGTAGCGCGACCAATGCGAGCGTAATGATTGTTGCTGCCAGCTTCTCCCTGCCGCCGACGACTCTGGCTAACTTGGTAAACAAAGGAAATAGCGCGATGGCGACGATAATGCCCCACGAGACGACCAGTACGAATGGTTCTATTAAAGTGAAGCACCAGAATACGAGTACAAATATCAGGCCGAGACGTATAGCCAGTTCAATGACTCGCCTCTGGATCGTCTCAAAATCTTCATTGTTGTTAATCATTGCCGCTGTCCTCCGCGTAATTCGCAGAAATTAGAGTACGGGCGCCGCGAGCCGTGAAAGCCTCACGCCAAACCGCCACCAAAATGGTTTCTTTTCAAACTTGTCAGGGTTGATCAGTATTGAGTCCGCAAAGTCCTGCTCAAACTTGTCCTTAATCTCATCGGCGAAGTTACGATCAACAATCAGCGCGGTCACTTCAAAATTCAGGCGGAACGAGCGGTTGTCAAAGTTCGCGGTACCGACAGACGCGAAATCATCATCGACAAGAAATACTTTCTCATGCAGAAAGCCGTTGTTGTATTCGTAGAACTGTATACCTAAGTCCCGGAGTTCGTCGATGTAGTGGTGACCTAGCCCGAGTTTTTGGGTCCAGATCAAAAGTGGTAAAAAGCCAGTTAAGGAGATCTGAACCATGCCCAAATAAGGTACAGCAAAGGGCAAGCCAATCATGTTGATGATGGCACCGTACGAAAAACACTTGAGCGGTGTGAGTTCAATCTCCGGTAAATCCGGTTCGCTGGAAGGCTTGGATGGTTTGAGTGCGAAGAAAACCAGAGCAAGGCCAAGCACGGCCCCAATGATGTAATCGATGGCTTGCGGCGCAGCCATCCTTTTGGAGATTGCATCGACGGCATACGAGAGCGCAATGCCGGCTATGAAATAGCTCGCGGTATGGCCGAGTAACATTGCGCTACTGTTAATCACAGGACGCTTGCTGCCGGCGGCGAAGACCAAAAATGCCAGCAGTACCGGGTTGAGCATATCAACCAGCAGAATCGGTGTAAGTACAGGTAAGAGTCCGGGCATGCTGTACTAATGCTTCTCCGGCGGTGCCGGTAGTTTTCTTATGATGAGTGTCTTCGCTTTCTTTTCAGTAGCTTCGGTCACTTCTATCCGAAAACCGTTCCAGTCCATTGTGTCACCGGCAGCCGGCACGTGTTCGACAGCTTCAGCTATCAAGCCGCCCAGCGTTGCTGCTTCCTCTTCACTGTCCCAGTGGATGTTCAGTGCATGGCACAACTTACGCAGGTCAATGCTTGCAGCTACCTGCCAGCTGCCATCGGGCAACTTGCGTGCCTCGTCGATGGGAATATCGCTTTCGTCGAATATGTCGCCGACAATTTCTTCCAGTACGTCTTCCATTGTAACGATGCCTTCGGCTTCGCCATATTCATTAACAACAATGGCCATATGCACGCGCCCGTCCTGAAAAGTTTTCAGCAACTGCCGCAGTGACATTGATTCCGGCACGACGAGAGGTTGGGTATGAAGGTCCTCCCAGTTGATTTCATCACCGGGGTTCTCCAGCAGCCAGCTCAATAATTCTTTGACGAGAATGATGCCGTTAACGGTATCGAAATCGTTATCGACAACCAGCGGAAACCGGCTGTGCTTGGCGTTTCTGATATGAGCGAGCACCTCAGTACGATTCATGCCGGTGCTCAGGCATTCCACTTCCTGACGAGGCAGCATGACGTTGCCTGCATCCAGTTGGGCTAGCTCTGTGGCGCCGATTATCATGTCGGCGGTGCGCTGCCCGACTACCCCTTCGCTGCGTCCCAGCTGCGCCATCAATCTGATGTCTTCATCAGAAGTCACCGGTGCTGCATCAGCCGGCCTGAGCGACCGGGAAATGGCTTCACTGACAACAACCATCGGGTAGAGGACTTTTGTCAGTACCTCGATAGTGTAGGCAACAACACCCGCAAACTGTTCTGCATACGAAACGCCAAGAGTTTTCGGAATGATTTCGGTGAAGAGCAGTACCGCCAGCGTAAATATCAGAGAGAATATCCAAAGCGTTGCCGGGTCAAACACATCGGAGTAACTCGCGCCGGCTACGGCTGCACCGATCGTATGCGCGGCCGTGTTGAGAATCAGGATGGCCGCAATCGGTACGTCAATGTTTTCTTTGAATGCGGCGAGCAGTCTGCCCGACCGTTTGTTGTCCCGGACCATACCTTCAATCTGTGGCCGCGACAGGGACAGCAGCACCGATTCACAGATAGAGCATACAAAAGAAACTGTTAGTACAACGGCAACAGCAGTGATGAAGAGACCCATAGCAACGCCTCACAGGTAGTATTGTCTGACTACACATCGGGTAAGAGTAGGTTAACTGTACCGCAAGCTGGCCATGTCTTCGAAACGCGAGCAGTAATGCCTATCCTCGCCGACATTTGGTTGCCGGTTGCTAGAAGTCTAACTGCAGGCGGGCACCGACGACCCAGACCTTGTTTTCGTCGGGATTGTCCGCCGGGTCGATAACCAGTTGTACGTCCGGGGTAATGGCTACAAAAGGGTTCAGTTGAAAGCGCCAGTAGGTCTCGATGATTGTTTCGGTTCGCAAATCCGCATCGGATGGCGTGCCGCGCGCATAGCCGATCCCGATCCTGTCCCAGTTGCGGTTAGCCACGCCATCGATTGCGATGCCAAATGAAAGGAACTTATGGATATCGGCAATATCCTTGTCGGACAGTGAAGCCCGCGCGAATCCTATTACCGGGCCCAGAGGCTGCTCAATGTTGACTGACCAGCCGTTGCCGCTGTCGTCCCCTGATTTCGATTCAAAGAAGAGTACCTTGTAGATGCCTTCTTCCAAGTTGAACAAGCTGGGTTTTGCAATAATCTCTACGGGCAACAGCCATTCGTCACTTTCGAGTTCTTTAATACAAAATGAATCGCCTTCCTGGCAGCTGGTCTGATACCACCCTGCATGGACAGCCAGCATATCGTTGGCTGTCCATAGGAAATCCAGTCCGAGGCTGCGGTCCGGAAAAGGAATGGCAGGTGAGTTAGTCAGCGATGCCGACAGGAAAGCCTCCGTATCGCTGTTCGCCACGTTACTGGCATCGTAGCGCCAGGTTGTGTCGATCATCCCGAACGAAAAGCGAAACTTCTCGCCTATTTTCTGCGCCCAATAAAGCTCCTGAATGTCGAAGGCTGTACTGATGAGGCCACCGTTAATATCCAATTCGGAGCCGATGGCTTCCGACAGGTTGGCATCACGGGACTCGCCGACAGGACGACCGCCCTGGACCCACCACGCGAGGTTCGCGGTGTCGGTTACTGCCCAGCCGCCGGAAAAACGGACGAAGGTGTTTAGCAGGTTATCGAGATCGGTTTGGCTTTCGCTGGCATGTTGCCAGACTGTGGTCGAGCTGAACATCGTGTACCAGCCGCCGGAAACTTTAATCTCTTCGTCGACGACTTCGGGGAAGCGATCAAAGATGCGGGGTTCGTCACGCTCGAACATCAGCCGCCACGTTTGAGGCTCTTCGGCCAGCGCGAAGTCAGCATGTAGTAAGGCTGTTGTCACGATGACAAGTAACAAGCGGAAGTTAAGGGCCGGTGCCGTCATCAGCGGAAGTCTATCATCGCGAAACCTTGGCTACTCGCCCGGCCGGAACGTGAGGATTTAACTAAACTCCGGTGGTGGTCGGCAGAATCACCTGAGAGCATGATATATAGGCTCAAAGCTGCCTAATGCACTGGTTTTTACGGGGCTACGTGGTACTGTCTGCGTTGGTTTTTTCACAGCCTTTTGAGCCTGACCCTATGCAGCTCTGAATATAGGGGCAGGGGCAGTCGGGGAGTAATTATGAAGTCTTGGGTTTGGGCCACAGTTCTCGTGGTTGGCGGCGTTCTTATTGGTAGCGGATTGTCGTACTTTGACCAGCGTGTTTCGCTGACATTGGATTATCGTATCTGGCGTAATGTCGAACAGATGTTGATGTCTGAAGAAGAGCGGGCAGAGAAAGAGGAATTTGCCAGCCGGACAAATCCAGAGGACACAACCAAAGAATACATCGTCGAAGGTGAACCGGAAGTTTGGGAATCCGAATATATTCCTGAGGGCATCACGGTGATGCCGGGGGTCTTCAAGCCGAACGAAGCCATCATGGTGGTTTTGCCGTTCATGAAACATCTCGGTGAAGATTTCTTTAAGGGTAAGGACGTCATGGAAATCGGCACCGGCAGCGGTGTTATCAGTCTTTATTCTTCCAGGCTGGGTGCGCGCAGTGTTGTATCAACCGATATTAACCCCGCCGCGATTGCCAGCATTACCAAAAATGCCGAAGACCTCGGATACTCGGATGTTATCGAGCCGCGACTTGTGCCGCTTACCGATATGTCCGCCTACTCTGTAATTGGAGATGATGAGACCTTCGATATCATTATCTCTAATCCGCCGTTCGCGCTTGATCTGGATGCAGAAAAGAACGATGCGCTTACAGACCGCGGTGACCTCGGGTTTACGATCGTTCGTGGCCTCGAGAAGCATCTGCGCCCGGGCGGCAAGGTCGTTATGCTTTACGGCTCCAACTTCTATCACAACGTGATGGTCAAGTTCGCCCGTCATGAAGGCTATGAGGTCCGCCATCACAATCCCGTGCGCACTTATCCGTGGGCCGCAGAGACTCTTTACAACTCTTATCTGAAGCGCTTGTTAAAAGCAGAAAACATGGATCCGAAAGCGTTTTATTTTGACCGGAAAAAGGATGAGGGTCTGAAAGAAATGTTTCTGGCGAACTACTACCTTCCCGCCTCCCGGATTGATTACAAACCTTTGTTGCCTGGTTCGCGTCCCTGGCGTTACTACGAAGGGATGATGGTCATTGAGCGACCTGACGAATAGGGCTTGCCGTTAGGTTTGAGCCTGCAAAGACGGAAATAAGATATGAGTGGATCTGAATCGGGGCTTACCCGCCACGTAACGGCGCGCACTGCCACAGCGTTAGTCATTGCTAATGTTATCGGTGCCGGTGTATTTACGACCACCGGTTTTCAGGCGGCCGACCTCGGTAATCCTTACCTGATTCTGTTCCTCTGGGCGCTGGGCGGTTTTCTCGCCTGGTGCGGCGCTATGTGTTTCGCCGAGCTGGGCGCAGCGATGCCTGCTGCCGGTGCCGAGTATGTTTACTTGCGCGAAACCTATGGCCGGGCTTTCGGTTTTACCAGTGCATTTGTTTCTCTGTTTGCAGGGTTTTCGGCGCCAATAGCTGCCGCGGTTAAGAGTCTCATTTTTTATCTCAGTGCCTGGTTCCCGGTGCTGTCCGACGACAATGTCATTGCGTTTGGTATTTCTTTTAACGATCTGGCGTCTATCTTTATTGTCTGGGCTCTAGTCATTATTCATATGCGTGGCCGCAAAGGTGCATTTGCTTTCAACGACCTCGTGACCCTGTTAAAGGTAGGCGGGATAGTACTCATCATTCTGGCTGCTGCGGCTGTTGGTGACGGTAACCTGGGTAACTTTTCTTACGTTGCAGACCGTTACTACGAGATGGACCAGTCGGCTATATTCAGTGCGCTCGCGACCAGCCTCATATTTGTCATGTTCTGTTATTCCGGTTGGAACGCCGCCGCCTATATTGCCAGTGAGATCATCGAACCGCAGCGCAATCTGCCGAAGGCGCTGCTTTCCGGCACATTGATTGTGACGGTGCTCTACCTGCTTCTGAATGCTGTCTATATCTACGGCGCAAACGTTGATGAACTGGCCGGCAAGGTTGAAGTAGGCCTGGTGGCATCGATGAACCTGTTTGGTTCCTTCGGTTCGAGTCTGGTGACGGCAGTGTTAACAGTTTCACTACTGGCCTCTGCTTCCGCCATGACCATTGCCGGCCCCCGTGTTTACTATGCGCTGGGTCAGGATATTGGCAAGTTTCGCGCTTTGTGCGAAACCAACGCGGCTGACGCGCCGGTTAACGCGCTGCTACTGCAGGGAATTGTGGCAACCGCAATAATTCTTACGGGCAGTGTTGATCAGATTCTTTCGTATGCCGGGTTTACCCTGGCGCTGATGTCTGCACTGGCGGTGTCCTGTGTCATTGTGTTGCGTATTAAGCGCCCTGAGATGCCACGCCCGTTCAAGGTGTTTGCGTATCCGCTAACGCCGCTGATATTTATTATTGTCTCGGTCTGGACGATGTTCTGGGCTTTCCAGGGCAGGCCGCTGGAATCGATTCTGGCGTTGCTGACCGTTGCCGCCGGCGGTGGTATTTTTACGGTGGCCTACTTGCTGAAGCGGTCGCGGGCAGGTTAGCAAAGGCGCCTAGTCGACAAGTTCGGTCAGCCACTTCGGTATTACCCCGTTTGGCCCCAGGTTTTCGCGAATCTCCGTCGCTTTTTCTGCGATGCGCTCGCAGGCATTCGGTGAGCGAATCCAGCGATTCCACAGACTGGTGCCAACAACAGAGAGCCCTACTGTGGCTACGGCAGCGGTGCCTTTTATGGCGGCTTCCGTGGGGTTTAGCACCAGACTCGGTTTCTGCAATGTGCCGCCAAGCTTGATAAACGGATTCACAATATCACCTGCACTTAAACCGACCCCGGAGCGCGGGCTGGTATTAAAAACCACATTGATCTTTTCCTTTCGCAGGTCAACGCTGCCCTTGGCCGTAATCGAAACCTTATCCGTTTGCACAATAATCGCCGGAGCCGTCTCAACGATTCCGTCGATGGCCTCAAGATAGACGCCGCCGCAGTTAATAGTCGTCTGCTTTGATTCCTCGGAGAACGGATTCACCAGTTCTGCCAGCTGAGTAACAAAGTCGCCATAGAGAATCTGCAGCCCGGCGGCTTCGGTAACGCCCGGACTGATAACGATCCAGGTGTAGCCGTTCAAAGCTGCTGCCAGTTCTGCTGCGCTGTTGCCGGAACCTGTCAGGTTACCGCTGACATGCATTTGGGGCAGAAGTTCGCGTTCTTCCTTGGTCACCACTCTGTCTGTAAGTGTCAGGTTCTGAACTTCGTACTCGCCACCGGCAGTAATGATGTCGCCCGTAGCGTCTACCGTTAAGCTAGCGTCAATAATCCCAAGCTGGCTGCTGGCGTTAATATTATCGAGAGTCAGCATGCCATCGCGAAGTTTGCCAACAACTTGAATGTTGCGAATCTCTCTCACAGAGGTGCGTGCGCTCGCAACATTAATATCAACTGAGCCGTTAGCTTTCTGCAACCAGTCTCTGGCGAAAGGCTCGTCGGATAACAACTTTTCTACTTGTTCAGGCGATTGACCATCCGGCTCTGAATCCAGTTCGCGCCGCAGCGGTTCAAAATCGAGCAGTTGCGAAGTGAACTTGGCGGTAACCTCCGGTTTCCCACGGGTATCGACAACCAGCGTGCCTTGCAGATCACTGGGCCCCCAAACAAGGGAGAAGTCGTCGAGACGAACCTCGTCTTCAGTGCCATCAAGCGTGACGGTCACAGAGATGGGCTCATCTGCTGCCTGCCAGCCCTTAAGGCTCCCAAGTTCGGAAGTGGCCGGCGAATCAATTTTTATCCGGAGATTGTCGGCGTTGAGTCGGGGTTCGAAACCGATTTTGCCGGCAGCCGTTATTTTTGCCCTGCCGATAGAGCCGCGAAGAATATCGATATCGTAGCCGCTGCTGCCGAATGCTCCTTTGGTTCTTATCGTAAATGGCAGGTCCGGTGGCTCATAACGCGACTCAAAAGGTATAGAGTTGCGCAGACTGTCGCCGCTGCTGCTGATGTCCAGTTCCAGGTAATCGGGGTTGCCTGGCCAGCCGGAGGCCACCTTACCGGTTGTTTTACTGTTGGCAATGTTCAAGGTCAGGTTTGATAAAACGGTTTGCTGCGCATTGATGCTTAGTCGGCTTGCTACGGAGAAAGGCAGGTGCTCGTCCGAGTCAATATTCAGGAGCGCTAGTGTCGTTGAAATATCGGGCGACTCTGCGCTTATGTCGGCAGCAACGGTGAGTTCTTTACCAAGACCTATGTCACCGTCAAAACCAATCTTCGTGTCATTCAGCTGCAGCCGGCGCGTCTTAACAGACAGCTGATCCCCGTTTAGTGTCAGTGTGCCGTCGAGATCGTAGTCAATCTTTGTGAGTTTCGGCGTACCGCCCCCGAGCTCGAGAATACTGGCAAGGCGGTTCAGGTCGCTGCCCTGTCCCTCGATATCAATTCGCAGCAATGGCTGGTCGGGCGCCAAACCGAGGCGGCCATGGAGTCTGAGTGGCTGGCCGTCTATCTCGGCCCAGACGTTTTCGAACTCAATGCCACTGTTAATCACCTGTAAGCCGCCACTGACGGCCAGCGGCACTGTGCGGGATACGGGAACATTGTAATGCGAGAGCAACGGCATCGGGTTGGGGCTGCTGATGCTGATATTAAAGCTCGAGCCCTCGAAACCATCTGCTTCGGTTAGGTCTCCGGTAACGCTGATCGATGCGTTACCGACTTTACCGTTACCGTTAAGTTTGTCGGTGCTTGATTCGGAGGAGCCCGCGATAACAGCATCAAGCTTGAATGGCACCGGTGGCAGGTTGTCTACTAAAACCATCTGCCCAAGCGTCGCCAGATTGTCCGCACTTGCCTTAACCGTTAAATCGAAATCTTTGAACTCCGGGACCTTGTGAACCATGCCTTCTGCATCTACGGATATGCCCGCTGTTTCAAGTGACAGAGCCCGGATTTCAAGCCCTTGTTGAACACGGGACGAGTCGACCAAGAAGGTGTAGGGCGCATCCGGCAGGCCTTCAATGCCGGTTATTAATCCGACATTTCTAGCGCTCGCACCGGCAGCCTCGAACTTCAGGTCAAATCCCTCCAGAGTGGTGAGATTGTCGGCATCTGCGGTGCCACTGAAGGTTGCCTGGCCGATTTTACCGTCCACGTTGAGCAGCAGTTTGTCGTTTTTGGTATTGAGCTCCGCGGTTACATCTATTTCACCGACTGTTTTCACCGGTAGTTGCAGATCCCGGGCCATCTGGCTGGAGTCTTTGGCCTGAATTTGCAATTTGACCTGGGGCTTGCGCAGTTCTCTGAGGCTGTCGAAATGGCTTTGCAGCAGCAGCGTGCCGCCTTCCCCTTCAAGCTGAATGTCGATACCGGTACTACCGGCAACAACAAGGTTCGGAAACGGGCCAACAGTTGTCTGAAGCTTGAACGTTCTGTTGTTACTTTTCAGGTTGGCAGCAACGACCAGATTGTCGTCGCTGTCAGCTACGTGATTGGCCGTTTCGACTGCGATGGTCAGTTCATCGGTCAGCGTCGGGTGAATAAAATGCACGCCGAAGTCACTAATGGCTGCGGTCTCGAGCAGCAACGGTAGCGATTCCCGTGGCGGGGTCTCGGGCGTTCCCTCAGGTGGTTCCGGCAGGTCGAATGCCCAGTTCATATCCTGGCCTTCCTGCCATTCCAGCCTGATGTCGCCCCCGCGTACTTCAGCACTGATGATTCTTATTGGCGGGCTTACAATACTGCTAGCGTCAATTACCGCTATGAACTGATCGATGGCCAGCATCTCAGGGTTGCTGCTCCACTCGGCGTTACGCCAGACAATGTCTGTGGCGCGAATAACTATTTGCGTGCCGAGTTCGTACTCAAATGAGCCTCGAACCTGAAAGTCACGATTCGTTGCATTACTTACCAGGCGCTCGGTAAGTGTCAGCACCCGCGCATTGCTCAGTAAAAAGCTTGCCGCCGCAACAATAAGTGCAACTATCGCGATAAACAGATACAGCCAGCGAAGCTTGCGGTTCTGTGTTGTTCTGCCGGAATTCATTGGTGTCTTCGTTTTATTATTCTGAGGCGGCGGAGGTTTGTCAGGGCTACAGTATAGAGGTTGCTTCCGGCCGCCGCTGCTCCGCATGAGGTTTTGTCAGCGGCTACTAACGGTGTATAACTGCCACTATGGTAACGCTCCGCATTTTATTGCCTGCTGTGGCTTTGCTGCCGCTATTGTGGGCGTCAACCGGCGCCCAGAAAGGCTGGTCCACGAGAAATCAAAGAAAAATATACAAGACGCTGAAGAACACCGGGCTGAAGTGGTTCTTCTGAGCGGCTAATTAGAACCGCCGGGGCGTCTGCTCCAGTCAGGGACCTGCAGTTCATTAAGTGGTGTTTCTTCGTCGGCAAGAAACAGCACAATACGCCGGCCATCAGTCCACCAAGGCGTACCTAAAAGGTTTTGTTTGGGATTCTCTTTCGTGGTCAGCCCGACGCCGTCGACGAAAGCCAGAGACGTCAGTGTTTCAGCGGTCGCCAGATCTTCCCCGATGTACATGCGTGCCTCATCGATCTCGGAGTCGATCGCGTGCGACGTCAGGTTCCATGTGCGGGTAGTCCAGAAGACGCCGATATCCCGGCTGATGCCGCCAATCCAAACGCTTCTTCCCTGAAACCGCCACGGTGCTAACCATAGGCGTAGATGGTTGCGCTCATGGATGGTGTTCCGCGCTTTCTGCAGGCTGATGTCCTGTGGCCGCTCAAATATATAGAGCGCACTTATTGGTGAATTCTTGTACTCGGCACCGGAAACGAATGACCAAGCGGTTCTGAATGAAGAGCCGGCACTTATAATCTCGGTCTCATCCCAGCCGGCCTTAATGAATGCGACCAGTTGGTCCAGATCCCCGACAACCACCATATTGATCGGGTCGCCGGAACCGGTACCGTCCTTGCGGGTAGTGCAGCAAATAAAATCTTCGAGCGTTTTGCGAAACTCTTCAGGGTCATCAAAATCGATAAATCCGTCTTCTGAGTAGAGGTTTGCGAAGTCGGTACGCTGCCAGTCTGCCTTCAGTCCGGGCACCGTCAGGAAGAACTCAAAGTGAATCTCATCGTCGTCGGTTAGTAATTTCACCTGCGCCTGCTTGATCCCCAGACTCAGGTTGGTGAATACAAAGCCCTCCTCAATGCTGCCGGGCCGGACAAACTGCTCCAGGCTGCTATCGCGGAACAGTTCTTCTACCTTAGCATTACTGATGTTGCCGTAGTTCTGGCTCAACGAAGAGGCTTCGTAAGCCGAAAAATAGTCGGGATCAAGGCTATGGCGAATGACCAGAAGTTCGCCATCCGAGTTGTTCTCAATTTTTACATAGACCGGTTGAATCAGGTTTTTGTCGAGCTTGCTGCCAAACGCCAGTGCCGTTTCCTCCCGCGTTAATGCCGCCACCGTAACGGTTACTCCGTCTTTGGTCAGGGTTTCGGCCCGGCTTATATAGTCGAGCGAATCAAGGCTTGCCGGCGTGAACTTTGCGGAACAGCCGCTCATGATGGCAATTGCAGCAACTGCGGATAATGTCCGGACACGCAGGTTCATCGGGGGTTCTCGCTACTAGATCTCTGTTTGCCATCGATACGCCGGCCCGGCCAATCCCATTCAAAAACCCTGATGTCTTTGAGCAGGCTTTCTGTTTCGCTCATTTCCAGAACCAGCCGGTTGCCGTTGGTCCAGTATGAATAGCTGCCGAATATTTGCACTGGTTTGTCGCGCGGGACCTTGGGCGCACCGCCAATCAGACCGACGGATTCAACACCGCGCGCAGTGCCCAGATCCTCGAACAAGTACAGCGCCGATTCATCGATGTCCGGATCAACCGACCGGTTAATAGTGCCAGCGAGCACGACTCTATCCTGATAACGGATAGGTGTAACCCAGAGCCGCAATGTGGTGGTGGACTTGACCTTCCGTCTGGACTTCGAGAACACCACGTCAGGTGTTCTGTCATACAGAGTTTCGGTGCCGAGCAGGTTGCTGAAGTCACGTACGAACTGAGACTCATCCCAACCGGCCCTGATCAGGCCCTTAAGCGCAGCGGCTGCGTCAATCAGCACGACGTTCACCGGTAGTCCGTTACCCAGATTGCCTTGCCGGGTCGTGCAACAGGGCAATTTCTGCAAAACACGCTCCAATTCTTCCTCGGTCGATACTCTAGTTAGTTGCTCATCCGGAAAAATGTTCAGCAGGTCCCTCTTCTCCCAATTGGATACCAGCCCCGGTACCGTTATATAGAAATCAAAATCACGTAACTTATCTTTGCCGAACAGCCTGACCCGGATCTCACGCGTGCCAACGGTTTCGTTGGCAAATGCGAATCCGCTATTGGTTTCGCCCGCCCGAATCAGCGGGTTGATAGCCATGTCCGAGAAGTGTTCGTCCATTTGCCGGTTGGCTTTGCCACCGAAACGTTTGTGATTCATGTAGGCCGCTTCGTTGGCTGAGAAATAGTTCGGGTCAAGTCCGTGTAGCATGAACCATTGATCCGTATCCGAGTTGTTTTCGATGCTGATCCATACCGGTTGCACCCCGCGTTTAAACAGCAGAGCACCGAACACCGCTTCAGCTTCCTGACGATTCAGGATTGTAGCGCTGACGCTGATATTGTCCTGCGTTACTCGCTCGGCGCGTGCGGCAGCGGCGGGCTCATCAAAGGTAGTCGGTTTATAGCTGGCACAGCCGGTGGCAAGAATGCACAGGACAGTCGTGAGCAGGAGTTTGGTGAAGGGGTTCTTGAATTTCCTCATCGCCCCAGAATACTACTTATCGAACTCAAGCCCAAAACCGAACAGAATGGCCAGATCCTCGTTCTCGGCCCCGTCTACCGGCTGGCTTTCGTAATCGAGCGCCAGCTCCAGATTGGTGTACAGCAGGTCGGTTAATTCATAGCGTAATCCGGTTACAAACTGGGTAACGGCATTTTTCCTGCCATAGAATGCCTTTGTCGTCGTATTGTCCAGATAGAGCTGCAGGTCAGGCTCCGAAAACTTATAGTTGAACCGCAATATCATCGCCGCAACGGCGCCATCGGTTTGTGATGAGGTGGTTTTCTCATTCTGGTAGCCCGCACCCAGTTGGATATTGAAGCGCCGGTTCGCATCGTCCCAGAAGTTATAGCCTAAGGCAGGCACCAGGTTGTACCTGAAGTCGAGATTCTTGAATTCGTCCGATTCGTAAGAGCCGCTGGCGCCAAAAAACCATGGGTCAGCGACTTCGTAATTCAGGTTGTAGCGAAGGAAGTCGTTGTTCTTGATCTGCTCGCCGCTTTGATATTCGCGGCTCAGCCTGATGTCGGTGATATGCCGTTGCCGGTCATGCTTATACATTGCATATAGCGTCAGTAAATAGGCCTCGCTGTCGGTATTACCTTTGTTGATTGTGGTGTTGATGTCCCCCCGGATTTCCCAATCGGAGAACTTTTCGGGTTCATCGAGTTCTTTAAGCTGGGCGAGCGGCACGCTTTGTTCAACACCATCGATAACGAGTATCTGATTGCCCTCGGTATCCGCACCACTAAGCGTTGCGACTGCAGGGGTGCCATCCGCCAGCTCGATATCGAATTCGCGCCCTGACTCCATATAAGCAACATCGCTTTGGTCGACTGAAAACTCGTCGGCGTAGGCGGGCTCGATGAATATGTCGTCGTCCCAGATCCTCTTGATGTCACCGGTGATGCGATCACCATTTTTCATGACAATGACGCCGGCTTCGGCGGAGATTAGAAAAAGCAGGCTGAATACGCTTAGAAATAGACGGCTCATCACTAGATGCCCCCGAAAGTTTTCCTTCAGAAATGTAAGCTGAAGAATAGCATTGTGTTTTTCTATTCGATTATGGACAGCGGAGAAAATGCGCAGGCTGTCTGTCTGCGGTATGTTTCGTATATGAGCGCGGCAAAAACAGATATCTACAAAAGTTATGCATTCATAGGCGGGCGCTGGGTAGGCGGTGATGCGGGGCGAAGCTTTGCTGTGAGCAACCCTGCAGACGGAGCTGTTCTGGCAACGCTGCCTGATCTTGGCCCCGCTGAGGCAGAGCAGGCGATAGTTGCGGCTGACAAGGCGTTTGCCGCGTGGTCCGGCATGACTGCCGCAGAGCGTAGCGACATTCTGTATGTCTGGTATCAGCAGATAGTTGCGCACAAAGGGGAGTTGGCTGAACTCATAACTGCCGAGCAGGGCAAGCCTTTGCGTGAGTCGCGCGGTGAGGTTGATTACGGCGCGGCCTATGTTCGTTGGTATGCCGAAGAGGCCCGCAGGACGTATGGCGAAGTCATACCTACAGATGCAAAAGACCGCCGGCTCATTACCGTTCGTCAGCCTGTCGGTGTGGTTGCTGCAATTACCCCGTGGAACTTTCCTCTGGCTATGGTCACCCGGAAGATTGCACCCGCATTGGCGGCCGGCTGCACGGTTGTGCTTAAGCCTGCCGAAGCGACTCCGCTAACGGCACTGGCGCTGGCCGCACTTGGTGAGGCAAGCGGTATTCCTGCCGGCGTTTTTAACGTACTGACAGCGGCCGAGGGCGCTGCGGTTGGCAAGGCTCTGTGTGCTAGCCCGACGGTGCGCAAGTTGTCGTTTACCGGCTCTACTGCCGTCGGTAAGTTGCTGTTCGCTCAATGTGCGCCGACCGTAAAGCGTTTGTCTTTGGAGCTTGGCGGGCATGCGCCATTTATTGTATTTGACGACGCTGATGTAGATGCTGCGGTTGAAGGTGCGATCCAGGCGAAGTTTCGTAACGCAGGCCAGACATGCGTCTGCGCTAATCGCTTTTACATTCATGAATCTGTATTGCCATCATTTGCGAAATTACTGCAACAACGGATGAGTGCGCTGAACGTCGGCGCCGGCCGCGATGACAACACCGATATCGGGCCGCTTATTTCCGAGGCAGCCGTTGCAAAGGTAGAGAGTCACGTTAGCGATGCACTTGAGCGTGGTGCAGAGGTGTTGCTAGGGGGCGGTCGTCATGAAGCGGGCGGTACCTGGTTTGAGCCGACCCTGTTGGCCGGTGTTTCTCCGGACAGTCTTATAATGACTGAGGAAACCTTCGGGCCGCTGGTCGCACTGACCTCTTTTAGCAAAGAAGCCGATGTGATTGAGCTCGCGAATGCGACGACAGCCGGTCTCGCAGCCTACTTTTACAGTCGCGATATTGGTCGTATCTGGCGAACTGCCGAAGCGCTGGAGTACGGGATGGTCGGCATTAACACCGGCTTGTTGTCGAGCGAGGTTATCCCGTTCGGCGGGACCAAGGAATCGGGCCTGGGCCGTGAAGGTGCGCGTGCGGGAATAGATGAGTATCTGGAAACAAAGTATTTGTGTATCGCAGGCTTGGATAACGGCGGATAGCCGGACAAGCAGCTTGCTAACAACCTAGTGGAGAGAAAAATGCTGAACGTCAGCTTGGGTAAGTTTATCTGGACATTTCTGGTCGGTTATTTCTTTTGCAGTATGTTGAATTGGGGAATCGCCGAGTTCTTCCTGAACCCCTGGTCGGCCGAGCCTTTCGAAGGGTTTATTCGTACAGGGGATATGGCCGCAAGCGGCTTGAACATTTCGAAGATGACCTTCGGCTTTATGATTGTGTTGTTTGCTTCTGCCTGGTTGTTTTCGACTACCGATAAACCGGCGGGTTGGGTTCGCCGCGCGGTTTACATTGGTTCATTAGTCAGTTTCGCAGCGTTCTTTGGTACCTACACGTTTATTTCGGGTTGGGGTAACGTCAACTGGTGGCCGCTAATGGTTACAGCGGTCTGTGATACCGTAAGCATCGTGCCGGGTACAATACTAATTGGCTGGCTGCAGCAGTTAGGCCGGTCTTAGCCGAAGCGCTAGTGAGCGCGTGGGGTTCTTAGAGTGTGATGCGCATGAATGAGTGCTGTTAGCTGCCGTAGAGGCCCCAGCAGTCTTCGTCATTATTTGCTTTTGAGATCGGTTTTTTGCCGCCGAACTTGCGGCCCAGAGCATCAATTGCGAACACCGGGCATTCCTCATCGCTAGCCTGACCTTCGCGCGCCGTTGCTGATGCAATGTAATCGGTTGCACTCGCACTTTCGATAGCTACGGTGTAGTTCTTGTACTTGGAAATACCGGAAAGGTTGAGGCCGCCACTACCTAGTGTGGTCGTGTAACTATTGTTCTGGAGATACCACTCTTCCTGTGCGGCAGCGATTTCAAGCAGCGCTGCTTTTGCGTCGACGCGATTGGCCCGGATCATGTATTCCCGGTAAGACGGCAGCGCGATGCTCGTTATAATCCCCATGATTACGACTACTACAAGTAGTTCGACCAGTGTAATGCCTGATTGCTTTTTCACTTGTGGAGATTCCTTATCTCTGATTTTTCCGGCCACCGGAAGCAGCAGGGTCTACAGACCCTGCTGTGTCCAGTAAGTACGTGTCGGCGGCAGCTCAATATTTTCGATCGGACAGTCAAAGCTGGTACAACCCGAGGCCGTGCCCTTCTTCTTGCAGTCCGGGCCGGAACAGCCCTCGCCCTCACCTGCCAGATCTTCTTCTACGCCAAAGATCATGTAAACCTCTGAGCCGATACCACCGAAATTCAGTTCGCTCGCATAGTCTGAAGTACTAAGGTCCTCAGTGCCTTCAGGTACGGGTTCCAACTGACCGTCGAGATTGAGTACCGGCCGACCGTTCAACAGGCTTACCGCGTACACACGGTTCACACCCTTCGATGCCTTACAGCTACTGGCATTCGAGCCCGGAGCGAACGTTGTGAACAGAACTGTACCGCTGATTGTCAGGCTTCGCCCAAGTACTTTTTCACCATCCTGCAGCTTCATATTGACCCGCCAGCCCTTCGTGTCGAGAGGCAGGTTCTTGTCCAGTACTGGCGTAATGTCAGTCAGGTCAGTTCTGACGAGTGGCTCGTCATAGAGCGTGTCGTCGGATTCCAGAACGCCATACGGCTTAAAGTCACGTACCGAGAAAAACTCTTCATCGATTTCCCGGTCGAGCGGATGGGCGCGATAGCCTGAGCCGATATTCAGTGCGAAGAAACGCTGCTCGCCCGCAGCCGACTCAACCACGTCAATCTGGTTGTAGAAGCGACGTAAATCAGCAGTTGTTGGCGAGTTAAGGTCAGCTGCACCAAGGGTTGCGATCATGCCGCCCTCTGCAAAGTTTGAAATGGTTTCGCCGTTTTTAAAGTCAATACGCCATACCCGACCGCCCATATCGCCATAATAAACTCGGTCGATATAGTTGTCGAAATCAGTATCGAAAGCCCGCAATGGCGCCGGCACGGAATGTTCCATGTCGGTTAGCACGAGGTCGTTGGTATTCTCCGGCCCTACGCTCCACAGCTTCTTGCCGGAAAGCAGGTCGACCATGTAGACGCCCTTACCACGCGTATCCGTGCGGTAGTTGTTATTGTCCTGACCTTCGTCATAACCACCACCGAATAGTGCAACGGCTGTTTCAGTGCCGTCAATATCGACCAGGCCAATTTGCGGCGTTGACCAGGTTTGGCCAATGTTTTCAAAACCGCCGCCATCACTGTTATCGATTTCCCACAGCTTCTGGGGCTTGTTCTTGTCGGTGATATCCAGAGCAAAATATGAATAGCCACCGCGACGCATGCCGAATACCATGATCGCCCGCTCGGGGTCTTTGAAGCCCGGCAGCCCGTCTTCGTTCAGCACGTAAACAGAGGGCTGACCATCAAGAATATAGTTCTTAACGGGCGTCACTTCATCATTGTAGACCTTGTACATCCGGTCCAGCACGGACGCCGGTACGTAAGACCAGAGTTCGTTGCCGTCGTCTGAGTCAACTGCGTGCAAGTAACCATTATTCGTTGCTACATACACAACGATATCCGGTTCATCTTCAGTCCCGCCATAGACAACCGGTATCGGGCGAACGTGCAGCGGGTCGCCAATCTGATTACGGTCATCGGTGTAAACGTCATCATCATCGGCATCAAAGACATCAAGGCCCAGCATCCAGTTAAGCAGCAGGGTCCGCTGCGGTACGAGCGTACCGTTGTGATCAACATTAACCTCAGGAGCGGCCAGAATTGCTGACGTAATACTCGTATTGTCGACGCTCACCCGGTTGTTGTCTGCGCTTAGAGCATTGCCGTTTACATCGGTAAAGACCTTGCGTGTCAGATAGGCAGGCAGCTTCTCTGCTGCGCCGCCCGCGGGGATGTTGTCGCCATCAGGCAGGGTTGACCAGTAGCTCCATGCCTCTGCCGTAAAGAAGCCTGTGTCCGGGTTGATTGCGTTGTCGCCATCCTGCCCCAGGAACTCGCCGTTCTTGAAGTCATAGCGTTTCAGATTACCGGGCCAGTGTACGGAGGAGTCCGGTTGGAACAGCGAGGTGTAAACGGTGCTGAGGTTCTGTGTGCGGTTGAAGGAGTTAACCGGCACCGCAGGCGCTGTAAAGGTAGTCGAGTCGTCAAGAATCTCTACAGCGATCTTGGTCAGAGCCGCAGCAAGCTCGGCAGTGTTATCTGCCTGAAAGTATCTGCCACCGCCGCGGCGGGCTGTATCTTCCAGAATCGGGATATTGTTGGCAAAACCAATCGTGTAGGTAGTGATGGTCTGGTCGCCGTCGAGATCTGTATTGATATCTTTCTCGTAGTAGTACTCAGCGAGTTCATCCAGACATTTACCGTCGGAATCGTTGTGATCGTTCTGGCAGGCGGCGTCGCCAGTGTATTTGGCGAAGTCCGGCAGAGCCTCAATCTTGTTTTCTGCGCCGACGTCTTCTGTCGGTGCACCGTCAGAAAGATAAATGACGTAGTTTTTCTGGCAGGCAAACTCCACCGGCGAGGCATAAGTCTCCCCGCTGCTGCTGCCACCTACGCGGGATTCCGCCACACTTTTGTGTTCATAACCGTCGCCATAATCGACGTCGCGACCGTAAAAATACTGCCCTAATTCATAGTAAGTTTCAGACAATGGTGTCCAGCCGCTCGCAGTCAGGGCATTCACTTTGGCTTGCATGTCCGTGCGGGTGGTGCCTTCGTCAACATCATCAATGGCTGCTATAACCGGGCCGCCACTACTGTTATTAAAGCGCATCAGGCCGACGTTAACGTCAGTAAGAGCGTCCAGCAGATTAACCACGACTTCCTGGACGATCTCAATGCGTTGTTTCTCAACGGTGCCGTTGGTTTGTTCCCAATTCAGGCGGTTGCCGTCGAACAGATAGTAGGTGTTATTCCATGACGGCTCATTGGTCGCGTTGCTGGCCCAGGGACCACCGTTACCGTCTGCTGCATACCATTGGCCATCGACGGTGCCATGGATGCCGCGGTCGGCTTCACATTCGACATCGCGGGCGCGTTGCTTGGAGTTCAACCTCAGCCAACTTTTGTTCTTGCTGCGATATGCCAACAATTGGCCCTGATAAAAGCTGCCCGAGTCGAGTACTACATAAGATGTTTTGCAATAGTTTCTGGATTTAGAGAACCACTGGCTAGAGCCCGGCCCCGGTGGTGTCGACGTAGTGCTCCAGTAAATCCTGCCGCCCCTGTAGCTGCCCGCAAACAGAACGGCCGGATCCCAGTCAACCTGAGTTTTCACCATCGTGTCCATTGAGCCCGAGGTATCGATGACAAACATAATATTCGGATGGACACCGCCCTCATCGTTAGGATCTTCGCCGGCGAGGAAAATCTCGATATCATCAGCGTAAAGCGGTCCGGAGCCTGACAACACAGCCATGGCTGCTGTTACCAGAGTCGAGAGTATTTGCATCCTTGCTTTGTTCATAACTTCTTCCTCGCGCTTAAGGCAGGTCTATGCCTACTGACTAAGGCGCATTTCCGTCACAACATTGGTGTCCGGAATATAAAAAACGAGAACCTGAGACTCAGCCGCGCCGATTTTCAGCATGGCCGATTTGAACGCACTAAGAGACACAGCCTGGTTGCCCCCTGCGTTCTTAATAATGTAGGTGGTACTTTCTTTGACTTGCAGCGTAAGGCGATCACATTCATCGCACGGTTTTACACTCATGCTGCTGCTCTGGGTTGGCGGCATGGAAATTTCTGACACTTTCAGCTCCAGGCCCTCGCTAATGTAGTCCAGTGCTGCATAGGCAGAGGTGATCCCTAACAACATCACCAGTATTCCGGCCGCTGTCTTTTGAAAAACTTTGTCTGTCACTGCGTTCATTACTATCTCCACAGAAGCTGCTGCTTCTATATGACTTTCTAGCCTTTACCACTGCTGCGGCAGACGAACCAGCCCTGACGCTGTGCCGCCTGACCTACCGGGTTGCCGGCGTCACTACCCATCTTGCCGGTAGATACCGCTTCGAAGTGGAAGGCATTAAACAATTCTGCTGATGCCTCTTTACCCGGTATCGGCGGGCATCTGGGGATCAGCTCTTTAAAACTATTGGTCGTCTCCATAAACCCTTTCATCTTCGTAATCTTCGTGGACCCTATGTTGCAGAAACCAGGGTTCAAATCATTCGGACAGTCGGCATTGTTCAGTGCACGAATAATGAATCGGTCATTTGCCGACTGGGCAAGCTGGAAGGCGTTTTGTGTCATCTGGGTGTTGCCTGCCATCGTCATTTGCAGGCGTGAGGTGCTCATCACCGATACCGATAACAGCGTTAGCACAGTGAGCAACATCAGTGAAGTCACTAACGCTGCGCCTTGTTGCCTGTGATTAAATTGCTTTGCCATTGTCTGTTTCACCATCCGCAGGGCCCGCTAGCTGCGCGAGTTCCTCAGGAAAATCGTTTTCGAGCCTTTCAGGCGACGGAATCCGTCATTAGGTTCCGATGTCGTGCCGTCGGGTGCTTCATATGTGCGTTTGTCTACCAGACCGGTTTCTGCATACTCGGCACGCATCAGCAGCCACAGTCTTACTGCGATAATGCTGGAGTCGGCATTGAAAGCATCGTCTTCCGGGTCGATGTAACGATCAACACCGCCGTCACCGTTAGCATCAATGCCGAGTTGCACCTGTAGGTTTTCAACACCGGCAATAATTTCTTCATCAACCACTGTGGTGCCGACCAGAGTGCGTCGGCGCAAAGACGGTACAGCCTCAAAGCTCTGCGATTCTGCTGAGACGTAGTAGGTGTTAAACACGTAATCAAATGTTGCGGACTCATCAACCAAGGCCGAGTAGTCGGCGGGTTTTACACCGTTGCTCATCAGATGGCTTTTGGCGCGTTCGCTTTGTACCTGAACCGTGCCGGGTTTCAGCGCCACCGGGTCGCCACCGGCATGGCGTACTTCGAGAATATCGGTGCCTGGCTTAATGCCGTCAGCGAATGCACCACAGGTAGCCGCTTTGCGTGCATTTGCAGCGACATTACCGGCATCTGCAGACAACACGTTGTCTCGCGCCGTCAGGCCGACATAGTGATCCATAGCCCAGTCGGAGACATCGCTGCCGTCGCAGGTGATGGTGACTGTGCCGGTAAGGAAGTTATTCGGGTCGTTGTGCATGCCCCAAAATCCGGCCATGCGCACATCGGGCTCCATCACATCAAAGGCGAAGCGGAGGTTCTCCTGAATTCTCGAGGTGCCTTCCGTTACCTGGAACGACGCGCGACCCTGCGTATATACAGTGACCGCTCCGAGAATCAAAAACAGGCCGATAGCCATTGAGACCATTATCTCGATGAGCGTCAGACCCGACTGCTGCCGCAGGTTACGGATTGGTTGTGTGTATTGGGCGGCCATCTAAAACACAAACTCCAGAGTGTAGTTCAGCGGTGCCGGGTCGCCGTTGGCATCAACAAAGCCGGGCTCCAGCCAGTTAATCGAAATCGTGTAGGTATCAACCGGGTCGCCGTCGGTGAAAGTGACGCCGAAGGTGGTGCCTCCCGGCATCAGTGAGGCAATTTCCTTTTCCCAGATGTAGCGATCGTAAATGGCCATATCTGCGCCATCGCAATTCTTTTCTTTGCCTACGCAAACGACATCGTCATTGCCATCGAGTTCGTATGAATCGAGTCCTGCCGGGTTTGCACGAATGCGGTCGGCGAGGTCACCAGCGAGGTACACCGCCTCGGTGCGAAAGATTGCTGTTCTGCCGGACTTGAGCCCTTCAAAGAACAGTGCCGCAATTCCCAGCAAGCCAATCGACAAAACGATCAGCGAGATCAGCGACTCGATTAGCGTAAAGCCTTTCTGTTGCCTGCGAGGCAGTTGTGTCTGTGAGCGCATCACGAGTCACCACCCCCGCAACCGCCGTTCGGATTGCCTGTGTATTCCACCGTCGTTTTCTTACGATGCATTTGCGGTCGTCCGGTCGGCGAAATGCTAATCCAGCGGCCAGCAGCAATGCCTGCGCCGGTATCCGCGTCGCCACGGTCATCACACAGTTGGAAGTTGTACGACATCTTGTTGCCATTTACGGTGCTATTCGGAAAGCCGCTGGGGCCAAACGATACAAACTGCTTACTGCTCAACGTGGTTGATGTATCAGCCACCTTAAGGGACAGGCTGCTATCAAGTGGCGAAAAGGCCTTCATGACGATGTCGCCGTCATCAACTTTCGCATTTGGGTCATCAAGACCTTCTGCGTCAATAAACATGATGGCGCCGTCAGCGAACGTAGCATCTGCTTCGCAGTCGGGCTTGTCGGCATTCCAGTCTTTGGTTGCACAAATAGTGACAGAGCCGTTGCGTTTTATTGCTTCGGTGCGTGCCGTGTGCAAAGCAATGTTAATTTGATTCGCGGCGGCGGCCATTCGGTTGTTCGACATGAACTGGCTGAACTGGGTACCGCCGAGAGATAGTAAAATTGAAGCGATGAACAGCGTCACCATCAATTCAACGAGGGTGAGTCCTGCTTCCTTGCGAAGCAGCGTGGTCAAGGGTTTGTGCAAGCCCTGGTTCATTAGTTTCAAGTCCCGCAATCTATTGGTATTCGGGCTCTAAATTATATGTCAGGGGGGTAAACCCGAATGAGACCTGCGTCACGGATGGACGGGCCACAGATACCGGATTCCGGCTGCGGGGGTATTTTCGAAGCGCTTGTTTTGTAAACTAATTTTGCCCTAGGCGAGCGTATGTTACGAAGCGGTGATGACATAATCTGTTTTGTCATACTGTCGCTATGCGGCGTACAGGGAGGGTGCCGTCGGGCTCCGGTATACAGCAGCTCAGTCGGCAATCCGGCCAATATCTGCTAGGCTTCGCCTCCTGTTAACATCCGCGCAAGCCTTTCCCGGCATGCGCTCATACCACCAATGCACTGGACACCATCATGAGTAACGAAGCAGAAGCCGGCGCACCGCAGTTCGACGGCGCTGACCTATATAAAGAAGAAGTTTTTACTGATCGCAAAGTTGGCACGATTCGCGTCATGTTGCCTGTAACCGCTGACGGCGAGCCGGACACTTCGCGTGGAGTCATCTATACCGGTCAGGCACAAGTTATGACTGCGGCCGGCCCGATGCCACTGACATTTGAAATCCCCGGCGACACCTTGGGCGAAGCCTGTGACAATTTCGGTGAATGCGCTCAACAATCTATCGAAGAAACGGCTGCAAAACTCGAAGAGATGCGCCGCGAACAGGCTTCTTCAATTTATGTTCCCGGTCAGGAAGACGGTGGCAAGATTCAGCTGTAGAGCAACTGCTGCCTGACCTGCGCAGACAGCCGCCTTCGGGCGGCTGTGCTGTTTTTAGCTATTGAAACAGCGAATTTGTCAGGCACTTATAATGATCATCAGGTAATGACCGCCGGTCATTCAGGTACTTGTCTCAATGAATCACCCCGCAACACAGGTTCGTACCAAGCTCTTTGATTACCCGAAGTACTGGGCGGAGTGTTTTGGCACAGCAGATTTTCTGCCTACCAGCCGGGCGGAGATGGACGCGCTTGGTTGGGACTCCTGTGACATCGTTATCGTTACCGGTGATGCCTATGTCGACCACCCGTCATTCGGTATGGCGGTAGTCGGGCGCTTACTCGAGGCGCAGGGCTTTCGGGTTGGTGTTATCGCGCAGCCCGACTGGCAGTCGAAAGACCCGTTCATGACCTTGGGCAAACCGAATCTGTTTTTTGGCGTTACTGCCGGCAATATGGATTCGATGATCAACCGCTATACCGCGGACCGGAAGCCGCGCTCCGATGATGCTTACACTCCGGGGGGTGAAGGTGGCCGTCGGCCGGATCGATGTTCACTGGTGTATTCGCAACGCTGCAGGGAAGCTTGGCCCGATGTGCCTGTCGTGTTGGGCGGGATCGAGGCTTCATTGCGCAGGATTGCCCACTACGACTACTGGCAGGACGAGGTGCGCCGTTCGATTCTGGTTGATGCGGCTGCCGACATTCTGTTGTATGGCAATGCCGAGCGGGCAATTGCAGAGATAGCGCACCGGCTGGCCCGCGGCGACAGTATTGAAAGTATTTCCGATGTGCGGGGCACCGCGTTCGTGCGCAGCGATACACCGGGCGGCTGGGATGAGGTGGACTCAACCCGCATCGACCGGCCGGGCCGGGTCGAGAAAGTTGTTAACCCCTACGTCAATATTAATGAAATGGATGATTGCGAGCGCGAGCGCCGCAATGCTGCGCTTGCCGGAATCGAACTGGATTCAAGTGGCGAGAAAGTTGTGCGTCTGCAGCCACATCCGAAACTGAACCGTGACAAAACTGTTATCCGGTTGCCGTCATTCGAGAAGGTGCGCAATGACTCTGTGTTGTATGCCCACGCGAACCGTGTGCTGCATCTGGAGACAAACCCCGGCAATGCACGGGCACTGGTGCAACGCCATGGTGACCAGGACATCTGGTTGAACCCGCCACCGATTCCGTTGGCAACCGAAGAAATGGACTACGTTTTCGGCATGCCGTTTCAACGGATTGCTCACCCTTCCTACGGCGAGGCCAAGGTGCCGGCCTGGGAGATGATCCGGTTCTCGGTAAACATCATGCGCGGCTGTTTTGGCGGTTGTACCTTTTGCTCAATTACAGAGCACGAAGGCAGGATTATTCAAAACCGCTCCAGCGAGTCAATACTGGCTGAGGTCGAGGACATCCGTGACAAAGTGCCGGGTTTTACCGGCGTGATATCGGACTTGGGCGGGCCTACTGCCAATATGTACCGCATAGCGTGCAAGAGCCGTGAGATTGAAGCGGCCTGCCGCAAGCCCAGCTGCGTGTATCCGGGAATTTGTAGCAACCTGAACACCGACCACTCGGCGCTGACGCAACTGTACCGTGATGCACGTAATCTTCCGGGCGTAAAGAAGGTGTTGATCGGCTCGGGCTTGCGTTACGACCTTGCTGTCGAAGACCCCGAGTACGTGAAGGAGCTGGTAACCCATCATGTTGGCGGTTACTTGAAGATCGCACCCGAGCATACCGAAGACGGGCCGCTTTCCAAGATGATGAAGCCGGGCATGGGTACTTACGACCGCTTCAAGTCGATGTTCAACAAGTATTCTAAGGAGGCGGGAAAAGAGCAGTATCTTATTCCCTACTTTATCGCAGCCCATCCGGGTACCACCGATGAAGACATGCTGCAGTTGGCGCTGTGGTTAAAAGAAAATGACTTCCGCGCTGATCAGGTGCAGGCTTTTTATCCGTCGCCAATGGCGACCGCTACGGCGATGTACAAGTCTGGCAAAAACCCGCTGAAGCGGGTGACATACAAGAGCGACAGTGTTGATACCGTGAAGTCTCCCGAGCAGCGTCGCTTGCACAAAGCGTTCCTCCGCTATCACGATCCGGCTAACTGGCCTTTGTTGCGCGAAGCGCTGAAGAGCATGGGGCGTGCCGAGTTAATTGGCGACAAGCCGCAGCAGTTGATACCGGCAAATGACCCGGAGCCGGGCAAGACCGGCTACCGTGCCCCGCGGCGGAAGAATTCCGCCAAAGCCGATCGCAACCGCCGGTCCAAGCGTTCCCTGACGCAACATACGGGCTTGCCGCCCAGGGATGACGGCAGTCGCTGACAACCTTTTGCGGCGTTTCGCGTTTTATACTGTAGTGAACAGGAGTAGCGCATGAACGAGCCACAACCACCAGCAGATTCTTCAGCGAACCAAGCGAGCAAGCGGGGCTTTTCCGGTTGCCAGGTATTGTTGATAGTTGTCGCGGTTTTTATCGTGACCGTCGTAGCTTCAGTACTGGTGGTTCGTGCTTATGTTTTTCCGGCGGACTTTAAACCTGTGACATTAAGTGCGGTAGAGCAGGAGACGCTCGATACCAAGCTCGAATCAATTGGCATTCGTGTCGACCGCGAGGTGAAGGACAATGTCGTTCTAAGGGCTACGCCCTATAGCGAAGCCGGCGCGAGTCGCAACGTTAGCTTTAATGAAAAAGAAGTTAACTCCATTATTGCCGCCGACCCTGAGCTTGCGACCAAAGTGGCGATAGACTTCTCCGACGATCTCGCCAGTGCGACATTACTGATTCCGCTGGACTCCGGTTTCCCGGTATTTGGTGGCCGGACCGTCAGGATTGACTCGGGTGTAGAGCTGTCGTTCAGCGACGGGCGCCCGGTGGTAATCCTGAAAGGGGTCAGCGTAATGGGGGTGCCGCTGCCAAACGCGTGGCTGGGTAATCTGAAAAATGTTGATCTCGTTGCCGAATTTGGCGGCGATGAAGGCTTCTGGAAAAGCTTTGCCGATGGCATCGACGTGATCCGCGTTGTTGATGGTGAGTTGCAGGTGCTGCTGCGCGAGTAGTTACTCCGGCAATGGCTCTTTGGGGGTGCAGAGCTTCAGCACGATAAACCCGGTGACGCCGGACAGCAGCGATCCGGCAATAATTCCCAGCCGGTCAGGGCGACTGGTGCCCAAAGCTCCGCCTTCCTCGAAAGCCAGCGAGCCGATAAACAAACTCATCGTAAAGCCAACACCACAGAGCAGGGCGACGCCATAGATCTGTCCCCAGTTGACATTTTTAGGCAGCGTTGCGATGCCGGACTTGATGGCAAACCAGGTAAAGCCGAACACTCCCACCTGTTTGCCGACAAACAAACCGACCATAATGGCGAGGGGCACGCCGCTGAGGAGGTACGAAAATTCCATACCTTCAAACGAGACGCCGGCGTTAGCGAAAGCGAACAGTGGCAGAATAAAAAACGCAGCCCAGGGGTGAACTTCGTGGAGCAGCATTCGCAGTGGCGACTCGCTGGCCCGTTCTTCTTCACGCGGCCCCATGGGGATGAAGAAGCCGAGAATGACGCCGGCCAGTGTTGCGTGCACGCCGGACTTCAATACAGACGCCCAGAGAATCAGGCCGACAAAAATATACGGCCCCAGGCGCATCACTTTTTTGGCCTTCATGATCAGTAGTGCTACCACCGATCCAAAGGCAACAGACATCGCCAGTAATGACAGCTTGCTGGTAAAGAAAAAGGCAATGATCATGATGGCGCCGATGTCATCAATGATGGCCAGAGTCATCAGGAATAGCTTAAGAGCAAGGGGCACGCCCCGGCCGACCAATGCCAGAATCCCCAACGCGAAAGCGATATCGGTTGCTGTGGGGATTGCCCAACCTTGCAGGGTAATCGGGTTGTCCGCCGCAACCAGGTAGTACAAGCCGGCCGGTACAACGATTCCGCCCATGCCGGCCACCAATGGCAGGATGGTTTGTCGCGGGTCCGAAAGCTGCCCGACCAGAATTTCCTGCTTTACCTCCATACCGATCATGAAGAAGAAAATCGCCATCAGGCCGTCATTGACCCACAGCAGTAGGGGTTTGTTGATGTCGAATGCGCCGTCCAGCGCACCGATGCTTATCGAGATCGGCGTTCCGAGAAACTGGGCATAGGCGTCGCCGTATGCCGAGTTTTTCAGAACCATTGCCAGCACGGCCGCGGCGAGTAGCAGCATCCCTCCGATAGCTTCGGTCGTAAAGAACTTCGGAAACTCTGTATCGCTGGCGTTGTGCGGCATGTGGTGCTCTCCGGCGGAGGGGCTTTAAGCAGTGTACGCAGCCACAATAGGTGGGTCGAGCATTGTTTGTTGCTGCGGTTGACAACTGCAGTCGGTCTCTCCATCGTTACCTGCATTGCTGTTGTTATAGGGAATTCGCCGTTATGCGCGCAATGGTTTTGCTGCAGGTTCTGGTTACTCTTGCTGTGCTGACAATGTTCACGGGTTGCGCCGCGATGCATGAGAGCAAAGATTACGTTCGCCATACCAACAGTGCATTGGTAAAAGCGCGTGATGGCAGCAACTCGCTGCAGTTTCAGGCGCGCGCCGGCGCGGATTTTCCTGAAGACGACCCTGAAGCCGAAGCGCTGCGAATTACCTGGCTGGAGGGTTGGCTTGAGCAACGCAAGGTTTGCCCGAATGGTTATCGCATCGACAAGCGCAGGCCATTCGGCTTTACCGAGCACAACCCGGCGCAGTTCGATCTGGTTTACGAAATAGAGTGCACCAGCCCGCCTGCTACAGAGTAATGCGCGGTCCGGACGGCTGACGGTCGATCAGCCAGACGGAATCATCAGGTTGGAAATTCCAGCGTTCGGCGGATCCGCCCGGGAGTTCCAGCACCACCTGCACATCTTCGCCTGAGTAGATGCTGTCTTCGGACAGAGGCACCGTATTCCCGGCAATAGTGGCAATCGAGAGGTCGCTGCGGATAAACAGCATATCCAGAGGAATCAGTGTGTTCTTCATCCACATAGCAATTTGGGCGGGCTGTTGATAGATGAACAGCATGCCTTCATATTCTTCCAGTGATTCGATAAACATCAGCCCGCGCGAGCGTTCAGCAGGCGCTGCGGCTACCCAGACGTCGAATAAAACACATGGACCGTTGCGCGGCATAACGACCAGACGTGTCGTCGGGAACTTCTCCAGCAATCTGGCCGGTGTAGCAGCGGTGGCCTGGTAAGCTGGGCCCCACAGCAGAATCAGCAACAGACATGCGATGCTATTGCGACTGCTATTCGGCAACGGCCCGCCCGGAAAAACTCAAATCCCCAATGGTGACCGAACCCTGCCCGCTGATCTGGGGTAAGGCCCCGGAACAATATGTTTCACCGCTAACCCGCCAGACGTTTTTTTGTTGTCCACCCGACCCGCCGAGTGGCGCCGAGTTGATGTCGGTCCAACATCGCCCGTAACCCTGCGAACCGAAGAACCGGCTTTGTGCGGCATCCATAACAGTTACGTTTGTGTCGAGTTCGGTTGCAGCCTGACCGGGAATAAATCTGCTGATGCCGAGCACGACGGTTATGTCGGCACCGCCGGTACCGCTATCACCTGTAAAGACAAGCCGCACCCGCTGCTCCAGTGACTGATAACTGCCGTTGCACAAAAGCGCGTCGCCTTTCAGGTTCAGGTTTTGTTGCAGAGAGCCATAGAGACGGGCGTCAAAATAGCCGGCCTGGTCGAGGGTACAGGGCAATGGTGCGCTGGCTTCGAGTGCTTCCAGCAACGGGTTGCTTTCCTGTTGAACAACCGGCTGAAAGAAGAACCACATCCCCAGGGCGATGACGGTAAGCACACCGAAGAGATTCACCAGTTGTCTTGGGGCTCTATCTGAGAACAAGTCGCGTTAATCCGTTGTGATAGTCGGGTGCACCGGAGCTGTATTACCTCTGATCCGGCAGTACTGTCGGGCATCGTAACAGGACAGCAGGCCCCTACAAAAATGTGATGAAGTTCGCACTTTGTGTCCTTTTGAGATGGCTGACAGGTTGTTTTACAACATTTTGTAATGGATTCGCAGGATTTGTGACGTGTCGCGTCGCGTCGCACCTTTATATAGAGGTAGATTTCAGCTCATACGAAAACTCCCGTGAATGGGGCGGCGATGGAATTTGGAACGACAATAGAGCAGGGGCTGAACTCCCTCTATTCCGAACAGCTTAAGACTGGCTTCGGACGTTTGCGCTTCATGGATTTCCTGGAGCCGGAGTTCTCCCGTTACTACCTGCGGCAGAACTTCAAAAAGTCACGCCTTGTGATCGGTTTTTCACTGATGGTAGTTCTGGTTACAACAGTTATCAGCAATATATCGGGCCGCGACCCGAATGAAACGATGAGCTCGTTCGGTCTGTTTCTGATGGCGCCGATTCTGTTGTTTACGCTGATCTTCTCTTATACCGATAATCGCAGGCTCTACAAATTTCTGGTCGTCGCCAGCGCCTTGCTGGTCGGTCTTGCCGGCACAGTTGTTAACCTGCAGGCAACCGCTTCCGGAATGTCGTACTACTTTGCTGCCCAGACCGGTTGGGTATTCATTATCTGGCTGGTGTTCGGCATGCAGTTCAGGACTGCCGCGCGCTCGGCACTGGTTGTGTCTGTTGTCTATATGACTGCGGCTAGCGCGTCCGGCTTGCCGATAGACCAGCTGATATTTGAAGGCTTTATGCTGGCGGCTGTGAACCTTGCCGGTAGTTATACCTGTTACCAGCTTGAATACAGCGCCCGTCGGACGTTCCTTGAGTCAAAACTGCTGGAAGAGCTGGCGGAGCGTGATGGCCTGACGGCTCTTTATAATCGCCGTAGTTTCGACCAGTACACCAAGCGGGTGTGGCGTCAGTCACGCCGTGAGCGCGACCAGCTGACCTTTATGATGATCGATATCGATCACTTCAAGGCATACAACGATATGTACGGGCATCAGGCCGGCGATGATGCGCTTAAGCGGGTTGCTGAAATTATTTCCAGCAGCGTGCAGCGGCCTCTCGATATGGCCGCACGGTTCGGTGGTGAAGAGTTTGCGCTCGTTCTTTATGGTCCGGCGAAGAGCTACGGTCATGAATTGCCGGAGCGGATTCGTAAAGCGGTCGAAGACTTGCAGATCGTTCACGAAGGCTCACCGGAATCAGAAGTGCTTACGGTTAGTATCGGTGTGGCTATTATTCACGCGGGTGCCAGCCGCAGTCTGGCAGGTTCTATCCAGATGGCTGATGAGGCACTTTACGAAGCCAAGGGCAGTGGCCGCAATCGCGTGGTTGTCGGTGAGTCCGGTAACACTAACGTGCAGACCGGCCAGTTCCGCGTTCGCAACGTCGGTTAACCGCGCTCTACCACTTGCCGCTGTTCGGCATTGATACCCACGGTTCCTGTGGGGCCAGAGCTTTACCCTTTTGCAGTAGTTCTACCGAGATGCCGTCGGGCGACCGGACGAACGCCATATAACCATCGCGCGGCGGACGGTTTATGATGACTCCGGCCGACTGCAGCCGCCCGCAGATGCTGTAGATATCGTCAACGCGAAATGCCAGATGCCCGAAATTGCGGCCTCCGCTGTAGTCCTCAGGGTCCCAGTTGTGGGTCAGTTCGACCTCGGGGGCATGCTCCTTGTCTTCATCCTCCGGTGTGCGAAGAAAGACGAGAGTGAAGCGGCCCTGTTCGTTTTCGCTCCGGCGCACTTCGGTAAGCCCAAGTTGCTTGCAGAAGAACTCCAGAGACTGTTCCAGATCGCTGACGCGAATCATCGTGTGAAGGTAGCGCATGACGCATCTTCCTGTTTGGTTGGTAACAGGGAGCTAGTGTAGCCTGTCTGCTCGTTACTCAGACGCCATAGCCACCGCGAAGCCGGATCATGAACCCGATTAAAGCGATTTGTTTTGACCTGGATGACACCTTTTGGGACCTGTTGTCCGTCATAGGTCATGCCGAGCAAACCATTTACGATTGGTTTGCGGCGAACTATCCGAAGGTAACGCAGCAATACAGCATCGCGGCATTACGTCGCCTCCGGGTTGAGGTGGCGCACGAGTTCCCCGGCTACCACCACGATCTGATGTTTCTGCGTTTGCAGTGTTATCGGCGCGTCGCCGAGACTGCAGGTTATGACGCAGACATGAGCGCCGAAGCATTCGAAGTGTTTCAGCAGGCGCGTAATCAGGTGACGTTATTCACCGATGTCCTGCCAGCGCTTAAAGTGCTATCGACAGACTTTCGCTTGTTTACGCTAAGCAACGGCAATGCAGATTTGCAGGTCATCGGCCTCGACCGCTGGTTTGAGGCGAGTTTCTGTGCGGCGGAGATCGGCTGTGCGAAGCCTCAGCCCGACATCTACCGCGCAGTTTGTGAGGCCTCCGGGCTTGCCCCCGAAGAGATCGTGCATGTTGGCGACGATCCGCATAACGACGTGCACGGACCGGCTGCCATCGGCATGCCTGCCGTCTGGCTGAACCGCGGGGAGCGAATCTGGCCGGAGGACCTTGGGCAGCCGCTGGCTGAAATATCGGATTTAGGCGAGCTTCGGGGTATGCTTGAGCCACATGCGTAGTCAACGCGGGCTGAACAATAACGACAATAACGGCCGTAGATGAGTAGCGGAAAGAAAACCATAATATTTGTGCCCGGCATCCGGCCGAAACCTCCGGCAGGCGACCATCGCGATGCCTTGTGGCGCTGTTTGATGGAAAGTGTCTCCCGTGTCCGGCCGATTGTGGCCGCATCGATGCAACAGAACCCGGGGAGCTTCCATGTAGTGCCATGGAGTTTTGAGTTCTACCGGGCGCACCATGACATGTCGATCGATCAACCCGGCCTTGAAGAACTGCTCACCAAAACCGGCCCGAGCCGCGGTGATATCGCCGAGGCGACGTCAGCCAAACGCCGCTGGCATCGTTGGTTATATGGCGCTGCCGATGCGTTGCCGTTGCTTGGTAGATTGTTTGCCCCCGATTCGTTGCGGTTGAGGCTTAGCGAAATAGGACGCTACTTTCGCAATACTGATGGCATTGCCGACCGCATGCGCTCGATGGTTAAGGCTGAATTGCTGAAGGCATGGCAGAAAGAGCATCGCGTCATGTTGATCGGGCACAGCTTCGGTTCGGTGATTGCCTACGATTCGCTTTGGGAGCTGGGGTACATCGATAACATCGAAAACATGGTCGATTGTTTCGTGACTATGGGGAGCCCGATGGGGTTGCGCTATGTGCGCGACGACCTTCACGGAGCGGCTGAAGTCGGGCAGCGACGCTTTCCCAAAAACATTCGTCGTTGGGTCAATCTTGCAGCCGTCGGCGAGGTCACTGCTCATCACCCGGCTCTGAAAGAGATGCAAGCCGAGATGGCCGCGCACGGAATGTTGGAGGAGGCCCAGTCATTGAACGAGGTGATTACCTTTTTCCGCGGGCCGGACGGGTTAAACGTCCACAAGTGTTACGGGTATTTTTACAATGAAGATACTGCCTCGATCATCGCCGATTGGTGGAGCCGCTGAGGCGTTGCTAATACCCGCGGGTGTCGTCCGACAGGATAATAATGTCGATACGCCGGTTTTTTGCCCGACCATCAGCTGTGGTGTTCAGTCCGACCGGCTGGCTGGAGCCGAGGCCCTCCGAGGTTAATCGCTGCGCGGGAACGCGCAGTTCGCTCACCATGTAGCGCATAACCGAATCGGCGCGCTCCTGCGACAAGCGGTCGTTCAGAGCCGCTGCTCCGGTGGCGTCGGTATGGCCTTCAATACGGATTGATGCTTCCGGGAAGTTATCGATTACCGCGCCGCTGCGGGCAAGCAGATCAAGCGCATCGTTACTCAGCGCGCTGGACCCGGTTGCAAAGTTCATGCCCTGCAGTCGCAGCACGATTTCGCCGTCCTTGCGCAATACTGTCGCCTCATCCGGGCTGAACGTGTTGCTGATTTGCCGGATGCGCTCCTGTTTGCGCAACTCCGCCTGCTGTTCGACGATCAGTCGGTCCCGCTCGGCCACTGCGCCACCCAGTTTGTCATCCATTGCCCGCAACTCGTCTTCGAGGCCGGCGATGTAACGGCGGCTGGCGAGCAGTTCTTCCTGCAGGTTCTGCTGCGTGGTTTGCCCCGACTCTATATCAGTAACCAAATTACCAGCGATATCGTCCCAGGATTCCAGTGAGTCGTAGTCGTTGCCGGCTGCCCTGTTAACAAGTTGAAGGCGTTCTTCCCAAGCGAGTGTCAGCTGTTCATCCGAAATTTTCCGACCGCGGATACGCTCAACTTCCAGTGCAATCTGGATGGCGTGTTTGAACTCGGTTTCGGCAGCGTCTGCCAGTTTGACGGCGGCGTCTGTCGAGTAGCGATCATTTTGCAGGCTTGCTTTGGCCTGACTCAGGAGGTCTTCGGCATTACCAAAAGTCTGCGGGGCATAGCGTTGTGCATTGCCGACCCGGGCGAGTGACTCGGCGCCACGCGCCCGCATTAAGACCTTATTGGTAATCGCTGTCAGCTCAGCCTTGTTGTAGCGGTCAAGAGCCCGGTCCTTCTTTGATTCGGAGATGCTGCCGCGGCTTTCCAGGGAGCCGGCTAGAGATAACAGTTCCTTTTCGGCCTGCTCCCAGCTGTCTGCATCCAGTGTGGCCGCATCAGCCGTAACGGCTTTGGTTCTGGCCTCGAGGACATCGGCAAGTGCGACCGTTGCTGTGGTAGCTGTCGCGAGTGCTTTGGCATAGGCCTCGTTTACTTTGGCAACTTCAACGGGGTCGGCCGCAGCGGTGTCCAGCCGACTATTGGCCTTTTCGGCTGCCGCCCAGCTTCGGGGTGCCAGATAATCAGCGTTTACAGAGAGCGCTTTGGCACGCGATGCGTCAACGGCTACCGCAGTTTCCTGCGTATGACCGGTTGCAGCAAACAATGCAACGCAAACAATTGCCGCATGAGCGGTGAGCCGGAAGTTGGATTGCACCTTCAACATAATGATTACTGCAGAGTCCGCGGTTTCTGGCGAGAAACCCAATAGTAAGCAACTGCGTGGCGCATAGAAACAGCCTATGTGACATATTTCTCAGTTTCTACCTCGGGCCCGCGTTGGCTGGCGAAGTGTGCGCACGTTCACAGAAAATACGCATTCATGGGCGTAATCTCTTTAGCCATGGGAACGAAATACTACACACGGTTTTTGATGCAGAACGGCGGCCCCCAGGCTGCTGACGAGTACAGCGGTGTAGTTGAAGTTCAGGCATCTGCGCAGCAGGTGTTAGAAACAAGTGAGATCGAAGCCCTGCTTGCTAAAAGCTTCGATCTTGAGACCGAGCAGGTCGAACTGCTTAATTGGTCGCGATTGCATTAAGCGCAACATGAAACACGGCCTGAGTGTTGATTGACACAGCATTCATATAGGCCAGACAGTCTTCCCCCTGTATTGCCCGACTTCGGTCGGGCTTTTTTTTGCCCCGAATTTTGCGTGTGTGGCACCCCGCGTGCCAAAATCCGTCTCCCCCCGACCTAATTTCCACAGGTGCGAGCAAAGCATTGGCTACCGGTAAGCGCAAAATTGATAGTGGCACCAAGTACCGTACAGAGCAGGGCTTTAGCGCTGTGAAGGACGGTGTGAAGTCGCGCGCAGGTGCCGAGCTTCGTCCCGGCCGCAAGCCGGAGTGGCTCAAAGCCGAACTGCCAACCGGCAAGGAATTCGCCGAATTACGGCGCAATGTCCGCAGTAACAAGCTGAGTACGGTTTGTGAGGAGTCGTTCTGTCCGAATATCGGGGAGTGCTGGAACAACGGCACTGCCACCATCATGGTGTTGGGCAATGTCTGCACTCGTGCCTGTCGTTTTTGTGCCGTCGACACCGGCAATCCGAAAGGTTGGGTTGATCCGCAGGAGCCGGAGAACACTGCAAGCTCGGTTGAGTTGATGGCGCTTAAATATATTGTGCTGACGTCAGTCGATCGCGATGATCTCGATGACGGTGGCGCGGCTCACTACGCAGCTTGTGTAAAGGCAATTAAAAAACGCACTCCGCAAACAGCGGTCGAAGCGCTAACGCCGGATTTTGCCGGGGTTGCCGAACACGTGCTCACTGTCGCTGGCTCTGGTTTGGACGTGTTCGCACAAAACGTAGAAACGGTTGAGCGCCTGACCCATGTTGTGCGTGATCCGCGCGCCGGTTACCGGCAAACGCTTGATGTGTTGGCGCTCGCGAAGCGCGAGTTTCCCGACGTGCTTACGAAAACGAGCTTGATGCTGGGTCTCGGCGAAACAGAAGAAGAAATTGTTGCAACGATGGATGCGTTGCGAGAGGCCGATGTAGACATTCTGACTATGGGGCAGTATCTGCAACCGACCCGCAACCATTTGCCGGTCGAACGGTATGTGCCGCCGGCCGATTTCAATCGCTACCGCGAGCTGGGCCTGGAGCGCGGCTTTATGGAAGTGGTTGCAGGGCCTTTGGTGCGCTCAAGCTACCGTGCCGATAAAGTTTTTGACAAGAATAATGCGGGGCTGGGTTAACCTGCCGCGCAACACACATTTAAAGAGTATTTACTCCGGAGAACCCAATGGCCGAATTCCTGCTTGCATACGGGCTGTTCTTTCTTAAAGCGCTGACGGTAGTTATTGCTATTGCCGTCGTACTGATTCTGATTTTCGGTTTGTCCCGTAAAGATCACGGGCCGGGTGGCCTGTCGGTGGACAATATGAATGAGCGCTTCCGCAAGATGCGTCACACTCTGCGCCAGGCGGTACTGGGCAAACACGAGCTCAAGCTGCTGGACAAAGCGGAGAAGAAAGAGCTTAAGGATATGGAGAAGTCTGCCGGTGAGGGTGACGAGGCGCGCAAGCGTGTTTTCGTACTCCGCTTTAAGGGCGATATTCGCGCCTCTGCAACGGACTCGCTCCGTGAAGAGGTCACTGCCATTGTTGCTGTGGCCCGGCCGAAAGACGAAGTGGTCGTCTGTATTGAGAACCCGGGTGGGGTTGTTCATGACCACGGCCTTGCAGCATCGCAGTTGCAGCGCATTCGCGACAGGAACATTCCTCTGGTAGCTGTTGTCGATAAGGTGGCTGCCAGTGGCGGTTACCTGATGGCCTGCGTTGCCAACCGCATTATTGCGGCACCCTTCGCAATCATAGGGTCGATCGGCGTTATCGCGCAGTTACCTAACTTTAATCGTGCACTTGAAGACAAAGGTATCGACTACGAACAAGTCACTGCAGGTAAATACAAACGCACTGTCACGATGTTCGGCAAGAACACCGATGAAGACAGGGCAAAGTTGAAGGAAGAGCTGGAAGATGTGCATTACCTGTTCAAGTCGATGGTTGCCGGCTACAGGCCTGAGATGGATATCGAGAAGATAGCGACCGGCGAGCATTGGTATGGCAGACAGGCGCTGGAGTTAGGCTTGATTGACGAACTCGGTGCCAGCGATGATTATTTGTTGGACGCGGCAGAGTCCGCCGATATATATGCGGTTACTTTTAAGGGAAGGCAGAATCTCGTGCAGCGCTTGCAGGATGCGATGAATGACGGGGCTTCTGTTGTTTCCGACTGGGTGTCAACGCGGCAAAACGAGAGCCGTTATCACTGATATGTTTTCAGGTGCGGTGTGTAGAGAAGTGACGGGCGATTCACTATGAGTATCAGATCAAAAATTCCGGTAATTCTGTTGGTATCAGCTTTGGCCGGTTTGACGGGGTGTGCCACGCGGGGTGATGTCGAGGCGATGTCGGCCCAGGAATTTGAAAAGATGCGCACCCAGATGCCCATCACGACAAATGCTACCGAGCGGGCATACGTGCGTTGTGTTGTCGGCAAAGTAGTTGCAACCTTGCCTGCTCCTTACAACACCATGGATTGGGACGTTGAGGTATTCGATGACGAAGCCGTTAATGCCTTCGCAATGGCCGGCGGCAAGATCGGTGTGTTTAACGGTATCTTTCAAGTGGCCACCAATCAGGACCAGTTGGCCGCAGTCATAGGCCATGAAATTGCGCATGTGACCGAAGATCACACGATGGAACAGATTCAGCGTGCCCAGGTTGCCGGCGGCGCAGCAACCGCCGGTTCGATTCTGGCAGGTGCCTATGGCGTGGACCCGAATGCCACCTATGCTGTGCTCGACGGTGCGGCGCAACTTGGATTAATGCTGCCCTATGGTCGTGCGGCCGAGAAGGAAGCTGATCTGGTCGGGCTTGATTACATGGCTGCCGCAGGCTTTGACCCGCGTCAAAGTGTGCAGTTGTGGAAAAACATGGCAGCGCTCAATGACGGCGCACCGCCCGAGTTCTTGTCCACGCATCCCTCACCGGAAAACCGCACCGGCGAGTTAATTAGCCAGATGCCGCAAGCACTGGTTCTGTACAACGAAGCGAAAGCCAAGGGCAGAACTCCCTACTGTCTGCCCCGATAGCTGATAATTTTCTCCGTTTCCGCGGCACTTGTTGCTATAATTTTTTCCCGAGCAGGCGTGGTCGTATTACGACTGCGTATTAGGTTGTTGTTGCTACGGAATGGTCACCGTTGGGTGACCCAGGGATAAACGAGCGTTGTCGGACCTGACAAACACAGGAGTGTTTCTGGTTGAGGGTTTGTCGCGGGATCAATCGATACCCGTGCACAGGAAACCCGTCACTGCGTTTGTTGGCCCCGCACCGCGCGGCCCTGTAAACCGACCTATCCAGATTACCAGCTACGAACAATATCTCAGGGTCTATTCAGCGCCCGGTTTTCAGAGTCGCCTCGAACATCTTGTCCGTCAGTTTTTTGCGAACGGCGGCAATAGCGTCTGGGTCGTCCGGGTTACCGGATCATCGCGCTGCAATCATATTGATCTGCCGGGCCCGACCGGTTTCCTTGTATTGCGTGCACTCAACCCCGGGCCACTGGAATGTTTACGCGCTTCTGTCGATTACGACGGTATATCGGCGCATGAGCCCGAATCATTTAATCTCGTGATTCAACGGTTGCGCTCTGCATCGGAGCCTTTGGTTGAAGAGCAGGAGATCTACCGCAAAGTCTCACTGAACAAGAAAGATGAGCGCTACCTTGGCCATGCCCTGCTGCAGTCCACACTGGTGCAGATGCCGGATTCATTACCTGAAGAGCGACCGTTTGCAACGGTTAGCGGCGATGCCGTAAGGGTTGTCAGCTATCAGGATTGCACAATTGACTGGCCGTCGGATTCTGCGCCCGACGATTACGACCTGATCGGTTCCGACGCAGCATCGACAGGCTTGTTCGCGCTGAATGCGCTGCCCGATCTCGACTTGCTGTGTTTATTGGCGGGCGCGGAGGAGGCGGAGCTTGGTCCTGTTGCGACTCTGGCAGCAGAGCGCTACTGCGTTGCGCGTCAGGCTTTGTTAGTGGTTGACCCGCCGGCGAAGTGGCATACCACCCGCGATGCAATGCGTGATCATGGTGAAGGGCGTTTCCTGAGTAGCAATATCATGACCTACTACCCGCTCCTGCGAACCCGTTCGGAGTCGGGCGAGCGCATCATCGTATCCGCTATGGGTGCGATTGCCGGGGCATTGGTGTCGCAAAATCGCCACCCCGATGAACAGGGTCTGAATGAAAATAATTCGGTCACCATTCGCGGGCGTTATCGCCCGGCGCTCGATATCAGTGATGATGAGTCTGTGTTTCTGGCGCGGATGGGTGTGAATACCCTGATGCCAGCCAGCCGGCTACAAATGAAATTTTGCGGGAATGTCACCAGCGCGCTCGACGGTGGCCTTACAGGCCAGTGGAAGACGCTGACCCGCCGTCGTGAAGGATTGTTTGTGGTTGGCAGCATCCGCAAAAGTACAACCTGGGTGGCGGTTGAGGAGAACTGCCCCGAGCTGTGGGCCGAGATCAGCGAGCAGGTGCGTGAATTCTTATCGCAGCTGCGTAAGGAAGGTCGCCTCGCAGGAGAGTATGATGACGAGGCGTTCTACATTAAATGCGATGCCACGACCAATGCCGGTTGCATGGGCAAAACAGGTGAGTTGAACCTGTTAGCCGGGTTTGCTTTGGAGAAGCCGAGCGAATTTACAGCTTTCCGCTTTACCCGTCATGGCGAAGAATGCGATATAACTGAAATCGGTATGCTGCCGCGGGCGCCTGCCGGTCATTAGAATGCTAACCAAGGGTGCCGGTTTGGCAGCCTTCCGGAGTACGCCATGAGTTTCGGCAAAAGCAGCGTTGCTGCCCTTCGTATTATTTCATTCAGTGTTATTGCGGGGCTGTTGATAAGCAGCTGCGCTGACAGTACTGGCCCTGCAAGTGACGCATGGCTCAAGGCAATCGCCTCCGGCGATCATCGGCCTGCGGATGACCAGCAGCGCGACAAATATCGGCATCCGGTTGCCACCCTTGACTACTTTGGCCTGACTCCCGAAAGCGCAGTTGTAGAGCTTTGGCCTTCCGGCGGCTGGTATACAAAAGTTATTGCTCCGGCAGTGAATGAGAAAGGCCAGTACTACGCCGCCCATTTTGATCCTGACACGGAAATTCCGATGCTGAAGCAGAGTGTCGAGAAGTTTCAGGCTTTGCTTGATTCCCGTCCTGACCTTTACGGCAACGTCAAAATTACCGTGCTCTCACCTCCCGATAAGCTGGAGATTGCTCCGGCGGGCACGGCCGATCTGGTCGTTTCCTTTCGCAGCGTCCATAACTGGATGGCGTTCGGGATGCAGGATGATGTGATGCAGGCTGTCGCTGCGGCACTCAAGCCTGGCGGCATCTTTGGCGTCGTCGAGCACCGCGGCATTCCGGGCAGTGAGCAGGATCCGCAGGCGAAGTCCGGCTATGTCACCGAGGCGTACATGATTTCATTGGCCGAAAAGGCAGGCCTGGAGCTCGTCGATAGCTCGGAAGTTAATGCCAACGAAGCTGATACGAAAGATTATCCCGATGGTGTCTGGACGCTACCGCCGCGTCTTCGCATGGGGCAGGAAAATCGCGACTACTATCTGGCAATTGGTGAAAGTGATCGCTTCACGATGCGTTTTCGCAAGCCGGCCGGCTAGGCGCTATTCGGCATCAAGCGTTGCCGGTTTTTCCAGCAGCAATTCCGTTTTGAACGCCGGTAGGGTGTAGCTCCAGCCGCCCAGCCGCTCATTAATTGCCGCCGCTTCAGCAGCGACTGCTGCCGGATCCGGCAGATTCCCGTCAGCCGGATCTACGGCTAAGTGTTCAGCAAAAAACTGCACCGGATAACCGTCCTGATTGGCCGAAACTGTTGCTGTAACTGCCAGGCCATCAACGGTCGTGAAACGTGCCGTTACCAAACTATCGGCATGCCCGGCGGGGTGCACGGATTCAAGTCTTAATGCCGCCAGAAAGCTGCCGGCAGGTCTGTTGAGCCGGTAATTGTCGCCGGTGAAACCACCGCTTGCCGTCTCGTCTCTGTTGAACACATAGACTGCACCGTCGTCATACT
>Ga0209692_10000966_pt1 | contig 46170 bp, 36 predicted proteins | sample tdDd472_FD_187129 | JGI IMG/M metagenome (GOLD analysis project Ga0209692, IMG submission 187129) | Marine sediment microbial communities from the Atlantic coast under amendment with organic carbon and nitrate - tdDd47.2 (SPAdes)... | ecosystem: Environmental > Aquatic > Marine > Coastal >... | reverse complement strand
CTGTACGTCTCCGTTCAGGACGGCCCCAATCGTCTTTTCCGGAATGACGGAGGTGGCATGTTCCTGGATGTGACAACCGCTCCGTTGGACGACGACGGCTCGGGCAAGGGCGTCGCCTGGGCCGATTACGACAACGACGGCGACTTGGACCTCTATCTCGTCAACCGATTCACTCCGAACCGTTTATTCAACAATGACGGTGGAGTCTTCACGAATGTGGCGGACGAGGTCGTCGGCGACACTGGCGATGGCCGTACCTGCGGTTGGGGCGATTACAATAACGATGGATGGTTGGATCTGTTCATCACCAACAATGACGGAGAGAACAAGCTCTTCCATAATCTTGGTGGGGAGGCCTTTGCGGACACGACCTGCGGGGACCTGATGAATCCTGTCCCGGCCTGGGGCATGGGCTGGTCCGATTATGACAATGACGGTGATCTGGACATGTACGTATCCCACCATACCTGGGAAGGGTTGCCGAATCACATGTTCCGCAATGATTTGATCACCAACAATTCCTGGCTACAAGTTGAGCTTGTGGGGACTCAGTCCAATCGTTTTGGTGTCGGCGCCAGGGTCCAGGTGGGAAGTCCAACCAGTCTGGTCACCCAAACGCGGGAAATCACCGCCGGTTCAGGTTATATGTCCCAGCCATCTGTGGTTGCCCAGTTCGGCTTGAACCAGACAAACATGGTGGACGTGACCATTTACTGGCCGTCGGGCGTGGTCCAGCACAGGACCAACCAAGCGGTGAATACGCGGCTGGTAATTGAAGAGCCGTCCAACGCATCCGGTGTGGATGACCTTGCCAAGCCGCTGGTCTACGACGTCAATTGCCACCCGAACCCTTTCAACCCCATGACCAATATTGAATTCTCTCTGCCGCGACCGGGAATGGTTTCTCTGCAGGTATACGACCTGACGGGGCGCCTAATGAGAACACTGGTCTCAGGTACATCCTACGATGCCGGAACCCACACGGTACCCTGGAATGGAACGGATAAGGATGGGCGCACGGTAGCTTCCGGCGTCTATTTCTACAGATTCGAATCTGGGGACCACCGTCAATCCGGACGTATGGTGCTCTTGAAATAGATCTCACTGTCACCGAGTCCGAACTCGGGCGGCCGCCAACCCAGATATGGGGTTGGCGGCCGCTTTCTTATGGCGCGGGCAGATTCGGTCGGTATTCAGGGAAGATCAGGCAAAAAAATCTGAAAAACTTTTGCGCACTTGCCTGCCCTTAAACGCATCTCCCCATGAAAGCCAACCAAGCCACTGTTGAAATTGTCGGATCGGAATTCATTAAGGAGCCCCAAATGTTCACCCAACCCGCCCGCAGGCTGTTGCCGCTTCTGTTTATCCTGACCCTCCTGGCCGGCGCCGGCTGCAGCAGCGACGACCCGGCCGCCCCCCCGGTTATTGCCGACGTCAACGGCTACCTCAGCGAGTTGCCCTCCTGGGAATCCTTCTCGCCGCCCAAGGCCCCGGAAAACGTGCCTCTGACTGACCCGGTGGACACCACCGAGGTTTACAACGGGGTGGACTACGACTGTACCGTGACCGAGTACTCCCTGACCAACACCCCCGAAGAGATCACCATCTTCAGTCCCGACTCGGAGATCATGTGGCTGGGGTCCCTGCTGCAGGGATCAGGTTACGCCGGCGGGCTGGGCTCGCTGAGCGAACTGCCGGTGCGGCAGAGGGCCCCGTTGACGATCTTCATCGATCTGCTCACCGACAACGTGACGGCCGAGGTTGCGAACCCGGATCCGAGCAGCGTGGCCGCCGCCCTGGGCGACCTGATCCAGCAGGCCAGCAACAGCGGTCATGTGGCCGGCAGCAGCATTACCTTCGACCAGAAAACCACCTACTCGCTGGAGCAGGCGGCCCTGGACCTGGGGATCTCCGTGAACTACATGGGCACCCAGGTGCGCTCCACCCTGTCCATTGACCGCTCGGTGGAGGAAAACACCCTGACCGCCTTTTTCACCCAGAAGATGTTCACCGCGTCCATGGTGCTGCCGCAAACGCCCCGCGACATGTTCAGCAGCGAGTTCACGCAGTCCAGGCTGAGCCAGCAGGTTGAGCTGGGTCGGATCGGTGAGGACAACCCGCCCACCTACATCTCCAACGTGGTGTACGGCCGCAAACTGATGCTCACCATGACGTCCACCCACTCCATCGAGGAGATGAAGGCGGCGCTGTCGGCCAGCCGGGCGGGCATCGGCACCGGCTCGGTGGCCGGGGAACACCTGCAGGTGCTGCAGGAGTCGGAGATCAAGGTGTCCACCGTGGGCGGCGTGGATGAAGGCGTGGAAAACCTGATCACCAGCGGGAACCTGAAGGAATACTTCGCTTCCGACGCCCCGCTGACTTCGGCCCGGCCCCTGTCCTACACCGTGCGCAATCTGGCCGACAACTCCATCGCCAAGGTGAGTGAGACCACGGATTATGCCATCAACAGCTGCACGCCGGCGGAGCTGCCGGTGACCGGCGCCCGGTACAGCCTGACCGTCGACAAGCTGTATCTGGTGGCCGATGGCTGCGATGGCTTTATCGGTCCTGCGCCCGAGGTCTATTACACCTTCGTCCTGCACCGGGACACGGGAAACACCACGGTGGCGAGCCGAGGCTCCAACAACTGGGTGCGGGTGGAGGAGGGTGGCAACCTGAACATCAACAGCAATGAGCATCACACCAGTCTTTACGCCGACGGCCGCGGCACCATGCGTCTGACCGGCACGGCCTGGGACGAGGACGGGGCCAGCGTGGACGAGGTTATCGGCACCTGGGACCTGACCTGGAACCACGGCCTGAGCAATGGGCAACGATATTTCACGCGAACCCAGGGCGGCTGCACCATTCGGCTCTACGTGACCATCAACAAACTGTATGACCTGTACGACTGATCAGGGGGAGGTCAGGCCCGCGTCCCGTAACTGGACGCGGGCCTTTTTTGTCTGGTAGTGGTCCGGGCCCAGCCGTCCGGCCAAAACCGCGACCGCGTCCTCAGCCCAGGCCCGGGCCGTGGTGCGGTCGCCCTGGGCGGCCACCGCCTCGGCCAGGCAAAGGCGGGCCTGAGCGACCAGCGGGTGATCGGGACCGAGCCGGGTCAGACGGATGTCCAGGGCCCGCTCGGCGTGGGCGCGGGCGGCGTCCGTCTCGCCCAGCGCGATCAGACCCTCGGACAGCCACACCAACTGCCGGGCCACATCCGGGTGACGGGGATCGGTGGCGGACTCGGCCACCGCCACGGCCTGGCGGAGTTTGGTCACACCGTCGGCGGGGCGGCCGTGATGCACCAGACACCGGCCCAGGCCCCCCAGGGATCGGGCGTAATAGAGGTGGTCGGGCCCCACGAGCCGCAATTGAAGGGCGGCCCCGTTTTCGTAGAGGGCCAGGGCCTCCCGGGTGCGGCCCAGTTCCACCAGGGCGCCGCCCAGGTTGATCATGCCGCGGCCCACGCCCGGATGGTCCTCGTTGTAGAGGGTCCGGTAATCGTCGAGGGCTTCCTGCAGGATGGCCCGGCCCCGTTCCAGATCCCCATTGAGCAACAGGCAGCCGCCCAGATTGTTCAGGGCCGCGCACAGGTCGGGATGTTGACCGCCGTACAGCTTCCGCGCCAGGTCCACCGCTTCCTGGAACAGGACCTGGGCTGCCAGGTAGTTGCCCGTGCGCCAGCGGATCTGCCCCAGGGTATTCAGGCCCCAGGCCACTTCGGGATCCTCATCTCCCAGCAACCGTCGGTTCAGGGCCAGGGCCTCCTCGTAAAGGGGTTCGGCGGTTTCATAGTCCCCCTGGGCTTCGAGGGCCACGGCCAGGGAGTTCATGATGTAGGCGGAGCGGGGGGTGTCGGTCCCTTCGATGCGACGAAGCATGTCCAGGGCCTGCCGGTTGCGCGAGGCCGACAACGGGTAGTTTCCCTGTCCGTGGGCTACGGTGCCCAGCTTTTCCAGGAGGCCGGCGATTTCCGGATGCTCCGGACCAAACACCTGCACCTGCACCGCCATGGCTTCGGTGAAGAGGGTGTCGGCGGCATCCTCCAGACCCAGGCCCGCGTAGACATCTCCCAGGGTGGCCAGCAGCCGCCACTGGATGGCGGGTTGGTCGGCGAGATCCGTGCGCACCCGGGCCGCACCGGAATCCGCCAGTTCGCGGACGGACATGGGCTGGCCCCTGTTCTGCGCGGGCTGGGCGTCGGCAAACAGGGCCACCAGGAATTCGGTGACCTCCTGGGCGGTTTCCGCCTCCACGTGGGCGGTCTCCTCGGCAGACACGGCCCGGTTGCGTTCCGAGCGGATTTTCTCCGACTGGTGGACCACCGCCCCGGTGAACGAAAGCAGCAGGATCATCAGCAGGGACAGGGCGCCCACGGGTAGACGGTTGCGCCCGATGAAGCGGCCGGTCCGGTAACGCCAGCTGTTGGCGCGGGCGATGACCGGTTCGCCCCGGCGCAGGTGACGAATGTCGTCGGCGAACTGGTCCACCGAGGAATAGCGGCGCGACGGGTCCTTGCGCAGGGCCATCATGACGATGGTGTCCAGATCCCGGGGCAGGCCGGAGTGGCGACCGCCAAGGCGGTCGCGGGGGCTTTCCGGTCGTTCCTCAATGACAATGCGCCGGATCTCGTCGGGGTGGGCGGTGTCGATGCGGTAGGGAATCGATCCGGTCAGCAGTTCGTAGAGAACCACGCCCAGGGCGTAGACATCGGACCGGGTGTCCGCGCCACCGCCGAAGGCCCCGAGCTGTTCCGGACTCATGTAGTGCGGGGAGCCCATGACGGCGTCCATGAGGGTCATTTCCGTGTCGGATTCGTCCAGGGCCTTGGCAATGCCGAAGTCGATGACCTTGGGGTGGGGCTGACCGGCCAGGGTGGTCACCAGCAGGTTGCCGGGTTTCAGGTCGCGGTGAATGATACCCTTCTGGTGGGCATGCTGCACCGCGCTGCACAGGGTCAGGAAGATATCCAGACGGGTGTCCAGGTCGGCGTCGTGGTCTCGGCACCAGTGCGTGACCGGTGAACCGGCCACCAGTTCCATCACGAAATAGGGCCGGCCGGCCTCGTCCACACCCGCGTCGTACAGCGAGGCGATGTGGGGGTGGTTCATGCGGGCCAGCGCCTGGCTCTCGGCCTGGAAGCGCGCCACGATGCGGGCGGTATCCATGCCCAGCCGAATATGCTTGATGGCCACTTCGCGCTGCACGGGGGCTGTCTGTTCGGCACGGTACACCACGCCCATGCCGCCTTCCCCGATGACCTCGCGGATTTCATAGGGCCCGATCCGCTCGGGGCGCTGGGCTCTCAAGGCGTCAAGGGTTTCGGCCACGCCGGTCCCGAGACCGCTGCCGACCAGACCGTCGTCCACCAGGGAGGCGGGTGTGTCCTGGTGGGCCAGCAGGGAGACCAGGGCGTCGTGCAGGTTCGGATCAGCGGCGGCCAACTCCGCCAAACGTACGGCCCGAGCGTCTGCGCCAAGCTCCAGCAGGCGCAGCAGTTCGGTGCGTTGTCGTTGGAAATCACTGGGGCTCAAGGGGGCGTCTCCCCACAGATTTCCCGACTCAGCCACAGGCGCGCCATGGCCCAGTCGCCGTCGACGGTGCGGGTGGAGACATCCAGGGCCGCGGCGATCTCCTTCACGGTCAGGCCTCCGAAAATCCGCATTTCGGCCACCCGACCGGCCCTGTCGTCTTCGGCCTGGAGTTTGGACATGGCGTCGTCCAGGTCCAGGACCTGCAGGTCGCGGTCCGGGGCGATGGCCGCTTCATCCACCAGGGTGACCCGCTGAAGCCCGCCCGCCCGCTTGGCCGATCCGTGTTTGCGGGCGTGGTCAACCAGGATTCGACGCATGACCCGGGCGGCCAGGGCCAGAAAGTGGGCCCGGTCGTTCCAGCGCAGATCCTGGGCGCCCACCATCCGCAGATAGACTTCATGGACCAGGGCGGTGGGCTGCAAGGTGTGGTCGCAGCGCTCCCCCCGCATGATGCGGTCAGCAATCAAGTGGAGTTCGTCGTAGATCAGAGGCAGGAGCAGGTCCACAGCTTCAGGGTCCTGGCCGCGTCGGTCCCCGAGGCGCTGAATGATGACCGTGACGTCGGACGGGGCTGGCGTCGACATGGCGTGACCTCGGCTGGGGTAAACACAGGGGATCGGGGCCCGATCCGAAGGCTGGAAACAACTTACAGGGAGCGCGTGCTAAACGCCACCAAAATGGTCCTGAATTGGTATTCCTCCAGGACTGGCCTCCCGCGCAGCAATGGGGTATGCTCACCGCGAGTTTGAATTCACCTTTTCCGGGGGAGCCGTTTTCATGACCCGTTGCCTGCACACCCTTGCTATCCTGTTGTTTCTGACCGCAGCGGTGCCCGCATCCGCCCAGCTCCAAACCGAACCCCAGGCCCCCTGGGGTCTGGCCGGCGGCGTGTCCTGGCCGTTCGGGGATTTCAGTACCCGCTATGAAACCGGCTATGGACTTCACGGCATCGGGGATTACACGCTGCTGCCGATCCTGCACCTGACCGGAAACGTGGGCTTCCATTATTTCAACGGGAAAAACGTGTTCGAGGATTTGACGGTCTGGGAATTCGCCGTCGGGGCCCGCTTCGTTCTGGGCGCCTTCTACATGGGCGGCGAAAGCGGCTACTACACGGAAGTGGATGAGGGCAGCTTCGTGCCCAATGTAGGGGTTCGCCTGAAGGACTGGGATATCGGCATGCGTTGGAAGTCGGTGGGCGGCCAGAGCTGGAGGACCCTGCGCGTGGGGTACTATTTCTAGTCCTTTCAACTGAAATGGAAACGGCCCGGCAGGAAGCCGGGCCGTTTTTTGTTCTGAGTACCAGCGGGCGTCAGCCCCCGAATTTGACCGTCAGTCCGCCGGCGATTTCATACTGCCAAATGGCGCTGCCGGTGAGGCCCACCGAGGCGCCGCCGGAGCCGAACCAAAGGCCGCCGCCCGTATTGTAGAGGGTGGGCAGGAACTTGAACGAGGCCCGGATTCCCACCTTTTCCGCTTTCCCGAAGTAGGCCTTGAAACCCGCGCCGAAGTGCATGGAGAAGCGGGTGTAGGCCTGGACGGGGTATACGGTCTCGTCAATGACAACCGTGCTTTCGGCAGGGCTGAAATGGGTGGCCCCCAGTCCGCCGAACACGAAGGGAGACACCGGACCCGGCATCAGGCTGCGCAGCCCGCCGATCTGGTAGTGGTTCACCGACATGTCCGTCAGCGTGGTTACGCCCCAATTGTCCAGATCCAGGCTGCCGTTTTGGCGGGTGTAACTGAGCTCGACAAAGGCGCCGCCGGGCACGGGAATATCCAGGGCCAGACCCCAGCTCTCACCGGTGCCGGCGCGCAGTTTGCCGCTCCGGGTGCCCACGCTGCCGCCCCACATGGACCCGTAGGTGGCGCTGAATTCCACGGCGGGCTGCGGGGTGTTGTAGCGGCTGGGGGGGCGGCTCTGGGCCTGGGCTTCATGGAGGCCGAGGGTCAGGGTGCCCAGCAGGACCAGGAGGTGGAGGGTCGTCCGTCTGATGTGTGTCACGGTGAGTCCTTTCCAGGAGCAGGATGTCGATTCCGATTGACGGTCAAGATACCCGGAAACGCGGAAATGGAAACACCCTGAATCGAGAAAATCCCCGGCGGCGGGGATTCTCTCGACCAGCGGCTGCGGGCGGGATCTACTCGGGCAGCAGGTCCCCCGTGGGCTTAAAGATGTTGTTGACGGTGTAGTCGGTCACCAGCCAGATGCCTGACCGGCCCCGGACCTTCATCCAGATGCCCGCCGGCGCGTCGTCCAGGGCCTCACGGGAATGCCCGAACTCCAGGCCCATCACGGTCCCGTCTTCCAACTCCAGGGTGGCGCTACGGGCCGGGGTGTCCAGTCCGAAGTCGGCCACGGCGGCGGTCGGGTCGCCCACGTCCACCGCGCGAATGCTCACCGCGGCGCCCAGCACGGCATCGGCTTTGGTTTTGGCCAGAGCGGTGCCGTCGTCCAGCTTCCATTCCCAGGTGGTGCGGTCCACGGTGGGCTCGGTGCCCTCCGGCGCGTCCTCGGCCGGAGGCGTCAGGGACAGGACCTTGGCCAGGGTGCGGTCGCCGCTGCTGTCTCGCAGGGCGATGGCATTGACCGCCAGGCGATCCACCGTCACGGCCTGCAGTTCGAGGAAGTGTCGCGCGCCCGGCAATTCGGGTTCACCATAAACGCCCAGGGTGTTCAGGACACTGGCGCGGCTCACGTAGACCCGGGTGTCATCCGGGTTGCGGATGAAGTTGCCGGGGAACCGTTCGGGAGACCGGCCCACATCCAGGGCCAGCACCCGGGTGCCGGCCTTGTCGTAACCGCGAACCACCACGGCGCCGGCCGCGTCCAGTCCGTAGTCGGCCAGCACGTCGGCCTTGTCCGAACGGAACTCGCCCCTGAGGTTGCTGAGATTGCGCAGCAGATCTTCCACCCGCTGCAGATTGGCCTGGACCCCGTACACCGAGGTGACGGTCCAGCCGTCGTCGGCGGACTCCAGGACCACGGCTTCAGGGGTGTCGCCCCGGCCCAGGGTGATACGCCCCAGATCCTCGGCGGAGAATTCCCCGTCCACCACCACGGCGGTGGCGGAGCGGTTGGTGGTGTCGTCGTGCCGGGCCCGTTGCAGGAAGCTGATCCCGCCGAGCACAACCACGGCGGCCGCCAGCAGGATGAGTGTTCTTGGCTTGAGCATTCTGTCCTCCTAGCGGTTGGTGCCGAGTTTGCGGCTGATGTCGCGCCGATAGGCGGCGGCGGCCTTGCGGCGCAGGGTGGCCCGCGAGATTCCGTAAATGGTCAAGGCCACCGGAACCAGCAGAACCACGAAGAGCCGCCACATGAGCTTGGCGGTGGCGTCGACGGGCTTGATCACCCGGTTGGTCAGGATCTTGGATCGGATGGTCAGCAGGTCCTGGTTTCCCGCCAGGTAGTCCACTGCATTGAGCAGCAGCAGGGCGTTCTGGGGGGCGGCGATCACGTTGTCGTCGAACATCTTGGCGCTGCCGATGACCACCAGTTGGCTCGGTTTGGGATCCACGGGTGCCACGGCGTCCGGACCGGCGGCCAGAGGATCGGCCTCGGTGCCGGGGGCCGTGGGCCAGGCCGGCACCTCGCGGCCGGCCCAGGTGTCGGGGAAAAGTCCCTCCACCAGCACGGCCAGGGGTTGGGCCCCCAGCATGGTTTTGCCCTGGGGCGACATTTGGGACTCAGCCAGCGGGCCGGGCATGAAGGTCTCGCTCCAGCAGTTGTCGCTGGAGAAGATGAGGTCCGTGGCGGCCAGGCCCAGGGACTCCACCGCCTGGATATCTGTGGTCACCGGGGTGCCCCACAGGTAGAAAATACTGCCGATGCGGTTGACCAGGGGGGAGTCCTGGTCCATCTGCGATTCGGTCACCCGGATCTGCATGGGCAGGCGCACCGGTTCGCGGCTCTGCATGCGCAGTCCGCCCAGGTTCACCTCGCGGGGCAGTTCGATCACTTCCATGCTCGCATCCATGAAGTGGTCTTCGCCCACGGTCAGGCCCAGTGCGTCGAGCAGGGGGTCCAGGCCCGTGGCCACGTCCTGGCCGCCCACTTCCCAGCCACCCTGGGGGCGGGGCCGGTATCCGTACTCGTGGGCCTGAACGCCCATGACCACGGGCACGCCGCGCACCAGGGTGCGGTTGATCTCGTAGATCTGCCGTTCGTTAAGCGGCCGGGTGGCCATGACCACCAACAGGTCGGCGTCTTCGGGCACGGGGGAGTCCGCGGTGAGGTCGATCTTCACGCTCTCGTAGTGTCCCTGCTGCATGAGGTCCGCCAGACGCGTGTACTGGTCCTGGGGCTCCGGGGGCTGCATGCCCTGCTGCAGGTACATCATGGCGGTCTGCTGATCGATGTCCTTCTTCGGGGTGAAGATGGCGATCTTCGGCGCCCGCTCCCGGGTGAGGCGATGAATCAGGCCGATGATGTCCTGCTCAAGTCCCATCAGGTTCTGGGGCAGAACCTGGGGGAGCGCCTCTTCGGGCTTGTCCTTGTAGGCGATGGTAATCGCGCTCCAGATGCGCTTCACGCCGATCTCGTCCTTATCCACCGACTGCACCTGGAAGGGCTGGATTCCCTTGCTTGCCAGGTTCTGCTGCATATCGGCGTCGTCCTGCGGATTGAAGACGGCGAACTCCAGCATATCGTTGCTCACCTGCTGGAAGTTGCGCAGCTGTTCAGTGATGTCCCGCTCCAGATTGCGCAGCTGGGTGGGCATCTTGTCGGTGGGTGTGATGTACAACTTGACCTGCACCGGCACCTGCAGCGAGGACAGGATGTCCGCGGCGGCGGGGCTCATGGTGAACAGGCGGTCACTGGTCATGTCGACCCGGGCGCCGCGCAGGTTGCCCAGCACCGAGATCAGGAAGAAGGCCACCGCCATCAGGAGAATGGCGGAGATGGCAAAGGTCAGACGGAAGTTTCTGCGTTTGCTGCTCATGTTAGTACTTCCTCCCTTCCAGCCAGAGGGCGTTGAGGGCCAGGAAGACCCCGGTCAGGCCCAGGAAATAGGCCAGGTCGCCGAGGGAAATCACGCCCCGCAGCATCATGTCGTAATGGGTCGAAAGACCCACGAAGGTCTGCAGGAAGGCCCCGAAGCCGGGCAACCAGCCGTCGATGGTGGCCGCCACGCTCTCGATACCGATGAGGAAGACCAGGAAGCAGGCCATGATCCCGAGGATCACGGCGGAGATCTGGTCGCGCATCAGGCCGCTGGTAAAGGTCCCGATGCCCAGGTACAAACCGCCGAGCAGGGCCGCGCCGATGTAGCCGCTCCAGATGGCGCCCACGTCCGGGTTCCCCAGGGCAATCACCATGATGGGCAAAGGCAGGGTGCCCAGCAGCGCCACCAGGTAGAAGGCCAGGGCGGCCAGATACTTGCCCATCATCACTTCGCTGGCCTTGAGCGGCAGGGTCATGAGCAGCTCGAAGGTGCCGGTCCTCTTGTCCTCGGCCCACAGCCGCATGCTCACGGCGGGGATGAAGAAGATGAGGAAGAAGGGCAGGTTGCCGAAGAACCCCCGCAGGTCGGCGGCGCCGCCCAGGAAGAAACTCGTCATGAACAGCCCGCTGTTCAGCACCAGAAACGCGATGATGAAGATATAGGCGATCGGACTGTTGAAATAGGCGCTGAACTCACGTCGGAAAATTGTCAGGGTGCCGCTCATCTACCTCACCTCCCGCACGTGGCCCGACCGTTCGGTCAGGGAGATGAAGGTGTCCTCGAGACTGAAGGGTTTTTCGTGCAGCTCGGTGAGCCGCCAGTTCTTCTGGCCGGCCAGGGCGTAGAGATCGCCCGCCAGGTCCGTGCCGAAGGGGCCGCGTACCTCGAAACGGCTGCCGGCCGCGGTGGCCAGGGGCGTCACCGTCTCCACGGTGGCCAGATCGCGCAGGGCGCCGGCCGCGGTATCGGGGTCCACATCCAGGCCCACGAAGAGGCGGTTGTTGCCCATGGCGTCGCGGGCCAGTTCGTCCACCTTGCCGTCGGCGATGATGCGGCCCTCGTTGATGATGACCACGCGGTCGGTCACGGGACTGACTTCCTGCAGGATATGGGTGGAGAAAATGATGGTCTTGGAGCCGGCGAGGCTCTTGATGAGCTCGCGGATGCCCAGGATCTGCAGGGGATCCAGGCCGCTGGTGGGTTCGTCCAGGATCAGGATGTCCGGGTCGTGGATCAGGGCCTGGGCCAGGCCCGTGCGCTGCCGGTAGCCCTTCGACAGTTCGCCGATGGTCTTTCGGTACTCGGTTTCCAGACCGCAGGCCTCCACGCACCAGTCCAGGCGGTCCAGCAGCCGGTTGCCCGACAGGCCGCGCGCCTCGCCCACGAACCGGAGGTACTCGTGCACGCTCATGTCCAGGTACAGGGGGACGTTTTCGGGGAGATAGCCGATGCGGCGGCGAACATCGAGAGGGCGCTCCAGGACATCGATCCCATCCACCGTCACCCGGCCGCTGTCCGGCGCGAGGAAGGTGGTGATGATCTTCATGGTCGTACTCTTGCCGGCTCCGTTGGGTCCGAGGAATCCGAGGATTTCCCCCCGGCCGATCCCGAACGAAACGTCGTCGAGCGCGCGCATGGTCCCGAAGTGTTTCGTGATTCCACGAACTTCGATCATGGCGAAAGCTCCTCAGGGGTTGAGCAGTTCAATGGGGACTTGGGTTTATACAGGCGCTTATATAAGCGCAACCGAAGGAAAACTGCAAGAGGGGGCCAAAGTTCCGATTTTTTCAGGACGAAATGTGGGCTAGAATAATGGAAACCGGAGGAATCAAATGCCCTGGGAATTGAAAGCCGAAATGCCCTCAGCCGCGTCGGAAATCTCCTATCTGAAGGTGGCCGCCGTCTGGTGGGGAGTGACGGGCGTTCTGATGGTCCTGGCGATCTTCTCCTTCCGGTTCTTCGGTCCGGGTCTCTACGATGACCATCCCATGAGTTGGGGCGAAGTCCTGGAATTGTGGCCGGGGATCCTCGTGGTGTGGGGGGTGATGACGGTGGGCGGGTGCCTGCTCACGGCCCACCTGCGCCGGAAACCCGCGGAACCGGGGCGGTCCCTGGTTTGCCCGAAATGTGAGCGGGCCGCCACCGGACAACACGGAGCGCCCTGCCCCTGCGGCGGCCAGATGTGGAGTCTGGATCTTCTGGAGTGGCGCGACCCGGCCTGACGTCATTGTCTCCTCCAAATGACGCGGCCGACCCCGCGGACCACAAGTCATCCGGCGCAGGACCCTGGCGTTACCGCACCAGCATGAGCTTCCGCTTCACAGGGTCACTGTTGCCTTCCCGCAGCACGGCGAAATACTGTCCGCTCCCCACAGCCTGCCCGTGATCATCCAACCCGTCCCAGATGACCTCACGCACCCCCGGCTCAAGCCGGTCGTCGCGCAGGGCCCGGACCTGTCGGCCACGAACGTCGTAGATAACCAGGCGAACGGGGGCCGACCCGGCGGCGCGGTAGCGCAATACGGTGCGGGGATTGAAGGGGTTGGGATGATTGGTCAGAACCGGGGCGGCCGGCTCGGGGACGTCGTCGGGAGCCGGACTGACGCCCTCTCCGTAGTACAGGATGACAGCCAACTCGGCGGGCGAGTTCGGGTCGTTGGAGGCGAAGACCACCTGGTCGTAGTAGCCGCCTTCGGGCAGGTCCGCGGGATCCAACACGGCCGTGGCCTGGACCGAATCGCCGGGATCCACGGACAGGCGGGGTAACTGGATGTCAAGCCAGGCCGAATTCCAGGTAACGCTGTCGATGATCAGGGGCGACGTGCCGTCGTTGTGGATCCAGAAGCTTTCGGCCTCGGCGGTGGGCAGCTGACCCAGGGCCGCCGGCAGGTTGATCAGGCCGGCGCCGGTGTAGTTGTCCCGTCCCGGGGCGGCGGGGCTGACGGAAATGTCGGTGGCCGTGGTCTCCAGCAACTCGGTGACCTGGGGCACCGTGAGCTGGGGCAGGGCGCTCCAGATGAGACAGAAGGCGCTGGTCACCAGCGGGCAAGACATGCTGGTGCCCGAATAGTCCACGTACCCGCCATTGTGGCTGGTGCTGGTCAGGCCGCCGCCGGGAGCGGTGAGATCGGGCTTGATCAGCCCCGGGGTCCAGGGATAGTCCGCGAAATCCGATTCCCCGTAGGGATTGGTCAGGTCCCACTGGGTGGGGCCGTAGCTGCTGTAGGCCCACACGCTGGCGTCCTGGTTCACGGCTCCCACGGCCACCACGGCGGTGTGGCCGCCGTTGGGAGCGTACCGGGGGCCGGGGCAGTCGCCGGGGCTCACGATGTCGGTGGGCACCGTGTTGTGGCCGCCGTAGTTGTCGCCGTTGCCGGCGGAGCAGATCCAGGGCACGTCAATGGACAGCAGCAGTTCGGCGTTGTGCCGGTTGGCGGCCCGGGTGTCGTCGCCGGCCTGGGACCATCCGCCGCTCAGGTTGAACAGATGGACCCCGTTGTCCAGGCCGAACTGGAGGCCCTCGATGAGGTCGTCCATGTAGCCGGGCACCGCGCGCAGGGCCATGAGGGTGGCGCCGGGGGCTGCGCCGGTGGCGGTGCCGCCGGTCCCGTCGCCGATGATCAGGCCGGCGGTGTGCGTGCCGTGGCCCCAGTCGATGTCGCCGTCATAGGGATCGTCGTCCTCGTCCACCGAGTCCCAGCCGTGGTTGGGGTAGGCCGTGCCGCCGTCCCACATCTGTCCTGCCAGGTCCGGGTGGTCGTAGGCCACGCCCGAGTCCAGGTGACCCACCAGAATGCCGGTGCCGGTGACCCCGGACGACCACACCTGGTCCGCGCCGATGGACGCCAGATGCCAGGCGGGGGCCTTGTCGGCCGGGGAGGTGGCGTCCCGATAGGTGATGGGGACCGGGCCACCGAAGGTTTCGCTCCGGGTTTCGTCGAGGTACAGGTAGCCCACGGCCGGGTCACCGGCCAGTTGCTCCACCGCCGCCGGGGTCATGGCCATGGCCAGGGTGCCGGAGAGCCACAGGGGGCGGGGCGTGTCGGCCTGACCGGCGGTCAGCAGGCTGTTCAGGGTGCCGGACAGGTCGGCGTGGCTCACGTCCACCTGGCGCTTGGCCGCCAGGGTGATCACTTCGCGGCGGGTGGCCCGGCTGGCGTCCTTGAGGGCCAGGTTCATGGCCGCGGCATCCAGACGTTCGGCCGGCACGATCATCACCCGTAGCCGCTCGCCGACGGCCTTGTCCGACATGGCGGCGCTCAGCTCGGGACTGATCACCGGCAGGTTCACCTGCCGTTTGAGCAGGGGCGCGGTGACCAGGGCCAGGGCCGCGGACCGACTTTTCTGGGGGGTGATCGTGCGCGAAAGGCTCTGGGTGGACAGGCGCAGTTCCGGATCTCCGGCGACCCACAGGTAGGTCTTTTCCAGGGTGTTGTCGGTCTCGTCGGCCTCGGCGATGAGGTTGTATAGATCCAGGGTCACCGTGAGGGCATGGGGACCGGGGCCGGCCACCACCGGCACATCCTCCACGGGCAGGTACGCCCCGAGGGCCAGGCCGTCGTTGGCGATCCACTGGGCCGCCCCGAGGGCCAGGCCGTCGTTGGCGATCCACTGGGCAACTTCCACACCGTCAAGTTCGAGACGGAGCAGGAAGGGGCTGGCGATGTCGGTCAGGCCGCTGTTGTTGGCGGCGAAGCTGACGAACACGGTGTCGTCGGCGGCCAGGAACCCATTGGTCCGCTCGCCGCGGGCCATGTTCACCACCAGGCTGCTGTCCCAGCCCGCCGGGATGAAGGGACTGAGGTTGGGCTCCACTGCCCGGCGGCTCTGGTAGACGTTGTGACCCTCGGTGGGGTAGTCCCGCCGGTCGATCCACGCTGCCAGGAGCTGGCCCTCCACAACCAGCCCCTGACAGGAGTGGAACATGGGTTCCACGCGGGGATCGTCGCTGACGATCTCCACGTCCCCAAACAAGGTCGACAGCCCAAAGCCGCCGCCGGTGCGGCTGCCCAGCCAGAATTCATCCGCCCCGGGAGGGGCGTCCAGCCACAGTACGCTCACCACGCCGTCGCGGGTGAATATGGCCGGGCCCACGCTTTCGTATTCGTCCGCGGCCATGCCGAACGGGCCGAAGAAGGTTTCGCCGCCATCCCAGCTGTAGGTGTAGAGGATGTCGCCGTCGGTGCTGACGCCGTCGCTGTAGTCTTCCTGGTAGACCACGAACACGTCGTCACCCTGGCTGGCAATCCGCGGGAAACCGCAGTTGAACGAGGTGCCGCCGGTGAAGGAGGCCACGTCGAAGAAAGTGCCGTCGTAGGTGTCGTGGGCGTAGATGATCTCGGTCTCGCCGGTCCACATGTCGACTTCGGCGTTCACCATGTGCACCAGGCCGCCGTTCATGGTCACGCCGGGCCACAGGTCCTGATATCCGTCGGGGTCGAAGTAGTCATAAATGCCCGTCTGGCCGCCGGTTGTGCTGTACAGCCAGATGATGGTCCACTCCAGCTGGTAGGAGTCGTAGTTCACGGTGAGCCAGTTGGCGGCGATGAAGACGCGGGCGAAATCGCCGCTGCCGGACACGGCGACCGACGGATTGGCGTTGACTTCGTCGGTGCCCAGGCCCTTGACCCAGGCCCAGTCGCTGATGTCGTCGGCCTGCGTGGTTCGGGCGCGCAGGATCCAGCCGTCGTCCCGGACCCACACCACGTGGATATAACCGCCGGCGTCGATGGCGATATTCGGGTGGTACTCGTCCAGGGCATAGGCGGGCATTTCGGTCACGGTCCAGGTCAGCCCGGCGTCGTCGGAGTGGGCGATGTGGATGTCCCGGTCCGTGCCTCCGAGGTCCTGGGCGGAGAACACGGCATAGAGGTCGCCGGAGAGCGGACTCTGGGCCAGCGCCACGTATTCGTCGTTCATGTCCGTGGGATTGGCCAGTTTCGTGTCCGGCGACCAGGGGAGGGCCTTGTCCGGGACGGCGCGTCCGGGCGACCCGAGCCAGGGGGTGCGGTTGCCGTCGAGGGCGGATTTGTCGCCGCCCAGGGTGCGCAGAAAGGTCGGGTCGGACAGCTGAGCCACCTTGGCCTTCAGGTCCGGACTCAGAGGCCGGCCCTCATTGACGCCGGCGGCCTTGCCCAGGGCCTGCTTGGTCTGACCGGTGAAGTCGGCCTCACCGATGGGGCGCTGGGGGGCCTTGTCCGGGTCGAGGCTGCGGAAATTGGTGCGGGTGCGCGGGGTGGTCGTGTCCAGGCGTCGGGTTTCGGCCCCGGACCGGGCGGGCGTCGAACGGACGGGCGCGGGATCCACAGGCGGACGCTGCGCCCCCACCAGGGTCAGCAGGGCCGGAAGCAGCCATATATATGTGATGTGCCGGAACCGCGTCATGGCCTTAAGTCCCTCGCTAAAGAGCAAAATAAAACACCAAAAGGCTTTTTATCTCTAAATATTATACCATAAAATCAAAAATGTGTCTATCGGGTATAAAACTAAAAAGACCAGGTATCCCCCAGGTGGCTCAAATGGCTGCGGGGTCGGCGGTTGCCCCCGGCGGGCGGTGCGGGTATGTTCCTTTCAGTCCGATTCCCCGTGACCGAAAGGATGGCCCGTGCCCCGCGACCCGCGCCCTGACCGCTTTGAACCCCGTTTGTGGGAATACACCCTGCCGGGCGGCTGGACCGTGCTGGCCGGCCGGGCGGATCAGGACAACGACCATCTGTCCATCAAGATGGCCAAGCCCAATGACTGGTGGTTCCACGTCAAGGGGCTGCCCGGCAGCCATGTGGTGCTGCGGGTGCCGTCGGGCGAGGATCCGGACAACGCCACGGTGAAGGCCGCCGCCGCGGTGGCCGCCTGGCACAGCCGGAAGCGGGAAGCCAAACAGGTGGCCGTCACCGGCACCCGGGCGCGCTACGTGACCAAACCCCGCGGCGCCAAGCCGGGCACGGTGGAGGTCCGCAAGGAAAAAGTCTTCATGGTCAGGCCGGCCATTCCGGAAGGATGAGTTGATGGAGTCCCTGCAGAGCGTTCTGGATTATATCCTGAAGAGCCCCTGGCTGCGGGTGGCGGGCATCATTGTCCTGTCGCTGCTGGCGGCCCTGTTGTTGCGGGTCCTGGTGCTGCCCCTGATCACCCGCCTGGCCAGCCGCACGCGCTCCAAGCTGGATGACCATACATTCGATATCCTGAATCCCGCCCTGCTGCGCAGCGTGGTCCTGGTGGGGGCCCACTTCGCCTTCAAGGACTTCGTGGCCGACCCCGGCATCGACCACTATGCCGACGGGGTCATCATCACCCTGCTGGTTCTGATCTGGGGCAAGGCGCTGCTGGGCATCGGGGTGCTGGTGTTCCGCCAACTGAGCGAGGTGGCCGACCAGTACAACTGGATCCAGCCGGCCACCCTGCCGTTGATCTTCTTCACCTTCAAGGTGTTCATCTTCGCCCTGCAGACCTACCTGATCATGGCGGCCTGGAACATCAACCTGACCAGTTGGCTGGCCAGCGCCGGCGTGCTGGGCATCGCCATCGGGTTCGCCGCCAAGGACACCCTGGCCAATTTCATTTCCGGCGTGTTCATCCTGGCGGACGCGCCCTACCAGGTGGGGCAGTACATCGTGGTGGACGGCCAGACCCGCGGCGTGGTCACGGATATCGGCATGCGGTCCACGCGCCTGCTGACCCGGGACAACGTGGAGGTCACGGTGCCCAACGCGGTCATCGGCAATTCCATGGTGATCAACCAGTCCAGCGGCCCGTCGCCCCACATGCGGGTGCGGGTCACGGTGGGGGTGGCCTACGGGTCGGACGTGGATCAGGTGCGCGACGTGCTGATGGCCTGCACGCAGGACCTCCCGCACACGGTGACCGAGCGGGAGGCCTCCATCCAGTTCATCCTCATGGGTGAATCGAGCCTGGATTTCCGGGTCAGCGTGTGGATGGTGCACCCGTCGTACCGGGGCAGGGTGGTGGACACCCTGAATACGCGGATCTACAAAGCCCTGGCGGAAGCGGGCATCGAGATTCCCTTCCCCCAGCGGGATCTGCACATCAAGTCCATGCCCGGCAAATTGACGACGGATTAGCCCCCGAAGACGATCCGGCCCCCCACGACCACCTGCCGCGCGGGTTCCGGGTGGCACAGCAGCAGGGCGGCCACCGGGTCGTCCACGCCGTCGTAGCCGATGGCCGACAGGTCGAAGACCGCCAGATCGCACACCTTGCCCGTTTCCAGGGCGCCGGCGTCCTCCCGGCCCAGACAGCCCGCGCCACCCAGGGTGGCCAGTTCCAGCACTTCGTTCACCGTCATACCTGCGGCCCCGTGGATGAGGCGATGCATGAGCAGGCACTGGCGCAGTTCCGCCAGCATGTTGGAGCTGTCGTTGCTGGCCGACCCGTCCACGGCCAGGCCCACCGGCGAGCCCGCGGCACGCAGGTCGCGCACCCGGCACACCCCCGAGCCCAGGCGCATGTTGGAGGACGGACAATGGGCCACCGCCACGCCGGCGGCGCCCAGACGGGCCACCTCGGCGTCGTCGAACCAGATGCCGTGGGCCAGCCACACGTCGTCGCCCATCCAGCCCACCGATTCCAGGAAGTCCACCGGCCGCTGTCCGTAGATCTTCTCGCAGTAGGTGTTCTCGTCCCGGGTTTCCGACAGGTGCGTGTGCAGGCGAACGCCGTGCCGACGGGCCAGGTCGGCCGTGTCGCGCATGAGATCCGGGTCCACGGAGAAGGGAGAGCAGGGGGCCAGGGCGATCCGGGTCATGGCGCCGGGGCCCGGGTCGTGGAAGGTCGTGATCACGCGTTCGCTGTCGGCCAGGATGGTGTCGGCATCCTGCACCACCGAGTCGGGGGGCAGGCCGCCGTCCTTTTCGGACCGACTCATGGACCCCCGGGTGGGGTGGAAGCGGATGCCCACTTCCCGGGCCGCTTCGATGGTGATGTCGATGAGGCGGGGCGAGGCATCGCGGGGGAACAGGTAGTGGTGGTCCGTGGTCAGGGTGCAGCCGGAGCGCAGCAGTTCACGGAACCCCACCAGGGCCGCCTCGTGGAAGTCCGCGTCCCTCAGTTCGGCCCACACCGGGTACAGGGTCTTGAGCCAGGGAAAGAGTTCGCTGTCCACGGCGGTGCGCCAGGCCCGGGTGCGGGTCTGGTAGAGATGGTGGTGGGTGTTGATCAGGCCGGGCAGCACCACGCAACCCGCGGCGTCCAGGCGCCGGTAGTCTTCCCGGGGGCGGCCGTCGATGAGGTCGGGGGCGGGTCCGGTGCCCATCGCCACCACAAATCCGTCCCGACCGGCCAGCCATGCGTCGGCGAGAATGTCCCGGTTGGTGTTCATGGTGACGAGGGTGGCGGCGTTCTCCAGCAGGAAGAGGTCGGGGCGCTCCATGTTTCCAATCTCCAAAAAACAAAAGGGTTTATTGAGGGTCGGGCTTGTTTGTCCCATTATTTAAAGTATAATCCGCCCTCGGGGATACGGTATAGGACGAATATGATTCGTCCGGGAAATGCGGAAAAGGAGACCCCATGTGGGATCTGAAAGAATACCGATTCGCCACCTCGCCCAGTGAAGCGGTGGCGCTCATGCGCAAGGGCCCGGGCCGCGGCGCCTACATCGCCGGCGGCACGGACATGTTTCTGTATCCGCCCACCTGCGACTTCGTGGTGGATGTGAACAAGGCCGGTATCAGCGATATCGCCCGCACGCCCGGCGGCGAGGTGTTTATCGGGGCCGCCGCCACCCTGCACAACATGGCCGGCAGCGATCTGCTGACCGACTACGCCGGCGGGGTTCTGGGCCGGGTTGCCGCCCTGTGCGGCAACCGTCCCGTGCGCACCACCGCCACGGTTGGCGGAAACCTGTGCAATGCCCTGCCGTCCGCGGATATGGCGCCGGTGCTGCTGGCCCTGGATGCGGTGTGTTTCGTGGCGGACGAGGACAACCAGGAGAGCCTGCCTTTGACGGACTTCTTTGTCGGCCCCCGCAGGACGGTGCTGGATGACCGTCTGCTGGTGGGGCTGGGCCTGCCCGCCGAGGCCGCGGGCCGACGCTGCTTCTGCAAGAAACTCACGCGCTCGGCGGAAGACATCGCCCTGGTTCAGGTCGCCGTCGGCCTGGATATCGAAAACGGTATCGTGGAACAGGCTCGCATCGCCCTGGGCGCCGTGGCGCCCGTGCCGCTGCGCGCCTCCCTGGCCGAAGCCATGATCACGGGCCGGCCCGTGTCGGACATCACGGGAGATCTCATCCTCGACGCGGCCCTCGTGGCCGCCGGCGAGGCCTCTCCCATTGACGACCACCGCGCCTCCGCCGAGTACCGGCGGGAGATGGTGCGGGTACTCACCAAGCGTCTGTTGTGCCGGGCCCTCACGCCGGACGACGGATCAACAGACCCCTGCGGCGGGGTGGACGCATCCGGGGAGGATGAAGGAGGAGCCGTTTGAATATAGAGTTTACCCTCAACGACCAGCCCGTTTCCTGGGAGATCACACCCGGTGAAACGTTGTTGGCGGCGCTGCGCGACCACGGCCTGATGTCGGTGAAGCGCGGCTGCGAAACCGGCGACTGCGGTGCCTGTACGGTGCTTCTCGACGGCGAACCCGTGAATTCCTGCGTGGTGGCGGCCGCCCGCGCCACGGACGGACGCGTGACGACCCTGGAAGGTCTGGCGACCGATCCGCTGATCAACAACCTGCAGAAGGCCATGGTGGACCAGGCGGCCGTGCAGTGCGGCTTCTGTTCTCCGGGCATGCTCATATCCCTGTATGCCCTCATGCGGGACAAAGCCCAGGTCAACGAGGCGGATATCCGCCACGCCCTGACCGGCAACCTCTGCCGGTGCACCGGGTACGTGAAACCGGTGGCCGCCGCCTTGGATGTCCTGGCCGAAACGGGGGACGAGTCATGAGCGGCCTCAAGATCAAACAGCCCCCCGTGCGGGCCAAGGGCGACCGCGATACCCAGGTGGTGGGTCACAACGTGACCAAGGTGGACGCCTTCAAGCTGGCCCGGGGCGAGCCCGCCTTCACGGACGACTTCACCCGTCAGGGCATGCTCTACGCCAAGGTCCTGCGCTCGCCGCACGCCCACGCCCGCATCCTCAAGGTCGATGTGACCGAGGCGCTGGCCGTGGACGGCGTGGTGGACGTGATCTGGCACGCCGACACCAAACCCATCCTGCATACGCGGGCCGGGCAGAGCTATCCCGAGCCTTCGCCCTACGACACGGTGATGATGCCGGACAAGGCCCGTTTCATCGGGGACCGTGTGGCCGTGGTCGTGGCCGAAACCCTGCTCGCCGCCGAGCGGGCCCTGCCCCTGATCAAGGTGGACTACGAGGAACTGCCGGCCATCTGTGACATGGATGAGGCCCTCACGCGCACCGACGTGCTCATCCACGAAGAACCGGATTCGCGGGGAATCGCCGGCGGCGGCAAGAACAACATCGCGGCCCGCATCAACAAGCAGGTGGGCGACGTGGACGCCGCCCTGAAGACCTGCGACCTGGTGGTGGAGCGCACCTACCATCTGCCCCGGGTGCAGGCCAGTCACATCGAACCGCACATCTCCATCGCCTGGGTGGACGAGGACCAGCGCCTCATGGTGCGCACCAGCACGCAGGTGCCGTTCCATCTGCGCCGCATGCTGGCGCGCATCCTGGAAATGCCCGAGTCCCGCATCCGCGTCATCAAGCCGCGGGTGGGCGGCGGTTTCGGGGACAAGCAGGAACTGGTGGTGGAGGACCTGGTGTCTTTCCTGGCTCTGCGCACGGGACGTTGCGTGCGGCTGGAGTTCACCCGCGAGGAGGAGCTGGTCGCGGCCCGCTACCGTCATCCCCAGCGCATTACCATGACCACCGGGGTCATGCGCGACGGCACCATGATCGCCAACCGCATGCACGTGCTGGCGGACACCGGCGCCTACGGCAGCCACGCCCTCACCGTGCAGGGCAACACGGGGCAGAAGGTGCTGCCCATGTACCCGGCGGCCAATATCCATTTCCTGGTGGACTGCGTTTATACTAACAACCCCATCAGCGGGGCCTTCCGCGGATACGGCGCGCCCCAGGGCTGCTTCGCCCTGGAAAGCCACATGGACGAGATCGCCCGCGAACTGGGCATGGACCGTCTGGAACTGCGACGGAAGAACCATATCCGTCTGGGAGACACCGACCCCTTGAGCGCCAAACTGGGCGAAGGCAAGGAAGGGCTGGAGCGGATCATCCGCAGCACCGGTCTGGAGCGCGCCATCGACCAGGGCTGCGAGGCCATCGGCTGGGACGCCCCCCAACCCGTGTCCGCCCCGCACCTCAAGCGCGGCCTGGGCATGGCGCTGGCCATGCAGGGGTCCGGCATTGCCGGCGTGGACTGGGGTGCCGCCACGGTGAAACTCAACGACGACGGCAGCGTGAATCTGCAGGTGGGCGCCACGGACATCGGTCAGGGCTCGGACACCATCCTGGCCCAGTTGTGCGCCGAGGAACTGGGGCTCTCCACCGAGGATGTCATCGTCCTGAGCTCGGATACTGATCTGACACCCTTCGACGTGGGGGCCTACGCCTCGAGCACCACCTACATTTCGGGCGGGGCGGTGGTGAAGGCTTCGGTCAAGCTCAGGGAACAACTGGCCGATGTGCTGGGTAAGCACTGGGGGTGCGATCCGGACGACATCGTTTTCCGGAAAGGCACCGCCCGGGCGGACGGTCATTCCATGACCATGCAGGAGGTGGCCCTCTTCGCCCTCTACCAGGCGATGATCCAGCCCATGGCCACCGAGAGCCACATGAGCAACGAGTCGCCCCCGCCGTTCGCCGCCCAGTTTGCGGACGTGGAGGTGGACACGGAGACCGGGCAGGTCTTCCTGCGCAAGTTCGTGTCCGCGGTGGACTGCGGCACGGTGATCCATCCGCGCATGGCCGAAGGCCAGGTGGAAGGGGCCGTGGCCCAGGGCATCGGCTACGCCCTGTTCGAGGAAGTGCTGCTCAGCAAGGGCGGCAAGGTGCTGAACGCCAACTTCCTGGACTACAAGATCGCCACCGCCCTGGACGTGCCGGAAATGGTCACGATCCTGGTGGAGACCGACGAGCCCAGCGGACCCTTCGGGGCCAAGGCGGCCGGTGAAGTGCCCATCGACGGGCCCGCTCCGGCCATCATCAACGCCATCTGCGACGCGGTGGGCGCCCGGTGCTTCCGCATTCCCGCCACCAGTGAACGGGTGTGGCGGGTGGTCGAGGAAATGGAAGAATCAAAGGACTGAACGGGGAACAGGAGGAGAACCCGATGAAGATGTTTACAATGCGCATGGGCCTTTTGGTATTGCTGGCGGGCCTGTTGATCGTGGCCGGTTGCGGCGGCGGCAAGCAGGTTACCCGGGTGGACGTCACCGAACAGATCGACCTGTCCGGCGAATGGAACGATGTGGACAGCCAGAAGGTGTCGGCGGCCCTGACCGCCCAGATCACCGGCAGCCCCTGGGTGGAGGATTTCCGCGCCGAGAAGGGCACCAAGCCCGTGCTCATCGTGGGCCAGGTGCGCAACAAGACTCCGGAGCACATCGCGGTGAAAACCTTCATCGCCGACCTGGAGCGCAACTTCATCAACGGTGGACGGGTGAAGGTCGTGGCCTCGCCCGAGGAGCGCGACCAGATCCGCGGCGAGCGCGCCGACCAGCAGGAGTTCGCCTCCCAGGAGACCATCAAGCAGTGGGGCCGCGAAAAGGGGGCCGACTACATGCTCATCGGGGAGATCAACTTCGTCTTCGACCAGGAAGGCGGCGAACAGGTGAAGTACTACCAGGTGGACTGCTATCTCGTGGACCTGGAGGACAACACCAAGGTGTGGGCCGGTTTCGAGAAGCTGAAGAAATACGTCAGTCAGTCCAAGTACAAGGGCTAGTCCCTTGACGCGCAGGCCTTCCGGAAAAACCCCGCCCGCAGCCCGGCTGGGAGCTTTGCTCCTGTTGCTGCTGCTGTCGGGCGGGTGCACCACCTACAGCGCCAAGATGGCCGATCTGCGGCCCCAGCTCAGCAGTGCCGACTACGAGAACGCCCTCAAAACCGTGGAGGACGAGACCGGCAGCAAGGACCGCCTGCTCTACTACCTGGAGCGGGGTATCATCCTGCATTATGCCGACCGCCACGGGGAAAGCAACGAGGCCTTTGCCGCCGCCGAACGCACGGCCGAAGACCTCTACACCAAGTCGGTGAGTGAGGGCGCGGCCAGCCTCATCTCCAACGACAACGCCATCAGTTACCGGGCCCGTCCCTTCGAGATGGCCATGGTGCCGTATTACAAGGCCTTCAACTACATCTACCTGGGAGACCGGTCGGCCGCCCAGGTGGAGGCCCGCCGCGCGAGCCTGATGCTGCGGGCGTACATTACCGCCACCCTCAAGGGCATCCGCGAGGAGGACCACGGCGACCTGCCCCGCATCGGCAACAGCGCTTTCCTGAACTATTTCAGCGGCATGCTCTACGACTGGGACGGTGAGATCAATGATGCGTTCGTGTCCTACCGAAATGCGGCCATGGCCTTCCAGCAGAACCACGACCTGCTGCACCTGGAAGTGCCCCACAGCCTGGCCGGCGACCTGACGCGGCTGGCCGGCCGCCTGGGGTTCAGCGCCGAATTGGCCGAGCTGAAAAAGCAATGCCCGGTGGTTTTTCCGGCTGGGGGAGACGCGACCATCGAGACCGGCCCCAGTCGGCCGGACCAGTATGAAGAGGCCGTGGCCAATGCGGGCTGGAAGCCGGGCTACGGAGAGGTGGCCCTGTTCCTGGAAACGGGATACGTGGCCAACAAGACGGAGATCCGCTTCGATTTCCCCATTTTCGAAAGCGTGGCCTACGACGACCCCAACTACTGGTCCTGGGAGATCTACGCCGGGCTGGGTAACATGCAGGCCATGGTGCACGGACGTAAGGTGGAGTACTGGGTCAGCGTGGCGGCGCCCCAGCTGGATGACAAGCCGGGACAGATCCGGGGCGTCCGGGTGTCGGCCGGGGTGGCGGGGACCCATGTCCGCGGGGCGCGGATTTCCCGCCTCAGCCGGGAGGCCCGCATCACCTTCGACTCCGAAAAACCCTCCATCATGTTCAAGACCATTCTGCGGGGGTTGACCAAGTACCTGGCCAGCCGCGGGGCGGAAGAGGCCGGGGGCAGCTGGGCCAAGCTGGCGGCCAATCTGTTCGGTGCGGCCACCGAGTCGGCCGACACCCGCAGCTGGCTCACCCTGCCGGACAATCTGGACCTGGTGCGCCTGAGCCTCCCGGCCGGGGTCTACGATCTTGAGGTAGAGGTTCTGGGGCCCCGTGGGCGGGTTCTCATGACCCGGACCCTGCCGGGCGTGGAAGTCCGCGCAGGCGATTGGACCTTCCTCTCACGCCGGGCCTTCATGGGCCGGGACTATTGAACCAATAACAGATCCGCAGATGTGATGGCCACCGGTTGCCGCGGGCCGTGGGCCAGGCGCCAGTTGAGCAGGGCCTCGGTCACCTGCTTGCGCCGGCTCCAGTTCAAGGCGGGGGGCCAGCCGGCGATTTCGGCCGGGGCCGCTGACCGTCCCAGCACTTCTTCATACAGGAAGGCGATGTAGTCGGGCCAGTCCAGGGGCGCGCCCCGCAGGGCCAGGTCCCGGATGCGCGCCTGCCATTCGGGAGACAGGGTGGTCCAGGGCTGGTCCGGATGGGGCGAAGGGGGCAGACCCCGGCCGTCGGCCTTCATTCCGTACTCCGTGCTGATGAAAAAATGCCAGGCTGTCACCGGCCGTGCCGCGGCGTCCAGGGTTTGGTCCAGGGCCGCGATTTCCGCTTCGGAGGGGGCCCGTCCCACGCAGGGGGCGAAGACTTCCGCCAGGAAGATGTCCACCGGGACCCGGCTGTGGGTTGGATAGGCGTCGGCATACTGCCGGGTGGTCTCCTGGCGGACGTAGCGGGGCCCGACGCGCATGTGCCGGGTGGCGCTGTCGGGCAGGAACTGGGTGGTGGTGGTGGCGGCCAGGCCCATGACCAGCGCCAGTTGCCACAAGGGACGGCCGCGCCGGTACTGGGCGGCCCACAGGGCCATGGCCAGGGCGGTGATGAGCATGACAACCGGGTTGGGCCAGTGGATCAGGGCGAACAGACCGGCGCAGGCAGCGGCGGCCACTCGGGGCGTTGCCCGCAGGATCTGCAGACGGTCGGCGGGAACCACCAGAAACACCAGCAACTGCACGCCGGCGTAAAGCGGGTAGAACAACAGCGACACCCAGACCGAGGGACCTTCGGGCCTGTGGCCGAGGGCGAGCCCCACGGCGACGGGCGCGAGGATCAGCAGCGCGTCCGCCCACAGCCAGGTCCGGGCCGGGGGCGGGGCGGGTCGCGGCCGGCGCAGACGGAATTTCAGCCAGGCGGCGGCCAGCAGCAGGACCCCACCGGCGATCCACTGCGCCGGGCCCGGCAGGCCGGGACCCAGCACCCACCAGACGAATCCGAACAGGCCCCCGAAGTACAACACCAGTTCCGCCCAGGGGCGGGCGCGCCCGCCTGTTTTGGCAAAATTCACGGCGATGGCCAGGAGCAGGGCCGCCACCACGGCCAGCGCCAGGGCCACCGGGCGTGTCCAGAGGGCCGCGGAGGCGGCCCCGCCGGGGACGGGCCAGGCCCAGACCATTTCCCCCGGGGCCAGGGTGACGGCCAGTCCGCCACAGAGCAGGGCCAGGCAGACCAGAAGCCAGGTCAGGATCAGCAGGTTGACGGCGTTGCGCATGCAGACCTCAATCCAGTTGGTGGGTGCGGCGGAAGTCGGCCAGGAGGTCCGTCAGATCGGGTCCGGGCTCTCCGGGCCCGGGCCGGACCGGCGCTTCGAGGTCCAGGAGGGCCGTGGCGGTATCCATCACGCAGGCGGCCAGGGCGTCCAGGTTGTAGCCGCCCTCTAGGTTGAAAACCACCTTGCCGCCGCACAGACGGCTCGCCGCCGCAATGAGCAGCCGGCCCAGATAATCAAAGCCGGCGGTGGAGACCGTCAGGCCGGCCAGGGGGTCGTCCGCGTGGGCGTCGTATCCGGCGGAAACCAGCAGGAAGTCCGGGGCGAAGCGGTCCAGAACCGGGAGGACTATCTCGTCGTAGGCCCGCAGCATGCCTGCGTCACCCACGCCGGCGGGCAGGGGGAGATTCACGGTGGCGCCCTTGCCCGGTCCCACACCCCGGTCGTGAATGGATCCGGTGCCGGGGAAGTGGGGATACTGATGGCTGGAGATGTAGAGCACGTCGGGATCCAGGGTGAAAATGTCGGCGGTGCCATTGCCGTGGTGCACGTCGAAATCCACGATGGCCACCCGGATTCGGGGATTGTCGGCCTTCAGGGCGGCCACCGCCACGGCCACGTGATTCACCGGACAGAATCCCATGGGGTCGTCCTGGGTGGCGTGATGGGCGGGTGGGCGCAGCAGCGCCAGGCCGTTGTTGGCCTCGCCGGCGGCCACGGCCCGGCACAGGTCGATCAGACTGCCGCAGACCCGTTGGGCCACGTCCCAGGTGGCGTCGGTGCAGTAGGTGTCCGCATCCAGCTGGCCGCCGCCGTCGGCCGCCAGACGAACGAGGCCCGCCAGGTGTTCCTCCGAATGGACGCGGCGCAGTTCCTCTTCGGTGGCCGGACGGGTGGGGATGTGCCGCATTTTATCCAGCAGGCCGGAGGGGGTGAGCCGGTCCATGATCGCGTCCAGACGGCCGGCGTGCTCGGCGTGGCCGTCGAGAGTGTGCAACTGCACGCTGGGGTCGAAAACGTAGGCGGTCATGGCATCTCCACGGCCGACAGGCCGAAGGTGGGTGTTGGCAAAAACGTCCAGGGGCTATAGTCTCGTACATGGTCGCTCGGGAGGGGACTGATTTCAACCTGGGAAAAGGGCGCTTATGACGCTGTCGGTGAGGCGTTACCTGTCGCTGGCCTCCATGGTGCTGGTGGCGGGGCTTATTATTCTCGCGTCGCGGCTGGACACGGCGGTGCGCATCCAGGGGGCGGAGGCCCAGATGCACTCCCAGGGGCTGGCCATTACCGAACTCATCGCCGAAGCCAGTCAGCACGGCATCGAGACCTTCAACGCCTGGGAACTTGAGACCACCACCCACTTGGCGGCCTGTGCCCTCTGGGTGGCCCATTTGGATTCCGTCCAGGCTCTGTCCCCCCGGGATGTGGCCCGGCTGGTTGAGGAAATGGACCTGTGGGGGATCATGGCCTTCGCCGCCAACGGGCGCCTGGAGGTGGCCGGCGGATCGGTGTCCGCGGACCCGGATTCGGCGCGCAATCTTCCGCCCGGACTGCTGGAGGCCTTGAGTCGGGAAGCGCGGGGGATCCATCTGTTTCCCCAGGTCTACGACCCGGTCTCGGACCAGAACCTGTTGGGGGCCGCGGTCATGCGGCACGGGGGCGGCGCCATCCTTCTGAACCTGGCCATGGCCGATCAGACCCGCCGCCGTCGGGAACTGGGTCCCGGCCATCTCATCAAGACCCTGGCCGATATTCCTTCCATTTCCTACGTGGTCATCCAGGACGACACCGGTATACAGGCGGCCTCCACCGGCTCGGTGGACATTCTGCCTTCGGCCAGCGACCCCAACCTGCAACCCCTGTTCCAGGGCACTGAAACGGTGACCTGGGAACACCCCACGGCCCTGGGTCCGGTGCTGGAAGTGGCCCGCCTCATTGAACTGCCTCCGGGCAAGGACCTGATCCTCCGGGTGGGGCTGGACGCCTCCCTGGTGAATGATCTGAGAGAGGATATCCGGCGCCGCGCCCTGATCCGCATGGCTCTCTTCCTGGGCAGCATGGGGCTGATCCTCAGCCTGTTCTGGGCCTGGCAACGACAAAGGGCCCTGGACCGCGAGGTGGCCAAGATCACCTGGGAACTGCGCATGCGGGAGGAGGAGGCTCAGCGCGCGGGCCGGTTGGTGGCCATGGGGCATCTGGCATCAGGGGTGGCGCACCAGATCCGGAATCCCCTCAACAGCATCCACATGATCGCCCAGGTCCTCAAGCGAACCGAAGACCTGCCGGCCGAGGTGACCGAGCACGCCCGCCAGATCCGGGACGAGAGCGGGCGCATCGAAAGCATCATCGCGCAGTTCCTGGAATTCGCCCGGCCCCGTCGCCCGGTCTTCACCGAGGTGGATCTGGTGCCCCTGGCCCGGGACGTGCTGGCGGTTCAGGGTGTGACCCATGCCGACGTGGATTTCCGTCTGGAATCCGGACGGTCGGACGTGGTGCTGCCCCTGGATCGGCAACTCATGGTGGAAATCCTGGAGAACCTCCTGCGCAACGCGGCGGAGGCCCTGCAGGGGACGGGCAAGGTGGTGGTGTACATCACCCGCGACCGCCAGGCGGTTGAAATCGCCGTGGCCGACAACGGGCCCGGGATTCCGGCGGATCTGCGGGACAAGATTTTCGATCTGTACTTTACCACGCGGCCCCAGGGCAGTGGCCTGGGCCTGAGCCTGGTGTCCCAGATGGTGTCCGTCATGGGCGGCAGCCTGCACCTGGCCGACGGGCCCGGCCTCAACGGCCGGGGCGCCCGCTTCGTGATCCGCATGCCCCGGCAAAGGAGACAAGGATGATTCCCGGCGTGATACTCATCGTGGACGACGAACGGACCCAGCGGGAAACCCTGGCCGGGGAGTTGAGCAAGTGGGGACATGAAGTCCTGCAGGCCGACGGAGGCGAGGCGGCCCTGGACCTGCTGCCGGGCCGACCGGTGGATCTGATCCTCACCGACCTGCGCATGCCCCAGGTGGGTGGAGCCGAACTTCTGGCCCGCTGCCGGGACCTGCGGCCCGATATCGCGGTGGTGGTCATGACGGCCTACGGTACCATCGAGGACGCGGTGGCCGCCATGAAGCAGGGGGCTGTGGATTTCCTGACCAAGCCCATCGACCTGGACCAGCTGGAAATCGTCGTGAACCGGGCCCTGCAGATGAGGAGCCTGGTCCGGGAGAACAAAGTCCTGCGCCGGCGCCTGACCGAGACCTGCGGGGGCTTTCAGATCCTGGGCAACTCACCCGCCATGGAAACGGTTCTGGCGCGGGCGGGGCGTGCCGCAGAGACCGACGCCACGGTCCTGATCATGGGGGAAAGCGGCACCGGCAAGGAACTGCTGGCCCGCTCCCTGCACGACCTGAGCCTCCGTGCCGAAGGGCCTTTTGTGGCGGTGAACTGCGCCGCACTGCCGGAGACCCTGCTGGAGAGCGAACTCTTCGGCCATGCCAAGGGCGCCTTCACCGGGGCGGACAAGGACCGTCTGGGCCGGGTGCAGACCGCCGCCGGCGGCACCCTCTTTCTCGATGAGATCGGAGACCTGACCCTGGCGGTGCAGGTCAAGCTGCTGCGCTTTTTGCAGGAGCGGGAATTCACGCCGGTGGGGTCGGACAAGGTGTGGAAGGCCGACGTCCGCGTGGTGACCGCCACCCATCGCGACCTGAAGGCCCGCATCAAGACCGATGATTTCCGGGAGGACCTCTTCTTCCGTCTCAACGTGGTCAATCTCACCCTGCCGCCTTTGCGGGATCGCCGGGAGGACATTCCGCAGCTGGCGAGCCACTTCCTCAAGACCTTTGCCGACCGGTACGCGCGCTCCACCCGCAGCTTCAGCTCCGAGGCCATGGCCTGTCTCATGTCCTACGCCTACCCAGGCAACGTCCGGGAACTGGAGAACATCGTGGAGCAGACCATCGTCATGACCATGGGCGAGGTGGTTCACGCGGAGGATCTTCCCGCCAGCCTCACGGAGAGCTCCGGACCGGACGCTCCGCTGACCCTGACGCCGGACATGATCAAGGGCGATCTGCCGGGGATGCTGGAATCCCTGGAGCGTCGCATCGTCATGGAGACCCTGGCCCGCTTCGGGGGCAACCAGAGCACCGCGGCGCGTCACCTGGGGTTTACCGAGAGCGGATTGCGCTACAAGTTGGGCAAATGGAAGGACAAAGGGGAGGCCTAAGGCTCGCAGAATTCTGCGAATGGTTCTCGGTCCTTCGATAAACTCTGCGAAACGGGTCGCGCCAAGCCCAAATGCCCAGGTAGGAACCGCTTCTAACACGTTGAAATTATATCCGTTATGAATTGTGCCCTGGGCCCCTCAGACTGGTACGGTCTATGCAAGTTGCCCGTGTCGTGTTCTCCGCTTGTGGAGGCGGGGGAACCGGGAATTCGTGGGGAGGAAATGAGATGAACCGCAACCTTCTGATCTTGGGGCTGGCTTTGATGCTGGCCGCGCTGGCGCCCATGGCGCTGGCTCAGGAGGCCGATCCCGTGACCGCTCCGAGCGGCGGCGGGAGCGATCCCTGCCGGTTCATTGATGAGGACGGCGACGGATTTAACGATTTGGCTCCGGATGACGACGGCGACGGCATTCCCAACGGCCTGGACCCGGACTACAAGGGTTCCGAGGCTGAAACCGGGTACAAGTTCACCTGGGGACTGCTGAGCGAAATGTTCGGATTCGGGTTCGGCAGGGACGCTGAAGGAATCGGAAATCGCCACATGTACGGACCGGGTGACGGCGCAAGCGGTACCGGTCCCGCCGATGGCACTGGATTCGGTCCCGGGACCGGTGGTGACCCAGGTGATGGCGACGGTCACAATGGCTCGAATGGCTCTAGCGGTCAGGATGGTCAGAGTAGCCGTCGGGGTGGCCACGGTTGATCGGGACCCGCGGGATCGCGGGGACTCGTTCCCCGCGGTTCCGCATCAAGGCCTGATCGGAGCCGGGCCTGAAGATCCACGGAGCGGATATTGCAGGGAAAACTGAAGATCCACGGAGCGGATATTGCAGGGAAAACCGGTTACAACCATTGCGCTCTGCACCCTGCTCCTGATGGCCTCCACGGTGGGAGGCGCCGGCGCCGAAGGATTCAACGGCCGGGTCAGTCTGGGATACGGTTACCTCACCCATCCCATCGGGCTGACCACCGAGAGAGCCGCAGGATATCTCTCGCAGCGGGTTTGGCTGGCCCAACAGATTCCAAGCGGAGAGAGTCTGTTCCAGGTCGGGTACGAAGGCATGGCGTATCAGTTCGGAAACGATACGCACCTGGGATCGCTGCGGCACGGATTCGGTCTCGAGTGGTTTCGCAATGCGAAGGACGGCAGCCAGGGCTTGAGCGCGGGACTTCAATGGGGACTGAGGAAATACGACACGTGGTACGATCTCTACAACTACCAGGAAGGTTACGGGTACTTCGCCTTTAAACGGTTCATCGGATTGCGGACGCAGCTGCGGGGATACGTGGCGGTCAGGAAACGAATCTACGGCGATCTACCCGAAGAAAGTTCCATCGAGCCCCACGGGCAACTGGAGTTGAGGCACTACTCGGAAAGCAAGACGACACTGGGCCTTCGGGTTCGGTACGGGATAAAAAAATTCAACGATGTGGCCGCGTCGCAAGTCTGGGAGACCCTTAATCTCCCCTCCACCTCCCAGGTTGCGGCGCGGCTCAATTTTGCCCAGGGGGTGTCCGACCGGCTCGGCCTGCGGGGCTGGTTCGACATTCGCTGGAACCTCGACGACTACCCCCACTACGTCGAGGCCGATATCTTCGACAGCCCCATCCTGGACCGCTACGCCCACGACGGCTGGGACGCGTGGGCCTTCATGAAAATCCTGACGCCCTGGCAGATATGGCTGGAAATGGGTGTGGGGGGCGGTGTCCACGACTACGGGTCCCTGCTCTTCGCGGGGGCGGAGGGCGGCCTGAGCCGCAAAGACGAAATCCTTGAGTTCACCCTGAGCGGAACCCGGCGCCTGGGGGCCAAGCTGGGGCGGCCGGACCTGCGGGTGGAGGGCGGTTGGCGCCGCCAGGATTCCACCCACTATATCTATCACTATCGGGGCGGTTATTTTTCCACGTCCCTGGCCTGGCGTTTCTAGCTAGAGACCCACCACGTATCCCGCGTTCCATTCCAGGTTGTCGGCGCTGCCCAGTTCATGGAACCGGACGTTCAGGCCGGCGAACCAATTCTCCCAGACAAACTGTTTGACGCCGAACCGCTGGTAGAAGCGGGGCAGGCGGTCCAGCACGTCCTTGCGGGCGAAGATGTACCCCAACTGCACCAGAACGTGTGTCTTCTTGGCGATGTGCTCGTATCCGGCGATGGCGGCCAGGTCGAATTTGTCCATGGAGTCGGCGGTCACGTTCTGGCCGTTCTTGTAACCTTCCAGTTCCACCAGGGTCGGCACGGACTCGTCGTAGCACACATCCAGACCGAAGCAGTAGCGGCCCATGTAGGAGAATTTCCGGCCGACGACGGCGGTGATGTTGCCGATGAAGAAGCTTTGGTTGCTGTACTGCTGGTTCAGGTCGGGGTCGTCGAAAACCAGATCCAGATTCCGCTTGCCCACCGAGCCGGTGAGGGTCAGGTTCCAGCCGCGGTCGAAGTCGGCCGGTTTGACCCGCGTGGGCAGCCTGGCGGGGTCCTCGATGTGGTGTTTCACGAACAGAATGGGGCCCATGGCGTTCAAACCGTGGTTGGGACGCTGAGTGCCGCCGTTGGAAAAGTGGGTGCCGGTAATGCCGCCGATCAGGGCCCAGCGCCGGGCCAGCTTGTATTCCGCGTAGCCGCCCACCTCAATATGCACCGAGCGGCCCAGGCCCAGGGCCATGTTCTTGGGATTGTTCACGGCGTCGTAGGCTTCCCAGTCGGTGGTCAGCCCGAAACCGAGACCAAAGCTGAGCTGCCAGCGGCTGCTGCGGTGAAAGGGCCAGTCGAAGAATCCGTACAGGCTGGTGGGCTGGCCCAGTTCCTCGTCGTTGTAGAAATCCGCCCCGTACAGGCCGATGCCGTAGCTCGGGAAGTTGTAGGCGTGCTGCCACTCGGAGGATCCGTCGGTCTGCCAGCCGAACTCGAGGCGGGCGGACTGGAAGTTTTCGATGGGGGTGCCGCTCAGGTTGTCGCCCTTGAGGAAGTCGTTGGTCTGCAGAACTGCGCCCCACTGGTAGGCGCCCCGGATATAATTGGAGGTACCGGAATAGGTCTCCGTGTTATCTTCGGTGCCGGCGGTGGCGGGACCGAGCAGGCACATCAGGCTCAGCAGACAAAGCAACGCGCATCTCATGAAAACAACCTCGAGGGGCCGGGGACCGGAGCGGAATGACATCCATGGCAAATAGAATACCGAGCGGGTCCCGTCTCTTTCAAGGCTTTTCGGTCGCCCTGGTCCTTTGGGTGGGCCTGACGGGGACGGCGCTGGCCGGCGGAACCGTGGCCCTGCAGTTCGAGAACGACATCCTCGGCCTCGACGATTCCGACAAGCACTACACCAACGGCTTGGCCTTGTCCTGGCTGTCCCGGCCCGACCAACTGCCCGGCTGGCTGGACCGCCGCGTACGGGGACACAACGCCTGGTTCGGGGCCGACACCTTCCATCTGCGGCTGGCCGTGGGCCAGAACCTCTTCACTCCCGAGGACATCAAGACCACCGACCTGGTGGTGGACGACCGGCCCTATGCCGGTTGGCTGCACGGGGATATGACCATCGTGGCCCAGGATGACAATTCCCTGACCCTGCTCGAGATTTCCCTGGGGGTGGTGGGGCCGTCGGCCATGGGCCGGGAAGTGCAGGATTGGGTGCACGGTGTCATTGATTCGCCCATTCCCCAGGGCTGGGACAACCAATTGCACGACGAATTCGCCGTCATGGTGGGGTACGGCCGTAAATGGCGGAATTTCGGCCAGGATCAATGCTGGACGGTGCCGGGTTTGCCGGGGCTTGAATTCGACATCAGTCCCCAGGTGGACATGGCCCTGGGCAACGTTTTCACCTATGCGGCGACCGGCGTAAGCCTGCGGCTGGGGCAGGGCCTGCGGGGCACGGTCACACCCATTCGCCTGCGCCCCGGAGGCACCGGGTCCCTCATCCGCGGCCCTGGCAAGGGGTTCGCCTGGAACGTGTTCACCGGCATTGAGGGCCGCTGGATGATTCACAACATCTTCCTGGACGGCAACACCTTCGGCAGCAGCCACAGTGTGGAGCGGATCCCCCTGGTAGGCGACTTCTGGGTGGGCTGGGACCTGTCCTGGCGCTCTCTGCGGATGGCGGTCCACTACGTGAACCGGAGCCGGGAATTCGTGGGCCAGCACAGTTCGGACCATTTCGGAGCCCTGACCTTTGCCGTGGACTATTGATGAAGGTTTCCTCCGGACCGTCCGGGGGTTAATATAGGCTTGTCCCGAGCCCCCCGAGAGCCCGATTTCTGAGAGGTTCGCCTTGGAATCCCAAGTGTCCCATCTGGTCGAAAAGATCCGTGACTCCATCATCGGTGACGACCGCGCCCTGGACGGCCCCTACGGGCTGCGGCGCATGACCTATGCCGACTACACGGCCAGCGGCCGGTCTCTCAGCTTCATCGAGGAATTCATCCGCGAGGAAGTCCTGCCCCTGTACGCCAACACCCACACCGAGACCTCCAGCACCGGACTTCAGACCACCCGCTTCCGCGAAGATGCCCGGCAGATAATTCTGGAAAGCGTCGGCGGCACCGAAGACGACGTGGTGATCTTCTGCGGGTCCGGGGCCACCGGCGCCATCAACAAGCTGATCGAGATCCTGAACCTGCGTATTCCGGCCAATCTGGACACCGACTACGGTCTGGGCGACTGCATCCCGGCGGAGAAGCGCCCGGTGGTCTTCATCGGCCCCTATGAGCACCACTCCAATGAACTGCCCTGGCGCGAAAGCATCGCCGACGTGGTGACCATCCCGGAGGACCAGGACGGACAGATCGACCAGGCCCACCTGGAACGGGAACTGATCAACTACGCCACGCGCCCCCTGATCATCGGCAGTTTTTCAGCGGCCAGCAACGTGACGGGCATTGTGAGCGACACCCTGGGACTGTCCCGCCTTCTGCACAGCCACGGGGCTCTGGCCTTCTGGGATTTTGCCGCCGCGGCTCCCTATGTGACCATTGAGATGAGCCCCGAGGGGCCGAACGCCGGCCCCTGCCCGCTGGGGTACAAGGATGCGGTGTTCATTTCGCCCCACAAGTTCATCGGGGGACCGGGGACGCCGGGGGTTCTGGTGGTCAAGCGCAAACTGCTGACCAACCGGGTCCCGTCCGTGCCCGGCGGCGGCACCGTGTCGTACGTGAGCCCGGCCGACCATTCCTATCTCACCGACCACGCCCACCGGGAAGAGGGCGGCACACCGGCCATCATCGAGGCCATCCGGGCCGGGCTGGTCTTCCACCTCAAGGAGGCCGTGGGCGCGGACCGCATCGAAGAACTGGAACAGGGCTTCGTGGAACGGGCCGCCCTGGCCTGGGCCGGCAATCCCAATATCCAGATCCTGGGCAACCCCGAGGCGCAGCGGTTGTGCATCGTGTCCTTCGTCATCAAGCACGGGGAAAAGGTGCTGCACCACAACTTCGTGGTGGCCCTGCTCAATGACCTGTTCGGCATCCAGGCCCGCGGCGGCTGTTCCTGTGCCGGCCCCTACGGCCACCGCCTGCTGGGCATCGACCTGGCCCGTTCCATGAAGTTCCACGAAGCCATCGACGCCGGCAGCGAGGGCATCAAGCCCGGCTGGGTGCGGGTGAACTTCAACTACTTCATTTCCGACGAGGTCTTCAACTACATCCTGGCGGCGGTGGAACTCCTGGCCGAACACGGCTGGCGCCTGCTGCCCCACTACAATTTCGATCCGGTGACGGGCATCTGGCGCCACCGGGAGCGCCGGCCCGGCCAGACGCTGCGGCTGAAGGATATCTGTTACAAGTCGGGGAAGATGGCCTACCGTTCACACCACATCACCGAGCCGGAAACGGCCTATGCCGACTACCTGGACGAAGCCCGGGCCGTCCTCGCCGAAATGGAAAGCCTGGACCGGGACGGCCACGGCGCGGCCGTAACGCCGCCCGCGCTGGACGCGGACCTGGAACGCCTGCGCTGGTTCCCTTTGCCCGGGGAAGGGCGCAACTGATCTGGAGGTTGGGATGAAACGACGAGTACTCACCGCCCTGGTCCTGGCACTGCTCCTGACCGGGGGCCTTCTCAGCGGGTGTTCCGAGGACAATCCCGTCGCGCCCGGGGCGACCAGGTTCGCCACCCCCGACGCCCTGGTGGACGGCCTGAAGGCCTACTACTCCGGAATGGACTATGCCGGTTACGTGGGGATTTTGGAGTCCGACTTCCGGTTCATCCTGCAGAACCAGGACCTGAACGAATGCGACCTGATCACCAACTACCTGGACCGGATCCAGGAGCAGGCCGTAACCAACCGCATGTTCAACGGAGCGGGCGGACTCACCTGTGACGGGTATGCCATGCCCCCCATCGAGGGCATTACCGTGAACCTGTTCCTGCGCAGCACGGAGTGGACCCTGGTTACGGACCCGGAGTCCCACTTTGTCGGGTCCAGCCGGGCCCAGCACAATTTCCAGATCGTGTTCAACCATGCGACGGCCTTCCAGAGCCGTATCGAGGGCCTGGTGCAGGTCCATGCCCGGGATATCGACCCGGGCCCGGAGGCCGACTGGAAGCTGACGGGGCTGGAGCATGTTTCGCCGGTCAAGGCGTCGGAGGATCGGACCTGGGGCGTGATGCGCCTGTACTACCGGGGCGACAGCTAGAGCGGACGCCAGACGGCGCTGACCAGGTCCAGGATCTTCATCAAACCATCCCGGTCGGTCTCCCGGAAGGCGGCCGGGCCTTCCGAATCCACGTCCAACACGCCCACCACGCGGCCGTCCCGGTCGTGCAAAGGCACCACCACTTCACTGTTGCTGCGTGAATCGCAGGCCACGTGGCCCGAAAAGGTGTGCACATCGTCCACGATCCGGGCCGTGTCCGAGGTCACCGCGGACCAGCACACGCCGTCCGGCGGCGGCAGCACGGCACAGGCCAGCGGGCCCTGGTACGGCCCCACCACCAGTTGGTCGGTCTTCAGGAGATAGAAACCCGTCCAGAAAAAATGGGGCATCTTGTGGTGCAGCAGGGCGCAGATGGTGGCCATGCGGGCCAGCGGGTCGTCCGTCCGCTTCGGACCGGTGGTGAAAAGATCCTTGAGCTGATCGTATATGCGCCCGTAGCGGGCGGCCAACTGGTCGTCGGTGACGGCCATGTCTAGTCCTTCCGGGAATTCAGCAAACGAGGGAGGAAACAACCGCCGGGGGTATTGCTCACCAGACGGCCACCCTGAACCACCCGGGTGCCGCGCAGCCATACGTCCTTGACGACACCCCGGGCGGGCAACCCGGCCCAGATTGAGCCGGCCCGATCGCTGGGCCCCAGGGGCTCCCAGCGGTAGGACGGTTCGGGGTCGAACAGGACGATATCGGCATCGAAGCCGGGGGTGAGGGCGCCCTTGCGGTCGCCGAGTCCCATGAGTTCGGCGGGACGGGTGGCGAGGGTGTCGATCCAGCGGGCCGGGGTCATGCGCCCGGTGGCCACGCCCTGGGTGTAGCTCAAAACCAGGCGTTCGCCCACGCCGCCGCAGCCGTTGGGCACGGCGGGAAAGCCGCCGCCGGCGGCCCGGGCTTTGACCGCCAGGGGGAACTCGCAGTGGTCGGTGGCCAGCATGTCCAGCCGGCCGTCGGCCAGCATGTCCCACAGACCGTCCCCGTTTTCCCTGGGGCGCAGGGGTGGGGAACAGATGGCGCCCAGGGCGGCTTCGTGGCCGGCCTGATAGAGGCTGTCGTCGGCCATGAGGTGGTGCAGGCAGACCTCGCCCACCAGGGATGCGTGCCCGGCGGCGCGGGCGGTGTTGAGCAATTCCGCGGACCGGGCGAGGCTGATGTGGACGATCTCCAGGGGGCAGCCGGTTTCGGCGGCCAGGGCCAGGACTTCCGCCACGGCCTTTTCCTCGGATTCGGCGGGATGGGCGTCGGGGTGATAGCTGGGGCCGATGCGGCCCAGATCCAGGAGCACCTTTTCCGCCACGGCGTTCATCTCGCCGTCCTCGGCGTGGACGAGCAACAGGCCACCGGCCTCCCGAACCGCGGCCATGAGGGTCTTCATATGGGCGGCCGACAGCATGAGCCGCCCTTTGTAGGCCAGAAAACCCTTGAACGTGGGCAGGCCCACGGAGACCAGACCGGGAATTTCCGCCAGGCGTTCAGGGGACGTGTCGGTCACGGTGACGTGCAGGCCGTAGTCGCAGAGAATGGTGCCGTCGGCCATGTCCCGCCAGCGCTGGACCGCGGCGCCCAAAGGTTCGCCCACGGCGGGGTTGGCGAAATCCACCACGGTGGTGGTGCCGCCCAGGAGGGCCGCCGTCGAGGAATTTCGCCAGCCAAGGCTGGAGATCCCGCCGGACAGGGGCATGCCGAAGTGGGTGTGGGGATCCACACCCCCGGGCAGGACCCACAGGCCGGTGGCGTCCACGTCGCCGTCGGACAGGGGTTTGCGCGGTTCGACGGCGGAAATCCGGCCGTCGGCAACCGTGATATCGCCTTCAACCGGGCCGTCGCGCGTAATGAGTGTGCCGCCTCTGATGTTCATGCCAAATGAATACTTGTTATGAGCGTTTGCGGCCAGTGTTTTCCGCTGTTAGACTCATGCTCGAATAAAACGTCAAGGGGAAACCCGTAATGGAGGTCGTTATGAAATTCCTGAAATTCGCCTTGGTGGGGGTGCTGGTGGTGTCCCTGGTGGGTTGCGCCAGCATGAGCCGGAAGGAACAGGGCGCGGTCATCGGGGCCGGTTCGGGCGCGGTGATCGGCGGGGCCATCGGCAGTGCCTCGGGCAACACGGCCCTCGGCGCCATCATCGGCGCGGCGGTGGGCGGCGCGGCCGGCGCCTACATCGGCAACTATATGGATGATCAGGCGGAGGAAATCGCCCGGGACATCGAAGGGGCCACGGTTGAGCGCGTGGGTGAAGGTATCAAGATCACCTTCGACTCCGGGCTTCTGTTCGACGTGGACAGTTCCGCCATGCAACCGGCCGCCGAGGCCAACCTGACCAGCCTGGCTGAGATCCTCAACAAGTACGACGACACCCTGATCCTCATCGAGGGCCACACCGACGCCAGCGGCTCCGAGGACTACAACCTGGGCCTGTCCCGCAACCGCGCCCAGTCGGTGGCCAATCACCTCTCGGGGGTTCAGGTCGACGCCACCCGTTTCACCATCATGGGGTACGGCGAGGCGCAGCCCATCGCCGACAACGGCAGCGTGGACGGCCGTCAGGCCAACCGCCGGGTGGAGCTGGCCATCATGGCCAACGACGACCTCAAAAAAGTGGCCGAGGAGAAGGCGAACTAGGTCCTGCCATCGGCCGGGGCATCATGAACGGGTCGGGCCTTGCCGCTAGCTGCGCAAGGCCCGGGCAACAACCTGACTCAGCTGGGCCTGGCGATAGGGTTTGGCAATGAAGCCGGTGGCGCCCAGTTCCAAGAGGTCCTCGCGGGTCCCGTCCGGATCGAAGCCGGAACTGAGGACGACGCGGATGTCCGGATCCATCAGGCGCAGCCGTTTGAGGGTGTCCCGGCCGCCCAACTGGGGCATGACCACGTCCAGCAGCACCAGGTCGATCTGATCCCTGAGCCGACCGTAGATCTGCAGGGCCTCGATGCCGTCCTTGGCCATGACCACCTCATAGCCGAGGGCCTTGAGCTGGGCCCGGGCCATGCTGCGCACCAGATCCTCATCGTCCACCACCAGGATGCACCCTTCCCCGTAGACCACGTCGGATTTGATTTCCTCTTCGAGGATCACCGCCGGCTGGTCCTGGGGCAACAGAATGCGCACGGTGGTGCCGAGGCCGGGTTGGCTGTCGATCCGGATCTGGCCGTGGTGTTCCTTGATGGTGCCGTAGACCGTGGCCAGGCCCAGGCCGGTCCCCTTGCCCGTGGGTTTGGTGGTGAAGAAGGGTTCGAATACCTTTTCCACCACGTCCGGGGCCATGCCCACTCCGGTGTCGGTGACGGAGATTTCCACATAGCGGCCAGGCGGCAAATCGGTGTCGCCATTGTCGTCCGGGCCCCCCTTCAACACGAGATTGCGGGTGGTGAAGGTCAGCGCGCCCCCGTCGGGCATGGCGTCGCGGGCGTTGAGGCCGAGGTTCAGGAAGGCGTTCTGCAACAGGGTGGGATCGCCCACGACCCGCTCCAGGGTGGCACCGAAGCGTTTTTCAATGCGGATGCTGCGGTCGATGCTGCGCTGCAGAAGGCCGATGGCTTCGCGGATGGGCGCGTGGATGTCCATGGGCGAGGACATGACCGTTCCCTTGCGGGAAAAGGTCAGCAGCTTCTGGGTGAGGTCGGCGGCCCGTTTGGTGCCGCTGAGGATCATGGCCACATGGGGGCGCAGGGGGGATTCGGCCGGGAGTTCCATTTCCATGAGTTCGGCGTTGCCCATGATCGCCGCCAGCATGTTGTTGAAATCGTGCGCCACGCCGCCGGCCAACTGTCCCACCACTTCCATTTTCTGGATCTGTCGCAACTGTTCCTGCAGGGCGAACTCCTCCGTCACGTCCCGGAAGACCAGCACCACTCCGGCCACGTTACCGTGGCGGTCCCGGATGGGGGCGCCGCTGTCGGCGATCCGCAGGCGCGACCCGTCGCGGGTCAGCAGGAGGGTGTTGCCCTCCAGGATGATGATCTGGCCGGTGGCCAGCACATGGTCCACCGGGTTGGGCAGGATGGCCCCGGTGTCTTCATCCAGGATGGTGAAGATTTCGGCGAGGGGGCGGCCGGAGACCTCGCGAAACTGCCAGCCGGTGAGCTTTTCGGCCACGGGGTTCATCTGGCGGATGCAGCCGTCGGTGTCCGTGGCGATGACCGCGTCGCCGATGGACTGCAGGGTGATGCTGAGATTCTCCTCGCTGCTGGCCAGTCGGATCACCGCCTCGGCTTCCCGGCGCCTCAGGCGCAGGGTGTGCAGGGACAGAAGCAGGGCCAGCCCGGCGGCCAGGGCGGTCATGATCAGGCCGCCCAGGATCATGCGCCGACGGATGACGGCCAGGTCGGCTTCCATGTCCTCAATGTAGACGCCGGTGCCGATGATCCAGCCCCAGGGCTCGAAGCGCTCCACGTAGGAGACCTTGTCCTGCAGTTGGCCCAGGTCGTCCTTCCAGTGCCAGCGGTATTCGATGAAGCCGTCCCGGCCGGGGCGTACCGCCTCTTCCATCTGGTCGATTAGCACCGAGAGGACTTCTCCGTCGGGGCCCACCACCAACTGCGTATCCAGGGCTTCCAGGTCCGGCCGGTAGGGATGCATGAGGAAGCGGCCGTCCGGTCCGATGATCCAGTAGTAGTCCTTGCCTTCCTCACCGAAGCGGGCGGCCCGCAACCTGGCCACGGCCCGCGCCTGGGCCTCTTCGGCCGTGGTCAGACCCTGATCGATATCCGCCTGCCGGGAATCCAGGTTGCTCACGGCCGATTCCACCAACCGCTTGCAGAGTTCAAACTTCTGATCGCGGTATTGCCGCTCCAACAGGGGCACCAGCAGCAGGAAGACGATGACGGAGAAAACGGCGAGAATGGTCAGGGCGGGGGCCAGAAAGGGGAGGAAGGTCCGCAGGAAAAGGTTCGGCCCGGGGGGCGCTGCCCGGTGTCTGGTTGGCATGGGTCAAGCCCCTTGGGTTGGATCGGGATCCTTCACGTTTTGGCAGAATACCCAAATCTCCCGGCAGAGCGCCATGGTTTTCTTGACTCGCGGGGGATACGGAAGGGCCGCCCACACGGGAGCGGCCCTTGGTTCCCCGGAAAAACTATTCCACGGCCGATGTGCAGAAGGCACACTTCTTGGCCTCGAGAGGAATCTCACTCAGGCACTGGCCACACTTCTTGGTGGTCGGGGCCGCCGCGGGGGCGGCTTCTTCCTTGCGCTTGGCGGAGTTCATGCCCTTGATCAGCATGAAAATGGCGAAGGCCACGATCAGAAAGCTGATCACGGTATTGATGAAGGCCCCGTAGTTGATGGTGACGGCACCGGCGGCCTGGGCGTCAGCCAGGGAGGCGTAGGGCGCGGCGGCTTCGGCACCGGCTTTCAGGACCACGAACAGGTTGGCGAAGTCCACTCCGCCCAGCAGCAGGCCGATGGGCGGCATGATGACATCGGCCACCAGCGACTTGATGATGGTGCCGAAGGCGGCGCCGATCACGATACCCACGGCCATGTCCAGCACATTCCCGCGCATGGCGAATTCCTTGAATTCCTTGAGCATTATATCCCCTTTCAATTGGTTTTAATCAGGCCGCGCCCGGGCTGGGCGCGCTGAACCGTCTTCCCCCTAGCGGCACCAAGGTATCCCATTTTCAATATTATTGCACTAGCGGGGAGCTGTTTTTTGCGAAAGCCGGGTTGACAGAGGCCGATGAACCCCATAGCTTGCGCCTATCGACACACCCGGACCCACCGCTGCGGCGGAGGAGCACGATGTACCTGGAATCTGGAAAACTTCAAACTGCGACCATGGGCGGCATGATGGGTATGCCCATGGCCATGGCTATGCCATGGCCGGGTGCTGTGCGTTCGCATGGGAGGATGATCTGACCTGAACTGATTGATCCGACATGAAGAACATCCCGAGGGAAGCACACCACCCGGCCACAGCCACGGTGGTTTTTTTGTGCCCTTTCATTCCCTGTCCGAGGAGATCGATCATGTCGACGAACAACAGCTTCAATACCCTGTGCATCCGTGGCGGCCAGACCGCCGACCCCGCCAACGGCGCCGTGCTGCCCCCCATCTACCAGACCACCACCTTCCGCAACAAGGTGGTGGGCGAGGAACAGACCTTCAGCTACAGCCGCGTGGAAAACCCCACCGTGGCCGTCTTCGAATCCCGGCTGGGCGCCCTCGAGGATTGTCTGCCCGCGGTGAGTTTCAGCAGCGGCATGAGCGCCGTGACCACCCTGTTCCTGGCCCTGCTCAAGCAGGGGGACCATGTGGTGGCGTCCGATGTGATCTACGGCGGCACCTTCCGCTTCCTGACCGAAGTTCTGGCCGACCTGGGCGTGACCAGCGAGTTCGTGGACACGTCGGACCCGTCGCTCACGGAGGCGGCCCTGCAACGGCCCACCCAGCTGCTGTTGCTGGAATCGCCGGCCAATCCCACCCTCAAGCTCACTGACATCGCGGCCAACTGCGCCCTGGCCCGCCAGTACGGGGTCCTGTCGGTGGTGGACAACACCTTCCTCACACCGGTGCTGCAACGGCCCCTGGATCTGGGTGCCGATGTGACGATCTATTCCACCACCAAGTTCATCGACGGGCACAACGCCACCGTCGGCGGCTCCATCTGCACCCGGGACGAGGTCCTGCGCGAGCGTTTTGCCTACTCCCGCAAGTGCCTGGGAACCATCCAGACTCCCCAGAACGCCTTCCTCACCCTTCAGGGTCTGAAAACCCTGCCTTTGCGGCTGCAGCAGCAGACCCGCAACGCCCTGGTGGTGGCTCGCCGGCTGGAGGGGAATCCCCACGTGAAGACCGTGATCCACCCCGACCTGGAGACCTTTCCCCAGCGGGACCTCGCGGATCGTCAGCAAACGGCGGGCGGGGGACTGGTGACCATAATCCTGGAGGGCGGCCTGTCCGAGGCCGCCCGAACCCTGGGAGCCCTCAAAATCTGCACACCTGCGGAAAACCTGGGCACGGTGGAAACCCTGGTCACCCACAACGCCTCCATGACGCATGCGTCGGTGCCGGCGGAGCGTCGGTTGAAGCTGGGCATCCTCGACGGCCTGATCCGGATCTCGGTGGGTCTGGAGGACCCGGCGGAAATCGCCGATGACCTGGAGCAGGCTCTGTCCCTGGCGTTTCAGGGGGTGTGTCATGCGTGATCCCATCGTTGTTTTGAAATTCGGCAGCTCGGTGCTGTCGGACCCCAACGCGTTGCCGGCGGCGGTGCTGGAAATCTACCGGGAAATCCGGCGTGGCCGCCGGGTGGTGGCGGTGGTGTCGGCCTTCGGAAACCGGACCGACGAATTGCTGGGCGCCGCCCGCAGCCTGTGCGAAGAACCGGACCCGGCCTGTCTGGCCCGGTTGCTGGAAACGGGGGAGGCGGAGTCGGCCGCCCTGCTGGGGCTGGCCCTGGAACAGGCGGGGGTGCCGGCCCGCATTCTGGACGCGGGGCAGATCGGCCTGACCACCAGCGGCGAGGTTCTGGACGCCGAGCCCCTGGATTTCGACGGGGTCCGGGTCCGCCAGGACCTCCTGGATGTGCCCGTGGTGGTGGTGCCCGGTTTCAGCGGCAAGTTGAAGGACGGGGCGCCCGCCCTGCTGGGCCGCGGGGGGTCCGACCTGACCGCCCTGTTTCTGGCCCGGGGCCTGCGTGCCGCCGAGTGTCGTCTGCTCAAGGATGTGGACGGCCTGCTCAAAGTGCGAGCCGACGGGTCGCTGGACCACGGGACCCGCTACGCCACGGCCCATTATGACGAATGCCTGCGCGTGGGTGGGCCCCTGATCCAGCCCAAGGCGGTGGAATACGCGGCGCGTTACGACCTGCGGTTCACCATTGCGCGTTGCGGATCGCACCGGGGCACGCTGGCCGGACCGGTGGAGAGCCGCTTCGAAACGGTGGATCCGGCCCCGGCGCCCACGCGGGTTGTGCTGGGGGGACTCGGCACCGTGGGGTTGGGTGTTTTCCGCTGGCTGGATCGCCTGCGGGACGATTTCCAGGTGGTGGGCATCCTGGTCCGGGATACCGCGGGCACCCGGCCCCGGGATGTGCCGGCCCACCTGCTGATGTCGTCGGTGGATCAACTCCTGGCGGCGGGACCCCAG
>Ga0209692_10000965_pt1 | contig 46294 bp, 41 predicted proteins | sample tdDd472_FD_187129 | JGI IMG/M metagenome (GOLD analysis project Ga0209692, IMG submission 187129) | Marine sediment microbial communities from the Atlantic coast under amendment with organic carbon and nitrate - tdDd47.2 (SPAdes)... | ecosystem: Environmental > Aquatic > Marine > Coastal >... | reverse complement strand
ATCTCTTCTTACCTCTTCGTCAGGCGCTAGGATTACAGATCATGCCTCAAACGATTGTCTTGACAGCCGAGGTCACCGCAGTGGTAGATGCCGATAATAGAGAAGTGGTGCAGACGATGGCCAAAGTAGGCAGTGGTTGTGGCGGTTCCTGTGGCTGCGGTTGTTGATTACAAGAGCAAGTCTCTTTTAGATTCAAATAACATCTCAACTCCGGTGACCGGGTCGCGAAACTCAATTTTCCGAGATAAAAGCTGGAGTGGGCGGCTGAAGTCATCTGGCATTTCGGGCATGAGTATTGGATAATACCTGTCATTGACAATGGGGAAACCAAGCTCGCTTATATGAATTCGAAGTTGATGTTTTTTGCCGGAGATAGGGAAAAGTTCAAAGCGGGCTCGTGTTCCTTTTACCTCCAGTAACCGAACTCGTGAACGGGCATTGGTTTTTCCTCTGCCAGATTTCATTCGAAACCAGGGTTCCCCCTGCTCGATTCGGTTTTCTACCAGCCACTCAGTATCCCCGATATCTTCTGGAAATATGCAAATGGCCTCATAGGTTTTTTGAACCAATCCAGACATAAACATCTGTTGATACATTCCCCTGCTTTCCTTTTTTACTGAAATGAGCACAAGGCCAGCCGTTCCCCTGTCAATCCGGTTGATCGGGGAGAGGAAAGTGTTTCCGGTTTTTTCTTTCAGCCTGTCGATGAGCGTTTCACGAACGTAGGGTCCACCTGGGGTAACAGGTAGAAAATGGGGCTTACAGGCCACTATCAGATGATCGTTTCTGAAAAGAATCTGCTCAGAAAAGGGAATAACTGGCTCTTCTTCCACTTCTCTGAAGTAGATCAATCGTTCATTGGGCTTATAGGGGGTGGTTAAAGTGACCGGATGACCGTCCTCAGTGAGTACCTTGCATGTTTCTATACGTTGTACCCAGGTCTTTTCAGGGATTTTGGGGAAGCGGCTGACGAAAAACTCAAGCAGGGTTGGGTAGGGTTTTCCGGTGTCCGGCATAGACACTATCGATTGACTCTCTGAAATGCCCAATTATCTCTCCCTGGAGGTAGTAATGGATAGTGCTATGATAGTGTAAATCCTTAATTATAGATGTAAAAAATGTGTTACCTGTTTCTTGTGCTATTTTCTGTCAACATTGACAAGCTAAGATAGACCACTTAGCTTTCCTAGTAGGTTTGCCCGTCGAAACCGGCAGACAACCACCCATATGACATTGCTTTTGAGGGTGAACTTTTCTATTAAACAGGTGGTCGTCTCAAATACTCAAAACTACGCTGCAAAAGCGTTTTGCAATTTAGTAATAGGAGAATCAGAATGGCTTATACATGTCAGAACTGTGGAGTGACCTCAAAAATGTCCAGCAGCCTCTGTAACCCGAGCAGCAAAGAAGATGACAGTAAATTCTGTGGAACCTCCGCAACTGAGGTTTGCCAAGACCAGCTTAAAACGATGAAATATTCATGTGATGCTTGTGGCAGTGTTTCGGCAGATGCTGAACACCTATGTAATCCAAGTCAAATTAGCTAAGGTCTTATTTTAAAAAATAGTAAATTGACCTTGAGAATAATTAAAAACGATTAGAAGAATAATCAACCCTTCGGCCTTGATTTGCTGTTCAACAAAACAAGACTGAAGGGTGAGCTGGTAACGGAGACTCTTTCCTGGGCCAGTCTCTCTCTATTTTTCCTTACTTGCCTCTTTTAAGCTGTTTGGCACCTCCAAGCTCAGAAAATCCGCTGTTTTAAGGTCTGTCGTCCAAAGCTCAGCCTCCCGTTGAGTTTGGTCTTTTTCCTCGTTGGAGATGAGTCAATGGACTTGAGGCATGTGTTGAGGAGGGGGACGTTTTGTCGTGCGGTTTTTGGAAGGAGAGAGAGGTTTAAAGCCTCCCTCTATTTTGACTACTCTCGGAGTTACGCAAAAGCAAGCTACTTCTTCATTCGAGTTGGCTTTCGAATATAAAGGTTCACTTGCACAAAGAATCGTCGAGCAGATCAGCTTCCTAGTTCTTTTCGTACCTTGGCAAGATAGTCAGGGCCAATTTTCTTACCCCATTCCTGGAGTACCGGCTCTGCCATTTTTTTGAGTTGATTAATTTCATCGTCGGAAAGTTTGATGAATTCGACCCCGGCCTCTTTGGCTTTAGCTACCTGGGTATCATGTTGCAGGCGGGTTAGACCACGGGTGCTCTGGCTTTCTTCTGTGATAACGGTTAACAGGATCTCTTGTAAATCAGCTGGTAATTTGTCGAGCCACTTTTTGTTAATTAAATGGACGAACAGGCCCTGTGCATAATTGAGTTCGGTAAAGGATTTGGCGATGGTGAATTTTTTGGTGATATTACAGACAATAGCAGTATGGTCGAGACCGGTGATAACGCCTGTTTGGAGTGCCTGGGGAACATCTGGCCATGGCATAACAGTGAATTTTAGACTCCATGCCTTGTACGTGTCAGTATTAACGGGGGCCTGAGCAATTCGGAAATTCGTACTTTTAGCATCAGCAATGGTTTTGACCGGGGTGGTGGTGGCCCAGCCATAGTGACCATAACCTGTGATGTCGGCGACGAGCAGCCCCTGTTTTAGTGCTCCGTCAGCAAAGGGTTGCCAGAGTTCTGGCGTATCTCTGAATTTATCAAGCTTGTCAAAGGTATCGATGACGTAGGGAAGATTGACGATACCCAAAAGGTCCGAGACATTAGCGGCTGCAACAGAAGAACTCATCATTCCTTGAATAGCGCCTAACTTCAGCTTGCTGATAACATCTTTCTCACCACCGAGTTGGCTGAGTGGGCGAAAATCTACATAAAGACGGCCACCTGATTTTTCCCAGACTTTATCACGAATACGGTATCCTGCGCCAACGCCTTCAATAACCGGGTGAGAGACATTCGACAGTATATAAGTGTACTCTGCTCCTTTCGGATCAAATTGAGGTTGCCATGCTTCCAACGGATTCTTCTTTTTTTCTGCGGCTAATACTAAGCCCGGTAGACAGAATGCGAGCAGCAAAACGACAAACAACTTCTTCATGAGAATGCCTCCTTTGGGTGGATGAGATCAGAGCTGATGGAAATAGCTTCACCTGAGATCTCTAGAAAAGATTTAGCGTGTATTAATGCCCCTTTGAATAACATGAATAATCAATGTAAGTAAACCCTTTTGTTGAAGCAAATACGTTAAAAAACAATAACGTGAGAATAAAATTAAACAAAAAACAGATTATGGTTAATTAAATTAAGTCGATACTGCTTATCGATTAATTACAAGAGTGCTTGGGTTATGTAAATGCAACGTGTTTTTAGGTAGTTACGGATATGGTTGGGTCGAATTATGTTGCAAACGCCAACATCTTTCCGTTACCTTTCTCCTGGCAGATAAACTCGGTACCTTAAATCCAAGGAGCGAAACAATGAAGAAACTGAAAATGGCAAGTTTGAGCACTATGATCATTTTGCTGGGAAGTTTGCTCAGCATACCAGTCTGGGGTGCAAGTGACCCTTTGGCAAAATGGAAGCCTTCTTTTGATCCTTCAGGGGCCAAATATGTGTACCTTCTTTCTTGTGTTGGACATCCGGCCATCGAAGGTGTGGCTGTCGGTTTTCGAATCAGGGATAGGGTCTGGCAGGAATCAAAAGGTCAGTTATATGTTGATTTTCGCCCACTCAGCCAACTCGGTGGTGAGAAAGATGTTATCAATAAACTGAATTTTGGTGCAATAAACGGAATGATGAGTTCATCGGTTGCAGCCGCCAATATTGCTCCTGAGCTTGGCATAGTCAATCTCCCTTTTGTAATTGATACCTTTGACAAGCTTGACAGATTCAGGGATACGCCGGAACTGTGGAATCCCTTTCGTGATGCACCTGTCGCTAAAGGACTTCAGGTTATCGATTTTACCGGGTACGGCAGCTATGGTTGGGCTACTACACGACCCGTCGCTACTTTTGCAGATGCAAATGGAGTCAACTTTCGTATTGCTCAGGCCCCTGTAAATATAGATTCCTATAAAGCCTGGAAACTTAAATTCGCAGTTCTCCCCTGGCCGGATGTGCCGCAGGCACTGCAGACTGGGGTCATCGATGGACTTGACCACACTCCAATTGTTTGCAATATCTCAAAAAAGTTTACTGTTGCCAAATACTATACCCAGCTCGACTATGCGCAAGGCTTATATGTTCATATTATCAACCAAAAGTGGCTGAAACAGCTTCCTGAGGATTTACAGAAGCTTCTCTTGAAGGTGGTTAAAGAAGAGAGTGCGATTGCCAGAAAGCGGACCAAGGAGCAGCAGGAGGAACAGATAGCAGCAGCCAAGAAAAGTGGAGTCACCTTTTTTATACTCAAACCTGCAGATAGGGCGAAAATGCTTGAAGCCAGTGAAAAAGTGTATGACATCTGGGGACCAAAAATAGGACAGGATTACCTGGATAAGGTGAGAAAGATGTTGCAGTAATAGTCTGTTGAAACTGTTTGATTTCTAATCAACGTTGTTTTACATATTTTCAGGTCTGATATGCAAAATGGGCATATCAGGCCTGATTTGCGTTTAGCCAAAGGAAGACGTACAATAACTTTTCACCTAAATAAACCCTAATTTAATATATAATTTTACCTAGGAGAAGTATGCGAAGTAATAACAGAAAACCGGACAGTCTCAGGCCAATTTCCATAGAAAGAGGATTGCAGCATCAGGCTGATGGTTCGGTGCTGATCCGCATGGGCAATACCCATGTGATATGCGGTGTTTCCATTGAGGAAAAAGTGCCCCCTTTCTTAAAAGATCAGGGGCAGGGGTGGATAACTGCAGAATACGGCATGCTGCCCTGTGCCACAAATAGCAGGTACCGGCGTGAAACCAAAGGCCAATCTGGGAGAACCATGGAAATCCAGCGCCTGATCGGCCGGAGTCTCAGGATGATGGTTGATCTCTCTGCCATTGGTGAGAGGACTCTTCGGGTGGATTGTGATGTTCTCAATGCCGACGGAGGCACCCGAACGGCTTCGATCACCGGTGCGGCTTTGGCGGTAAAGGATGCACTGCAAAAGCTTGTAGATGAGGGCAAACTTGAAACCCTTCCGGAGATTATGCCCGTGGCTGCTATTTCTGCCGGAATTCTTAACGGTCAACCAATCCTTGATCTTGACTATGTAGAGGATTCGTCCGCCGAAACTGATGCCAACTTTGTCATGTCTGGTGATGGTCGGTGGATTGAAATACAGGCGACGGCTGAAGGGCAGCCGTTTTCCGATGAATCATATCTGGCCATGGCGGGATTCGCTAGAAAAGGAATCGAAGAACTCTTCCTGCTGTGGCAGAAAGAAGGTTAAAGGTAAATGGTTAATGGCTAAGGGAATTACCGGGAAAAGGCCAATCCGGGGAACCCTGGAGTGGGCGGTAGCTGAGATCAACTGCTGCATGGGCTGTCCCCATGGATGTCGGTATTGCTACGCCCATTATGATCAGGTGGAGCGTAAAGGAACCGTTACGGCCGAGCAGTGGGAGACTTGTCAGGTGCTTGTTGATGAGGTTCGCAGAAAGCGGCCGCTCTATCCTGGTCAGGTTATGTTCCCAACCGCCCATGATATCGTGCCTGAAAACCTTGAGGCCTGCTTAAGTGTACTAAAAAATCTGCTTGATGCGGGTAATAAGGTGCTGGTGGTCTCTAAACCACATCTTGAATGTATTCAGAGGCTGTGCAATGAATTATCGGATGCGCGGGAGCAGCTCCTGTTTCGTTTCACTATTACTGCCCGTGACAGTGAAATTCTGAAGTTATGGGAGCCCCACGCTCCAGATTATAAAGAACGAAAGGATTGTCTCGAATATACGTTTAGAAAAGGTTTTGCCACCTCGGTCAGTGTTGAACCGATGCTTGATACCATAGATGTTGCTGCTATGACTCGAGAACTGTTGCCGTTTATTACCCATTCGATCTGGCTTGGGAAGATGAACAAGATTGAGCGGCGGGTTACCTGTGAATCGATAGAGATGCAAAGAGAAATTGATCGTATAAGGCAGGGGCAGAGTGATGCAAGAATTCTCCAACTATACAACGAGTTAAGATCAATTCCCCACGTACGATGGAAGGAGTCGGTAAAGAAAGTGGTGGGGCTAGAGCAGGCCTTAGAACCAGGCCTTGATATATAGTTTCCATCCCGAATGGTCTCTTGGAAATCTGCCTTCACCTGTAGAATAGAGACCTCCCTGGGGACAGGGAAAAGCTTGTACCGTTTTGAATTTATCCGATAACGACAGATTTTTTGGAATTAAATTGGAGAAAAGATGCATCTGATCCTTGGCGTGGTTGTAGGTTTTTTAGGAGCACTGCGATTCGGTATAAGTGGGGCAATTCTTGGTGGTCTGGTTGGTGTTCTCGGTGCTGAAGTTTTAAGCCTTCGCAAGCGAATTGATATTCTCGAAAAATCTAAAGCAGCAAAAGAGGATGTGGAAAAAAAGGTTGGCCAAGAGGTTATCTTTCAACCTCCTCCTGTAAAACCGGCAGCTACTGCTCAGAAAGCTAAACAAAAAACAACCAAACTACCTCCAGTTTCCCCTCTGGTTAGAAAGGCTAAAGTAGCGAAACCTGTCAAGCAGGAGTCCACCATCGATCGTTTTTTCTCGGAGATCGACACTAAAGCGACTAACCTTATTGGAAAAATAGTACATTTTTTCACCAGCGGAAACCTGGTGTTGAAAATAGGTATCATCATTTTATTTTTCGGTGTGGCATTCCTTCTGAAGTATGCAGCCCAGCGTAACATGGTCCCCATTGAGATACGCCTCGTTGGTGTTGCTCTTAGTGGTATGGTGATGCTTGGGCTTGGTTGGTGGTTGAGGCGGACCAGGCCTGGCTATGGTCTCGTTTTGCAAGGAGGTGGGGTTGGTATCCTGTACCTTGTGGTTTTTTCATCCGCTAAGCTCTATAGTTTTTTACCGCTGCCCCTTTCGCTGGCGGTGATGATCGGCCTTGTGGCCTTTTCCTGTATGCTGGCTGTCTTGCAGGAGGCAAAGTCCCTTGCAGTTTTCGGTATTGTCGGTGGTTTTCTGGCCCCGGTGCTGATGTCTACGGGGGGTGGCAGCCATGTGCTGCTCTTTTCTTATTATGCCTTACTCAATGCAGGTATTTTAGGGATTGCCTGGTTCAAATCCTGGCGCGAGCTAAATCTTATAGGTTTTTTCTTTACTTTTGCTATTGGTACGCTTTGGGGCAGCAGTGGTTACCAGCCGGAACACTTCCGTTCAACAGAGCCTTTTCTGATACTCTTTTTTGTCTTTTATGTTCTTATCTCCATTCTGTTTGCGCATCGCCAACCGGTCAAAATTCGGGGATTTATAGACGGCCCGCTAGTCTTTGGCCTCCCTCTGATAGTTTCCGGGCTCCAGTTCTTCCTCGTAAAGGATTTTCAATATGGTATGGCGTTTTCAGTTCTGGCAATGGGTCTTTTCTATTTGACGCTGGCAACTCTTTTATGGCGCAAACTTGTTTTTTCCATGCACCTTTTATGCGAGGCATTTCTTGCCTTAGGTGTTGTTTTTGGCAGTCTTGCAATTCCCCTGGCCTTTGATGGACATTGGTCCGCATCGATTTGGGCGCTTGAAGGTGCTGGAATGGTCTGGGTCGGATTGAGGCAGAAACGACTGCTTGCCCGTCATTTTGGGTTGTTGTTGCAACTGGCTGCTGCTTATATCTTCCTCGATTCGGTTTGGTATCCATTAGCCGCTTCCCCCTTTGCTAATGTGTATTTCCTCGGTTGCCTCTTTCTGTCACTTGCTGCTCTTTTTTCAAGTTATTGCCTGGACAAACACAGCGACGAATTGAAAAAGTGGGAGCGATATTTTCCACTGCCGCTCATGGTCCTGGGACTTGTCTGGTGGTATATCGGCGGTCTGCGTGAAGTGGACAAACAAATGGAAAATTCAGAAATGGAAAATGGCTTTCTTTTGTTTTGCTCCATGAGTTCTATTCTTATGGGGATGACTTTGAAAAAACTACACTGGCCAAGGTTCGGTCTTTCTCTGTATCTGCAATTACCGGCCATGGTCTTGCTCTTACCTTTATCTTTGTTTGATTATCACCCAAGTTCCCATCTTTTGCATGGGTGGGGTGCCGTGGCCTGGATTGTAGCCTTTGTCGTTCAATATCGAATTTTGTATCTTTTTGCTGAAGATTGGCCCAAAAGAAATTTGGTTATCTGGCACCTGGGAACTTTCTGGTTACTGCTCTTTGTTCTGTGTCATGAAGCTGGCTGGGCGGTGAACCAGTTATCCGGTCTTGGTGAGATCTGGACGATGATTTGCTGGGCACTTATCCCAAGTGGTACACTTCTGCTGCTCTTACGCTTAGGAAGTGGATTCTCATGGCCTGCTGGTAAGCACGCCTCATCTTATTTAGGCGCGGGCGGTATCCTTCCGGCCTTTGGCCTTTTACTCTGGACGATAGTTTCCTTTGGTGTTTCCGGTGACCCCAGGCCATTACCGTATATCCCGCTCTTTAACCCTATTGAACTATCAGGACTTATTATTGTAATAACCCTCCTGCTGTGGGTGCTCAATCGAGAAAATAATGGATATACTCTCAAATTTCTTCCAGAAAAACTATCATTTTGGGTGATTTCGATTCTGTTCTTCTTCTGGGTGAATAGCGTCGTTGCCCGTACAGTGCATTTTTATGTTGGCATCCCTTACCAGGCAGAGTCGCTCTACCGTTCGGTAGTATTCCAGGCAGCAATTGCAGCACTTTGGGGTTTTGGTGCTCTCGCTATTGCTGTCTGGTCTGCTAGAAAGGGTAACAGAGCTCTTTGGAGTGTAGGGGCCGCGCTTCTTGTTATGGTGGTGCTGAAACTGTTTGTTGTCGATTTATCAGGAACAGGGACCATAGCCCGTATTGTTTCTTTTATAGTCGTTGGTGTTCTCATGCTCATTATTGGCTACTTTTCTCCATTACCACCGAAAAAAGAGGAAATTTCTCAATGAGATACTTTTTAATTTTTTTCGTTATTGTTGTAGGATTTTCGGCTCAATCATCCGTGGCAGAGGAGATCTCAACTCGTGCTTTTGCCAGGGGATATTACCTTGAAGTTGACAAAGAAAGTGCTGTCTATTCTCTTCAATTGCCTGAAGATGTTTATCGCACTGTCAAGAGTGCTGATTTGTTTGACGTACGGGTCTTTAACAGTGCCGGGGAGGTCGTGCCCCATGAACTTCGTATTGTAACAACGGATCCGAAGACGCTTCGTGATAAAGCAGATATCCCGTTCTTTCCTCTATTTAAGACGAACACAGCGAGTGACCAGTCGGAATTTTCGCTGAAAATCTCGCGTGATAGTGGCGGGGCCATTGTCAACATTCTGGCTGATTCCGAAATTAATACAATGAATCAGGAGATCAACGGCTATCTTCTTGATCTCAGCAACGTACAACAAGCAGCGTCGGAGCTGGAATTTATTTGGAAAAAAGAAATTGATTCATCTGTTTTTACAGTAAGCATTCAGCAGAGCAATGATTTAGTGCGCTGGAGAACCTTTGTTAATAGGGCAACTCTCGCAGATTTGCAGTTTGGGGGGCAGCAGGTTGAAAGAAGAATCGTACACTTGCCAAGAAAACCTGATAAGTATCTGAAACTGACCTGGCAGGAGTCAAGCCTACCACTGAGTCTCACTGGAGTTTCCAGTATTTCTGGACCGATTGAGGCGCGCAGAGAATATCGATGGGTTTCTCTTTATAATGGGACGCATAAAGCGGCAGATGACAAGTTGATGGTTGATTTTGAAACCAGCTACCAGCTCCCGACCAGTAGTGTTCAAATAAGGTTTCCTGAAACAAATTCCATAGCCAGATTATCAATACAATCCAGACGCAACTCAGATACGGGGTGGAGAAACCGTTGTGAGCAAGTGTTTCACAATCTGAGTTTTGAAGGCGAGATTATAAGGAATGAGCCTTGCAATTTTCGACCGACTGCCGACAGCCAGTGGCGGGTTGTCGTCAAAGAGGACGGAGCTGGATTAGGGTCAGGTAACAAGATGGTTACACTACAGCTAGGCTGGCAGCCGAGTGAGTTACTCTTTATTGGCAGAGGGACACCGCCATACCTACTGGCCTTTGGCAGTGGCAAACTCGCGCAACTAGATAGAACTTCGCATGATGGTATGCTTCTTAAGGCTATTAATGTGGAATCTTCTGCGAAGGTGGTTGGGCAGGCAGTCCTGGGTAAAAAAATAACCCTTGGAGGAGACTTGGCCTTACAAGCTCCTGCTGAGCCGACGCCGTGGAAAAAATGGCTTCTTTGGGCTGTTTTAATTCTGGGGGTTGGACTATTGGCTTTTATGGCACGCAGTCTCACTAAAGAAATGAAGAAGGATGAAGAAAAAAGGGTGTCTGAAGAGAGATAAGGGATTAAAGTTCACGGCTCATGTGCTTCGATGGTGTACACAATCGAGTAACAACATAGCATCTATGTTTTTTTTATAAGGATAAGAGAAAATGTTTCGATCGTTTTTTAAGAGTAAGCGGTGGTCCCTTTGGGCCTATGGCGGGGGGCTGTTCTTGCTGCTGGCTCTGTTTGTTCAGGTTGAACTGACAGTCCAGATTAATCAATGGTATGGCCGGTTTTATGATATTTTGCAAAAAGCTACCGAGCATAAGGTGGAAGAATTCTGGGAGCAGTTATTTGTTTTTTTTAAAATAGCCGTCCCTTATGTGTTGATTGCCACAGTAACGGCATACTTTACCCGTATTTATGCCTTTAAATGGCGGGAGGCTATGACCTTTTCTTATGTTACTAAATGGCAGACAGTGGAGGAGGAAGTTGAGGGCGCAAGCCAGCGTATTCAAGAAGATATCTATCGGTTTGCCCGGATTTTTGAAAGCCTTGGCCTCCAGGTGATACGGGCCGTCATGACGCTCATTGCGTTTCTTCCGATTCTCTGGGGTCTAAGTAAAGGCGTGGATATTGATTTTATCAAAGACATTCCCGGAAGTCTGGTTTGGGTTGCTTTGCTGGTTTCGGTGGGTGGCTTGTTAATTTCCTGGTTTGTAGGTATTAAGTTGCCGGGCTTGGAGTATAACAACCAGAAGGTGGAAGCAGCGTTTCGAAAAGAACTGGTTTATGCCGAGGATGATAAGATCAAGTATGGTAAAACCGAGACAATCACCGAACTTTTTATCGGCTTGAGATTTAACTATAACCGGCTTTTTCTCCACTATGGGTATTTTGATATCTGGGTGAATTTTTTCGAGCAGCTTATGGTTATTGTGCCTTATCTGATAATGGGACCCGGTTTGTTCACTGGCCTTATCACTTTGGGAGTGATGGTTCAGGTGTCTAACGCATTTAGCAAGGTGCGGGAATCTTTTTCAATTTTTATTTCCAACTGGACGACTATTACCGAGCTTCGCTCCATTCATAAGCGGCTGAAAGAGTTTGAATTAAATATTAATTATTAGTTCCGACTCTGAACTGACTGTCTCCCTGTGGACGTTGATCTGATCCTGGTTTTTCCCCCGTCTAAGAGGGAGAGCTTTTTGAGACTTATTTCCTGATTTCTTTATACATCAAAAATATTGCCCCCCTGCAGAGATGAGCATGCAATTGAAAATTGTTTTTTTTCTGCAGGGGGGCGTTTTATTGATAGTGGTTCGTTATGATCACTGTCTATCAGATTTCACATTCAACCAATAGCTCATCTCATCTGCTAAAAGTCTGTCGACTTTTCATAAGAAAGAGGGAAAAACGAGCGAAAATTGGGCGAAGGGCTGCCAAATCACGGAACTTATTCCCAATGGTACTGTGCGGCTGAACCGGTGGACCCGCAAGTGCCGTAAAAAAATGAAATTGCCTGGCTGCAAGACGGAAATCTTCTGAGCTAGTAATAGGAAGTTTGCTAAGAGATGCCAACAGGCAAGGCATTGAACAGGCAGGCAGCTCATGACGCTTCCAGCCACCAGGAAGTCTCATGAAAAAGTGAGTACCGCTTCGTTGCACTCTGTTTCCCATAACTACCTGCTGGGGAATGGCGTCTACGGGAATTGGAGGTCGAGAAAAATCAACGATGGTTGCTGCAGCAGGAATTCGCTTATGGAGGTGGCAATCCATAAAATCTTTGCCCCTGGGAAGTAGATTGATGACATGATCCACCCCTTCTAATTGCCGATTTGCTTCCTCTTCATTCGTCAACTTAACGTCGCCTTTCCTGGTATATCTGACATCAACCATCGATATCTGATATCCATCGCCAATCAGTTGCTGCTCAAGTTGTTCCCCTAATAAGCCTCCGCCAACAATAGATACAGATACCTGCCAGGGTTTTTTGTTTTCAGTGGCCACCAAGTGACTGACCGCCTTTTGAATACTGAAAATATTACCATAAGTGCTGCTGTAAAAAGGTGGTTCCATGGCGATTCCATGACGTTTCTCGAAGATAGGACCGAGTTGTCCGGCTAAACCTATGTTTTTCGCACCAGAGAGCTTCTGGGCCCAGAGCATACGGCTGATAATAGTTTTAACCATAGGATGGTTTTTTTTACGACTCAACTCTAGGGCTGAGTTTGGGATTACGAGATATAAACCAATAGGTCGCCATCCTTCAATGATAAGACCCGCTGGAGTAGGGCGGCCTGAGAAAAAATTTCGCAGCCACTTAATATTTGGACAGAAATCAAGACATTCCGAATTGTCTGTTGGATATATGAGAAAGAGAGTTTTGAGTATTCCGCTTCGACCGACAACCCAGATAAGCAGCCAAATGGGCCATCGCAGTAGAAATGCATAAACTAGAAAAAACAGCTGTCGCAAGTACTTATCCATTTTCTTCTCCTTCTTATGTTTTGATAACTCTGTCTGCGTTATGACATAGACGAAATGACTTCTCCTATGATTTGTCTTTATCGGCAGTTGGTAAGAGAATGATTATGTATAAATAAAATTTAGAATAGCATGCATGGTGAGGAGGTAGAGGTGCGGGGGGAGATGATATCTGATAAAAATAGAAAAAGAGAAGGCCTTGATATCTCAAGATAACCAGACCTGAAGAGAGTAAAGAATTATGGAATTATTAAATTATTTCTGCTGTTTTTAGAATAAACCAGGCAAGGTCAATTATATCCTTTAAGCAGAAACGATAAAGAATCCAGCTTGTCGAGACCAGCAAAGGACCTTTAGTCTGTAAGTACTTTGTGAATCTTTGTAACGAGCTCTTCCAGACCGTACGGTTTTTTTACATATCTGCGAACGCCTAGTTCCATAGCCTTTTTAATCCGATCAGTCGCGGAGTAGCCACTAACTATAATTACTTTCTGGTCTGGCCGGATTTTAAGAACACTCTGATACGTTTCCAGGCCATCCATCCCTGGTTCCATTATCATGTCGAGGAGGATAAGATCAACCGAGCTTTCTTTTAGAAAAGCCACGGCATCCTCGCCACTGGCAGCAGTCTTGACCTTGTACCCCAAAGTTGTCAGAATGCTCTCGCCAATTGATCGTTGTTCCGCATCATCGTCTACCAGGAGAATTGTTTCCCCGTTGCCACGCGCAAGAGGCTGTGGCACAGCTTTTTCCATCTGTGGTAGAATTTCGCCATCCTCGTCAGCTGGGAAAAATAGGGTGAAGGTCGTACCTTCTTCAGGAGAACTTACGACATCAAGATATCCACAATGATCTTTAACTGTCCCCCAAACAACAGTCATGCCAAGTCCTGTGCCGCTGTGACCCATAACTTTGCTTGAGTAAAAAGGTTCAAATATTTTAGCCAATTCTTCTTTGGAAATACCAGTTCCACTGTCACTAATCTTTAGAATTACATAGTTTCCGGGTACTGTAGTTTCGTATCCCTTGATGGGAGTATTTACATATCTGTTTTCTGTTACGACTATGACTCTGCCTTCGCCTTCTATCGCTTCGAAACTGTTGACCAGAAGGTTCATGACCGCTTTTTCGAGATGCACAGGAGAGCCTGACAAACTTTGTAGCTCAGAGGTGAGGTAGGTCTCTATGGTCACATCGGGGAAATTTTTCTGCAGATTGATGAATTCAGGGCTCTGTAGATGTTCTGTTATAATATCATTGAGTTGCACTTTCTCATTGACAGTGACACCGCGCCGAGCCAAAGTCAACAAGTCTTGGACAATTACTGCTGCTCGTGTTCCAGCGCGACGTATGTTTTCCAGAGGGCCACGCATATCACTGTCTGGAGGTAATTTGTGCAGCAGCAGATCGGGGTAACTGACGATGCCGGATAAAACATTGTTCAGGTCATGTGCTACGCCACCAGCAAGGCGGCCAAGGAGTTCCATTTTCTCAACTCTGATCAGTTCTGATTCCAGGCGTAAACGTTCTTGTTGGGACCACTTCCTTTCCTCGATTTCAATGCGTAATTGCTTGTTTGCCTGCATCAACTCAGATGTTCTGAGGTTAACCCTTCCTTCAAGCTGGCTTCTGGCCTCTTGGAGTTCTTGTTCTTTTACCTGTAGTTCATTGATGGTTCCTGCCAGGAGTCGTTGTTTGTCCAGTAAAGAGTCCCGACTGCCGGAACGACTATGCTCTACAAGAAAAGCTAAAACACAGACGAGCAGGTAGGATGGGACGAAACGAAGGGCAAAATCCCTAGTGTACACGCTGATACTGTCAGAAAACAAATCAACAACCAGAAAACCAGCACAAAAACAAAATAGAAGACCGGTGGCCCAGGTGCCTTGTCTTAATCCCAAAAGATACAGAGAGAAAAGTGGAAATGTGTAGAGCCACATGAACGCGGTATTTTGGACGCCACCTAGGTAAAAAAGGTAACAAAAAAATAGGAATAGAGCTGCAACACCGAGACGGGAAGAAATGGGTTCGTTCCCAGTTCTGTGGAGATAAACGAGGAGTGCTAACAGAATAGTAGCAATAACAAAATCGGCAATGCCCAGCAACAGAGCATTCTGCATCAAAGCAATAATTCCCATAAGCAAGAGAAGAATAGCACCCAGAAAAAGAAAAATATTTAATAGAATAATTTTTCTTAGGGTTTCAGTATCTTGTCCTTCTCGGATACCACTATAGAGTAATGATTGCATAATGTAGTAAAAAATTCCTGGTTGCCCAGGGGAAATCGCATTGTCACATGCTATGTAACCTGAGTTGATATTTATACCTTATTATACAACAAATTTGAGGCAGGTCCAGTAACTCTCTTATGTCAGCTCAAAATCCGATTAATAATCGTACCTTGTGCACCTCTTTACCTTAGGGAGAACATGATAAAAACAGACAAAAACATTTCCATGAAATATCAAAATACTAGCAGTAGTTTACGAGGAGGGTGTGTCTGTTGTTCAGTTCAGACAAACGTGAGAATGATGAATTGTTGTACGCTGGAACTATTTGATAGAAAATGTGAAAATCTAATCAATGAAGAACATGTAAAGTTAAGAAGTGAGGCAGTTATTTTTAGAGTTAGGTTGATGTTCAAGCAACGTGTGGCATTACGTAAAGTAAAATGGCAAAAAAATGAGCTGTACTGCCGGCCATGACAAAGAGATGCCAAATAGCATGGTTATAAGATAGATTCTTCCAGATGTAGAAGATAATACCAGAAGTGTAGAATAAACCACCGGTCAGGAGAAGGACAAGACCGCCCGTTGCAAGAGACCCCATAAGAGGCTTTACAGCAATCACTAGCAGCCACCCCATTCCAAGGTAGAGTGTGAGAGAAAACCAGTGAATTTGTTTTTTTATGGCCAGTTCTAACACCAGTCCACAGAGAGCCATGCCCCACACCAAGCCAAACAGAGTCCAGCCCCATGGTCCTCTCAATGTGACTAGGGTTAGCGGGGTGTAAGTTCCTGCAATCAATATGTAAATCATTGAATGGTCGAGTTGTTGAAAAATTCGTTTAAGAGTAGGGGCGGTAAAGTAGTGATAGAGGGTGGAGGCTGCATAAAGCAGAATGAGTGAGCTTCCATAGATCGCAGCGCTGACTATATGCCAGATATCACCGTGTCGGGTGGCGTTAACAAGTAGGATGATCAGCCCGACAATAGCAAAACCTGCACCTATACCATGAGAAATGCTATGAGTAAGTTCTTCTCGGCATGTATATTTATTAGATAGTGAGGAATTCGACATTGATCCTTGTGGGGACAATTTCCAGTTTTTTTGAATGCTGAAAATAATGAGCAAATCGAGTGTTCTGATTAGTAGCTACCGTTGATCACTATCAGCAGGTTTCTTAGAGCTGTCAATGTGAATCCTTTTGTCCATTTTGGTTTGTTGTTGGTATGACCGCAAAAAATGGAAATTTAATGAGCTAGACAGCCCCTTCGTTATCAGTAAACACTTTCGTTGCTGATATGTTCCCATTCTGTGATGTTTTTTTAGTTGAATTGCTTGGAGTCTTAGTAAATGACAAGGCATGGAGTCGGCGTTTCTAGCAAGAATATTCTGGATGCTTTAGTAAGTTTCTATCGGAACCTTTTGAAAATATTGTTAAACATGGCTAGATTTTGAAAAAACACTGCTTACTCTATTGATTATTAGAGGAAGGTTAGCCTCGCGTTAGTACAAAGAAAATTATTTTTTATCTAAAAAGGAGGTGAGGAGAAAAAGAAGAGATCTTGGTGTGTAGAAAGCTGCTGATTATCTCAATCAGCTGCAGTAGCTCTGGTATTTGCGTTTTTGGATTTTATTGTTTCTTGCTCTGTATTTCTATTGTGCTTTGATACTTTTGAGAGGAAAAGATTGAGTGTTGTAAGAAAAGGGGGAATATATTTTGTATTCAGGGAGTTCCTTGGAATACTACTAGCAGTTGATGGAGCCGTTCTTTGAAACGGATGCAGTTAGAATTGCTGTTTGCTTTTTAAGATGTATGTTGTTAGATTATCTTTTTGTGTGTTAGAGTGTATTGTTTTAATTGATAGTTGGAATCGTTTATTGTTGAGGTTCTTATTAAAATTTATTGAGGAAATGATTATGCATAAAAAAACACTATTTGCCTTGCTGGCTATGCTTGCTATCAGTATACCTGCTTATTCAATTGAATTACCTGCGGATGCTACTCCACAGTTCGGTAAGTCATCAACGGCTTATTCATCGTCATATCAATTCAACAGCCTGCTTGGTGCATACGGCTTGGCTTTAGAGCCGGAAGCTGTCTCTGGAGTTCCATCATCTTACGCCAAAGTTTCTGGAGATGAAGTTGTCTTTAATAATAATTCGATTGCCTATACTCCTGCCCAATACCATACTATCTTAACCGCCTATGGTCTTGAGCTATACCCTGAAGCAGTGAACGAGAAGCTTGGTGGCCTCAGCTATGCAAAGGTTGCGAATGACAAGATTTCCTTTCCCAATACCTCGACTGCCTATAGCAGAGATGAGTGGACTACTATTCTAAGTGCTTACTCTCTTCCTCCTGTTCCTGAACCAGTTGTCATGGCGATGCCAGGTGACGAAGATGGTGACGGCGTTACCGATGACCTGGACAAGTGCCCCGGTACACCAATGGGTGTTGCGGTAGGTGAGAGGGGTTGCTGGGCATTAACCAATTCAATGCTATTTGATTTTGACAGTGCGGTAATTAAGCCAGCATTCTATCATATCTTGGATTATACCAAAGAGGCATTTGATGCCTACCCAGATATGCATGTTCAAGTTGATGGCCATACAGACAGTACTGGCCCAGAGGCATACAACCAAATGTTGTCTGAAAAACGTGCAACAGCTATAATGAATTACTTGATTAACTCGGTTGGTGTTTCTGCGGATCGACTCAAAGCCGTTGGGTTTGGAGAGTCAAAACCAGCATTTCCAAATGATACCAAAGAAAATCGATCCAAAAACAGAAGGGTTGAGTTTACACCGTTGACCTAAGTTCGATAGTTTGACCAATGGCCGCCAGTGGTGGCCGTTGGTCAATGAAAAAAAGGCCAATGGCGCGTCTTTTGACGTTCCACTGGCCTTTTTTATTTGCCCGGATCTTTTTCTAAAGATGTTTTTCGAAGAAAAGATTGTTACTCGTTCAACTGAGTGTGGGGGGCTCTCTTGATGCTTCACTGGCTTTTTGCTTTGCTGCATAAGCAGTCGCAGCACATTCATTTTTGCCAAGGTCGAGTTCTTCGGCTTTGTCATCATCGACCTGTTCAAGGTTGGCGTTGATGAGGCGAATTACCGCGTACTCATCAGGTTGTTTTCTCATGTTATTTTTGATGAATTGAAGAAAATCTGACTTGTCTTCGATAGCATAAATGGCTTTGTTAAATGCTTTTGTTTCCGCAAGAGTGGAGGCAAAGGCCAGTTCGTTGTTTGCCTCCTCCCAGCTCATGTAATGCCCGGGAAGAACAATCATTTCGTCTTTAAATCCTTTGATTTTTTGGATTGTATCGAAAAGCTTATCAGACCATGCCTCTACCTGCCCCCCGAGATCTGGACGTCCTATTGACTGGATGAAAATAGTATCTCCGGTGATCATGTATTGATCATTGATAATAAAAGAAGTCGATCCTGGTGTATGGCCGGGAGTAAAGACACATTGTACAGTCGGACCGGGGCGTGAGAAACTATAGAAAGCCCCGTCCTGCAGGTCAGTGTAAGCAATCTTTGCGCCAGTAAAATCATTGCTATTTGCCAGAAATTGAGCATGAGTTTTTTCAGAAAGAGATCTACTTCCTGCGATATAGTCAGCCTGAAGGTGAGTTTCAAAGGTTTTTATCAATTTACATTTATTACGTTTGGCAAAATCTAGGTAAAAATCGATATTTCGAGATGGGTCAAAGAGCATGAGTTCATCATCATTTTGCAGGCCATAGCTGGAGGAGGCCTTGCCTGGTCGGATAAACTGATATAGCTGATATGCTTCCCCTGGATTGAGCAGTACTGGTACAAGGAGGTTGCCCCAGGATTTAATACCACCCTCAAGATAGCCAACGTCTTTAAAACCATGCTTTTCAAGGATTTCAGCAACAAACTTAGCCGAACCTTCTTTAGCGCAAACGATGCGGACAGGTTTGTTCTTATGCACCTTCGCAACACATTCATCTTCAATTTCCATGAAATCGAAATAGGAAATATTCTGCAGGGTAAATGAATATGGCGACTCAACTTTAAACCTGGCAAAATCCACTTTATTCCTGACATCAAGCACTACTATTTCTTCTTTTGTCGTCAGCCAGGTATAGAGTTCCATCGCTGTGAATTTAAAGATACTCATTTGGTCTCCTTCGGTTAACCGTTCATAGTATAGAGTATTTCGGAATGAAATATATGGCCGAGGGTTCCGAAGTATTCTACAAAGAAAATAAAAAAATCTTTATATGGCCCTACAGTCGCAAAAGGCCTGCCTCTTCAGCTGTTGTTGCAAAGCAATCAACGTGCAACAGCCAGTAATGGTGAGGGTTCTTTTCGATAGCATTTGCGGTTACCTGTGGTAACCAGTGACTGTCATCAAGCAGATTGTAAAAATAAGAATCAATTCCTATAAAACCATCAAGAAAATGGCTGAGAATATGGAGGGTCTTACTTTGATATCCTTGTTCAATTTTTTGGAAATCCACTGTTTTAATGATTTTTGCTTTGACAAGTTCATCGATCAAACCCTGTACCGTTTGGCGATTACGAGATTCTGCCTGGGCGATGCGCTCAAAAAATTGTGCATCGAGACCTGAAAAAGATTGAGTTTCAATAGTCTCGATGCAGTCATATATAACCAAAGAGGTAAGGTCAAAAAATTTATGGACCTGTTCGCTGCAGTGGTCAAATGAATCGCCAGCTAGAAGGACATTATGCTGGGAAATTTGATTCATAAATTATTGTGGTTTAAGGGTTAGAATTTTCGATTACACGTTTGCCGATTCGCCTTCCCATATCCACGCACTCTTTAAGTTTGCGGTCATCCGGAACATATTTGAGGCGGAGGCCATCTTCAATAACCTCAATTTTCATCTCTTGCAGTGCTGTGTTTATCAGCCCAACTGCCTCGCCACTCCAACCAAAGGAGCCAAAAGCGGCTCCAAACTTATTAGTGGGCTTCAGACCACGCATGTACATAAGAAACCCAGCCATGCGAGGCAGGAGTCCGTTGTTTAATGTAGAGCAACCTATAACAACTGCTTTAGCGCCGAGGACCTGGGTCATTACATCGCTTCGATGATGAACTTTCAGGTTAATCATACTGGTGCTGACCCCTGTCTCCTTGAGACCAGCTCCGATAGCGTGTGCCATCTTTTCTGTGGAGTGCCACATGGAATCATAGATGACCAGTGTCTTTTTCTCAGATTCATTTCGACTCCATTTGTCGTAGGCATCAAGTATTTTATCTTGATGGGTCCTCCAGATAACGCCATGGTCAGGTGCAATCATTTTTATATCTAGGCCCATTTCAGCCACAGACGCCAGAAGTTTTCTGATAAGCGGGGCAAAAAGGTAAAGAATGTTAGCGTAGTATTTGGCGCTTTCCTGCATCACCACTGAGAGATCCACTTCATCATCATATCTTTCGCTGGTTGCATAATGTTGTCCGAAGGCATCACTTGAAAAAAGTATACCGTCTTCCTTTATAAAACTGAACATTGAATCAGGCCAGTGGAGCATTCTGGTCTCAAGAAACTGGATGGTTCGTTTGCCGAGACTCACTTCGCTGCCAGATTTTACAACTTCAAAAGGCCAGTCTTCTCTGTGGAAATGCTCAAGGATTGCCTTTTGTCCCATAGGTGAGCAGAAAAGTTTCTCTGGTTTAATGATCTCCATCAATTCCGGGAGACTTCCGGAGTGGTCCATCTCAACGTGGTTAACTACAAGATAGTCAATTTTTGCAGGATCAATGATTGCCCGGATGTTTTGCAGCAATTCATTCATGTGAGAACGTTTGACCGTATCAAAAAGGGTTACTTTTTTGTCCACAATAAGAAAGGCATTGTAGGTTGTTCCCTTATATGTTGAATAGCCGTGAAAATCTCGTACGTCCCAGTCAACAGCTCCTACCCAGTAAATCCCTTTTGCAAGTTCGGTGTTGCTCATTTCTACTCCGATTGTTTGTAGTGAATATAATTTATTATGAGTAGCTTTAGCTACTGTTCACTGAAAATAGGCGATTTCGCCGGATTAGACAGTTCCTTGTATTTTTCGATGTTTATGATAAATGACCGACAGAGTTTTTACAATAAAAGGATCCCGATATCATTAATATAGTCTTTCAATTCTTTGCATACATGATAATGATTATTATAATCTTGTCATGTCATCTATGCTACTGTAAAGTTGATTTTGAATTTTCGTCTCAATCTATTGTTCTGATCAGGCGAAACGGAAAAGCTATAACGACGTACGCAATAAGGATTCTGTATTAATGATAAAAAATCCATCAATAGATCTAGGGCTCTGTAGTGAGTGTAGAGGGTGTATTGAAATTGCTCCTCAGGTTTTTAGATATAATCCTGCCACAGGCTTGATGGAAATCATTGAACTCGATGAGTACCCGGTCGATCTTGTTGAAGAGGCAATAAAAAATTGTCCCGAGGACTGTATCAAGTGGGAAGAAGACAAGTGATATCAATTAACTTGTTTTCTTGAATTGTCTACCTCTCGTTCTAGTTATAGATTCTCAATTTTTATCGTCAGAATTTGTATAAATAAAACCTTTTGTCAAAGGACTTTCACAGCCCTGAGGTCGCGCGTAGAAGGCTAGATAAAAACGATCCATTCTGTTAAGATAGCTTCCTTCCAATGATTCAACCAGGTCTTATTATTTCATGGATATACCATTTCAGCTTACATCAGAATTCCAGCCTTCCGGAGATCAACCGGATGCAATAAAAGTGCTCGCAGAAGGGGTGCAGGCCGGCATAAAAGATCAGGTCCTGCTTGGGGTGACTGGATCAGGAAAAACATTTACCATGGCCAATGTTATCAGGGAGGTACAGAGGCCAAGTCTCATTATTGCACCCAATAAGACTTTAGCTGCGCAGCTCTTCAGCGAGTTCAAGGAACTTTTTCCTCACAATGCCGTTGAGTATTTTGTCTCGTACTACGATTATTATCAGCCTGAAGCCTATATTCCTCAGTCGGACAGTTATATTGAAAAGGATTCGTCTATCAATGATGCCATAGATAAAATGCGCCATTCTGCAACTCGTTCCCTGCTTACCCGTAGGGATGTTATTATTGTTGCTTCGGTTTCCTGTATATACGGTCTTGGCTCCCCAGATGAATACAAAAATATGCATCTGTTTCTCCGGGTAGGAGATGAATCTCCAGTGGAGGATGCTCAGCGTCGTCTGGTCTATATGCAATATGAACGCAATGACGTCTCTTTTCATAGGGGGACTTTCCGGGTTCGTGGCGATGTGCTGGATATTTTTCCTGTTCACGAGGAGGATAGGTCAATACGTGTGGAGTTTTTTGGGGATACTGTTGAAGCTATAACCATCATAGATCCGCTGCGAGGTGTGGTGCTGGAACGCCTTGAAGAGTATACGGTTTTTCCAGGGAGCCATTTTGTCACCTCAAAGGATCGCCTGCAAGGTGCCTGTGAGACAATTAAGACTGAACTTGCTGATCGCCTGGAATCATTTTACGGAGATAACAGATTAGTTGAGGCGCAGCGTCTTGACCAACGCACCATGTTTGATCTCGAAATGATACAGGAGTTAGGGTATTGCAGCGGTATTGAAAATTACAGTCGGCATTTAACTGGAAAAAAGCCAGGAGTGCCGCCTCCAAACCTGCTCGATTATTTCCCGGAAGACTATCTGCTTTTTATAGATGAGAGCCATGTAGCTATCGGCCAGCTAAATGGCATGTATAATGGCGATCGCTCAAGAAAGACTACCCTGGTAAACTATGGTTTTAGATTGCCATCAGCCCTTGATAACCGACCTTTACGCTTTGATGAATTTGTAGGTCGGGTCAATCAGGCCATCTATGTTTCGGCAACGCCGGGCCCCTATGAATTGGAAAAAGCCGAGGGAAGGATAGTCGAACAGGTTATCAGGCCAACGGGGCTTCTCGATCCAAGAATCGAAGTCCGACCAGCCACCAGCCAGGTCGATGATCTACTTGAAGAGATACGAATTCGTGCAGACCGGGGCGAAGCTGTACTGACAACAACGCTTACCAAGCGAATGGCGGAAGATCTCACTGATTATTATGAAAACCTTGGCATACGTGTCCGTTATTTGCATTCTGATATCAAAACCCTCCAGCGTATCGAAATTATCAGGGACCTGCGTAACGGCGAATTTGACGTGTTGGTCGGGATAAATCTTTTACGAGAGGGATTGGACATCCCCGAGGTGTCACTGGTGGCAATTCTTGATGCCGATAAAGAAGGTTTTCTCAGATCAGAAAGATCGCTCATTCAGACCTGTGGTCGTGCTGCCAGAAATTCCGACGGTCTGGTGATAATGTATGCTGATAACATTACCGGTTCCATGCGGTATACCATTGAGGTGACGGAACGCAGAAGGAAACTTCAGGAGGAATATAATCGGAAAAATGGTATTACGCCTAAAACAATTATTTCCTCGGTAAAGGATACAATGCAGCAGCATCTGCACAATTCCGGATATACATCAGAAGATTTTGGTGAATCATTGCTTGCTATTGCAGAAGAGTTGCCGGTATTTTCATCAATGAAAGAGTTGGAAAAGGAAATTAAGAAACTTGAAAAAGAAATGCACATAGCTGCAAAAGAGCTGGCATTTGAAAAGGCGGCTGAGTTACGGGATAAAATCAAAAAAATTCGCCTGCTGGAGATCGAGATAGGATGACGGAAGGGAAATTAAACGATCTGTTACTTCGCATTGTACCGCCGATATTCGCGCTGTTGATGCGGGTATGGTTTGGCAGCTGTCGAGTGAATTTACATAATGAGGAAAATTGTTTCAGGCCCGAAGAAAAGGATAAAACGGGGATTGCCTCATTTTGGCACTATTCGATAATTTATATCCTCTATCATATGAGGAAATATAGTGCGACGGCAATGGTTAGTGCCAGTCGGGACGGGGATTATCTTGCCAGGTTGGCACAAGAGTTGGACTTTGAAACAGTTCGGGGGTCGAGAAACAACAAAAGCGTCGAGGGGCTGAAAGCTATGTTGCGGGCGATTCGTAAAGGAAGTCATGCTGCTATTGTGGCTGATGGCTCCCAGGGACCTCCCAGGATCGTACAACCAGGATCAATACTCCTTGCTGCAAGGACGGGGGCACCGATTATCCCGATGGTGTTTGCAGCGTCCAGTTATTTTACCATCAGATCCTGGGACAGGACAATCATTCCAAAACCTTTCTCACGTATAGATTTTTATTATGGTGAACCTCTTTTCGTTTCAGCAAAATTAAAGCCCGAAGAAATTGAGGAGCATCGATTGCTTTTGGAAGAAAGGTTGAATGAGCTTTATGTTAAAGCCTGGGGAAGATATGAGAAGATTGAGCATTAGTAGCCTTGTAAAAAGAACAGCTGCTCAGAAGATCTGAGCTGCTTTAGACGAGATAAAGGATTGTGGGAATGACAAAAAAAGGACTGGTGATTGCCGGACTTGCCGGAGGATCAGGTAAAAGTGTTGTGTCTGTAGGGATTACTGCCGCACTGGTAAGGCAAGGTCGCGCTGTTGTGCCATTTAAAAAAGGACCAGATTATATCGATGCGGGCTGGCTGCAGCTTGCTGCCGGGGGGCGATGCTATAATCTCGACCCGTTTCTCATGACCCAAGAGGCTATTCTTCGATCTTTTGCCATACATTCAGATGACGCTGAACTTGTTATTGTGGAAGGCAACAGAGGGCTCTTTGACGGTGTCGATGCCAAAGGAGGTTATTCTACAGCAGAACTGGCGGTGACTTTAGATTTGCCGGTAGTTTTGGTGGTCAATTGTACTAAGACGACTCGAACTGTAGCCGCAATGGTTATGGGATGCCAACAATTTGATAAACGGATAAACATAAAAGGGGTTGTTCTCAATCAGATTGCTACGGAACGTCAGCGACGTCTTATCACCGAATCGGTTGAAAACTATACAGGTATTCCGGTCCTCGGTTCGATTCCGCGGTTGAAGCGGGATATTTTTCCTATGCGTCATTTGGGCATGGTCCCTCATCAGGAGTATACCGATAGCCATGGGGCGCTTGATTTTCTTGCTGATCTCGTAACAGAAAATGTTGATCTCGATCAGGTTAAGGCGATCATGGAACCCGTTCCGGAGCCTGATATAGCAATCATATCAAAAAAGCCAAAATCAACTGTTACCCCGTTGCCAAATGTCAAAATAGGTATTCTTCAGGATGAGGCTTTTCAGTTCTACTATTCAGAGAATTTGGAAGCCCTGGAAGAGGCCGGTGGGCAATTGATTTATGTGAATGCAATGCTTGATAGCGCACTGCCCGAGCTTGATGGCTTATATATCGGAGGTGGTTTTCCTGAGACGAGTGCCAGACAACTGGCGGCTAATACGAGCTTTCGTCAATCGGTGAAGAAAGGGGCAGAAGCTGGTCTACCAATTTATGCAGAGTGTGGTGGACTGATTTACCTTGGAAGCTCGATTGTCCTCGACTCGGAAGATTTTCCTTTAGTAGGAATTTTTCCTGTACGGTTTGGGATGTCGGCAAAACCACAGGCCCATGGCTATACAATATTTCAAGTTGAAAAAGAGAATGCGTATTACGGCAAAGGGCAAGAGGTTAAGGGCCACGAGTTTCGTTACTCGAAAATTTTAGACTGGCAGGGGTCGCCGGATCAGCTGGCCTTGAAAATGGTCCGTGGTCACGGGTTTATTGATGGTCGAGATGGTTTAACCTATAAGAACGTTTTAGCTCTATATACCCATGTCCACGCAGATGGTACACCCGACTGGGCAGGAAATTTCGTGCAACGATGTCGATCGGCAAAGGGGTTAAAAGAATGACCTTTGCCGAAGTTGGGTGGCAGGTAATCAGTGGGAGGTCTGGGAACCGATAACTTTCAGGTTGATTTCCGCTTGTTTTTCTTCGTTTGGAGCCGGTTCCACCCAGTGGATAAATGATTCTTTCGTGCGCATGAAGCTGCCATTGTCTTCTTTGCATTTATCACAGATGCTTTGAGCTTGATCTCGGTACATAATGATTTCTGAAGCCGGATCACCATCTATAGATACAGCCGCCATTTTTCTGCAGCCGCATTCCAGGCGAACTACCACAACGCCAATACCATCAGGGCTTCCTTCTATAATACCTTCTATCATTGCCTGTTCACGTTTTTCTGCCAGGAGTTTCTTTTTTGTTTTTTTATCTTTCATGGGATATGAATGGTTTTCGTTATTATGGCCAGGCACTTATAAAACATGCGCTGTCCTTGAATCCTCTTTGTAGAGGGATTGGAAAAGAAGGTGCACTATATAAAAAAAAGCACAGCCAGGTCAATAGTTATTAAGCTCATTATTGTTTGTGATCATGTCAACTTTAGAGCTGTCTCAGAGAAATATTGCTCTATTTGCAGAAAACGTCTGTTAATGGTTTCTTGGCTATATGTAAACCGTTTTTTCTTGACAAAAAACTGGCCGTGAATTAATGCAATACGACATGTGACAACGGGATCGAAAAGATGCTCGGATTGCCAGCAAAGTATGAAAAATTAGTATTATCCACTCTCATTTTATGGAGGTAGTTCATGTTCGAAGTATTGGTAGATAAAGATAAGTGTAGCGGCGACGAAGAATGTGTAGCAGCATGTCCAGCTCAGGTATTCGAGATGGTAGACGGTAAAGCAGATCCAGTTGAGGCCGATGAGTGTCTCGGTTGTGAGACCTGTGTTGAAGTCTGTCCAGAGGGCGCAATCGTTGTAAACGAAATCTAATACACGCTCTTAGATTTTTCAAAGAACAAGCCCATCTCCTTCCAGGAGATGGGCTTGTTCTTTTTTGTACCTTAGTTCTTCTTTACTCGGCGCCTTTTTGAAGGGTGTGCGGAAATAATAGTCTTCAAAAAGAGTATTGAAGTGAATCCCGGTTTTCAGGGCTATACATGGTGAGTGGTCAATGGTAAAAGGTTTGTCTCGATTCAAGCCGGGGGTTAATAGACGTACCCATCTTTTAATGACTGCTGTTCTCTGGACGGTCATTGGCTTATTATTGCTCACCAAGGGGGCTTTCCGCCTCAGTCAGCTCGAAGACTGGCAACCACTTATTATTGCTTTAGCAGTGCTTGGTGGTAGCCTTAAGGCGTATTTTATTCTTGATAAATCTGCCAGAAAAGGGATTGACCGTATTCTTTCTTTTAAGGAAGGGACCTGTCTTGGGGCAGTATACTCAGTAAAAACATGGATATTGGTATTGTGTATGATGGGTATGGGTGTTATCCTGCGTAATTCTTCTCTTCCCCTTAGCTTACTCTGTTTTCTGTATCTCACCATAGGCTGGGCCTTGTTGTTGTCCAGCAGACTTGCCTGGAGAGCGTGGTTTAAAAAATAATAACCTTCCCACATATGTTACCGGTATGTATAACGACTCGTTTAATTGTATTAAAATAAACTGTACAGCACTGCAGAATAACTATACCATTATCAAAAAAAGGGCAGGAGCCGGAATCCCGGTTATGGCCATGGTAAAAGCCGATGGCTATGGACATGGCATGGTTAAGGCCGCAAAAGCATTTGAACGTGTCGAATGTACTATGTTCGGGGTGGCTGAGTTGCGCGAGGCTGTTCTCTTGAGGGAGGCTGGCATTCGTGGTGATATTTATGTGACCATCGGTTTCTCCGAAGAAAACACCAACCTTATTTTTCAATATGGGTTGATCCCGGTCATATACAGTTATGAGGCAGCTCAGGCGCTTTCCTATAAAGCGGCTGCTTTGGGTGTGGAAATTGGTGTTCATATTAAAGTGGATTCGGGAATGGGCCGATTAGGGATTCTTCCCACTGATTTGTCAACGTTTTTGGACACTGTTTCAGCTTTGCAGGGGATTAAAATTGCAGGCATAATGAGTCACTTTGCGGAGGCGGATGATTTTAATTCAAAGAGTACAATTAAAAGTTTTCAATCGTTTACTGGCGCCTGCAATGAGTTGAAAAACAGATTTGTGGGTATTAGACATATTGCCAATTCAGGAGCAGTGCTTAATTTTCCCGACACTTACTGTGATATGGTGAGGGCCGGGATTGCTCTGTATGGGTATCATCCTGCAGGCCGAGTTGGCTGGAATGATCGATATGCTGAGAATTTAATTCCGGCCATGTCATTTGTTTCGCGAATTCTCCAGGTAAAAACCGTGCCTGCTGGAACGGGAATCAGCTATGGGCATACCTATAAAACTAAGAAACAAACTACCATCGCTGTGCTGCCGGTAGGCTATGAAGACGGCTTTTCAAGACTTCTGTCGAATAGGGGACAGGTGTTGGTCCATGGTCATAGGGTACCGGTCCTTGGCAGAGTTTGCATGAATATGTGCATGGTTGATGTAAGCGAACTCACGTCGGTGAAAGCCGGAGACGAGGTCGTTCTGCTCGGTCAACAGGGTCAGGAAAACATCACCGCCGATGAAATTGCGGAAGAAATGGGCAGTATCAGTTATGAAGTTCTCTGCCTGTTGGGAAATAATAATCAACGAGAATATATTGAGTAGATACGAATGATCCGATCACAAGTTAAAAAGGTTCTTGACGACTGTTTTGAGCAAGGTGCTGTAGAAGGCTTATGGACAAATGGTGCGGCTGGTAAATTTACCGTCGAACTTCCCAAGCATGATGGCCAGGGTGATTTTTCCACCAATTTCGCATTGGTGCTGGCTGGCATCGAAAAGAAAAATCCCAGAGAACTTGCTCAGACCATTGCTGATAAATTATCGAGCCACACTGACCTCATTGATCGAGTAGAGATTGCCGGCCCTGGTTTTGTTAATGTTTTTATAAACCACGATGTATGGCGAAGGCTGATTCCTGAGATTATCGATCAAGGGGAAGTCTTTGGTAAAAGTAAGGTGGGCGGCGGTCGAAAAGTGATGGTGGAGTTTGTCAGTGCCAATCCCACTGGTCCACTCAGCATCGGTCATGGCCGTCAGGCAATCCTTGGTGATTCCATTGCCCGTTTGCTGGAAGCGACCGGGCATGATGTGTTTCGTGAATATTATTATAATGATGCCGGCAGGCAGATGCGTGTTCTTGGTGAGTCTACCCGTGCCAGGTATCTGGAGCTGCTTGGAGAGAAGTTCTCTTTTCCAGAAGATGGCTATCAAGGACAATATATAATAGATATCAGCCAGTCGCTCATCGATGAACAGGGTGACTCTCTGAAAGATCACGAAGATGTGACTCCGTTCAAGGAACAGGCTGAAAAACATATCTTCAAGGACATCTCTTCCACGCTCTCGAGGATGGGGATTGAATTTGACAATTATTATAATGAAAGGTCCCTGTATGACGACGGGCATATTGACGATGTCGTAGCCGAGTTGAGAGCAAAGGGTTATGTCTACGAGCAAGACAATGCGGTGTGGTTTAAGACCACTGCTTTTGGGCAGGAGCAGGACAGGGTTATAATCAAGAGCAGCGGTGAACCTACCTATCGCTTGCCGGACATGGCCTATCATCGTGAAAAATTTCGTAGAAATTTCGACTGGTTGGTCGATGTTTTTGGATCCGATCATATTGCAACGGTACCGGACGTTCTCGCTGGGGTAAAGGCATTGGGCTATGATCCCGATAAGGTGACCGTGGTTCTGCATCAGTTCGTGACTCTGACCCGCGATGGTAAACAGGTGAAAATGTCCACCCGGAAAGCCAACTTTGTCACCGTTGATGAATTGATTGATGAGGTGGGAGTTGATCCGGTCAGGTTCTTTTTTATGATGCGTAAAGCAGATAGCCAGCTTGAGTTTGATCTGGAGCTTGCAGCAAAAAAGAGTCAGGATAACCCTGTGTACTATGTTCAGTATGGCCACGCTCGACTTTGTGCTATTTTGCGTCAGGCAGAAGAAAGGGGCTTTAGCGAGCCTGTTTTTGATCTCGGCGAATCTTTGCTCCTCAAAGAGCCAGAGGAAGTTAAATTGCTCAAGGCCATGTCAACCTTTCCTGCCACTATAGAAGGCAGCGCATTGGAGCTGGCTCCGCATAAAATTATCTTTTACCTGATGGAACTTGCGGGACAATTGCATAGCTACTATAACAAGCACAAAGTAATCACTGATGACCTCCCCCTCAGTCGGGCCAGGCTTTGTATGATAAAAGCTCTTCAGGTGGTGCTGAAAAATGGTCTTGATATGGTGGGTCTTACAGCTCCAACTAAAATGTAAGGTGGATGCACCTGATGGCAGCGAGGCGGAAACCCAAGGCAAAAAAACTTAAATTCGAGCTGACGAAGAGTGCTATCGCCGGTATCGGTGTGGTCTCTTTTTGTCTTTTTCTTTGGATGTTTTTGCTTGGGGTATGGGTTGGGCAGTCGGTTTTGTTTCCATCCTACGAAAAAAACGATGTTGTTGCCAAACAGTCCTTAATAAAAATAGGGCCTCTTGTGATTCGTGCCGAAAAGAAGATTGTTAAAAAAGTGAAATAGATGACAGAATGCGTTATAGCATCTCGTACGTAATGTGATAATTCACGGCTAGCTGCTGGACATTGAGCCTCATTATAAATATCTAAAGATGGTTTTACGGACAAACACAAGATCAATGCAAGATAAATACAAGACCAATACAAACGGCAAAATATAATGATTGGGAAAATACTCACTAAGGTTTTTGGAAGCAGTAATGACAGGTATCTGAAACAGCTTAACCCTATGGTTGCGCGGATTAATCAGATGGAGCCGGATATCCAGCCTCTTGATGATGCGGCATTGGTTGCAAAAACCGGTGAATTCAAACAACGCCTTGAAAATGGTGAGCCGCTGGATGATCTTTTACCTGAGGCCTTTGCGGTAGTGCGTGAGGCTGGAAAAAGAGTCCTTGGTGAGCGCCATTACGATGTCCAGTTGGTTGGTGGTATTATTCTGCATCAGGGTAAAATTGCGGAGATGAAAACGGGTGAAGGAAAGACCTTAACCTCGACCTTGCCCGTATACCTCAATGGGCTGACGGGTAAAGGGGTACATGTTGTCACCGTTAATGACTATCTTGCTGCTCGTGACAGTGAATGGATGGGGCAGGTTTATAAATTTCTTGGTATGAGCTTTGGCAAAATTATTCACGGATTAGACGATAACGAACGTCGTATTGCCTATGGCGCTGACATTACCTACGGTACCAACAACGAATTCGGTTTTGATTACCTTCGCGATAATATGAAATTTGATCTCGTTGATTTTTGTCAACGTGGTTTTAACTATGCCATTGTTGATGAGGTAGATTCAATTCTCATTGATGAAGCGAGAACACCTCTTATTATTTCAGGTCCTGCCGATATTTCTACGGATCTCTATAAAAATGTTAACCGCATTATTTCTAAATTTAAAAATGATGAGCACTATGTCGTCGATGAGAAAGCACGACAGGTTGCCCTTACAGACGAAGGTGTAGCTCTTGGTGAAAAGCTGCTTGAAGTTGAAAATCTCTACGATCCCACCAGTATTGAAAAACTTCATCACCTCAACCAGGCTCTAAAGGCTCATATCATATTTAAAAATGATGTCGATTATATTGTCAGGGATAATCAGGTTATCATTGTAGACGAATTTACCGGAAGAACCATGGAAGGCAGGCGATATAGTGATGGCCTGCACCAGGCTCTGGAGGCCAAAGAAAAAGTCAAAATTGAGCAGGAGAACCAGACGCTTGCCTCGATTACCTTCCAGAATTATTTCAGAATGTATAAGAAACTTGCGGGAATGACCGGTACTGCGGATACCGAGGCTCCGGAGTTTAAAAAGATATATGATCTTGATGTTGTGGTCATGCCGACCAACCAGCCAATGGTTCGTGACGATTATGCTGATGTTATTTATAAAAATGAGGCGGCAAAATATCGTGCGGTCGTAAAAGAAATCAGCGATTTGCATGAGGCTGGACGCCCAGTCCTGGTAGGAACTATTTCTATCGATGTTTCGGAAAAAATTTCCAGAATGCTCAAAAAAAGCAAGGTAGAGCACGAGGTGCTGAATGCCAAACATCATGAACGAGAAGCTGAGATTATCGCTGGCGCAGGACAACTCGGCAAAGTGACGATTGCCACTAACATGGCTGGTCGTGGAACGGATATCAAGCTGGGAGAGGGGGTTGTTGAGGTCGGAGGTTTGCATATTTTAGGAACATCTCGCCATGAGTCCCGTCGTATTGACAACCAGTTACGTGGTCGTTCCGGTAGACAGGGGGATCCTGGATCTTCAAGATTTTTCCTATCTCTTGAAGATGACCTTTTGCGTATCTTCGGTTCAGGGCGAATCACTGGCATCATGGATAAACTCGGCATGGAGGAAGATGAGCCTATTGAGCATAATATGATATCCCGTGCTATTGAAAATGCGCAGCGAAAGGTTGAAGGGCATAACTTTGATATCCGGAAACACTTGCTTGAATATGATGATGTCATGAACAAGCAGAGAGAGGTTATCTATCAGCAGCGAAGGGATGTTTTGGATAAATCAGATGTGAGCGATGTTGTTCAGGATATGATCGATGGTCTGGTGGATGATGTCACCGGAGAATTCTTTCAGGATCGCATAGATTCTGAGGAATGGGATTGGGATGGGTTCAAAACCCGAATGGGTGAACTGTTTCACCATGTACCAGAATGGCCAGAAAGCGAATTAGTCGGCTTGAAACTGGAATCATTCACAGAAAAAACTCTTGAATTTGTCCGAGAGGCATACAAAACACAAGATGAGGCCAATGGCCCCGATACTCAACGTCAGCTGGAAAAGCTCATCTTGTTGCAAATTGTTGACAGCCATTGGAAAGACCATCTCTTATCCATGGACTACCTGAAAGAAGGAATAGGTTTGCGCGGCTATGGCCAGAAAAATCCTCTTAACGAATATAAGCGTGAAGGGTTTGAGATGTTTGGTCATATGGTTGAGACCGTGAAGTCGCAGGTCGTTTCAAGCCTCATGCGGGTCCGGGTCGTTCGCGAAGATGATGTAGAACGTTTGGAAGAAGAGAGGCGTAAGAAGCATGAACAGGAGCAGATGCGTCTAAATAAGATCGGGGGCAGCGAATCACAAGTTCCTCAGCCTGTTCGGCGTGATGAGGAGAAGGTTGGTCGAAATGCTCCTTGTCCCTGCGGCTCTGGAAAAAAATATAAAAAATGCTGCGGTAAAGAGATGTAGTGATATTTGCCTGGGAAGGCAAATATCACAGCTGATTGAGAGAGGTTGAAAAAACGGGCTACCGAGTAATTGTGGTGAGTCCGTTTTTTTGTGTTTTAGCCGTGCAGTTGATCCGGCTGCATGAGGTTGTCTTCCATATGCTTGAGCTCGTCAATGCCAGAAACCACAACATTAGGGTCCGGGGTAAGGTCAGCCTCCCCAAGTTTATCTTCGTAGTCCATCATACTGAGGATGTGTTTGATACAGTTAAGCCGTGCCCTCTTCTTGTTGTCAGAGCGGATAATTGTCCAGGGGGAAAGGGTTCTATTGGTTTCAGAAAGCATCTGGAATTTTCGTACGGAGTATTGATCCCAGTACGCCTGGGCTAAATTGTCAACAGGAGAGAGCTTATATTGTTTCAGAGGATCAATCTTTCGTGATTCAAAACGTTCATTCTGGATTTGTTTTGACACGGAAAAATAAAATTTAAACAGCTTGATTCCGTCTTTAACCAACATTTCCTCAAACATCGGCACGTCTTTTAGAAAACGTTTATTTTGTTCATCGGTGCAAAAGCCCATGACCGGTTCAACCATCGCCCGGTTGTACCAGCTTCGGTCAAAAATGACTATTTCACCAGCTGATGGAAGATGGGTAATATAGCGTTGAAAATACCACTGACTCAGTTCCGTCTCATTGGGTTTTACCAGGGCAACGACTCTGGTGTATCGAGGATTCAGATGGGCGATGGTGCGCTTTATAGTACCACCCTTGCCAGCTGCATCCCGGCCTTCGAAGATAGCTAGAATTCGCTGCCCACTCACTTTCATCGAGCTTTGCAGTTTCATGAGCTCAATCTGCAGTTTTTTAAGTTCAATTTCGTAGAGAAGGTGCGAATTTTTAATCCAGATGGCGGTTTTTTCGTTACCCTTTTTGGTACCGATGTTTTTGAAGGCCGTTTCTTCTAAAAGTCTCGTCTCTTCCAACTTCATGTTTCTTTTTTTGTTTGTCTTCTGTTTCGCCATTCTTGTAACCTCTCAATTCGAAGGGTGAGGAAGGGATGTTATTGTATATCAATACGATAAAAGTAATAAGCGTAAAATGCAAAGCTCAATTCAACTTTTTGCCGTCCTTGAACATCGTGGCATAAATGTCCGGGAGTTTTTTTTCTCTGATTCTCAAGATCACATCATTAATGTCATAGACAATCCTGAAGTGCTGTACTGCGATTGTATCTGATGTGATTTCTAGTGTGGCACAAGACGCTCTGGGATCTCCATCGAACATTCTTCCAACCGATCCCGGGTTGATGAAGTGGACGTTCGACAGCGTCTTGTGGTAGGGCGTATGAGAGTGACCAGTGATAACAATCTGGCAATTGGTCACTTTGGTAAGTTCATGAAATCTGCTATCTGGAGTTTCAGCAAAGAGGAATTCCTCATGACTCGCCGGACTGCCATGAAATATACCCAGCCTTTTCTTGCGTTTCTGGCCTCCTTGATTAAGTGGAAAGAGTTTGAGCTTTAAAGTTTTAGTAAGTGACAGAAGATAGCGACGACTTCTTTTGCTTAAATCTTCTGCGGTTGAGGTGTACATAATACGTTTTTCTGGTTTTCCCGGTTTCTTAAAAGTTTTGCCAGCAAGGAGTTTTATAACTTTTTGATCAGTGTTGCCAAGGATAGATATGGCTCGATGCTCCTCCAGCCATCTAAGTGTTTTATTGGGGAAAGGGGCATAGACCAAGGAGTCACCGGAATTGATTATATGATCGAAGCTTGGCGCATTTAATTGCCGGTCAATTGCTTTTAGGGCAGGATAGTTTCCGTGGATATCGGATATTAGTAATATTTTTATGGTCATTAGAGAAGTGGGGATACGAGTAATGCTGTGTTTTCTTTAAACTTTTCAAATGAACCCCTTTGTGAAAAGAGATCTATGTCAAGCTTGGTGGACTGCGTAAGATACTCCTGTTGGATAGCAAAGAGTTCTTTGGTAAATGATTTGCAGTAAATAAAGAGGGTTGCTTCAAAATTAAGCCAAAAGCTTCTCATATCAAGATTTACTGACCCAAAGAGAGAGAAATCTCGATCGACAGTAATTGTCTTGGAGTGAAGAAGGCCACCGTGGAAGAGAAAAAACTGAACACCAGAGTCGGCCAATTCCTGATACCTTGCGCGGCTGGCGTATTTGACCAGCAGAGAATCATTGTACCTGGGAATAATGATTTTTACTATTACTCCTCTCTGGGCAGCTGCTTTTAGTGCAACCAGCAGAGGTTCGTCAGGGATAAAGTAAGGAGTGGTCATGACTAATTCCCGACGGGCAGCGTATATGGTGGTAAGGAGAAGGCTGTGAATAGCATCAGGGACAAGTCCTGGTCCTGACGGGACAAGCTGGATTGCAGCTTGTCCCGCAACGGGGTGGGGGTGCATGTCACTGAATTTACGAATATTTTCAATGTCTTTTGGGGGCGGGTCAGAGCGAAACTGTCCTACTTCAGTATCTAAAAACCAGTCACTGATAAAAGTGCCGGCAATGCATTCAACAACAGGACCTTCTACCTTGACCATAACATCAATCCACTTTCCGACTCCGGCATCTTTTTTAAAGACCTCAGGGTCGACCATGTTCTGGCTTCCGGTAAAAGCAAGCTGTCCGTCTATTACCACTAGTTTCCTATGATTTCGGATATCTATTCTTGAAAACAGTGCATTAATAACACCTGCAGGCAATGATTCCTGAATCTTTATTCCCATTTTTCGCATTTCGGCTGCGGTAGTGCTTTTTAGAAAATCACTACTGCCGATTGAATCTAATAATATTCTGCAGGTTACTCCTCTGGCAGCAGCTTTCAGCAACGCGGTGATGACATTATTTACTCGCCCACCTTCTTGCCAGATATAAAATTGCAGATGACAGGTGGAGGATGATCTCTCAATAGCTTCAGTAATAGATCTTATAATTTCGTCGGGATTGTTAATGAGAGTAAGATCGTTACCTGCCATAGCCGGGATGCCGACCAGAGTTTCAGCCTGGCGATGTAGAGGAAAGCATTCTGGATTAAGATTACTCCAGGAAACCGGTGCTCTTTCTTGCAGGGTTTTTAGCCAGAGCAAATAAGTGTCGTAAGAGACTTTGGCTCGTTCTTTTCGTTTTTCAGGAAGCCGGTTTTCGCCAAAGAGCAGGTAGAAGAAGCCACCCAAAAAAGGTATAACAAGGACAACAACAAGCCAGGCCAATGAAACGCCATAAGGACGTTTGCGCATGATCACCCTAACGGATAGGCCGATACGTATAAAAAAATCAGCGAGCAGGAGGAGCGTCGAAAATAGGGTGTAACTCCAGTGGAGATCCTGAGTATCCATGACACAAACCCGTATAGTTCTATTGAGTTAGATATAGTCGTATTGTAATTGCTGGCAATTACAATACTGTTTACAACATACAAAGAATACCTGCCCTTGCTAGTGAAAACGAATCGCGATGAGTTCGCGTCCGCAGTTCTTGCTATTTTAAAGTAGCATAATCAAGCGGATAAGTGGTAGATGTATTTTATTGTTCTAGCCGCTATTAAAAGTATGTCTTTCAGGTCCACTTGAGCGGATAAGCTCTTTCACCAAAATTTATTGGAAAACAAAAATATAAGGACAAGGTACTGATAGGATGCTGATGAGTATGTTTGTGTATTAAAGCTAGAATACCAAAATTCATCACGCAAGTAATAATAATTACAAGTTATTAACGGGAAACGATTTATATGAAAATTAAGGGTTTTTCATTTTCAGCAGTCGAGGCGGGAATACGTTATTCCGACAGACTGGACCTTGGGCTTATTTACAGTGATACCCCTTGCGTTACTGCGGGATTGTTTACTACCAGTCAAGTTAAGGCTGCGCCTGTAATTATTGACCAAGAGAGGCTTAAAGGTGCATATGCTCAGGCTATTCTTGTTAATAGTGGGTGTGCCAATGCCTGTACGGGTGGACAGGGTATGGAGGTAGCCAGGGCAACGAGTATATTGGCTTCGGAGGCACTCGGTATCTCAGATAATTTAGTTCAGGTCTCGTCCACCGGCGTCATAGGAGAACAGCTTAACATAAAGCCCTTTGAACGGAGTATGCCAACGCTTGTCAAGGAGCTGTCTCCAGACAATTTTGAGCAAGTCGCCCAGGCGATAATGACCACCGATACGGTCCAGAAAATTGCCCAAACCAAAGTGAATGTAGGCGGAAAGGAAATAAAAATTATTGGAATGGCCAAAGGGGCGGGGATGATTATGCCCAATATGGCGACCATGCTGGCCTTTATATTTACAGACGCCAGGATTGATTTTACTGAACTTCATAAGTCGCTCTTAAACGGAACTGATCGGACCTTTAATCGTATAACCATTGATGGTGACACGAGTACCAATGACATGGTTTTGGTTATGGCGAACGGTTCGGCTGAGAACCCATGGATTGATGATGAGTCTCCTAAGGAACAACAGGTATTTCAAGATGCGCTGGAAGTTGTTCTCAAGGATCTGGCTCTGCAGATAGTCAGCGATGGTGAGGGGGCAACCAAGACCATCACTATTAAAGTTTGCGGAGCAAAGGGTAATGAGGAGGCAGAAAAAATTGCCAGGACCGTTGCCAATTCCAGTCTGGTGAAAACAGCCTTTTTTGGAGAGGATGCTAACTGGGGAAGAATTGTTGCGGCCATGGGGCGAGCTGGAGTGCGTTTTTCTCCCGACCGTGTTGCTATCTCTTTTGACGAGGTGCAGATAGTCAAGGAAGGACTTTCTTTAGGAAGTGAGGCTGAGGCCGCTGCTTCTTTAGTCTTAAAGGAGAAGAATTTTACGGTTTGTATCGATCTTAAAGACGGGCCGGGTTGTGATGAGGTGTTTACTTGTGACTTTTCCATCGACTATGTGAAGATCAATGCTGACTATAGGTCTTGACCTTTACACGTACGTTTAAGGGGGATTAAGCTTGGTGAGCCTTTTTTTACCGAAAACAGACTTTGTTCTATGAAAATATTAGCAATTTACAGTGGCAAAGGTGGAGTTGGGAAAACAGCCACCGCAGTCAACCTCTGTTCGGTTATTGCCCAGTCGGGGAAGAGGGTGTTGCTCTGTGATATGGATTCGCAGGGGGCCGCGTCTTATTATTTCCGGATTCTACCGAAGAAAAAGTATAATAGCAGCAAACTGCTCGCGGGCAAGTTCGATAAATACATCAAGAAGACGGAGTTCGACAACCTTGATCTCTTACCAGCTCATTTTTCTTTCCGCAATCTGGACCTCGCTCTCAGCAGAATAAGCGAAGAGGGACGAAGCAGCGCGCTCCTTGGTGTCTTTTCTCCATTGCAATCAACCTATGACTATATTGTGCTGGATTGTCCGCCTACCCTGACAATCTTAGGGGAAAATATTATCGAGGCTGCAAATGCTGTTATAACGCCGGTTATTCCCACCTCTCTTTCCGTATTGGCGTTACAGAGATTGCTCAAGCTCTTTAAAAAGAAAAAGGTCAGTCAGAAGAAGATTACCGCTTTTTTTTCCATGGTGGAAAAAAGAAAGACCATGCACAGTTTATTTTTGAAAGAGTATGGAAATAATCCACTCTTTCTTACTACTCGTATTCCTTTCATGGCGGAAATTGAAAAAATGGGTCTCTTTCGAAAGCCGGTCGGTGCAGACGGCAAAGCATCACCGGCCGCTGAACAATATATAAAACTCTGGCAGGAAATTAAACAACGTGGAGAGGGATTGTGAAACGACTCTACCTTATTCGTCATGCCAAATCCAGCTGGTCTAAGCCGGAGCTTGATGATTTTGCCCGACCTCTTAACAAGCGTGGCAAAGAAGATTGTCCTGAAATGGCTGCACGCCTGGGTAAAGCTGGTGTCAGCCCGGATCTGATTGTTGCCAGTCCAGCTAAAAGAGCAAAAAAGACTGCAATTTGCATGGCTAAAGGGACTGGTTATGCCAAAGATAAAATCAGGTACGATGAGGAGCTGTATCTCGGTTCCCTCTCATATCATCTTCAGTTGATTGATGAAATGTTGAGTAAAGTTGATATTCTCTTTTTGGTTGGACATAACTATACCATGACTGAGCTTGGCGAGTATCTGACAGGGAACTATTTGGGTAATGTGCCCACCTGTGGGATCGTAGCTGTGGAATATCCAGAGCCAGATGGGTTCACATCCAAGGCAGGCACGGGAGAGTTGCTGTTTTTTGATTTTCCTAAAAACGATCCCGATCCAGGGGATTATGAATGAATAGTGACGCAGTCCGCGGGGAAAATTCCGCAGCGTCCTTTCGTCGAAATCTTCTTGCCTTACTTTTACTGACATCGGTTTTTCTGCTCAATTTTATTTCGCGGATCATCTTTTCTCCCTTGTTGCCGGAAATTCAACAGGATATGAATCTGGCCCATGCTGAGGCCGGATCGTTTTTTCTTGTTATGTCTGCAGGCTATTTTATTTCTATCCTGTTCTCGGGTACGGTGTCTTCTCGGCTTGGTCATCGGAGGACCATTGTGCTCTCTGTATCTGGCTCCGGGCTTATGCTGCTACTTATCGGATTTTGCACTTCTGTTGTAGCTATAAGGATAGGATTGTTTTGCCTCGGCTATGCTGCAGGGCTTTATCTGCAATCCGGATTGGCTACAATTTCCTGGCTGGTAGCTCCGTCCTATCTCGCACGGGGGATGGCTGTCCATGAACTTGCACCTAATATCGGATTTGTAGCAGCACCTTTACTTTGTGGCCTGATGTTGCATTATGTTTCCTGGCGTGCTGGATTGCAGCTGCTCGGTGTTGTTCTTGGCTGTATGGGGCTGATTTATGCGCTGATTGGAAGTAGTAGCAGGCTGAGGGTAAAGAAGATGGATTTATCTCTCGTTGGGCGTCTGCTTGGTATACCTGAGTTTTGGCTGATGGTTCTCCTGTTTTCATTTGCCATCTGTTCAACCCTTGGTATCTATGCAATGTTACCACTTTATCTGGTGGCGGAGCATGGAATGGATCATGATGAAGCGAACAGGTTGCTGGCACTGTCCAGGGTAAGTTCTGTGCTCATGCCTCTGGTTGCCGGATGGTTTGGTGATCGATTTGGCAACGCTATCGTCATGAAGAGCGTAATATTGGTCGCGGGCTTTCTCACAATACCAATAGGTATTTTTTCTGGCTATCCGCTCCTGGCCTTTGTGATATTACAACCTATGATAGCAGTCTGTTTCTTTCCTTCCGGGTTTGCGGTACTGTCGAAAATTGGCGGTGCAGAGGCACAAGGATTTGCTGTCTCGTTGTGTATACCTCTTGCTTTTCTCTTTGGTGGCGGGGTTATTCCTCTTGGGATTGGTGTTGTTGGTGACCATTATAGTCTGGCTGTCAGCTTTGTTGGAATCGGTTGCCTCACAATTGTGGCAGCTATCGTTGCTTTTGGGCTTGGGAGAAAGAAAGTTCAGCTCTTTTAGTGCTGAAAAAACAATTTTTGTCAATTTGAAAGAATCTTCTTTGTTGGAAAGAGGGAATTGTTTAATAGGAAAGGGTGATGAAGACGGATCTGCCTAAATGCATAAAATGTAGACATTATTTTATTACTCACGATCCTGCCAGGCCATATGGTTGTCGAGCTATGGCTTTTAAAAGCAAAATCAATCCTGCCCGGTTGGTCTATGAGACTTCTGGTATTATCTGTCAGCTTTATGTTCCCAAAAAACCAGAAAACAAAGGTTCTGGCTCTGGATCAAAAATACTGGCCTGAGCATTTCTTTTATAAAGAACGCAGCAATTTTTAATGATAAAAATAAATTTCACAAGCAAGAAAGACTTCAGGGAACTGGTGACTTCGCTCAGTAGTGAAACCTGGTTGACCAGTTGGGAACTGATTCGGATAATCGTTCCTGTTGCAGTCATCACTAAAATTCTTGAGGAATTTGGGTTAATTTCTTATCTCAGTGTGGTTCTTGAACCGGTGATGAGCCTTCTCGGTCTGCCTGGCTCGTTAGGGCTGGTCTGGGCCACAGCAATGCTCACCAGTCTGTATGGCGGTATTGCTGTTTTTTCTGCTCTTGCACCTGGCTTAGAGTTGACGAGTTGCCAGGTAACCGTGCTTTGTTCTGCGATGCTCTTTGCCCATTCTCTACCGGTTGAACTTAGTGTGAGTAAGCGTGCCGGTGCGAATCTTATTCCCATAGGGTTTTTGCGGTTATTTGGGGCTGTTGTTTATGCCTTTCTTCTTAATCAGATGTGTCTTTATTTTGGTATTTGGCAGGAAAAGGCAACATTACTGTTCAAAGATACTGGGGAACCTGGGAATCTTCTGCAGTGGGCAATGGGACTTCTGCAGAACCTGGGACTGATAATTCTGATAATTTTTAGTATAGTCCTTTGTATGCGGATCTTCAGACTTACCGGTCTCCTCTCGTTGTTGGAGAAGATCCTGGCTCCGGTTCTGCCTTTTTTCGGAATGGGGCGGCAAGCAGCACCGATTACAGTGGTGGGCATGATAATGGGTATAGGCTACGGTGGTGCATTGATTATCAGAGAGACAAGTACCGGTAAAATGGCAAAAAAAGAGGTCTTTAATTCCATGGCTTTGATGGGGCTTTGCCATGGTCTGGTGGAAGACACCCTACTGATGGCGGCAATTGGCGGAAAAATTGGTGGTATCTTTTGGGGGAGGATTGTTTTTTCACTCATCGTCACTTATTTATTGGTGAGGCTCCTTCATGTTTTTACCGTTAAACGTATGGGAGCTCAGATTTAGAATATTTCAAGCTACTCTTAATAAACAAGCAAGACATTTCTAAGATACTAAAGAAACAACAATTTTACCTACACAGCATATGAAATTTACAGAATTTGGCAAAAAAATGACCTGCAACGCCGGGATACTTTCCCTTATGGATGATTTGGGGAATACCAAAATGGCCGGTGGTGGGGACATGATTATGATGGGTGGGGGAAATCCTGGACTGGTTCCGGAGTTTCAGGAAATAATGCGTAATCAACTTCTGGCAATATGTCAGGACAGTACCAGTTTTCAGCAACTGGTTGGTAATTATGCTCCTCCCCAGGGCGAAAAAAAATTCAGCGAAGGTTTGGCTGCTCTGCTTAAAAAAGAGCAGGGATGGGATATTGGCCCCGAAAATATCTGTTTGACTAATGGTAGTCAGACCGCTTTTTTCATGCTTTTCAATCTATTTGCGGGTGTTTTGCCAAGCGGGGAAGAAAAGAAAATCTGCCTGCCCATGGCCCCGGAGTATATTGGCTATGCCGATCTTGGCTTGACCGATGGTCTCTTTGTTACCACAAAACCTAAGATAGAGCTCCTTGAAAACGGTTTCTTTAAATATCATATTGATTTTGACAACCTGAAAATCGATGACAGTATTGGTGCTATCTGCATCTCCAGGCCGACCAATCCTACTGGTAATGTTGTAACCGATGAGGAGCTGGCAAAACTGGCGGACCTTGCGGCATTGCACAATATTCCATTAATTGTAGATAGTGCCTATGGCCTTCCATTCCCCGGTATGATATTCACAGAGGCGAAACCGATCTGGAATGAAAATTTGGTGGTCTGTCTCTCCCTATCAAAATTGGGTTTACCTGCTGTCAGAACTGGAATTGTTGTGGCGAGAAAAGAGATTACCCGGGCCCTCACCAGTATGAACGCCATCATGTCGCTATCGCCAAACAGCTTTGGTGCTGTTTTAGCCCAGCGTCTTGTGACCAGCAGTGAGATTACAGCGATAAGCAAGGACCTCATGCAGCCTTTCTACCGGGAAAAAATGGAGAAGGCTGTGGCGGTGGTTCATGAAAAATTCGCTGATATACCCTGTCGTATGCATATACCTGAAGGTGCCATGTTTCTCTGGCTGTGGTTCAAGGATTTACCTATAACGAGTCTTAAGCTCTACGAGCGCCTAAAGGATAAAGGTGTCCTGGTGGTTTCAGGGCATTATTTTTTTCCGGGCTTGAGTGAGACATGGCAGCATAAGGATGAATGTCTCAGAGTGACCTATTCCCAGAACGATGATGACGTGCATCGGGGACTGGCAATTATTGCGGAGGTTGTAAGAGATGCCTATAGGCAAAAAAATGGATAGACATCTCAGCTCGGAACTGAAAATGATCTCAGAGGGCTAATGAAAAATATGATGCACTTTTTCAAAGCATACTTCAAAGGCTCTCTTGTTGAGGTTGATGATTATAAATATCTAGTGAATTATTAACAAAGAGCCGATAAATAAGGTACATCTTCCGTGGAGCGTGGTGGCAGACCTAAACATACAGAGGGAAAATTGATAAATGCGCTGGAGTTATAAAACTATACATTATGAGCTAAAAAAAGAAGGTATTTTGGGAAGTGCTTTTCTTGATGAGCCTGAAATAGAATTGTCATTGAACCAGTATGGTAAGTCTGGCTGGGAGCTTGTTTCCATGCTTGAAACGATGGATGGGATCATGGCAGTCTTCAAGCAGCCTCTTGGCCAGGATACGAGATCGTTCACTTCTTCGTCGGATTCAGTGGAGAGGATCGGTAGATCACAGAAAGCTGCTGAAAGGAAAAGAAAAGAGTTACAACCCAAAATTGAAGAAAAAAACACTCCGCAGATATTGGATGAAGAGGTGGCAGAAGCTGTGTTACTAGATGAGTTTGAGGTGGTAGAAGATGCACTTGAAGAACCTGATACCAGCCCCTCAGAGAAACCTGTAGATGTCGGCATGATCCGTATTGAGTAGGACAAAATTATGAAAACCGACAAGGTACCAATTGTCGATCAGCAGTTACTTGAGTGGATACGGGCGATTCGCAGGACTCTCCATCAACACCCGGAACTGAGCTATCAGGAACATCGTACTTCTGCTTTCATTCAGGAGAAACTTACAGAATTGGGTATTGGTTATCGAAACGGCTGGGGCGGAACAGGTGTGATAGCCTCACTCGGCAGCAGTTCCGATTCTCTCAGTCATGTCGGCTTACGGGCGGATATGGACGCTTTGCCGATTCAAGATAAGAAAACAGTCGCATATGCTTCAAAAATCCCTGGAGTGATGCATGCCTGTGGTCATGATGGTCATGTAGCAATGCTGCTTGGTGCTGCTGCTCTCTTGGGTAAAAGAGAACTCCCCGGTCGTATTTCCTTCATTTTTCAACCCGCAGAAGAGCATGGAAACGGGGCTGATAAAATTATTAAGGAAGGGGCACTCAAAAGCGGAATAGATGCTGTGTTTGCCGGGCATATAGACACTCACTTTCCTACGGGGACCATTACTATTGACGACGGAGTTATCTGTTCTGCAGCTGACCCTTTTTTGCTTCGCATTGTTGGGCGAAGTGCTCATGCTGCTCGTCCACATGAAGCGATAGATGCTATTGTGGCCGGGGCGTACCTTGTCACCGCCATGCAGACTCTTATTTCAAGAGAGACCGACCCTAATCAGTCGGCAGTATTAACTGTTGGGCGGTTTCAAGCGGGTGAAGCGAATAATGTTATCGCAGAAGAGGCTTGTATTGAGGGCACAATACGCTCAAGTGACAAAGAGGTACGCAAGCGTATTCTTACGGGGCTGCAGCGTGTTTGTGACGGTGTTGCGCTGCAGTATGGAGTCAAAATAGACATTAGTTTTCATGATTGTCTGCCGGTTGTTGATAATTCGCCCATAGCAGCAAAGATTGCTCGACTTGCCGCTCAGCAGATAATTGGCAAGAGACGGGTTATTTCTCAGGGACGCCCCAGTCTTGGCGGCGAAGATTTTGCTTTTTATCAGCAGGTTGTCGAGGGCTGCCTGGTTCGATTTGGAGCAGATAGTCTTTCAGGCAATGGCCCTGCTCATAGTGGAAGCTTTGACTTCGATGAAAATGTTTTGGCAGTAGGAGCAGAATGGTTAGCTTGCGTTGCCTTACAATGGCTTGATGAAAATGGGGGGCGAAGACAATATGGCTGATGAGAGAGCAGATCCTGAGCAAACTATTCAATTTGCCCAAAGCCCCAAATACACTCTCGGTGTTGAGATTGAGTTTCAAACTCTAGACCGGGCGACCTGGGACCTTGCTCCGTTGGCACCTGTTTTGCTAGAAAATGCTCCCTCTCTTCTTCGTCCTCGTCTTTCACCGGAATTTATTCAGTCCATTCTTGAAATTCAAACTGGTATCTGTTTTTCACTCGTCGACGTGGAAAACGATCTGATGCAAACCATCAGCCTTGCAGAGGAATTGGCGACGGACAACAACTGTATGCTTTTTTCAGCAAGTCTGCATCCTTTTGCCCTGTATCGTGAGCAGCTGTTAACCACAAATGATCGATATGCACGTATCATGGAGGAACTGCAGATAGTTGGACGACGTTTCATCTCCCAGGGATTCCATGTTCATGTGGGTCTGCCCAACGGTGATACCGCGATTCGAGTCTGCAATAGAATTCAGGCATACTTGCCTGTTCTGTTATCTCTTTCTACTTCCTCTCCGTACTCTCAAGGGGAAGATACCGGCCTTATGTCATATCGTACCAAGTTGTTCGAGGCTCTTCCCCTAGCCGGTGTCTTTTCTCATATTCCAAGCTGGAAAGAATTTATAGGAATGATTCAAGAGTTGCAAAGGGTCGGCGTAATTAATTCGGTTCGCGATCTCTGGTGGGATGCAAGACCAAATGCAGAGTTTGGAACTCTGGAAGTTCGAGTCTGCGATCTGCCAACAAGGTTTTCTGATATCCTTGGTATAACTGCTATGATCCAGGCTCTTGTCGCTACCCTTGCTGGGGATAAAGCTTCGTTCCCCCCCCTGAATCCATATGTTGTTCAGGCAAATAAATGGCAGGCGGCGCGGCATGGTTTGCGTGGTACCTATGTAGATCCCACCGGGATGCTCGCAGCTGAAAGAATCACATATCATGAGGCTGCTCAGACCCTTATGAAATTGATTGAGCCAATGACCGTTCGTTTGGGTTCAGAAAAATATATTCGATATATCGACAGGATTTTAGCGCATGGAACGGGGGCCGATTTCCTTCGTCGGAGGTATTATGAAACCGGTGACTTACAGGCAGTTGTCCAGTCTTTACAGAGGGAGTTTTGGCAGTGAGCAGGTATGACAGATCGATAGTTGCCT
>Ga0209692_10000952_pt1 | contig 46937 bp, 37 predicted proteins | sample tdDd472_FD_187129 | JGI IMG/M metagenome (GOLD analysis project Ga0209692, IMG submission 187129) | Marine sediment microbial communities from the Atlantic coast under amendment with organic carbon and nitrate - tdDd47.2 (SPAdes)... | ecosystem: Environmental > Aquatic > Marine > Coastal >... | reverse complement strand
ATCGATCGTCTGACGGGCCGGACAATTGCCGATACCCACGATGAGCGGTACCGTCAGAAGATCGTGGCGCATCTTTTGGATGTATGCGGGTTTGCTGCTGAGGAGGTGGAAGCCTCTCGCATGGTCGATGTTGCGGCAGGAGGGAAAAAAGCCCGGTTTCCTGTTGATTTTATCGTCTCCATCGGTGGATATGCCGCCATGGTGGTTCGGTACGGCCCCGGCTCCATCGTAACCCGGCATCGCTCTGCCCAGGCCCTGTGCCTTCTTCTGGCACCCCACGCGATTCCTGTTGCCGTGGTGACCAATGGTGAAGACGCCGATGTGTTGAGTGGTGGAACGGCTGAAGTGATGGGGCGTGGGTTTGAAGGAATTCCAAGTCACCGTGAGCTTGAGGTGATTTTAGCGGAAACAAAACGGGATCCGGTCTCCGAGGCTCGTCGGGAGATGGCGGGTCGCCTTCTTTACGCTTACGAAGTGGACGGCAGTTGCCCCTGTGATACGTCGATTTGCAAATCAGGGAGTGAGGAGTGACAGTGTGTGATAATGACGATGTCCGCTGGATGGGGGTTGCCCTGAAGGAGGCGGAAGCTGCCCTTGATGGGGGGGACTTTCCAGTGGGGTGTATTGTTGTGGCAGAGGGGCGTGTGGTTGCCACCGGCCGCCGAAGCGGAACGGCTGAAGGGCCCGGAAACGAGTTGGATCACGCCGAGGTGACGGCATTGAGGTGCTTGATGGAATCAGGGGGGCTCTCCAAGGGGGTCCCTTCAACGCTGTACTGCACGATGGAGCCTTGCCTCATGTGTTTTGGGGCGATTCTGCTCAGTGGCGTGTCCCGCGTTGTGTGGGCGTATGAAGATGCCATGGGTGGGGGGGCTTCCTGCGATCTTGGAAGTGTCGGGCCCCTGTATCGGGACTCGGGTGTTGAGGTGAAGGGCCGGGTGCTCCGCGGGGAGAGTCTGGCTCTTTTTAAAAGGTTTTTTTCCAACCCGCACAACGGGTACTGGAAGGACAGTTTTCTGGAACGATACACCCTCGAGGCGGTTTAAGGCCGTGTATGTCGGCACTTTTTGGGGCGAGCACCCCGGGTGGTGTTTCCCCTTTTTTTTCTTTTGGCCGCGTAAAGGGTACCATCGGGCGAGTTTGGGGGCTTGACCCTCGTTATTCGCAGGGCATTGGGTGTTTATCTTGCGGGTGTCGGTGCCTGGACTGGCAACCTGTTGTCTCTTCATTGGAAATGAACCGTCGCCATTGTGTGTGCGATTGTGCGGGTGAAGGGCAATCGTATGGGCTCTCAAGGGCGGAAACCGGGGTAAATTATTCGATTAACAACCCGGAACAAGTCACTTTTTTTCTTGCATTTGTGCCAAATCTTCTATAAATAGAACGTTTGTTAATGATACATTATCCGCAAAATTGACTGTGATTGCGGAAAGATAGCTTGAAACAGTAGACCACGAGGAGGAGAACATAGCTAACCGCAGCAGAATCAACGTCAACAACAAGATCAGAGCACGAGAGGTGCGCGTCATCGGTTCCGATGGAACCCAGCTGGGCGTACTTCCCCTTCATAAAGCACTGGCCACAGCCGGTGACAGTGGGCTTGACCTTGTTGAGGTGGCACCGAACTCCACTCCCCCTGTTTGCAAAATTATGGATTTTGGTCGTTTCAAATATGAAGAGACCAAAAAGCGGCAGGAGGCGAAGAAGAAGCAGAGCTCCTTCCAGATGAAGGAGATCAAGGTCCGGCCCAAAACAGGTGACCATGACCTGGAGACCAAGGTCGGTCACATCAAAAAGTTTATCGGCAAGAAGCACAAGGTTAAGGTGACGTGCATGTTCCGCGGGCGTGAAATTACCCTCTCCGCTCTGGGACGTGAGTTGCTTGCCCGTGTTGCCGAAGAAACTGCAGACGTAGCGACGGTAGAGCAGATGCCCAAGTTTGAAGGGCGTACCATGTTCATCATCCTCGCCCCCAAGTGATCCTTCTGACCCGGGATCCCCGTTTCCTGGGTCGGGGTGTGTCAACGTGGTGTGTAATCGGCGCAGACCGCATCCGTATACCAGCGGTGCGCCTGCATATTTATGGACGAAAGGCTTCATCGCTCGTCGTTCCATTGGAATGAAAAGAGGTTTTTACCATGCCCAAAATCAAAACAAGCAGAGCCGCTGCAAAGCGCTTTAAAATGACCGGTTCCGGCAAAATCAAATTCAACAAGTCCAACAGCAGCCATATCCTGACCAAGAAGACCACCAAGCGTAAAAGGTCTCTCAGGCTTGCCCAGGTACTTGATGCAACCAACGTGAAGGCCGTGAAAAGGATGCTCCCCTACGGCTAAGCCGTATGAGGGACTGACCACCCCACCCTTGGGATCCATGCAGCACGATGGTGCGCGAATCAATGGGGCGATTTCACCGGCACAAAGTTCTTTGTGTCGGAGGGGTACTTGAACGGAAAGGGCAACCTGATACTCAGGGGGCCCGGATGTTCATCCGGCACCATCACACTATAAAAAAACGGCGGTCGTCCCCCGCATGTATCGGGTGTGACGAGATTTAAGGAGATAGATAGATGAGAATTAAAAGAGGATACAAAGCGAGACAGCGCAGGAAGAAGGTTCTGAAGCTGGCCAAAGGTTTTCGTGGCGGTCGCAGCAAACTTTTTCGTACCGCGGCTGACTCCGTAGACAAGGCGCTGATGTACGCTTACCGTGACCGTAAGCAGAAGAAACGTGATTTCCGTCAGCTCTGGATCGCCCGAATCAACGCAGGCGCTCGAATGAACGACCTTTCCTACAGCAAGTTCATTCACGGCCTTAAGCTGGCCAATATCGATCTCGACCGAAAGGTTCTGGCTGAACTGGCCATCTCCGACCCTGCGGCATTCGCAGTGATCGCAGAGCGAGCATCTCAGCAGCTCCAGTAGATCGATTCCCCCTGCCACAATCGGGTCGCGCATTGACGGCCTTGGTGCCTTACATGTCGACCCGCTCTATCGGATGGGACTTTTCGGGGTAAGGCGGTCTTGCTTATAAACGCAAGACCGCCTTACCTCGTTTTTTTAACAGGTCCCGACCCTCCCAGGTTGAGGCCATCCAAACGGGACATGTTGCGCGACCGTGGAAAACAATATCGAACAGATCTACAGCGAGGCCCTTGCCGATATCGAGGTGGCCTCCGATAAGAAAAGCGTGGAAGCCCTTTCCACCCGTTATATGGGTCGAAAGGGTTTTGTGACTCAGTACCTCAAGAATATCTCCTCCCTCCCAGACGAGGAGAAACCCCTTGCGGGCAAGCGAGCCAACGAGGTGAAGCGAGGCATTGATGAGGCGATAACACATCGTCTTGCCGTCCTTGCGGCCGAGGCTGAGGCATCCGACCCGGGTATTGACGTGACCCTTCCCGGCCGTCAGGTGGGCACCGGCTCCTTTCATCCCATCACCCGCATCACCACAGAGATCTGCGAGATCTTTACCCGCCTCGGGTTCTCTGTCGTTGAGGGGCCTGAGGTCGAGAGCGACTACTACAACTTCGAAGCCCTCAACATTCCCAAGCATCACCCCGCCCGGGACATGCAGGACACCTTCTATATCAATCCGGAAACGGTTCTGAGGACCCACACCTCCCCCACCCAGCCTCGTGTCATGGAAAAGAGCGAGCCCCCTGTGCGTATTATCGCTCCGGGCAAGGTGTATCGGTGTGACTCCGACCTGACCCACACGGCCATGTTCCACCAGGTGGAAGGGCTCTATGTGGATGAAAAGGTCTCCTTCGGAGATTTGAAGGGGGTGTTGACCTCCTTTATTCACCAGATTTTTGATCCCGGTATTTCCCTGCGATTCCGCCCCAGCTTCTTCCCCTTTACCGAGCCCAGTGCCGAAGTGGACATTCAGTGTGTTATCTGTCGCGGCAAAGGCTGTCGCGTCTGTTCCCATACCGGCTGGCTCGAAATTCTGGGCTCCGGCATGGTGCACCCTGCGGTTCTGGAAAACGTTGGGTACGATACGGATAAGGTCAGCGGATTCGCCTTCGGCATGGGCGTGGAGCGCATCACCATGCTGAAATACGGTGTGGATGATATCCGGAAATACTTTGAAAACGACATCAGGTTCCTGAGGCAATTCTAAGATGAAATTCAGTCTAAGCTGGTTAAACGAATACGTCTCCCTGGATATGGGGATTGAAGGCCTCACAGACGGGCTTACCATGGCTGGCCTGGAGGTCGATTCCGTTACCCCCCTCTACGACTCCCTGGATGGCGTGGTTGTGGGACGGATTGTGGAAGCAAAACCTCACCCCAACGCCGACAAGCTGCGCTTGTGCCAGGTTGATGTCGGGGCTGAGGAGACCGTGGGTATCGTCTGCGGTGCGCCCAATGCGGCCGAGGGTCTTGTGGTGCCCTGCGCCCTTCCCGGTGCGGTGCTTCCCGGTGATATCAAGATCAAGAAGGGCAAGATCCGCGGTGAAAAATCCGGCGGCATGCTCTGCAGTGCCAAGGAGCTTCAGCTCGACACCGATGCGTCCGGTCTGATGGAGCTTGGCTCGGATCTTATCCCTGGGATGCCTGTGAAAGAGGCCCTCTCCCTCCACGATTCCATGGTGGAGATCGATCTGACCCCCAACCGACCCGATTGCTTAAGTGTGTTGGGAGTGGCGCGTGAGGCAGGCTCGTTTCAGGAACCGCCGGTAAAACCGGTCTACCCGGAAGTGGTGCTTCCCGAGGCAGGCGCGTCCCTGGGCGGCATTTCTGATCATACCTCCGTCACCATCGAAGACGAAGACCTCTGCTGGCGTTACGCCGCACGCCTTGTCGTTGATGTCAAGGTAGGGCCTTCTCCGGCCTGGCTCCAGCGACGCCTTCTCTCTGTGGGGCTCTCCCCCATCAACAACATTGTGGATATCACCAACTTTGTGATGATGGAGACCGGCCAACCTCTGCACGCCTTTGATTTCGATCATCTTGCGGAAAACCGCATTGTGGTGAAGCGTGCCGCCGAAGGGGAGACGTTCACCACCCTTGACGGCAACGAACACACACTGAATTCCGAGATGCTGATGATTTGTGACGGCGAGAAGTCCGTTGCCATCGCGGGTGTCATGGGCGGAGAGAACTCCGAAATTGAGGAGGGGACAACGCGCGTGCTCCTCGAAAGCGCCTGCTTTAACCCCACATCTGTTCGCAAGACATCCAAGCTGACAGGGATTCACTCCGATGCATCCCATCGCTTTGAGCGTGGAAGCGACCCGGAAGGGGTGTTGTTCGCCCTGAACCGTGCCACGGCTCTTATTGCAGAACTTGGTGGTGGGACACTGGTTGAGGGGCTTATTGACGAGAACCCCGTTCCCTATACGCCCCGAACCATTCGGGTGAATGTCGAGGCGCTGAACAACCGACTCGGCACCTCCCTTTCAGCAGCAGAAATGATGGAGCTCCTTGTTCGTGTGGAGTTTTCCGTCACTGTGACAGATGACAACACCCTTGATGTCGTGCCTCCCTCGTTCCGCGTGGATGTGGAGCGGCCCGAGGACATCTCTGAAGAGATTGCCCGTATTTGGGGATACAACAACATCGAGACCTCCTACGCCAAGGTGGTGGCTGCCGACGAGAGCTATCCCCAGGCCTTTGCTGCCCGTCAGGCCGTGCGCAGTGCCTTTGTGGGGCTCGGTTTCAATGAGGCTGTGAACTACAGCTTTATTCGAGAAGATGCTGTGGATCGTCTTCGTCTCCCCGAAGGGGACCCCCGAAGGCGCCTGGTCCATATCCTGAACCCCATCTCCGAAGACCAGAAGGTGATGAGGACCTCTCTGATTCCCGGTCTTCTGGCGGATGCTGCGCGTAATATCAGTGTTCAGGAGCGCAGTCTCTCGCTCTTTGAAGCGGGCGCCACCTTTATCGCCGGAGAGGGCGAAGCCCTTCCCGAGGAGCCTGAAATGGTGGCTGGTCTCATGACCGGGAACCGGTGTGATGCGTCCTGGTTCGGCAAGGAGGACGCGTGTGACTTCTTTGACCTGAAGGGTGCGCTGGAGGGGCTTTTTGATGTCCTTCATGTTCCAGGGGTTGTTTTCCGCCCCATGGATGCGGATGCCTGCAGCTATACGCGTCCCGGTTACACGGCTGAGGTTGTCCTTGGCGGTGAGGTGATCGGCCTGGTCGGAAAGGTTCACGGTGAGGTGTTGAAAGGCTTTGAGCTCAAGCAGGACGTCTTTGTGTTTGAGATGGCCATGAAGCCCCTTGCAAACCTTATTTCCGGTGACCGGCAGGCGCTTGTCATTCCGAAATTTCCTTCCGTGGCTCGGGATGTGACCATCATCTGTGATGCCTCTGTGCGGGCAGGGGATGCGGTGGCTGCCATTGCCGATGAGAAGGAGGCTCTTATCGAGCGCTCCTGGCTTCTGGACCGTTACGCCGGAGAGAACATTCCAGAAGGTAAGCAGAGTCTGACCTTCAGGGTGATCTACCGCTCAGCGGACAAGACCTTGAAAGACAAAGCAGTCAACAAAATACATACCCGTATTATGGAGATGCTTATGACGCGTTTCGACGCTGTGCTTCCCTAAGGGGAGGGACAGGTTCCGGTGGTTTTACGGGAAGCGCTGTAATCAGATTGAAAAGGGGCGCCTCTGGCGCCCCTTTTTTTTGGTGAATGCAGTGGGAAGGCAAAGGGCAGCTGGTGCGGTTTATCTTAACAGAGACGTTCTATCGGCCTGGACAGAGATGAGGGGGGAGTGTATGGGCGTTGTTCCTCGGAAAAAGTATTTTAAAATCAGTGAGGTGAGCAGTCTGACCGGCTTGGAATCCCATGTTCTGCGTTTTTGGGAGGGTGAGTTTTCCGCCATCAGGCCCAAGCGAACGGAGTCCGGTCAGCGCATGTATCGCAGGAAAGATATCGATGTGATATTTGAAATCAAGCGGCTGCTTCATGACGAGCGCTATACCATTGAAGGCGCTAAAAAAATGATAGGCGGCAAGGGGAAAGAGAAGGAAGAGCCCCAGATGAGCACGCGTGATGTCCTCAAGGGGATTGTGGATGAATTGAGACAGATTCGGGCCATGGTTTAGGCTGGCCTGTGGCGGTGCGCGCCGTTGTTATGATTAATGTATTGACAATACACTTTTTTTATCTTAATACATTATGCTGGAATTTTGAGGGAGCTGCGCGCAACGCCCGAAATGGGTGCATACGTTGACCATGCCGGGTGCGCAAGACCTGCTCTTGCCGACTTTTTCAATCGTGCGCCCCTCGAAACAGTCCCGGTTCCGGGGCATTTGCTGAGTGAGCTCTTTTCGTAAGGCCATTCGGCAAAGGCGACTGCCTTAAAACGCATCGCCGCGACATGAAGGTGTGTTGCATTCGGGGACGGGCAAAATGCCCGTTTTTTTGTTTTTTTTCGCGCTGTGTTACAGTGGAATCAATGGATAGACAGTATGAGCACCAGCTCCAAGAAAAAGAAATTTCGAAAAACTGAAAGCCGCCCACGCTCGGCCATCACCGGCAGGCTGCTCGCTGAAGCGAAGCGTCTCGCCGAGGAGTTGTGTGAGGGTGAAGGCCTGGAACTGGTCCATATGGAGTCGGTGACAGAGCTTGGTCATTGCATTCTGCGCCTCTATATAGATAAAGAGGGCGGAGTGAACCTGGGTGACTGCACCGGTGTGAGCCGGCAGCTGGGTGACCTGATGGACGTCTCCCTGCAGATCCGTGGTGAGTACCGTCTCGAGGTCTCGTCACCGGGTATAGATCGCCCCATCTCAAAGCCTGCAGATTTCGAGCGCTTTAAAGGCCAGAAGGCCACGATCTCCACGCTTTCTCCCATTGACGGGAGAAGCCGTTTCAAAGGCACACTCCTCGGGCTCGCTCCCGGTGAGATCGTATGCATGGACGTGGATGGAACAACGCACGAGATTGCCCTTGAGAACATCAAACGTGCCAGACTTGTCGGAAATATTGGAGAGAGCTGATGCAAATTTCAGAGATCAAACGGGTTGTTGAGCAGGTCAGCAAAGACAAGGGAATCGATTTCAATGTGCTGATCAAGACGCTGGAAGAGGCCCTTGCCTCCGCAGCCCGCAAGAAGCTGGGCAAGAACGCCGACATCGAGGTTCAGTACAATGAAGAATCCGGTGAGATTGAGGTGTTCCAGTTTAAAGAGGTGGTGGAAGATGTGGTGGATCCTGATGTGGAGATCACCATTGAAGAGGGACGAAAGCTGGACAGCGATTGCGAGTACGGCGACAGTCTCGGTCTGAAAGTCGACACCTCCACCTTTGGTCGCATTGCCGCTCAGTCGGCCAAGCAGGTGATCATTCAGAAAATGAAGGATGCCGAGCGCGAAGCGATTTATGAAAGCTTTATTGACCGCAAAGGCGAGATCATCAACGGCATTGTTCAGCGTGTGGATCGAGGGGATCTCATTGTCAACCTCGGCAACACCGAAGCCGTATTGCCCGTCCGAGATCAGATTCCCCGGGAGGCATTTCGCCGGGGGGACCGCGTACGTGCCCTGATCAAAGACGTCCTTCTGGAGTCCCGCGGACCCCAGGTTATCCTGACCCGAGCCAGTTCGGAATTTCTCATCTCTCTTTTCAAGACCGAGGTGCCCGAAATTATGGAAGGCGTGGTCAAGATCAATGGAGCGGCCCGGGAGTCTGGTGTTCGTGCCAAGATCTCCGTCAGCTCCATCGATTCCGATATCGATCCCGTGGGCGCTTGTGTGGGCATGAAAGGCAGCCGCGTTCAGAACGTGGTTCAGGAGCTTAAAGGGGAGAAGATCGACATTATCCCCTGGCATCCCGATTCTGCCCGTTATGTCTGCAATGCTCTTGCACCCGCAGAGATCGCCAAGGTGATCATTGATGAAGACACCATGACCATGGAAGTGATTGTCCCTGTGGACTATCTCTCTGTGGCCATCGGCAAAAAGGGCCAGAACGTTCGCCTTGCATCCATCCTCACCGGATGGCAGCTGGATGTGGTGAGCGAAGAAGAGCACAGCCGGTCCCTTAAGGACGAGTTCAACGCCCTGATGAGCATTCCCGGAGTTGGGGCAGCTCAAGCCGAGGCGCTTCATTCCAGTGGCTACTATACCTTAGAAGATGTGGCTGAGGCCTCCATGGACGATCTCCTTGAGATCGATGGCTTCGACGAGGAGCGGGCAACCCTGGTCCTCGATTCCGCTAGAAATCCTGAGCCTGCGGTGTCAAGTACCGAAGAAGACGAGCCGGCGGCAGATGAAGAGGCCGCAAGTGACATCACTGATGAAGATGTGTCAGTGGAATCCGAGCCGGAACCCTTGGAGGCCGATGAGGCCGACGAGGAAGCCGACAGCCCGGAGCAGGAATCAGATCCCGAATCGAATCCCGACGCATAAGCCTATATACCCGGGCGGGCGTCACTTAAAGGGGTTCTTTTTTCGGTAAGTCGTGTGAACAGGGAGTTGTTGCAGAATATATTGCAGAATATATTAGGGGGAGTGAATGGCAAAAATCAGAGTCTATGAACTTGCCAAAAGCCTGAATATGACCAACCGCGCGTTGCTCAATAAGATTGAGGCAATGGGCATTGAGGTTGGAAGTCACATGAGTTCTCTGGAGGATGAGACCGTCGAATTGATTCGCAAGAATCTCTTTGGCGACAAAGATCCGGAGACTCGTGACAAGCGCGTTCGTAAAACCGTCATCAGGCGACGCAAGCGCAGTCACGATGAGGAGAGCGAAGAGACCGAAGAGGCCTCGGACGCTGTAACCGCAGAAGTGGCAGAAAAAGAGGAGGAACGTCCCGAGGTCGAGCCTCCTCAGCCAGAAACCGTTGAAGAAGCTGCCCCCGAGACCACTCCCCCTGTTGACGAGGCGGTAGAGGCGGAAAAGCCTGTGGTCAAGGCGGAAGAAGAGGCCCCTGAAGCAGAGGCGGCCCCTGAGTCCGTCAAACCCAAGAAAGCCAAAAAAAGTGAGCCGGCCCGCGTCATCAAGCGACCCGTGGTGGAGGAGCCTTCCCAGGAAGAGCCCTCTGAGCCCGAGGTTGCCCCTGAGCCCGTAGAAGCGACGCCTGCTCCTGTTGTCGAAGCCCCGGAAGAGCCGGTGGCCGAGGTAAAGATAGAAGAGGAGAGTGTCGCAGAAATGAAGGCCGAACCCGCCCAAGAGGTGGCACCGGTGGCTGATAAAGTCGCTGAAAAAGAAGTAACTCCAGCTCCTGAAGCTGGAGAGACAAGCAAGACAGAACAAGGTGAAGAGGCGGAAACTTCTGCGACAGAGAAGGACGAGCCCAAAAAGAAACGGAAGAAAGTGAAGAAGTTCACTGCCGCCAAGATCATCAAACTCCCTGAGCCCGGTATCAAACCCGATTTCCTCAAGGAGAAGGAGGCCCCTGCCCAGCGTGGCAACGGCCATGCCCGTACTTCCGCACCATCTTCCCAGATGCCCTCACACACAGGGCGTTACAACGCTGGGCCTGGTGCTCCGGCTCCGGCTCCCGCCGGAGGTGAAACGGCTGTCGACGCGCGCGCCAAGAAGGGCCGACGAGGTCGCGGAGGCGAGGGTGGCGATGATGCCGGATCCCGCAGAAAGGGTCGCAAGAAGACCGTAGTAGAGGGCAAGGCTCTTTACTCAGAAGGTCGCGGCCGCAAAGGGCGCAAGGGGGGCAAAGGCCGCCAGCAGCCCGTGGGCCAGAAAACTCAGATCACCGTTCCCAAGGCCATCAAGCGCCGCATCAAGGTGGATGACACCATCGTGCTTGCCGAACTGGCAAAGCGCATGGGCATCAAAGCCAACGACATGATCATCAAGCTTATGGGCATGGGCGTCATGGCCACCGTGAACCAGACCATCGATTACGATACGGCTGAGCTTGTGGCGACTGAATTCGGTTTTGAAGTGGAGCGTGCTGCGTTCGAAGAAGAGACCATCTTGAGCACCTCCGTCGTGGATGAGGATCCCTCATTGCGAGTGACCCGGTCCCCTGTTGTGACCATCATGGGCCACGTCGACCACGGTAAGACCTCTCTGCTTGACGTGATCCGAAAGACCTCTGTCACCTCCGGTGAGGCAGGTGGTATCACCCAGCACATCGGTGCCTACCATGTTGAAACCGAAAACGGTGCCATTGCGTTCCTTGACACACCCGGCCACGAGGCGTTTACCGCCATGCGTTCCCGCGGTGCCAAGGTGACCGACATCGTTATTCTGGTGGTTGCAGCCGATGACGGCGTTATGCCCCAGACGGTTGAAGCACTGAACCACGCCAAAGCAGCTGAAGTTCCGATCATTGTGGCCGTGAACAAAATCGACAAGCCCGATGCCGACCCGGATCGTGTGAAGCGTGAGCTCTCCGAGCATGGCGTTCTTGCCGAAGACTGGGGCGGCGACACCATGTTTGTCAATGTCTCTGCCAAGAGCCATGTCGGTATTACCGATCTGTTGGAGATGGTTCTCCTCCAGGCGGAAGTCCTTGAACTTGTCGCCAACCCCGACCGCCTGGCCATTGGCCACGTGGTGGAGGCCAAGCTCGATATCGGCCGCGGTCCCCTTGCCACCGTCCTGATCCAGGAAGGCACGGTAAAATCCGGCCAGTCTGTGGTCTGTGGCATGTACCACGGCAAGATTCGTGCGATGTTCAACGACAAGGGTGAGCAGGTGACCGAAGCCGGTCCCTCCATGCCCGTTGAGATCATCGGCCTCACCGGTGTCCCCGAAGCGGGCGACGAGATGGTGGCGGTTAAGGACGAGAAAGATGCACGGCAGGTCAGTGGCCACCGCCTTCAGAAGGCAAGGGCCCGCGAACTCGCTAAGAACAGCCGGGTTACCCTGGATCGTCTCTTTGAGCAGATGGAAGAGGGCGAGGTCAAAGACCTCAACCTTATCATCAAGGCGGATGTTCACGGCTCCATTGAAGCGCTCCGCGAGTCCCTGGGCAAACTCACCACCAGTGAAGTGAAGATCAACGTGATCCATGCTGCCACCGGTACCGTGACTGAGTCCGACGTCTCCCTGGCAGCGGTTTCCAATGCCATCATCCTCGGCTTCAACGTACGTCCCGCCACCAAGGTCCAGAACATGGCCAAGGAAGAGAGCGTGGACATGCGCTTCTATGACATCATCTACGATGCCATCAAGGATCTGAAGGATGCCATGGTAGGCCTGATGGAGTCCACCTTCGAAGAGAAGATCCTTGGACGTGCCGAAGTACGTGACACCTTCGTTATTCCCAAGAAGGGTACCGTGGCCGGTTGTTACGTCACCGAAGGCAAGATCGTTCGTGGCAACAAGGTTCGTCTCCTCAGGGAAGGCGTTATTGTCTACGACGGCAACCTTGCATCCCTCAGGCGTTTCAAAGATGACGCCAAAGAGGTGGCCCAGGGTTACGAGTGTGGTATCGGCATTGAGAACTACAATGATGTCAAGCTCGGTGACACCATCGACTGCTACTACCTTGAAGAGATCAAGCCCAGCCTCGATTAGATATGATGGCCGGCCTCCGGGCCGGCCTTTTTTAGATATTTTTGTAAGAACCGCTTGCTGAAATGCCTCGCCATAACCCTTCACCGGTTACCCATGACGGGGCATTCAGCGTTTTTGCAGATGTCGACACCAAAGGATACATCCAAAGTATGAAGCCGTTTTCTCGTGCTGAACGGGTCAGCGTTAAAATTCAGTCCAATCTCTCCGAGTTGCTCCACAAAAAGGTGAGCGATCCTCGCCTTGAGATGGCCACCATCACCGGTGTCAAACTCACCGATGACCTGCGCCATGCACAGATTTTCTTCTGTGTGTCCGGGGGGAAAAAAGCCAAGTACGAGGCCCTTGCAGGCTTCAAGAGTGCTTCGGGTTTTCTGAAGAAGTCTCTGGCCGCAAAACTGGGGCTGAAGTTCATGCCGGCCCTGACCTTTCTTTATGACGAATCCCTCGACTACGGTTCGCACATCAACGAAGTCCTTAAATCCCTCAACGTGGATGGTGACTCCGAAACGCCCGAAGATACGGAGTCGTAATTTTTCGACGGATCCTTCAGAGCTTTACGAGGCCATCAGATATATGATTCTGGAATCTCTCAAAGAGAGCAGTAACCTGCTTCTTTTGACCCATGTAAGGCCCGACGGCGATGCCATCGGGTCTCTTCTCGCCATGGGGCGCGGCCTGTCTAAAATGGGCAAAAAAGTGTGGCTCTGCAACGAAGGGCCCATTCCCGCCATTTTCCGTTTTCTCCCCGGGATTGAAGAGATCGTCTCTGAGCCTGGAGACCTCTCCAGTTATGATGCGGTTGTGGCCCTGGATTGCAGCGACCTCTCCCGTCTGGGGGATGTGGCCGGGAAAATTGGCCAGATTCCAACCCTGATCAACGTCGATCACCACATCACCAACACCGGATTCGGCACACATCAGCTGGTGGACAGCAATGCCTCCTCCACCGGGGAGATTCTCTACCGGCTTTTTGGCGAGTTGGGCATCGAGATCGATGAGCCCATGGCATACGCCATCTATACCGCCATCTTTACCGATACCGGCTCCTTCCTTTTTCAGAATACCAATCCGGAATCCTACTACATTTGCGGACGCATGGTGGAAAAAGGGGTGGATGCCTACAAAGTGGCCCAGAATCTTTTCGCGACTTACTCCCTCGGGCGTTTAAAGCTGCTCAATATGGTTCTGGAAACCATCCAGATCTCAAGGAACGGGAAGCTCTCCGTCATGTACCTGACCCAGGACATGCTGCGGGAGACCGATACGCTGGTGGATGACATCAACGGTCTGGTCAACTATGCCAAGCATATCGAGGATGTGCAGGTGGCCGTGCTTATTCAGGAGTCCCGGCGTATGCCGGGGGTCAATTACGGCACCCATTACCATGTCAGCTTGCGATCCAACGGCCCTGTGGACGTTGGGAACATTGCCCTCGCCTATGGTGGTGGGGGACACCCTGGCGCCGCTGCCTTTACTGCCCGTTCCGGTCTTACCGAAATCAAAGAAGAAGTGTTTCGGATTTCCGAGTCATTATAGGGGATACATGAAAGACGGAATTTTACTGATCGATAAGCCTGCGGGAATTTCGTCGGCATCGGTTGTCTACCGCATCAAGAAGCAGTTTCGTTTTAAGAAAGTCGGCCATGCAGGCACACTGGACCCGTTTGCCACCGGTCTCATGGTGATCACCATCGGGGCTGCCACACGGCTCTCACGCTTTTTTCTCGACGCCGACAAGCAGTACTCAGCACGCCTGACCCTTGGCACCCTTACCGATACCCTGGATCCAGAAGGCGAGGTGCTCAGCACCGAATCTGCGGCGACCATGGCCGGGCTTGAAGAGCGGCTTGGGGATGCGGAGATCAGCGGGGTGCTGGAGGCGTTTACCGGTGACCTTATGCAGGTCCCCCCCATCTATTCTGCCCTCAAGCACAACGGGGTGCCTCTCTACAAGCTGGCCCGAAAAGGTCAGGCAGTGGAAAAACCCCCACGTCCTGTAACCCTGCACAAAAACAGCCTCACCTCATTCTCGTTTCCCCATATCGATTTTGACGTCAGCTGCTCCAAGGGAACCTACATCCGGAGCCTTGCCCGTGATATGGCCGAATCCCTGGGGACCGTGGGGCACCTCACCTCCCTTCGACGAATAGAGACCACGGGGTTTCACGTGGACGAGGCACTTTCCCTTGACGAGGCCGAAGCCATGGCCTTTGAGGACCTGCCCATGATTGCCATGTCCGATGCCCTCTCTCATCTGCCTGCCTTTGTGGTGGATGAGGCGGAGAGAATGGGGGTAATGAATGGGAACCAACTTGCCTGGCGCCCCTGTGGTGAAGAGGCAGGGGCGGAATTTTGCCGGGTCCTCGACGCCGAAGGCCGCCTGATTGCCATGGTGGAGTCGGCAAAAAATGGCGAGCATCACAAATATTGTTGTGTTTTTAACGCATAGAGGTATAATTATTCGTTATTTGTGCGCAAGAGGTTCCTCTTTGAGGACTGTTTGTGTGCAATAGATTGACCCAACCACCCGATGATGCAGCCGGTCTGAATGGAATATCGGATCGGATAAGGCCGGGCGGGGCTGGTGGATTCGTTTGCCAAACGGTCTGTCGGTTTTCATTATTCCAATTTAATTAACAAGGGCGACCACGCATGACGGAGTGGAGAGAATCCCTCCCTGAAGGTGCACGTCCAGACAGGAGGCAACACCATGGTATTTACGACCGAACAAAAGCTGGGAACCATCGAAGAGTACAAGACACACGAATCCGACACCGGATCACCCGAAGTGCAGGTAGCGCTTCTGACCGACCGAATCGTTTACCTGACCGAGCACGTGAAGGTACACAAGAAAGATCACCACTCACGTCGTGGTCTTCTGATTCTTGTTGGTCGACGTCGTCGTCTTCTGAACTACCTCAAGAAGAAGAACATCACCCGCTACCGTGATCTGATCAGCCGACTCGGTCTCAAGCGATAGATGGCTTTTTGCGGAGGGCACCGGAAACCGTTCCGGTGTCTTCCGCTTTCCCATACCCATGACCGCCGCACAAGAGGCAATCCTGTTCCGAACTCCTTTTAAATCAGCACACTTGAGGTATCGACCCCCTATTGTCATGGGTGGATGGCTCACGCGTGCCGTTATTTATGAGGACGTTCGATACGGGTCTCTTAAGATAACGCAGCGGTTTCACCTAACCAAGGAGCATTAGATGCAAGAATACAGCTTTGAAACCGAGCTGAATGGAAAGACACTGACCCTGAAAACCGGCAAAATCGCCAAGCAGGCCTGCGGGGCCGTGATTGCGCAGATGGGCGAAACCAGTGTTCTGGTCACCGTTGTAGGTGCCGATAAAAATAAGGAGGGAATCGACTTCCTTCCCCTCTCCGTGGAATACCAGGAGAAGATCTACGCCGCCGGACGTATTCCCGGTAACTATTTCAGGCGTGAGCAGGGACGTCCCAGTGAGAAAGAGATTCTCACATGCCGTCTCATCGACCGCCCCATCCGTCCCCTCTTTGCTGACGGATACGGCTGCGAGACCCAGGTCATCGCCACCGTAATGAGCATGGATAAGGAGAACGAGCCCGACGTTCTGGCCATGATCGCCACCTTCGCGGCTCTCCACATCTCCGAGCTTCCCTTTGCCGGCCCCATCGCCGCTGTGCGTGTGGCACGTGTTGATGGCGAGTTTATCATCAACCCCACCATCAGCGAGATTGCCGAGTGCGACATCAACATCGTGCTGGCCGGTTCCAAGACCGGCGTCACCATGGTGGAAGCAGGGGCCAAGGTGGTTTCTGAAGCCGACATGATTGAGGCCCTCGAAGCCGGGCACAACGCTCTCCAGCCCCTCATCGAGATGCAGGAGAAGATGCGCGAGGCCGTCGGTCGTGAAAAGCGCGTTGTGGAAGCCCCCGTCATGGACGAAGAGCTCTACGCATTTGTTGAAGGTCAGGCTGCCGCCAAGGTTAAGGAAGCCCTTCAGGTCAAAGACAAGATGGAGCGTAAAGCCGCTGTGTCTGCCGTTAAGAAAGAGCTGGTTGACGGCCTTTCCGAAGAGCAGGCTGAGCGCAAAGGCGAAATCTCTGAGATGTTCGGCAAGCTCAGCAAGAAGGTGGCCCGTGCCATCATCCTTGAAGACGGACACCGCATCGACGGTCGTGCCTTCGACGAGATCCGTGACATCACCTGCGACGTCAGCATCCTGGACCGTCCCCACGGCAGCGCCCTGTTTACACGTGGCGAGACCCAGGTTATGGGTATCCTCACCCTGGGCTCCGGCATGGACGAGCAGCGTGTGGAGACCCTCTCCGGGGACACCACCAAGCCCTTCATGCTCCACTACAACTTCCCTCCCTACTCTGTGGGTGAGTGCAAGCGTGTTGGAGCTCCCAGCCGTCGTGAAATTGGTCACGGTGCCCTGGCGTTCCGCGCCATTGAGCCGATTCTTCCTGCAAAAGAAGATTTCGAGTACACCGTTCGCCTCGTCTCCGAGGTTACCGAGTCCAACGGCAGCTCCTCCATGGGCACCGTCTGCTCTTGTACCCTGGCTCTTATGGACGGCGGTGTGCCCATCTCCACCCCCGTATCCGGTATCGCCATGGGCCTCGTTAAAGAGGGCGACAAAGTGGCCATCCTCTCCGACATCCTCGGCGATGAAGACCACACCGGCGACATGGACTTCAAAGTGGCCGGTACCGAGGAAGGCATCACTGCCCTCCAGATGGATATCAAGATCAATGAGCTCCCCAAAGAGATCATGATCGAAGCCCTGGAGCAGGCCCGAAAAGGTCGTCTCCACATCCTTGACAGGATGCTTGATGCCATCGACACTCCCCGGGCTGAGATCTCTGTTCACGCACCCAAGGTGCACGTGGTCAAGATCAACCCCGACAAGATTCGTGACATCATCGGTCCCGGCGGCAAAAACATCCGTCAGATTCAGGCCGACACCAACACCCGCCTGGAAGTCTCCGATGACGGCACCGTGAAAATCACCGCCGTCAATGCCGAAGACGCAGCCGCAGCGGTACAGATCGTCAACGACATCGGCACCGATCCCGAGCCCGGTGAAGAGTACGACGGCAAGGTTGCAAAGATCGCCGACTTTGGCGCCTTCGTCACCATCCGTCCCGGTGTGGACGGCCTCGTACACATCTCCGAGCTGGCTCACACCCGTGTGAACCGTGTCACTGATATTGTCAACGAAGGCGACACCCTGAAAGTCCGCGTCCTTGAAGTGACCCGTGACGGCAAGATTCGCCTGAGCCACAAAGCCACCCAGCCTGTTCCCGAAGGTGTCGAAGTACGGGCTCCCCGTGAAGACCGACGTGACGACCGTGGCGGCCGACGTGATGACCGTGGCGGACGACGAGATGACCGCCCACGTGGTGGCAGAGGTGGTGGTCGAGGGGGCAATGACAGGGGCCGTCGATAAGACCACACTCAAAAATGGTGTACGCATCGTTTCGAGACGGATCGACCATGTTCGATCTGTCTCCATGGGCGTCTGGGTAGACGCAGGCGCCCGTGACGAGGCCGTGATGGAAGGGGGACTCTCCCACTTCATTGAGCACATGCTCTTCAAGGGGACTGAGAAGCGTTCGTCCTATGACATCGCCAAGGCATTTGATGCCATTGGTGGTCAGACAAACGCCTTCACCTCCATGGAGAACACGTGCTATCACGCCCGTGTTATGGATGAGCATCTCGGTACCATGGCCGACCTGTTGAGTGACATCTTTTTGAACTCCACCTTTTCAGAAGACGAGGTGGAGAACGAAAGGCCTGTGATTCTCTCAGAAATCGGCATGGTGGAAGACAACCCCGAGGATTATATCCACACGCTGCTGGAAGAGCGATTCTGGGGTGATCATGCCCTGGGACGGTCTATTCTCGGTACGCGTGAACAGATTCAGGGCTATGGCAGGGACGATCTGGTGCGGTTTTTTTCCCACCTTTATCAGCCCGACCGTATCCTCATCTCCTGTGCGGGGCATGTCGATCACGATGAGATCCTCTCTCTTCTGGCTCCGGCCTTTGAAGGGATCAAGGCTCGTGACGGCTTTCCGAAACGAGACGTAGCCACCCCTTCTTCAGGCGTGAAAGCCCTCTCGCGGGACATCGAGCAGACCCATGTCAGCCTTGCCTGGCCCGGTCTTCCCGTGACCCACGAGATGCGGTTTGCCTCTTCTTTGATGAACACCATCCTGGGCGGCAACATGAGTTCGCGCCTTTTCCAGGAGATCAGGGAAAAACGAGGCCTCGCCTACAATGTTTACTCCTTTAACGCATCTTACGTGGACACCGGCATGGTCGGTCTCTACGCCGGGGTAACACCCGATAAGGTGGAGGAGTGCCTTGAGGTGACCAAAGGCGAACTGGAACGTCTCTGCGATCATGGCGTGGACGAAGAGACCCTTGCCGAGGCCAAAGCCTTTACCAAGGGAAACATCCTCCTCGCCTCCGAGAGCGTGGACAGCCAGATGGCGCGTCTTGCCTCAAGCGAGTTTCACTTCGGACGTCAGATCCCCATGGAAGAGGTGGTGGAGAAGATTGAAGCCGTCACCACGGAAGAGGTTCGAAAGGTCGCTGAAATGGCCTTTACACAAAAGCCTGCCGTGGGCGTCCTTGGTCCTGATCCGTCCGAAGATAAGATTCGAAATGTTTTCGGCATCTGATTGGCAAGACCCATTCGCCGATTGGACCGTTTGATTTGAAAAAAGGTACCTCCCTTATGGGGGTACCTTTTTTTGTCTCTGGCTGCTACGGTATATATTTTTCAGCCTCGGTTCTTCTCCTTTTTGAGCGTTTACCGCCGGAGTTATTCAGAGGCAAATCTTTGCGCTTATGGCGCAGACGTATCACCTTAAACGTCCCGCGAATGCGGACGCTGCAGGGCCCATAGGGCAGCACCCGTCTCGCATTCGCAAACCAGCTCTCAAGGTGGCTCACCTTGCCGCCGGAAGCTTTTTGACCCAAAGAAACCAATCCTGGAGCTTACATGATCGACAGTCCCCGGGTGGCCTTCAAGCGCCTTGACCCCCAGAATAACAGTGATGTGCCTCTGCCAAAATACATGACCGAAGAGGCCGCTGGCATGGATATTCACGCTGCAAACGATGAGCCCATGACCATTGCTCCCGGTGGTGTTGTTTTGGTGCCCACCGGCTTTTCCATGGCCCTGCCCAAAGGCTTTGAAGCCCAGATCCGGCCCCGGAGCGGCCTGGCTGTTAAACACGGCATCGGCATTGTCAATGCCCCCGGTACCATCGACAGCGATTACCGAGGCGAGGTCAAGGTTGCCCTTATCAATTTTGGCCCCACCCCCTTTACCGTCAATCGCAACGAACGGATTGCCCAGATGATCATCACCCGCGTCTGGCAGGCCCAGATCACCGTGGTGGATGAACTCGAAACCACCGAACGCGGCGAAGGCGGCTTCGGCCACACCGGCGTGTAGGGAAGAGCCTGCCTCCGGCGGCGAGGTGGGGGCACCTCGAAACCTGATGGCGAATGCGATACGGGGTACGGAACTTCATGAGGTGTCGCATGCGCATTCGCGTCGAGTTTGGGGTGTTGCCTTGATTGTCGCAAGACCCTAAGCTTCAGGTCTTTCGATGAATATTTTCCGCTGAGGTCGTTGTCCACGGGTACAGGGTGCAGCCCGTCAGCGAATGTGATCACCCCGAGGAACGAGGGGTGGGAGCATTCGCAACCCGCTTTCGAGGTGGCACACCTCGCCGCCGGAGGCAAACGTCTTTATAACCATGGATGAGAATGTGATGTCAGAGAATTGTTTTTGTCAGCTTGCCAGCGGGAGCAAAGGGAACGCCCTTTATGTGAAGGGTGGGGATACAGCTGTGCTGTTTGACTGCGGGCTTTCCGGAAGGGAGCTTGAGCGGCGCATGGCGGATCGGGAGCTGGACCCGACGTCCCTTTCTGCGGTGGTGGTCTCCCATGAGCACACGGACCATGTGAGCGGTGCCGGCATTGTGTGCCGAAGGTTCGGAATCCCTCTGTTCATCACTGAGGCGACCTTTGAGGGCTCCACAAAAAAGCTCGGGAAAACCAAGAACATGGATGTTCAGATCATGGTGTGCGGCACTCGTTTTACCGTCGGCTCCATGGAAATTCACCCTTTTTCCATCTCCCACGATGCCGCCGACGCCTCGGGATTTCGCGTTACCACCGGCGGGTCCGTTCTTGGCGTGGCCACCGATCTTGGAATTGCCGGGCATCTCGTCAAAGAGCACCTGTCAGGCTGCGATGCCCTGGTGATGGAGTCCAACCACGACCCGGACCTTCTCTATGCCAACCCCAACTACCCCTGGCCCCTGAAACAGCGCGTACGAAGCCGGGTGGGCCATCTCTCCAACGAAGAGGCCGCCACCCTTCTCGATGACCTCGACAGGAGCCGCCTTAAGCACCTCGTTCTCGCTCACCTGAGTGAAGAGAATAACACCCCGGACCTCGCCCTCGAAGCTGCCTACAGCGTTCTGAATGGCAGCAACACCTCCATCACTGCTGCCAAGCAACACCTGCCCACAACGGTCTTTTCTTTTTGATGAAAAAAACGTGCCTCCGGCGGCCAGGGGATGATCCCCTGGACCCCAGGTTTGCAAATGCTCCGTACCTTCGTTCCTCAGGTTCGTCACATTTGCCGACGGGCTTCGGCCGTGAATAATGGTGAGGTTGCTCAATTCATTTATCATGCAGTCACACCGGATCAACGTCTTCCCTCCTCGAAACCTGTTTATCCAACTTTTCAAAAGTGTGGCCCCCGGCAGGGACGCCGGCGGCACTTTTTAGACTTTTGCCCCACCAGTCCATGTCGGCAATCTTCTCTTCATTGATGCCCCATCGTTTCAGCAAAGGCCCAACCCCCAGCGGGACGAGAAACCTTCGTGTCTGCCGGGGGATTGCTGCTTGTATGGTCCTTTTATCAAGGTGGTCGTAGTGGTTGTGGGAGACGCGCTTCGCAAAGACCGGATCGGCGAGAACCCTTTGGCCTTCGATTTGAATATGAGCTGTGGGTGTCCAGGCCGGTGACTAAAGGGGGGCTGGGTGCATTCGGATAAAAGAAGCAAAAGCGTCAACACGAGGGCCAGGTAAAAGCGCCAGGGATTAGCCTGGAAACGCTTGCTGATGTCAACAGCTTCCTGGTTTTGTCATCTTTTAGAATGAATGAATGTCCGTTTGTTTAAAGATGAAGAAAACTATAGGTGTGTTTTTATCGAAATGTCCTTTCAGCCTTCTGGTTGTGTTCAGGGGAAATTGTGGTTTCCGTTTTTCATTTATCGTCATTCGTATTAGGAAATTATATCATGAACGAATGATCGTTTAACGAGGTTTTCTGAAAAAATGGTCTCTGGATACTCAGGCCATGTTTTAAAGGGATGACGGGGGCCATTGTCCCTATACTACGGTATATTAATCTGGAATATATGGAATATTGCATTTGCGTTGTAGGATATCCCTAATTTTGAGACGGCCTTTCTTTGGGGGATACTCTTCGACATGGATTTTTTTGATAGACTCTATCGTCATAAAAGAGGTCAATATCTTAATTAAATGAATGATCGCTTAATTAACTTGGATGAAAACTCAAATCGCCACAATGTATCCTCAGTCACCCCTACTTCATGGCCTGAAATGGTGTGGCTACTGAAGCCTGTAGAATAGGTTTCGTCATGTCATTTATTAAGTGAACATTCGTTTATGGAAAAATGCAGAGATTATCAACGCATCGATTTGGGTATCCTCAGGCGTCTGAGTTCGGAGGGTGGTTCAGCCTTCCGAACCTCGGGAGAATCATAGTCACTCCATGTTCCTCTGGGGGACCTCAGTCGGTTGCGAATTACGCGAGTGGAACATTTCTGAGTTGACGCAACCGATATCGTCAAGCCTGGTGCCATTGGGAATGTGGATGGTGGCTCGCAGTTTAGGCTTGTTTGTCAAACTGTAACTGGTCAGTAAGTCTCCGGAGAATCGCTTTTTGAAATGAGCCCCGAAAACTTTTCGGTTGTAGAGTTGGCAGGTCGGTGACACAGGCTAAATCAACAAAAAAATGACTTTAAGGCCTGTTTGTCTGATGTTTCAAGGGGTTGGCCCCCGGCAGGGCCGCCGGAGGCGCTTTTCAGCCCTTGGCCACCGCATCCCAGGCGCAGGAGAAGGCGGCTTCCAGGCCTTCATCGTCCATGGCAATGCCGTCTTTGACGTGCTGCTTCGCCAGCTGGGTGAGGGGGTGGAAGGCGAAGGCTGCAAGGAGGTCCATGGGAACGTCTTTAAGAACCCCGCTTTCCTGTCCGCGTTCGATGAGGCGTGTGAAGGAGTCAAAGAATCCTTCCATCTCTTCCTGCTGAACGGAGTCCACGATGGGGGCGTTGCAGAACTGCTCGGCGAAAACAAAGTGGTCCGGGTAGGCGAGGTAGTAGGCGTATAAGTTCTCCCACATCAGGCGAAAGGCATCCCGGATTTCCAGGTCATCGTCGAGGCTGTCAAGGATGGCATGGCTCATCTCCCGTTTGACTTCCACATAAAGGGAGGTGAGGAGGTGGTCCTTGTTCTGAAAATAGATATAGATGGTGGCCGGGGACACGCCTGCTTCCCTGGCGATCTTGGACATGGAGGTGTGGGCCAGGCCATAGGTGTTGATGAGCACCATGGCGGAATTGAGAATGGCCTCTCGTTTGTTTTCGTCTTTAGGTCTCATATTGCTTTGATAAATGATCGTTCATTTAATGTCAAGAATGAGTTCAAAAACTCAAGCCATGGCAACGCCGAAATCCGAATCGTTTGTTCAGACCTCTCGGTCTGTTATGTATGGATACATTGTGCCCGGTTCAAATGGCGGATAAGTTATGAACAATTAGCCGTGTTATGTTGTCTGTGTCATGGTTTTGGGGTCTGTATGCCGGGTTTGGGTGTCTTTGCGGGGCGTTTTGGTGCGTTCTTGCCGGGTGTTGTGGGGCCAAATGGGGCGGGATGGTCCGCAAGGCGATCTTTAACTGCGATAACGCTGTCTATGATGCTCAAGAACCGGGTTATCAGGTGGGATTCAAAGAGGCTACCGGCTTCTTTCTGGAGGTACTCCAATGCCTTGTTGACGGGCCATGCTTCCTTGTAGGGCCGTTTGGATGTCAGGGCATCAAAGACGTCAGCCACCGCTACGATGCGGCCTTCGATGGGGATCTCTTCGTTTTTCAGGCGTCGCGGGTAGCCACTCCCATCCCAGCGCTCGTGGTGGGTGAGGGCAATGGATCGTGCCATCTGGAGAAGGGGGGACGGATTGTCGCCGATAATTTCAGCACCGATTTTGGGGTGGCGCTTCATGATCGTCCACTCCTCTTCAGTGAGAGCAGATGGCTTTTGAAGAATATTGTCGGGGATGCCAATTTTTCCGATGTCATGCATGGGTGATGCATTGTAGAGGCGATCCACTTCAAGATCAGGGAGCCCGATGGCCTCGCCCAACAGGCGGGCGTAGTGGCTCATGCGCAAAATATGGAGTCCCGTTTCGTCGTCTTTGTACTCCGAGGCCCTTCCCAGCCGCTGAATGATCTCCAGCCGGGTTTCGTTGAGTTCGATGGTTCGTGCCTTGACCTTTGCATCCAGTATTCTGTTCTGGTTGTAGAGGGCAAGGTGGGTGGCGATGCGCGCTTTTAGAATGGGCGGGCTGATGGGTTTGGTGATGTAATCCGCAGCACCGATTTCAAGGCCCATTTTCTCATCTTCCATCTCCGTCATGGCAGTGACGAAAATGACGGGAATACTTCGGGTCCGCGGGTCCTTTTTCAGGGTCCGGCAGGCTTGGTACCCGTTCATCTCCGGCATCATCACGTCAAGAAGAATGAGGGCGGGGAGCTGGCTTGAGGCAAGGGCCAGTGCTTTGAAGCCGTTTTCGGCGAAAATCAGGTTGTAGTCCGCTTTAAGGATATGCTTGATGACCTCCCGGTTGATGGGCTCGTCATCCACGACTAAGATGGTCCATTTATCCACGACCGCTCTCCTGTTGAGGCTGGCTGGTTTTACTTAAGACGCATGCGTAAATACTCAGCTCAACGTTGCGTCCGGAGGCCCTGCCGGGAGCCAAGCTTTTGACACGTTGGATAAAAAGGTCTGGAAGTCTGTCCGTTTGCTCTGCTGATGGTGGCTATCCATACGGTTCTGGTTTAACCGGTTTACCGGAACGTTTTCGGGGCTCATTTCAAAAATCGAACCGCCGGAGGCATAGCTGCACTGGTGTGCGTCTCTTTTATTGGGGGCCTTCAGAAGCAGGCCTCATGTTTTATCCCCCCATTTGTCCAGAACCCACTTGAGATGCTTTTCGATTTTGATGAAGGCTTTTACCAGTACCGGGTCAAAGTGAGAGCCCGCCTCTTCTGTGATAAGATCCATGGCCCTGTTCATGGGCCAGGCTTCTTTGTAAGGCCGTTTGCAGGTCAGGGCGTCAAACACATCTGCCAGGGCCACAATGCGTCCTTTGTAAGGGATCTCTTCGCCCGCAAGTCCGTTGGGGTAGCCGGAGCCGTCCCATTTCTCATGGTGGCTCAAGGCTATGATGCGCGCATCTTTCAAAAGCTCGGAGTCATCCTCACCGATGATTTCAGCACCAATTTCGGGGTGGCGTTTCATCAAGGCCCACTCCTCGTCGTTGAGAGGGCCTTTTTTCTGGAGAATTTTGTCGGGAATACCGATTTTTCCAACATCGTGCATGGGAGCGGCGTTGAAGAGTCGCTCGGCCTCTTCCTGGGAGATACCCGCGGAGAGTGCTGTCATGCGGGAGTAGTGGCTCATGCGGATGATGTGGGCACCGGTTTCGTCATCCTTGTACTCCGAGGCACGGCCAAGACGTTGAATGACTTTCAGTCGGCTGGTGTGAAGTTCTTTGGTTCGTTGTGCAACGGCATTCTCGAGGCTCCGGTTATGGTCATACAGGGCCAGGTGTGTGGCAACCCGAGCCTTCAATATAGGTGGGCTGATGGGCTTGGTGATGTAGTCCACGGCACCCAGGAGAAGGCCTTTTTGCTCATCTTCCACATCACCCATGGCCGTGACAAAAATGATGGGAATACTCCTTGTCCGGGGGTCTTGTTTCAGGGTGCGGCACAGGTCGTGCCCGTTTAAGCCCGGCATCATCACGTCGAGAAGCAGGAGGTCCGGCTGGTGTTTGTAGGCGGCCTGGAGACCCTCCGCTCCGCTTGTGGCAAACGCCAGGTCATAGGTCTCCTTTAAAAGAAGTCGGATGATCTGGAGGTTGCTGGGCTCATCATCCACAGCAAGGATTTTATGTTTCTGTGCCATCGGCCCTCCCATTCAGGCTGATCCCCATGTCACGGGCGGCTTTCCGTGCCGCATTTTCTGCCTCCCGAAAGTTGAAATCATCCACCTTGGCCTGAATTTCCTTGAGGTGTGCCGTGGATACGCAGGCACTTGCAGGGGTAAGCAGTGGTTCCACCCGGTCAGGATTGTCCGATGCCAGTCCGCTTAGCAGCTCTTGAAACCAGGCCCGGGCCTCTTCGCTTGAGATACCGACTGGTGGCAGAGATGAGGGCAGGGGTTCCTCGGGTGCTGAGGGAAGGTCCTTGGAAAGGGTACGGAAGGCGGAGTCGAGGGTTGCAACCAAAGATCGGATTTCTTCTGTTTTTCCCGTGCCCAGCAGAGGGGTGAGCGCTTCGCAGGCTTTGTGGACCTCTGTCATGCAGAGATTGGCCGAAGCCCCTTTGATGGCATGCACCTGCTCGCCAAGAGAGTCTGCGCTCCTGGTTTCAAGGGCTTGAAGCATGTCATGGGGGGCTGTCATGAATTTATTGACAAAGGAGGAGAGGGCCTGGAGGTAAAGGGCCCTGTCCTGCCATGTTTCCATGGCTTTTTGGGTATCCACCCCGTGTATGTGTGGCCAGTCAGTGATTGGGAGGGGTTCTGTCTCGGGGCTGAGCAACTCAGTGGGGCCACTTAAGGGGTGGGCGGCGCTCATGGTTGCGTAGAGGAGTTTGAAATCGATGGGCTTGGTTACCACCTCATTCATTCCGGCATCAAGGCACTCCTGGACATCCTTCTGGCCGGCACTGGCCGTCAGGCCGATAATGGGTATGTGCTGACAGGCAGCCCCTGCACTTCCGCTTCGGATACAGCGGGTGGCTTCAAGCCCATCCATTTCGGGCATGTGGACGTCCATGAGAATAAGGTCAAAGGAATCATTGGCAAGGGCTTGCAAGACCTCTTTGCCATTGATTGCTGCCGTGGTCCTGTGACCTTGCTGCTTGAGGCGGATCAAGATGAGTTTGGCGTTTTCTGCGATATCCTCGGCCACAAGAATGGAAAGCTCCTTGGGTGGGCTGGTGGAGAGACTTTCCTTCAAAGTCGCAGGCTGTTTCGGCCCTATGGTCGCTTCGGCTTCAGGCAGTGTGAGGGTGAAGTGAAAGGTGCTGCCCTTGTCCATATCGCTTTCCACCCAGATCGTGCCCCCCATGAGCTCCACGAGCTGCTTTGAGATGGAGGTTCCCAAGCCGGTTCCGCCGTACCTGCGTGTGGACGAGTCGTCTGCCTGGGCGAAGGGTTCAAAGATGTGTTTCAGCTGGTCCTTTGACATGCCGATGCCCGTGTCTTTGATAAAAAAGTGGATTTCGTTGTCCTTAAGGGGCTCTGCGTGAACGGTCACCCCCCCTTTATGGGTGAATTTGACAGCGTTTGAGAGAAGGTTGAAGAGGACCTGCCGAATGCGCATGGGGTCACCAGAACAGCAGGCGGGAAAAGGGGATCCCATGGAGAGCGTGAGGGAGAGTCCCTTTTCCCGTGCGGCGATTTCCATGGTGCTGGTGATTTCACGCAAGAGTCTGGCAAGGTTAAAGGGGATCAACTCCAATGCCATACGGCCCTCTTCGAGTTTGGAAATGTCCAGAATGTCATCGAGGAGCCCGAGGAGACTCCAGGAGGAGCGGTGGGCAATTTCCAGGTGGCCTCGAAGCTCTTGGGTCAGGTTGTTGTTCTCCAGGGCCAGGGCGAGGAAGCCCAGCATGGCGTTCATGGGGGTTCGAATTTCGTGGCTCATGTTTGAGATGAAGTTGGATTTTGCCTGGTTGGCGGCTTCGGCTTTTTCCATGGCGACCTTCAGGTCCTTTGTGCGCTCGTGGATCATGTTGCGAAGGTTGTCCCGGTGTGTTGCAAGCTCGGCATCAGCCAGCTTCTGCTGGGTAATGTCCATAACAGAGCCCACAAAGAGAAGGCCTTCGTTGATCTTCACTTCAGAAACGGTGATCCATATGGGGAAGAGCTCACCGCTCTTTCTTTTTCCCTTAACCTCCCGCCCATTGCCGATGACTTTTCTCACACCTGTCTTGAGATAACGTTGGATGTACGTGTCATGTTCTGCCCGGTAGGGCATGGGCATGAGGATGCGAATGTTTTCTCCGAGGACCTCGTCAGCCGTGTACCCGAAGATACGTTCCGCCGCCTTGTTGAAGGAGCGCAGCGTGCCGGTGATGTCAATGGTGACGAGGGCCTCCACGGAGTTATTTATGATGGCGGAGAGGCGTACTTCGTTTTCTATCAACCTTTTTTCCCGCAGGGTGAGGCGGGTCTGCATGGCTTCGAAGGCTTTGGTGAGCTGGCCGATTTCATCCCCCGTTTTCTGGGGCAGGGGGATACCGAATTCACCATTGGCTATTTGACGGGCTGCCTGGGTCAGGTGCTCGAGAGGGCGTGTTACCCAATGGTCTGAAAAAAAGAGAAGGACAAGCATCAGGATGACGGCGGCTGCGAATAAAAAGAGGCCGAAGTAGGGATATACCGGGCGACCCCACAGAAGATACCCTGCCATCAGGAGCAGGGTGAAAAGAACAAGGCATAAAGCAATTCTCAGGCGAAGGCTCATGGCAGGGTTCCTTTGAACGGCTGGAAAAGATGGGGTGGTCCCATGCCCGAAGGGGCTCTCGAAGGTTTCAGGCGTTCTCAGCTGAAGGAGGGGTTGTGCAGTCTGTGCGGCTCTTGAATCAATGGCCCGGGCAGGCAGTGGTCGTTATGGCTTGGAATAGATGACAGAGTATACCACAGATTGGGGGCGGGCTTAAAGCTTCGTGAAAATGAGGATTGAAACACCTGAAGAGCCTGTGTAGAGTAAAGTTAGTGGGTATTTCTACTGAAATGACGTGGATGAAACGCCCTGATACCCAAGGGTACCCTCACTGTGCTTACTCATTGCAAGCTGTATCATCTGTTTTTACGCCAGACGCCGGAGAAGACCGCCCATGGATACTTATGCCATCGTTCGCCCCGAACACCTCAACCACCACGGCTACCTTTTTGGAGGGGCCATGCTGAAATGGATCGATGAATATGCCTGGCTTGTGGCCTCCCGAGACTTTCCCGGTTGCACCCTGGTTACCATCGGCATGGATGAGATTGTGTTCAAACACCGAGTGGGCAACGGGGCTATTTTAAGGTTTCAGATTGAGCCCGTGAAAAAGGGTGGCTCCTCTGTACGCTATGGGGTGGAGGTCTTTTCGGATGAGCCGGGAGCCCTCGATGAGAAACATGTGTTTTCCACCACCATCACCTTTGTCAGGCTCGATGATGAGGGCAACAAATGCCCCCTTCCCACAGATGTGCGATACCGCTCTCTCCATGGAGGGACACTGACGGTTTGATGTGCCACAGCCCCTGAAACGTTTCGGGCAGGGGCACACTGATTCAGGGGGACCCCATGCACCTGCTCGTGATTGCGCTGCTGATTCTCTCGATACTCTATGGACCCCAGTTGTGGGCACGGCATATCCTTGCACGCTACAATGAGAAGGAGTACTTTTCCGGCACCGGGCTTGAGTTTGCCCGTATGCTTGTTGGAAAGCTGAACCTTCGGGGTGTGCAGGTGGACGTCTCCCTCTCCGGTGATCACTACGATCCGGCTGAAAAGCGCCTGGGCCTCGGCCCGAGTTTTGCCAACCGCCGGTCCCTTTCCGCTGTGGTTGTGGCAAGCCATGAGGTGGCCCATGCCCTCCAGGACGCCAAAGCGTACCCTCCCCTTTCCGCCCGAGGTCGGCTCATCAAGCTTTCAGAGGCCGTGGAGCGGGCCGGGTACCTTGTCTTTATCATCTTTCCTCTGATGGGGGTGGTCTTAAGGGCGCCGGTCATGGGGGCCTTTATGCTGGTCGGTGCCGGGGTGATTCTTATCATGCCTCTTCTCGTGCACCTCATCACACTGCCTGTGGAGCTGGATGCCAGCTTCAACAGGGCCCTTCCTCTGTTGATGTCCGGTCCCTATATCCCCGAAGAGGACCTTCCGGCAGCACGCAAAATCCTTACGGCCTGCGCTCTCACCTATGTGGCCTCCGCCCTGGCTGGCTTCTTCAATGTCTGGCGCTGGGCCCGGATGTTGCGCAAGTAAGCCTTTTTTCTGTTGACGGGTCCGAAATTACATCCTACAAAAAATGTTTGGCAAGACGAATTGTGTGCCGTGACATGCAATGCGGGCTCATTAAGGGTGCCTTATGAAAAGTGTCCCTCCGGCGGCGGGGGTGGCGAATCCACTTTGGTAAAAAGCCCCTGTCGGCCGGAGTTAAAGGGGATTTTGGCGGCATTCATGGCTCGTTTTACGTATAGAACCCCGAAGAACACGAAGCGCTCTTCGGGTTGCACGAAGGTGGTTGAGCCATCTCAGTCGTTGTTCACGGGCGAAGCCCGTCGGCGAATGTGATCGGCCTGAGGAACGAAGGATTCGCAACCAGGTTTCCAGGTTTCCAGGTGCCTCCACCTGGCCGCCGGAGGCAATCTTGAGCTGAATAGTTTCGATAAAGGAATATATAGATGGGCAGTACCAAAATGATTCTTCCGGTAACCGGCATGCACTGTGTGAACTGTGCGCAGGGTGTGGAACGGGCATTGTCGGCAGTGGAGGGGGTGAATGAGGCCTCCGTGAATTTTGCGGCCGAAGAGGTGTCGGTGGCCTGTGACGACGGGGTCACTGCCGGAACCCTGGTGGCAGCCATCGAAAACGCCGGTTTTCAGACGCCCACGGCCCGTGTTGAGCTTTCCCTTTCCGGTATGAGTTGCGTGAACTGTGCGGCCAATATCGAGCGGACCTTGAACGGAACCGTGGGTGGTGTGGTCACGGCTGCGGTGAATTTTGCCACGGAAACAGCCCAGGTGACCTATCTTCCTGATGTGACGGATCCTGCGGCCATGGTGTCGGCCATCGAGGGGGCTGGATTTTCGGCCTCGGTCGTGGAAGAGGGGCTGGGAGACACCGGCTCGGCTGCGGAAGCTGCCTACCATGAAGATCAAAAGAAGAAATTCCTGGTGGGGCTTACGCTCTCCCTGCCCTTGTTTCTCATGAGTATGGGAAGGGATTTTTCACTTCTTGGTGGCTGGAGCCACGCGGTCTGGGTGAACTGGTTTTTCTTTCTGCTGGCCACTCCGGTTCAGTTTTACACGGGCATGGACTATTACAAAGGGGGCTGGGCCAGCCTTAAGAACGGAAGTGCCAACATGGATGTGCTGGTGGCTTTGGGGTCTTCTGTTGCCTATGTGTATTCCATTGCCGTGCTTCTGGTACCGGCAGCCGGAGACCACGTCTACTTTGAAACATCTGCGTTAATTATCACCCTGATCAAGCTGGGCAAGATGCTGGAGGCCCAGACCAAGAAACGAACCGGCGGGGCCATTCGAAATCTCATGGCACTGCGGCCTGACACGGCCATTTTAGTAGAGAATGGCATCGAAACGGAGGTTCCCCTCACCCAGGTGAAAGCGGGGGATACCCTTGCCGTAAAACCCGGAGCCTCCATTGCCGTAGATGGGGTCGTCGTTTCAGGGGGTTCCACCGTGGACGAGTCCATGCTGACAGGCGAGTATCTCCCTGTGGATAAAGGTGAAGGGGATGCGGTCACCGGAGGGACCCTGAATATTGACGGGGCCTTTTATATGACCGCCGTGAAGGTGGGGCGGGACACAGCCCTTTCCCGCATCATTGCCCTGGTAAAAGAGGCCCAGGGCTCCAAGGCTCCCATGCAACAGCTGGCCGATAAGGTCGCGGCGGTGTTTGTCCCGGCGGTCATTCTTATCGCGTTGGTCACATTTGGTGCCTGGTTTGTTCTTACCGGCGACTTTTCTGCCGCCATGATCCGCATGGTGGCTGTGCTGGTCATCGCCTGTCCCTGTGCATTGGGACTGGCTACCCCCACGGCCGTCATGGCTGGGACCGGCAAAGGGGCGGAAAAAGGGATCCTCTTTAAGAACAGCGAAGCCCTGGAGAAGTGCTCGAAGCTGGACTCCGTGGTGCTTGACAAGACGGGTACCCTCACCGAGGGCAAACCCCGCGTGGCCCATGTGGTGCCCATGAATGGTGAGACGGAATCCCGGTTGGTGCGTCTGGCCGCAGCCGTGGAGGAGGGCTCCGAGCACCCCGTGGGGCGTGCCGTGGTGGAGTTTGCCACGAACGTGGGCAACATCACCAGCCAGGCCACGGAGTTTCGATCCCACGGCGGCAAGGGGGTGGAAGGGGTTGTGGAGGGTGACCGCATCCGTGTGGGCAAGCCCCTCTGGTTGAAATCCCTCGGCATCGATTTTGAGCATGGGAACGAAGTGCTGGAGTCCCTGGAAGCAGGGGGCAACACCACCGTGGCTGTGGAGTCGGATGGGAAAATTCTCGGATTTATAGCCGTTACCGACACCTTGAAGCCGGACTCGGAGAAAGCCGTTTCCACCCTGCACAAGATGGGGCTTACCGTGACCATGCTTACCGGCGACAACGCCGCCAGTGCCAAGGTCATGGCCGGGGCAGCCGGTATCGATCGGGTGGTGGCCGATGTGCTGCCCCACGAGAAAAACGACACCGTGGCCTCCCTTCAGGCAGAGGGAAAATCCATTGCCATGGTGGGCGACGGCATCAACGACGCCCCGGCCCTGGCATCAGCAGATGTGGGCATCGCCATCGGCACCGGCACCGATGTGGCCATGGAGACCGCCGATGTGGTGCTTGCCTCGGGCAGCCTTGCCGGAGTCCCCCTGGCCATCGGCATCGGGCGGGCCACCATGCGCACCATTCGTCAGAACCTCTTCTGGGCCTTTTTCTACAACATGGCCCTCATCCCTGTGGCCGCAGGGGTGTACCATGGCTTTTCGGGACTGCCCATGATGCTGCGCGAACTGCACCCCATCGCCGCAGCCGCCGCCATGAGCTTTTCCAGCATTACGGTGGTTTCCAACAGTTTGAGGTTGTACAAAAAGAGGTAACTGTGGACGCTGAATCTCAGGACAAGAAAGAGAGCCTCCGGCGGCGAGGTGAGCCATCTCGAAAGCTGGTTTGCGAATGCTCTTACGCCTTCGTCCCTCAGGCTCATCACATTCGTTGACGGGCTTCGCCGCCCGTGGGGCGCAACGTGACTTATCATGATGTCCTGCCCGGTTATCAAGCACATGTGACAATCTGTACTGCCTTAATGTCAGATGGCATATGGGAATTTGTAAGGACCAGTGACCGGGGATCCATGCATTTCTACATCTCCAGAGGTTGATTTTCACCGACATAACTTGGGCACCTTGAACCCTGGTGACGAATCCGAAACGAGTGTTGGTATGCTGTGCACCTCGCGTCCGCACCCCGTGGGAGGTTTGGCATTACTTGTTGTTCGGATTGAGAGTTTAAGTTGTTGAGCTGTTGATGTTGGTAATGCCTGTAAATTGTTGAGTGATATTAATGGTTGAAGAATGTACTTTTGTGCGCTAAGAATGACCATTGTTTTTTTTGTGATTAAGAAATACAGGTAGTGTTTTATAGCGTCTTCCCCCCCATCGACCAGAATTAACACACCACAACGTATGAAGGAATTTTGGCCTGACTTACTGCCACAGTTCCCCGGTCTGTTTTTAACGGGACTTTCGGCCTTTTGATAACAGACCCACGGGACAGTTGCATTCATTTGGCCTGAAACGTATTCGTCGTTTTATGTCTGTTTTTAATGACGTACCACCTCAAAGGAGAATCGTATGAAACATGTAAGAGGGTTGTTTTATCTACTGATATTGATCACTTTTTTGATTGCGTCTTGCGGAGGGGGATCCGGTAGTAGTTCAGATAAAGATCCCGCAGTGGTTCCTCCTTCCCCCACTGCGACCACGAAGGTCTCAGGACTCGCATCCAAAGGCTTGGTAATGGGGGGCCGTGTGTCTGTGTTCAAGGTTGTGGATGGCAAAAAAGGGGACTTGATTGCCACGGCCACGACAGCTGACGACGGCACCTACTCCGCTGACATTGGTGATTACTCCGGGACAGTACTTATTGAGGTGGTCGGTGGGTCGTATAAGGATGAGGCCACAGGAAAAATGGTGCCATTGGAGATTCCTCTCCGTGCAGCCCTTCCCAAGGCACAAGGTGAAGTAACGGCTGTGGTGACCCCCCTGACGGAGCTGGCCGTCGTTGTGGCGGAGAAGGCGGGTTTTGACGATAAAGCTATTCGAGCGGCCAATGACAGTTTTTCGCAGTTTCTTGAGGGAAAGAGTATTGTGGAGACCCTGCCTCGCGATTTGATGTCGGACGAGGCTGCTGAGGGCGATGATGCCTACGGCCTTCTTTTGGCCGGTATCTCAGGGTTGGCTGAAAATGAAGGGTTGGAGAAGGCTCTGAGTCTTCTTACGGAAGAACTCAAGGATGGGAAATTAGATGACCTGGCAGTGGTGTTGAAACAAGAAATGAGTGATTTTGTTACCAGCGATATGAATAAAGCGGGTTTAAGTGACATTCCTCAGGGGCTCGAAGATGCAATCGACGAGATTGCATCCACTGGTTTTACCCCCACCGGCGACCTGAAAGACCTGAAAGAGCTTTTGATTGACCTGGTGGGGGCAGACCCGGATGATCCAGGGTCTGACTTCAAAGTCAAATTTGACGCATTTTTGACTTATATGGATACCTTTGTCGCTGAGTCGCCTGAAGCGCATTTATACAAGGCAGCAGCTCTCATGGCTGATCTGTATAATGATGAGGGTCTTAAATATCTGAAGGACCTTGGAATCGATCTGGACATGAACCCCAACGCTTTTTTAAGTGACCCACAAAATATGATGGCATTGTCCGATCAGATGTTGAAGGTGACACTCGATGGAACGGCCATTGGACTGAAGCAAACATTGAGTCTCTTGGCTTCAAAAATTGATCTTGTGGTGGGGGAGTTGACCAAGGCCGAAGGGGCTTCCATGTGCGTCTCCATCACGGGGTTGGACATGGTTTGCATGGACGCCGTGGATCTCGACCTGATGCGCGGTGCGCTGATGACGGTCAAGGCATTCTGTCTCTTTGTGGATACTGTGGATTTGGCCGTGACCACGTGGGATATTTCATTCAATGGATCGACTCAGGACGTTCGAACCATTGATATGGACCTGCTCAGTGAAACTGAAAAGGGCCAGGTTAAGGCTTTTTTCTTGGAGGCAAACCCCTCTTTATTTACGTATGTGGATGCACGGGCCGGCCTCGTGCCCTTTAAGGTCGTGTGGGACGAAGCAGCCGCTTTTTTTACTCAGGCCATTCTCACACTGGATAACATGGGAGAAGAGGGCCGAAAGAATCGGATGAACCACGCCCTGACCTTTGATTCCGAGTTGGAGTTTTATACACTGAAGGGCATGGTGGACGAGGTGCTTCCGTCAGTGGATATCGCATGGACCACTGAGGGTGTGAGGGAGGTTACGATACTTTTTGAGAAGGACTCAGTTCCATCTGTCGATGTTTATATAGCCGAGGACGGTTATGCATATGTCAGAGAGTTCTCTGACATTTTCATTCAGGTAAGGGAGGCGGAAAATGAGATGACCCTTTACAACCTGTTGAACAAAGACGGTGGGAAGACGCTCAAAGATTGTCTCGCAACTCCCCCAAGTTATGCTCAGAATCAGGGGCTCCCCAGAGTCATTTATCCGAAACGTTCGGACGTGAACTGGGATGAACCCATTGACGTCATTTCTGTTCCCACTGTGGAGGGGCTGGCGATTGATGGTCAATCCGACGATTGGGCGTCGGTGGCGCCAATTTATCAGCATACTGAAGACGGTGTTAAGGTGGCCTTTAAGTTGGCACGGAACAGTACCGGAATGCTCTGCATGTCCATAGGCGGCCAGTCCAGTGGGTACGATCGTTTCAGCGCTGGAGTTGGTCTATTTGATGTGGCTTTTGGTTGGGGTTACTCGAGGAACGCTTACGTTACTCATTATCCAACTGGGGATACATTGGAGCCTAAAATGTTTTCAGGAGATGAGGGGTATTGTACTGAGAGCGGTTGTAGTTCCAGCGCAATGATATTGGGAACGTCTTTCCGTGACGCCCAGGGGGTTGTTTCCGGCGGCGAATTTGCTTTATCCCAGGAGTGCAGCGAGTTCATGATGGGGCCGAACACGGTGGGCTGGTTTTCGAGTTATCTGGGCTTCATGTCAGATGGAACTGAGATTTTTGGAGGCCGACAGATTACATTGGTACCGGCTGAGTAAAAAAAACAGGGGGTCGCTTCAGTTTATGCGGGGCGACCTTTTGATGTTACAGGCGAGGCCATCCCCTTGCATGAGGAGGCATCATTGAAACGGCCATGGAAAAACTTGGGAGCCTGGACCTGGGTGCCGCTGGGTCTGATGGCAGGAGTTCTGCTTTATGCTTCCCTGGCGGGACGAGCGCTGGAGGTAGGTAAGGGGCGTGGGGCGACAGTTCTCTCCGGCCCCCCTCGTCTCGTGGAAAACGGCCCTTATGTCCGGGATCTGTTGATGAGTTGGAGTGAGGAAGGGGCCGACCTAACCCTCAAGGCCTCCCGTCTCTCCTTTGTCAAGACGAAGTTCATGGGCATGGACAACGCCCTGATGAAAAAGATGCGTCTGGACGATGTGGTGGTGGAGGTGATGCACGGAGACCAAAGAGTCCTTTGTATGACCAAGGATCGTATTGAAGGCGCTCCGTCAGGCAAGCGCTTTGTCCTTGATTCTCCGACGATTCTTTTTCCAAAGGGGGCGCGTCAGCCTGACAAGGCGGTGATTCACAAAGAGCGCCGTGAGATTGTATTCTGGTATGGCGGGGAAAGCCGAACCTTGGATTTCGCTGAAGCCGAGTCCTCCGGATCCAATCCCTTTGGAGTTGGTGGCACTGTGTGTGCAAACAGCCAGCTTTAGAGGTGAGCGAAGGCCATTGCGACTTCCCTCGAGGAACGAGGGGGGGCGCACAATGGCAACCCGCTTTCAAGGTGGCACACCTTGCCGCCGGAGGCCAAGCTGGATTGTGACGAATAAAAAAAGGGCGGGTCCCGTAATCGGGAACCCGCCCTTTTGCTTTTTACACATTACGCCTGAGGTGCAGCCTCCGGTGTTACCCCATGCCCTTGAAGCCAAAGAAGGCCAGGGCGACAAAACCAGCGGTGATGAGGCCGATGGAGGTGTCCTGGAGGGGTTTGGGGACACGAGCCATGATGACGCGCTCCCTGACGCCTGCAAAGAGGACGAGGGCGAGGCCGAAGCCGACTGCGTAGCAGAAGGATGAGACGAGGGCCTGCATGAAGCTGTACTCTTTGTTGATGTTGATGAGACACGCCCCCATCACCGCACAGTTGGTGGTGATCAAGGGGAGAAAGATGCCCAGCCCGGCGTAGAGGGAGGGCATGCTTTTTTTGAGGAACATCTCCACAAATTGAACCAGTGAGGCAATGATCAGGATGAAGGCCACGGTCCTCAGGAACTGCAGGTCCAGGGGCTTCAAAATGGCCGCTTCCACGGTCCAGGTGGTGATGCCCGCCATCACGAGAACGAAGATGACGGCCATGCTCATGCCCACGGCGGTGTCCATGCTCTTGGAGGTGCCCAGGAAGGGGCAGGCGCCCAGGTTCTGGGCGAGCATGATGTTGTTGACGAAGATGCAGCTGATGGCCAGCATGATATATTCGGTCATGGTTGGGCTCCTTCTATTTCGACGAGACGATGTTCATGAGGCAGAGGAGAATGCCCAGGCCGATAAACGCGCCCGGTGCCTCAACCATGAAGGTGAAGGGCTGAAACGCAGCGCCGAAGACGCTGTGGCCGAAAAACGTGCCGGCCCCGAGTACCTCACGGAAAGATCCCAGCACACCCAGAGAGAGGGTGAAGCCCAGCCCGATGCCCAGGCCGTCGGCCAGGGAGTGGGCAACGCCATTCTTACAGGCAAAGGCTTCGGCTCGTCCCAGGACGATGCAGTTCACTACGATCAGCGGGATGAAGATACCCAGCGTCAGGTAGAGGGGATAGGTATACGCCTTCATCAGGAACTCCACCACGGTGACGAAGGTGGCGATGATGGTGATGAAACAGGCGATACGGATCTTCTGCGGGATGATGTTACGCAGCAGGGAGATCAGCATGTTGGAGCAGAGCAGCACGAAGGTGGTGGCGATGCCCATGCCGATGCCGTTTTTGGCTGTGGTTGTGACGGCGAGGACCGGGCAGAGGCCCAGCACCAGCCGGAAGGGAGGGAGCTCTTCCCAGAGACCCTTCACAAACTCCTGGGTTAATGACTTGGCCATCAGTTGCTCCCTCCTTTGGATGCGAGGTTGTCCATGCTCTTTTTCAGCTCAGGCTTGAGGCGCTGATAAATGGCGGACGCCTCATTGAGCCCCACGCAGACGGCGCGGCTGGTGATGGTGGCGCCGGAGATGGCGTCGATGTCGCCTCCGTCATTTTTAACGGAAGCTGCTGAGGAGACATCCCGGCCTTCGAACTGGGCCACAAAGGAGGGGTCCTCTTTGGCCTTGGATCCAAAACCGGGTGTTTCGGAGTGGGTGGTGACGCCGCTTCCCACGATGGTGTCGGAGTCGATGTCAAAGGCCACCAGAAGGCCCACATCGCCCGAGAAACCACCCTTGCCGAGGGCTTCCAGGGCCACAATGTTCTGATCCCCCACTTTTCCGGGGAAGATGGTGCGCTGGGTGTCACCATCCGTGAGCTTGAAGCGATCGGTCATGGGATCGTTGTCCGCATCCGCGAAGATGCTGCGAATCACCGGCTCTTTTTCAAATTTGAGTTGCTGGTACTCGATGCGGTCCATCGTCAGGCTCCGTACGCCGGCCAGGATACCTCCGGAGGCGGAGCACAGGACGGCAAGAACCAGTACCATCTTAAACATATCGTTCATGTTACACCTTTCCCAAAGCTTTCGGTCGGATCAAGTCGAGGATGGGGTTTGCCAGGTTCATGAGAAGCACGGCAAAGAGGGCTCCATCCACCCAGGCGCCTTTGTTGCGGATCAGCACGGTAAGCACGCCGCCCCCGAAGCCGTAGATCAGCATGGGGATGGGGTTTACCGGTGACGAGGCATCTTCCGTGGCCAGAAAAAAGGCCGCCACCAGCGTGTAGCCGGTGAGCAGGTGGAAGACGGGGCCCGCGTAGAGATCCGGATTGCTCATGTTGAAGAGGAAGGCTGTGGCAACGACACCCACGAGAAAGGAGAGACAGATCTCCCATCGGTTGATGCCGCGGATCATGAGGAAGATACCGCCGATGATCAGCCCTGCGCCGCACACGGCGCCGATGCCGCCGGCCTGGTGGCCAACGAGGAGCTCTGCAGGTGCGTAGAAGTCGGCCATCTCCGCACCGAAGAACTTCACGTTGATGAGAGGATCCACCATGGACCAGGCCATGTCGTAATCCACGAGCATGCCGTTGAAGTTCATGAGGTGGGGCCAGGAGACCGTCAGTACTGCAGCCGCAAGGGCTGGCGGGCAGAAGGCGTTGCCGCCGATGCCGCCGAAGACGGTCTTGCTCATGATGACGGCCACGAAGGTGCCGGTAAGAACCATCCACCAGGGAGCGGTGGCGGGGAGCAGCATGGCGAAGATGAGGCCGATCATGGCCGCGTTTCCGTCGCCGACGGTGGGCTGCTGTTTCATCAGTGTGTTGGCGAGAAGCTCCCAGAAGATGGCCGAGGAGACGGCCAGGGCGCAAACGCCCACCGCAGGGGCTCCAAATATGAAGAGGCCCGGAATCACGGCCACAAGGGCGGCTGCCATGATGAGGTAGCTGCGCTTCATGACGGTGCAGGCGTCTCTGTAGAAGGGGGCGTGGGATACAATCAGTTTCGTGGAATCAGTCATTGGAACCTCCCTTTTCGGCACTTTTCTGACTCTCGGCAAGGGTGTGCCGCGCCAGCATGATCTGCTGGAACAGAGGCATCTTGGCCACACAGATGAAGCTGCAGAGGCCGCATTCCACGCAGGCGTCGAGATCGTACTTTTCCACCGCCTCTTCGTAGAGACCGTTTTCGAGCACGCGAATGAGAAGGTTTACCGGCATGTTGGCCGGGCAGACACGAACACACTTGCCGCAGTTGATGCAGTAGGTGTCGGTGAGGCGCGGCATGTTTTCCGGTCCGTGGCAGATGATGGCGTCGGTGTCCGGTCCCACGGGAAAGTTCGGTGTGTAGACTGAGGTGCCGGTGAGGGGGCCGCCCATGATAAGGTGGTCCCTTTCAACCAGCTCTTCTCCCACGGCCTCAAAGATCTTGGCAAGGGGGGTGCCGATACGGGCACTCACCAGCTTGGTCTCTTTGTTCTTGAGGGTGAGGGTGACGAGCTTTTCCTGGGGAAGGCTGCGGGTGCGCAGGGCTTTTCCGGCAGCAGCCACCGACTCGGCGCTGAAGAGGAGGAATCCGGCCTCTTCAAGGCTCTTGCCGGCAGGAACAGGCTTTCCGGCAATGCGACCCGCCAGAAGAGTGGGGTTGCCGTTGGGGTAGAGGTTCTTCACCCCCACGGTCTCGCAGCCGGTCTCTTTGGCTTCGGCTTCAAGGTACTGGGGAAGGGCCAGGACCACGCGGGCCTTGGGCGCCAGTTCTTTGATGAAGTCCGCACCGCGTTTGAAGTCCGCTTTGCGTGCCTGCAGGGCATACTGGTTGACGTTGGTGACGAGGTCCTTCTCCAGTGCGCTTAAGATGACGGTGTGGATGCCGTCTTCAGCCAGCCTGTTGAAGGGAGGCTGCCCGGGAAGCAGGGAGAGAAAAGAGAGGCTCTCTGCTCCTTTGGGGGCTGCGCTCAGGGCGTCTGCAATGGTGGAGGAGGCTTCCCCCTCTTCGCTCGTTTCGATGTTGATCAGGGCGAAGTGGCGTCCGTAGTTTCCCGTGCGGGTCTCCACACTGGTGACTGTTCCGGAAACAGGCGCTGCGAGCTCTTTCATCTCTTCGTCAAAAAGCCCGTAGACGGCTCCACGCTGAACCTCCACCCCTTTTTTGAGGACGGTTTTCTTTTTATCCACGAGGCTTTTCTGGTCGGCAGCCACCTGAATCTGGAGGGTGACTTCCCCGGGGAGACCGGTGTCCACAGGGTCGGGTAATCCGCCCTGGACCGTCTCGTAGGGCAGTTTTGCCGCCAGGTAGCCGAAAAACGATCGTCGTATCATTTTAGTATTCTCAGTCCCTATCTTGTGATGGTGTTTTTTCTGATGAATTGCCCCGTTAAGGCTCGGGCCTCATGGGAGGTCCTGAAATGCTCTGCATCGTTGCGGGAAACTCTCAATGTTTCCGGACATGGGCGCATGTAAGCGCCCTGGATGCATGGGGCTTATGTTGGCATCATCAAATGGCGAATTGGCCTTTTACTTGGGGGTGGCATGGCATGTCGCACACTCGACGGGGCCAGCTCCCATCTCCTCATGGCAACCGATACACTGGGCGTGCATGGCGTCAGTTCGACCCATCAAATCGTCGTCTTCCGACGCGCCGGGTTCGTGGCATTCGCTGCAATTGTACTCTTCATCGCCGTCATCCAGGTTGTGGTGACACGAAGCGCAGTCCAGATCGTAATCTGCGGTATGGATCTGGTGGGTAAAAAGTACATCACCTGCACTTCCCTTAAAGAGCATACGAACCGGTTCTTCGGGCATTTCGGGCTTCAGCACCGTGTAACAAAGTGCAGCTGCCGCCAGCAGAACCAATCCCAGTATTACGGCCAGTTTCCTCTCGTTGTCTGGGCGCATCCTAAGTCAACTTCCTCTCTCTTCCTTGCAGGTCTTCGCTGGAAAGTGTGGGCCCGTCAATCGTCGGGCCATGGGCGGGCCGGTGCTTCGGTGTGCCCATGAGCAAAACCCCCTGTCGTGCCGACCGGTTTCGCGTCAATATCTCCAAAAAGACCCTGGGTTGTTTAATTGTTGTGTGCGTTCCTCAAAGCAGCATGGAGCGTAAGCACACCCCTTCATGTGCTGATGACATTACCGGCTTACCTAAAAAAATAATGAGGTTGCCGTCCCGCGTCGCTTCAGGTGTTCAAGGAATCACAGTTTTTTGGCCGTTTTGGGGGAACCCTTTGAATAAAGTAAGAATACGGGTGCGCCCTGCAGCCAGGCTACAAAATACCGGCCCAATAGTCGCAAGAACTGTACCAGAAAACCTTCTTTTTGTGTAGCGATGGATGTGGGGAAGATGGGGGGATTTTTTATTCAGTCAAACGAAAAGCTCCGTCTGACGGCCTGTTGACTCCCTAATTACGGACAAGAAAGGTCTCATTTTCAGGACTGTCTTCGGGCATAAGAGGAGGAAAAGCCCTTGTTGGTGTTGCCCATAGGGAACATCAGGTGAGGGAGGAGCCCCTCCTGTCAGGTGAGCGTTGAGCCGGGGAGAACCCGGGTGATGCGGGGGGTGTAGGTTTCGCCCTGGGCAATCCGTCCTTCGAATAAACGAATGACGACAAAGGCGACGGCCAGGGACCCAAAGCCCCCGATAGCCGCGGCCAGGGAGGCGTTGACTCCCAGGGAGGGGGCCAGGACGTTGCAGATACCAGCTCCTGTCATCAGGGCGAACACAGGAAAGATGTAAGCCAGAAGAGACATCTTGAGCAGCGTGCCCGTGCCGATGGACACCACCACACGGTCGCCAATTTTGGCACCGGCATCGTTGATGGCGCAGACCTCCATGGCTTTTCCTGAGGCGTGGCAGGAGCCCTTGGAAGCACACCCCTCGCATGCGGATGTGCGAATGGTCTCCACCCATGCGCGGTCGTGGGATGCTGTTTTGATAACGATGCCTTCTTCTTGTCTCATGGTGTTTCCTTGGGTGTTTGGGATCTTTTGGGTGACAGGGCTCCTACCATATAGGATGCCTGTGCAAAAATCAAAGCTCCGATGCGTTCTCCGGGATAGCGCCGGATGAGCCCGTGTTTTCCGGAGAAGAGGGGTGAAATCAGCTTGAAGGGCATTGCTGGAGGTGTCGGAATCCACAGGTGAAAAAAAAGACCCGCATCGTCAAAAGCAGCCAATCTGGTATAGAGAATGAAAAACGGGGGGATGGTTTTCGGTTCTCTACAAAGGGCCAGGACGATACGGGTCTCTTGCCAAAACAGGCGACGATAGGAATATACAACATCTGTGCCAGAAATGAAGAACCGCATATTTCCAGTGAATTCGGATATTATAGGCCTGGGGGTGGTGCTAAAATGTCCGGAATATCGGAAAAGGCGGATTGGAATGTACGGATTTCTGGAACGGCTCTTGTTCAGTTGAGAGGGAAATGCATGGGAGTCCCCTCCGGTGTCGGGGTGGGACCAGAAAAATAAAGATGGGTTTGAAAAAGTGGCATAATTTTTGTAAAGAACAGGGAAGATTTGACATGCAGCGCTCGTATGGGCGCCATGAATGATAGAAGAGCAGGATCGACTGCCGAAGAAGCAGGTCGGGCGGTACACTGGAGCAAATCTCGGGTCATCAGGGGAGAGGGGCTTGGGTGCGGCGTTGGATATAAAAATGGTATCTTTGTAAAAAGTCAGGTATTTACATTTTGTAAAACCACCTGTAAAGTGGCGTCGTCTTTTCACGTTGACGTTGTCAGGACGACCCGTCGTCGCATTGACTTTTAACAAGCTTATCAAGACTGTGCGGCGGGTGATTCAAGGCAACCCGGGGGGGTTGTCGGAACCAACACCAAATATCCTTTAATGGGGTAGTTATGACCATTGTGATTCCTTTACTGGTACTTTGCGGGCTGGGAGCTGCCATCGGCCTCCTGCTTGCCCTTGCCGACAAAAAACTTGCTGTTGAGACCAATCCTCTCATTGATGAGGTAAATGACATTCTTCCCGCCGGTAACTGTGCCAACTGCGGCTATGCCGGATGCGGTCAGTACGCTGAAGCCGTGGTTGAAAACCCGGATGTACGTGCAGACCTCTGTACGCCGGGTGGCAACGAGTGTGCCCAGAAAATTGCGGCCCTCACCGGAAAGAAAGCAGCGGAAATCAAGCCTGTGAAGGCTGTGGCACGCTGCAAAGGGTGTCCCGAAACCAACTGCACCACCAAATATATCTATCAGGGCCTCAATGACTGTGTGGCTGCTTCCAACCTCTTTGCCGGGGAAAAGGGCTGCGAGTTCGGTTGCCTTGGCCTTGGGAACTGCGAGCGTGCCTGCCCCTTCGGCGCCATCGTCATGGGCGATTTGAACGTGCCCGAGGTGATCGAGGATAAATGCGTGGGATGCGGTCTCTGCGTCACTGCCTGCCCTCGAAATATCATGACCATTGTTCCCGATCTGGCGGTCAGCGTGATTCGCTGCCAGAACCGCCAGAAGGGCGGACAGACCAAGAAGGTCTGCAACGTGGGATGTATCGGTTGCCGTCTCTGCGTGAAGGCATGCCCCCACGATGCCATGAAGGTGGTGGACAACCTCTGCGAGATTGACTACGACAAGTGTCAGTTCTGCGAAGACGCTCCCTGCCTCCAGGTGACCTGTAAGCCCGGGGTTATCGAGCCCGGTTACGGTGCTCCCATCAAAGCCCTCACCGGCAAGGATCCCGAAATGGTCCGCGAAGCCGAAGAGAAGGCCGAAGACGCAGTCAAGGCAGCCAAAGCCGACGCACCCAAAGAAGAGAAAAAGGAGACGGCTGAAACCGAAGCCTGATCCCACGTTCCATATGTGAGTAAATAATAAAGGGGTACCGGCCAATGGGCGGTACCCCTTTTTTTGTTTGAATGAAAAAAGAGAGCCTCCGGCGGCAAGGTGAGCCACCTTGAAAGCTGAATGCGAATGCGCTACGGGTGTCGTTACTCAGGATTCTTTGCGTCCGCATTCGCGTGTGGTTTGAGGGTATGCAAAATGTGTCACAAGCGCATGGTCAGCGGCTGCCCCTCTCCCATCTCGAAGGTTGGCTTTCATCGGAACAATTCGACGGATAGGGAGTGGTTTCCTAAAATCTATGTTTCGAATGAACTGATTTTTCGTTCGTGTCGTCTCCAGCTTTGGAGGGAGGCGCAGCCTGTAGTGAATGCCATTGCCTTTGCCCCGAGGAACGAGGGGCAAAGCGCATTGGCAACCTGCTTTCGAGGTGGCTCACCTCGCCGCCGGAGGCATGCTTTCTAACAGCGCCAGGGTAGCCTCCATAAATGGGAGGAGGTCAGCTTCGATAATGAGGTCGCTGACGGCGTGGATGGCGGCGTTGGGATCGCTCCCTACGGAGATCACGGTGGTGTTTTGGGGGATACCGGCGAGGTGTTGGCTGGAACCTGAGATGCCGAGGGCGATGTAGAGGTCTGCGGAGACCGAGGCGCCTGTGATCCCCACCTGGCAGGGGTAGGGCATCCATCCCATGTCCACAAGGGGGCGGGAGCACCCTTTGGCAGCACCGGGAATGGCTTCGGCAAGCCGGGTGAAAAGGGGCAGGTTCTCTTTGGCTTCAATTCCCCGGCCCACAGAGAGCACCACGCGGGCGCCGGAAAGATTGGAGGTGCCGACCTCCTCTTTCCGGGTAGAGAGGATCTGGATGGGGCTGTTTGGGAATGAGTGTGTTTCCAGGGTGACAGAGCCGGGCCGCTCGGCTTTTGGGGCAGCGCCAAAGATTCCGGGCTGGATGGTGACCACCGCACCTTTTGGCGCTGCGACATGCAGGCGTGTTTTTCCCCCGCCGGCAGATCGATAAAACTCACCTTTCTCATCATCAACCCCCACCACTCCGGCCAATAGGGGAAGTTCCAAGGCCACGGCAAGCACCGGGGCGATCTCCATGGCCGACGGTGTGTGGGGAAACAATAGGGTTCGGACTCCTCGCTCTTTAAGGGCCTCACCCAAGGCAGCTCCGGTTTCCAGTCCTGGTTGCTCATCGTTGTCCCACACGAGTCCGAGGGTCTCCGCCCCTGATTCCTGTGCAAACCGACGGGCTCCCTCTTCCGCTTCTTTTCCGTACACCAGTGCCAGAATATCGGATGGTGGCTGCTTGGTGAGGCTCAGAGCCAGGGTCATGAGTTCCATGGCAACCGTCGGAATGGTATGGCCAGTCATTTCGATCATCAGGGCAATCATGGGAGATCCTTTAAACACAGGTAATGGGTAAAAGGCGATAGGTCGAGGATTCTCTTGGCTCCGGCTATTTAAAAAATGAGCCCATTGATAAATATCACGGGCGTAGCCCGTCTGCGAATGTGATCGACCTGAGGAACGAAGGTCGGGAGCATTCGCGATCCGCTTTCAAGGTGGCTCACCTTGCCGCCGGAGGCAATACCTGACGTTCCCGGAGGTAGGCCACGAACTGAGCGGCCTGTTCGTCTGGGGTGCCTTTGATTCGGATGCCTCTGCCGCGCTGGGTGGGGGGAGAGGTCCCGGCAATTTCGGTGGCAATGGCTTTGGCCACGGGGCGGGCATCCCGGGACTCGATGGGAAGACCTCGTGCTTTAAGCATGTGAGAGATATTGGGGTAGCGCGGCGTGTTGAATCCCTGCTGGATGGAGATGAGGCAGGGCATGGGGATGCGCAGGAGCTGTTGCCCTCCACCGCCGGCATCTCGGGTGGCGTCAAGGGTGTGGGTGTTCGGTGTGATACGGAGCTCCTTGATCACCTGGGTGGTGAAGGGGATGTTCATCATGGTGGCCAGGGCCGGTCCGGTCATGCCCTGCATGAGGTCTTCGCTCATGGCACCGCAGAGGATGAGGTCGGGGTTGAGTTCCTTAAGGCAAGGACAGAGGGCCGCTGCGGTTTCGGTGGCGGAGAGGGGCTCGAAATCCGTGTTTATATGAAAGGCGTCATCGGCGCCCATGCCCAGTCCGCGCCTGAGAGCTTCGGTGACGCGGTGAGGTCCGACGGAAATGAGGGTAAGGGTGACCCCCGGGTAGGCCTCTTTGATGCGCAGGGCCTCTTCGAGGGCGTGTTCATCCAGGCGGTTGATACGAAAATCCGTCGGATTCTCCTCTTCGTCCGATTGGTGCCGGGTGATGCCGAGGGCGTGGACCTGTTTGATCAGAACAGCAATGTGCATGGCTCCATCCTTGGTTCGTGTGGTCGTATTTCCAATGTAGCTGGTGTGTTGGTGCGAATCAAGAAAAAAGCGAGCGCTCGCTCTTTTTTTCTTGACAGGGTCATGAACCGCTCTTAGGATACAGACAAGTAGCGATGTGAAATATCCGGATTAACCGGATATTCGACACGTGATCGGCGGCGGGCCTCTCCTTCTCACCCTCCTGCATCCGCCGTCGGTCACCCCACCCAAGGCAAGGACGTGATCGAGATGGCCAGAATCATTCTCATACGCCACGGACAGG